>ERZ1032238.125-NODE-125-length-23365-cov-7.074045_pt1 | contig 23365 bp, 28 predicted proteins | sample MGYA00518736_ERZ1032238 | MGnify/ENA primary metagenome ERZ1032238 (study PRJEB33719, sample SAMN04261349) | wastewater metagenome | biome: periurban shantytown; feature: human; material: feces | host: Homo sapiens | place: Peru: Lima | collected 2012-01-15 ... | reverse complement strand
CGACTGATCGCTTTCCTGAAGTCACGATCAGCCTCTTTGGCTTGGTCGATTGCTTCTTGAATCGGGTTCTTCAAAAGGTGCGTGAGAAGCATCCTCAACTTCGCTTCTAGATGTTGAAACCAGATATCGGTGCTCGTGACGTTTGGCTTCCATCTCTAGCTGCCCCGCAGCCGTACCTGCCTCTGAGGTAACTTATCTCAAACGTCGAACGGCAGCTTTCCTCAAAGCTCAACGGCAGCAACGGGTCGTTAGCAAAACTCCATCCAGAAAACGAAGCCCCGCACTGCGGGGCTTCGTCATTTCCAGCAAATACCGGCGCTTACTTCAGTACCTGCGGCTGGGGTTCATCCACGCTTGCCAGGCGGTAGGTGTCAAACCGGCAAACCTCGTCACCCATGAAAGCGTTGATCACGCCCGACAGGTGAGCCTGCAGGGGCTGGATCTCATTGCGGGCAAAAACACGAGCAGCGTTGACCACGTTGCCAAAAGCCGCGCCGCTGGCGGGGACCACGCCGATCAGCTCAGGGGGCACGCGGTGGGCAGCCAGCTGGTCATCACGGCTGACGTTCTTGATGTTGAGGAACTCGTCTTTGGCCGTGGCCTCACCAATCGGAATCAGCTTGATGCCGTCCTTTTGCCCGTTCGGGCTGTGAAAAAACAGGTTGCGGAAGTTGCCAATGCCCTTGGCGCTTTTGAGTGCGGTGCGCAGGCCGTCCACGTCTTGCTGGTTGGGGGTGGGGTCGGTCAGGTACAGGATAAAGCCCGCGTGGCTCCCGTTCGTGTAGTAGCGGCGGCGGAACAAGGTGGCCGATTCATTGAGCAGGCTGGACTGCAGGCTGGCCAGGTACTGTGGCACGCCGTAGATCTCCTGGTCCACATCCGGCTCCATGATGTGGCAGACGCTGCCGGGCAGGAACTCATGCACCTCATTCCAGCGGGGCATGAAGCCAAAGCGCTGCAGATCCTTGTGGCGGCGCGTGTACTTGGCCATGCTGTGCTTGAGCGGCATGGTCTCCCCCAGCCGGTTGCGTGGCCGCTCCAGGTAGGCATTGCCAAACACCAGATATTCTTTGATCACCTTCACCATGGTCAGCCCATCCAGCAGCCGGTGGGGCTTGAACGTGCTGGCTAGCACCTTGGCCTTGAAGTCGATAGCGCTGGCGTGATGCACCCCAGCGCGCAGCATGCGCGAAAGGCCGTCCACGCTCACCGGCATTTCATACCACTCGCCATTGATCAGGTTGCACTCGAACAGGTCGAAAATCTCGCGCCGGTCCAGCACCGCCTCCGGCTCTCCAAAGGTAAAGGCTTCGATTGCCTGCGGTTGCACTACGGTGGCCGTGTCAGTCATTTAGCAAATCTCCAAAGTCACGCCGCTGCTTTGCGTGATGCCGCCGTGTGCGGCAGCCTCCAGCGGCTCGTTATCCAGGGCATTCATGCAGGCCCAGGCCAAGTCGGCGTGGCCGGTCTCTTCGCTGCGCCCACTGGCGTAAGTAACGCTGCGGCCTGATGCGGTCATCTCTCGCTTGATGGCCATAAAGCTGCGCTGCAGGTCCACGTCACCCGCGTCAAACTCCAGCCGCCCTGCACGGATCACGCTCTGGGCTTTGAGCACCAGGCGCGTCTTCACATCCACGCTGTACTGCAGGGCACGCGCACCGGGGAAGAACTTCTGCACGATCTGGAACACGCCCTGCCCCAGGCCGGTGGTGTCGATCGTGATGTGCTCCACGTGGTATTTCTGTGTGAGCTTGCGAATAGCCTCCGCCTGCCCTTCAAAGTCCGCGCCCTTGAACTGCATGCGCTCCAGCACGCGGAACTTGCCGCCCGCCTTGGCTGGCGGTGCCAGTACCACCAGGCCAGCAGCATCACCCGTGTGGCTGGGGTCATAGCCAATCCACACCGGCTTGAAGGCAAGCGGCCGCAGGGCAAAAGGCTTCCAGTCATCGGTCCAGTCCACCCAGCTGTCCACATGGCAGCGCATCAGCTCGGTCAGCGGGAATACGGCAAAGCTCTCGTCCACAAACCCGCACATCAGCAGGTTGTCCCATTCCTCGTCGCTGTACTCAAAGCGCAGCTCGTCCAGGTCAAACAGATCGCACCCGCCAGCAGCGGCATCCAGCACCGTGACGATCTGGCGCCAGATCTTGTCTTCCCCCGTAAAGCCACCGGCCAGCCGGTCATGGCTCAGATCCAGCTCAATGCGGTTTTCCTTGCTGCGCTTGCGGTTGATGCGGTTGCCGCTCCAGAACGCATACGCCTGGTGCTGCAGGCTGCTTGGCGTGCTGAAGTACGTCTTGCGCCATTTCTTGTGCATGGCCATGCCGCTGGCCACCTTGTTGAGCTGGTCAAAACTCTGCGTCCAGAAGAACTCATCAAAGTAGAAGTTGCCGTGGTAGCCCTGCGCCGTACGGGCATTGGTGCCCAGAAAGTACAGCGTGGCCCCGTTGGGCAGCACGATGGGATCGCCCTTGAGCTCCACACCCAGCACCTCTTTCACAAAGGCAATGATGTAGCCCCTGAAGATATGCGCCTGCGCCTTGCTGGCAGACAGAAAGATCTGGTTGCGCCCGGTCTCCAGCGCATCAATCAAGGCCTCACGGGCAAAGTACCAGGTGGCACCAATCTGGCGGCTTTTGAGAATGGCCCGCGTGCGCTGCTGGCTGTTTTGCCACCAGGTCAGCTGGTACTTGAACAGGCTGTCAATGAATGCCGCCTTGAGCTTTTCCAGCCCTTCCTCACCGCCCAGCTGGCCGCTGCGGTCAGGCTGGCGCTTGGGGCCAGCGTTGCGGGCGTTGATGTTGGGGTTCAGGTCGCTTTCCTTGCCCGTCTCTGCGTACTTATGCACACGGGCCAGGCGTTCAATCTGGCGGCCCAGCAGGTCAATCTCTTTGAAATCCCCGCCAGTTTTGTTTTCCTTGTTGATCAAGGTGCACAGCCGCATCTCCAGCGTGCCCTCTACCCGGTCAATCGGTTTGGCCTTGTCCCAGCCGTCGGCCGCTTTCCACTCATGCACCGTGGTGCGGGGCACATCAATGTGCTCGGCAATGTGCGTCACGCGCCAGCCCATCCAGTACAGCGCACGGGCCTTGCGGCGCTTGTCCTGGCTGGTGTCAGTCAAGGCGCGCAGCACGTCCAGCTCAGCCGCTTCAGGGGCGGCAGCTTCGGCATCAGGAAACGGAAAAGGGTTGTGCTGGCCTTGGCGCAAACGCGTTTTTCGGCTTTCAGTGGCAGGCATACCCGCCAGTTTGGGCGTGCATTCGCGCGCGTGCACCTGCGCGTTTATGTAGCAAGCATCGCTACAGCGCAAAGCGTTTGCCGCCTGCAGGGGGTCGGCCAGACCATAGAGGCTACCGCTGCAAAGCATCCCTGCAACCAACCCACTGAACGCCCATGCCTCAAAAGTCCAAATGGTTCCGCGTGGCCACTGAAGGTGCCACCACCGATGGCCGTGCCATCCAGCGTGTCTGGATCGAGCAAATGGCCAAAAACTTCAACCCGGCCAAATACGGTGCCCGCGTCTGGATCGAGCACATGCGCGGCCTGCTGCCCGACAGCGCATTTGCCGCCCAGGGCGATGTGCTGGCCGTCAAGGCCGAGCAGGTGGAGGACGGCAAGCTCGCCCTGTTTGCGCAGATCAAGCCCCTGGAAAGCCTGATCGCCATGAACAAGGCTGGCCAAAAGCTCTACACCTCCATTGAAGTGGACCCCAACTTTGCCGACACCGGCGAAGCCTACCTGGTCGGCCTGGCCGTCACCGACAGCCCCGCCAGCCTGGGCACTGAGCTACTCACATTTGCCCAGCAAAACCCAGAGGCCAACCCGCTGGCAGGCCGCAAGACCAGTAAAGACACGCTGTTCACTGCCGCTACGGAATTCACGCTGGAGCTGGAAACCGAGCAGCCCGAAGTGGTCGCAGGCCCACTGGCCACAGCCTTGGAAAAGTTCACCACCGTCATGACCAAGCTCATGGGTGGCGACAAGCCTGCTCCCGCCGTGCAGCAGCACAGCACCCAGGCGCCCGATGTGGCTGCTGCCCTGACTGCCATGCAAGACATGGCCCAAGCCTTTAGCGCCCAACAGGCCAAGGACGCCGCCGCGCTGGCTGAGCTGCACACCAAGTTCACCAAGCTGGAAGCAGAGCATAAAGACCTGGTCACCAAGCTCAGCACGCAGGAGCAAGGCACGCCACGCCCTGCTGCCACGGGCGGAAATGGTTACGAGCAGGCTGAGTTCTGAAGCACTGGCCTTTATCCATACGCACCCACTCAAGGAAACCTCATGCGCAACGAAACCCGCAAGCTGTTCAACGGCTACCTGGGCAACCAGGCCAAGCTCAATGGCGTGGATGACGCCACCACGCAATTCAACGTGCAGCCATCTGTCCAGCAAAAGCTGGAGACCAAGCTGCAAGAGTCCAGTGCGTTCCTGTCCAAGATCAACATCATTGGCGTGGACGAGCTCAAGGGCGAAAAGATTGGCCTGAGCATCACCCGCCCCATTGCCAGCCGTACTGACACCAGCAGCAACGGCACCCGCAAGACCGTGGACCCCACCACACTGGGCAAAGAGGGCTACGAGTGCGTGCAAGTCAACTACGACACGCACATTCGCTATGCCAAGCTGGACGCCTGGGCCAAGTTCAAGGACTTCCAGACCCGCATCAGCGGTGCCATCGTGGACCGCTGTGCGCTGGACCGCATCATGGTCGGCTTCAACGGCACCCATGCTGCAGCGGATACCAGCATCACCACCTATCCCCTGCTGCAAGACGTGGCCAAGGGCTGGCTGCAACACATCCGTGAAAACGCAAAAGAGCGCGTTCTGAATGGTGCAACTTACGGCCACGCAGATGCTGACTACAAGTCGCTGGATGGTCTGGTCTTTGACGCCATCCAGCTGCTGGACACCGTGCACCGTGATGACCCCGACCTGGTCGTCCTCGTCAGCCGCGACCTGATGAACGACAAGCTGTTCCCGCTGGTGGACGGTCAAGAAGCCCCCACCGAAAAGCTGGCTGCAGACATTGTGGTGAGTCAGCGCCGCCTGGGCGGACTGCCTGCCGTGATGGCACCTTACTTCCCTGCTGGGACGGTGTTCATTACCTCGCTGGACAACCTCTCCATCTACTACCAGAACGGTGGCCGCCGCCGCCACGTCAAAGACGTGCCCGAGCGTGACCGTGTGGAGACCTATGAGTCCTCCAACGACGCGTGGGTGGTCGAGGACTTCGGCAAAGTCGCTCTGGTGGAAGGCATCACCGAATACCAGTCCGAAGCTGAAGCACCTGCCCAAGGCGGCTAACCGTTGTCTCCGGTCGCAAGACCTTGAGCCGCTGACGCTGCCATCGCGCAGCGGCTCTTTTTTTCCTCACCCAGACTGACCCAACGCCATGCCACTTTCCCCAGTTCAACGCCATCTCGCCCGCGTCCTTGCCAGGCAAGAAGCCGAGCGCGCAGCAGCTGCCGATCCATTTGGCGGCACCGCCCAGGGCAGCCAGCATGAGCTGGTACTGGCCCAGCTGCATGCGCACATGCGCCTGCTCAAAGACATTCAGTCCACCGAGAAAAAGGTGGAAGCCAAGCGCAAGCTGCTGCCCGAGTACATGGACTACCTGGACGGCGTGCTGGAGGCAGACGCTGGCGTGCAAGACCCCGTGGTCACCACCTTGCTGGTGTGGATGCTGGACGTGGGCGACTGGCAGCCAGCGCTGGACGTAGCCGCCTACTGCGTGCGCCATGGCCTGCAGCTGCCCGACCGCTTTAACCGCAACCTGCCCACGCTGCTGCTGGACGAAATCAGCGAAGCCGCCATCAAAGGCCAGCTGACCGGCGTGAACGCCCTGGCCGTGCTGGCCAAGGCGGACGAGCTGACCCATGGGCTGGATGCCCATGACCAGGCACGCGCCAAGCTGCACAAGGCCATTGGCTGGGCTGCCATGAGCAAGACCGGCACCAAGGATTTGAGTGCCGACGAAATCAAAGCGCTGGAGCTGGACAAGGTGCACATCGCACACCAGCACCTGCAACGCGCCATGGCCTTGAACGACAAGGCTGGCGTGAAAAAAGACGTGGAGCGCCTGGATCGACGCCTGAAAGAGCTGCAGCCAGCCGCCCCCAACTGAGCGAACCCCGCACCCGGACGGCTCAGGGGCTGCGGCCTGCCAGCTACCCGCTGCGCTCCAGCCAACGCCCCTGACCACCGTCCCCCTTGCACCCTTACCGACTCTGCACCATGAACGGCTTTGTCATTACCACCAACCCGCCTGACAGTGAAGCGGAGCCATCTATCGCCAACGATGGCTGGTTCCCTGACATGGACCCCGCAGCCGTGCGTGATGCCTGTCGCATTGACGGATCTGTCACTGCAGCTCGACTGCTGCCTGCACTGCAAGCCGCAATGCTCGCAGTGAATGCTGAGCTGCAGCCCTGGGCCGATGAGCAGCGTGTGAGCTGGGGCTATGCGAAATTGGCTGATGTGCCTGCTCCACAGGTGGGTGGTGAAAGTGCCAAGCTGCTGCAGTACCGCCGTGCCGTTCACGCAGCCCTCCAGGCGGACTTGGTGCAGACCTATCGAGGCACATCCACTGCTGCCGTCGGCAACAAGTTCGAGCGCGACCATGACGACTTGCAGTGCACGGCTGGCGACTACTTGCGCCAACTGCGCAATGCCATTGCAGATATTCGCGGGCAGGCCCGTTGCACTGTGGAGTTGATCTAGTGATGACAGTCCAGCAGATCCGCACCACTCAAGGTGAGACCGTAGACGCCCTGTGCTGGCGCTACTACGGTCGCACACAAGGTGCTGTGGAAGCCGTACTGCTGGCAAACCCCGGCTTGGCAAGCCACGGCCTGCTGCTGCCCCAGGGTCTGCTGGTACTGATGCCAGAGCTGCCAGCGCCTGCCCCCAAACCCATGTCCACGCTTTGGGACTGAAACATGAGCAAACAAGAACTTGCACACACCGCTGTGATGGAGGCAGCCAAAGGAACGCCCCCCGTCATCGTTGCCACCACCGCCACGGCCCAAAGCTGGACGGGGGCCGACATCGTCACCGCCCTGACCATCGTGTACCTCGTGCTGCAGATCCTGTGGCTGCTGTGGAAGTGGTGGAAGTCCGTCAAATCCGGGGGCGTGCAGGGATGATCAAAAAACACTTCCCCCACCTTGGCGGCAGCCTGATTCTGGCCAGCGCTGCCCTGCTGGGCTTTCTCGGCCAGTGGGAAGGCGCTGAGCAGCATGTGGTCTATGCCGACAAGCTCGCCGGTGGCGTGCCCACCGTGTGCAAGGGGCTGACCCGCCATGTCACCACCACGCCCATCATCGTGGGGGAGCGCTGGAGCGCCGAGAAGTGTGCCCGTGAAGAAGCCGCCGCCCTGCAGCGCGTGCAGACCGCGCTGGCCCAGTGCTTCAAGCGGCTGCCGCCCCAGTACGTGTTTGATGCAGCCAGCAGCCACGCCTGGAATTTTGGGCACCCCAGCACCTGCTCCAGCCTGGCCATGCAGGCATTCAACCGGGGTCAATGGGATCTGGGCTGCCAGCGCCTGAGCATGTCTGATGCCGGCCGCCCCGTCTGGAGCTTTACCAGCCACGTAGACCCCAAGACCGGTGCCAAGGTCTACACCTTCATTCAAGGCCTGGCCAACCGCCGCCAGGCTGAAACCAGCTTTTGCCGCAAAGGGGTGACTACATGAAAGACGTGATTGCAGACGCGCTGCTCTACACCATCATCATCGTGCTGGCCGCCACCGCTGGCATGCAATACCAGGCACACCGCCATGCACAGGCAGACAAGGCCGAGCTGCAGGACCTGCAGCGCCGCGCCGCCGCCAATGCCGCCTGGCTGCGTGGTGAGCGCAAGGCCAGCAAAGAGCGCCTGAACCAGCACATCGCAAAGCTCTACACACAGCTCTCTCAAGCCCAAGGAAAAGCCAATGAAGACCACCAAGCTCATGTTGCTGGCCTGCGTGCTGGCACTGTCAGCGTGCGCGTCCCCATCGTGCCCGCCAGCTGCACCAGCGACAGCGTTCGCCCCGCCGGAAATGCCGCCGCTGCAGCTGCAGCCACGCACGCCCAACTTGACCCAGCGGCAGCAGCAGATCTTGCAGCCATCCCCCACGAAGGGGATGCCGCCATCCGCGAGCTCAATGCCTGCATCGCACAGTACAACGCCGTAAAAGAGCAGATGGACGAATGGCGCTCCACCCTGCTGCATATGGAGGCTGGCCATGCTCAAGCCCATTGAACTGCGGCAATACCTGGAGCGTGCAGTGCCCAAGCTGCGCCGCAGTCCTGAAAACTTCAAGATGTTTGTAGCCGGTGGTCGACTGCACACAACCGGCACAGAAAAGCTGGCGTGGATGTACGGCTACACATTGCAGCTGCAGTTTCTGGACTGGACAGACCATGCCGATGTGGTGGTGGCACCACTGCTGATCTGGCTGCGTCAGCATCAGTTTGACGTGGTGGATAGCCCGAACAAACCCGGCATTCGCTTTAACGCAGAGTACTTGGACGCCAAATGCATGGACTTGGTGCTGGACGTGGACTTGACGGAGCGCGTCATCGGCAAGCCGCACGAAAACAAGCCTGGCGCGCTGCAGTTGCACCACCTGGACGACAGCCCACCCCTGCATATCCCCGCGCAAGAGCGCTGGGAGCTGTATATCCAAGACGACAAAGTGGCCGAGTGGGACTACCAGCCCAACGACCCCACTGCCCCAGAGGCCCGCAAGGCCAAGCCCTAAACGCTGAAACACCATGCCCGACTTGCAGCGCCTTGAAAACTGGCTGTCCCCCTTGCTGGCCAACCTGCAGCCTGCGCAGCAGCGAGCACTGGCCCGCCAGCTGGCCATGCACGTGCGCCGTGCCAACCAGCAAACCATGGCTGGGCAAAAATCGCCAGATGGCCAAGCGTGGGAGCCGCGCAAGCACCGCAGCCGTGACCGCGCTGGCAAGTTGCGCCAAGGCCCCATGTTCCGCAAGCTGCGCTCAGCCAGGCACATCAAAGCCCAAGGTCTGGCCAATGAAGCTGTGATCCAGTTTGTAGGCCGCGCTGCCCGCATTGCCCGCGTGCACCACTACGGCCTGCGTGACTTGGTGGCCCCCGGTGGCGCGCAGTATGACTACCCCGCCCGCCCCTTGATCGGCGTGCCCGATGCGCTGGCTGATGAATTGGTAGATCTGGTGCTGCAGCAGCTCACCGCATAGCGCTAAAAACCACCGCTTGCTGTAGCACTGCCCGCTACATGCGCGCGCGCTGGCGCACGCGAGGGGCAATCGGCAACATGCTGCACATGTCTTCCGCTGCACCTGAACACAGCCCGCTTGAGCTGTACCGCTTACTTGCCAACATGATCCGCACCGGACGTGTGGAGCAAGTGCGCGTGGGCAGTGCAGGCAATCCCGCTGCATGCCGCGTGCGCACCGGTGATCTGCTCACCACATGGGTGCCATGGCTGGTGCAAGCAGCGGGTGGCGACAATCAAGCCCGCCACTGGCGCACCCCTGCCAAGAATGAACCCTGCCTGCTGTTCGCCCCTTGCGGCGACTTGGCCCAGGCCGTGGCCCTACCCGGCATCTACAGCAGCGACATGCCCCAAGGCGCAGCCGATGAAGACGTGGAGCGCCATGACTTCAGCACATCGGATTTTTGGGAACACAAGCGCAGCGCTGGCACGCTGGTGTTCAGCATTGCCAACGCCATCACGCTGAATGTGGGCAACTCGCAGCTGCACATCACCCCCAGTGGCACCACGCTGACCACTCCAAACTACAAGGTGGACAGCCCCCAAAGCAGCTTCACCGGCAAAGTGACCGTACAAGGCCTGTTCACTTACCAGTCCGGCATTTCCGGCTCTGCTGGCGGTGGTGGCAGCAACTCCATCGCCGGCGGCTTTGCTGTGGAAGGCGGAAGCCTCACGCACAACGGCAAAAACATTGGCAGCACCCACACCCACCCCGGTGACAGCGGTGGCACCACAGGAGCGCCCAACTAATGGACCGCACGACTGGCCGCCGCATCACAGGCATGGAGCACTTGAGGCAATCCATTGCCGACATCCTGACAACACCTTTGGGATCAAGGCTGGAGCGCCGCACCTATGGCAGCTTGCTGCCTGAGTTGATCGACCAGCCCAGCAACGCCCGCACCCGCCTGCGCTGCTATGCCGCCGTGGCCAGTGCCCTCATGAACTGGGAGCCCCGCCTGCGCGTCACCCGCGTGGGTATGCAACTGGGCGAACAACCCGGCCAAGCGGTCATCACGCTCGATGGTGACTACATGGATAACCCATTGAGCCTCACCGTACCCCTGCGAGGTGCGGCATGAGCATGATTGATCTGAGCTTGCTGCCTGCGCCAGATGTAGTGCGGCCACTGGACTTTGAGTCCGAGCTGCAGCGCCTGAAAAACTTGGTGCTGGCCGCGCTGCCAGATCTGGCGGATGTGCTGGAGCTGGAGTCCGAGCCCGTGACCAAAGTGCTGGAGCTGTTCGCGTATGAGCATGTGGCCATGCAAGCGCGCATCAACGATTCGGCCAAGGCAGTGATGCTGGCCTATGCCACGGGGTCTGATTTGGATCATTGCGTAGCAGACTTGGGGGTTGAGCGCCTAGAAGGCGAGAGCGACGAACGCCTGCGCCGCCGCGCCCAGATGGCTTTGGAAGGCATCAGCGTGGCGGGCCCCGAAGGCGCCTACAAATTCCATGCAATGAGTAGCCACCCGCACGTCAAAGACGCTGGGGTGGACAGTCCATCCCCCGGCGTGGTGCGCGTCACACTACTCTCCACCGAGGGCGATGGCACGCCAACGCCCGAGCTGCTCGCGCATGTAACCCAAGCCTTGAACGCACAAGACGTGCGCCCACTGACGGACACCGTCATCACCCAGGCCGCGCAAGTGCTGACATATCCCGTGCGCGCCACGCTGGTGACTTACCATGGCCCTGCTGCGTCATCCGTGCTGCAGGCCGCACGTGCAGCACTGCAGGCCTACGTGCAAGAGCGCCAGCAGCTTGGCCACGACATTACGCGTAGCGCCATCTTTGCCTGTTTGCACCAGCCCGGCGTGCAAAACGTGCAGCTGCATGCGCCGGCGGCTGATTTGATAGTGCAACCACACCAATCGCCGCACTGCATCTCGATTGAGCTGAGCTTAGGGGGTGAAGATGTCTAACCACATCCTGCCGCCAAATGCCACAAAGCTGGAGCGTGCACTGGCCGCAGCGGCCAGCATGCAGCACACGCCAGAGGTCATCAAGACGCTGGCTGATTCACAGCGCTGCCCGGTGGAGTTTTTGCCATGGCTTGCTTGGTCCATGAGCGTGGACGAATGGCAAGACGACTGGCCTGAAGCGCGCAAACGCGCCGCCGTGCGTTCGGCCGTAGAGCTGCACCGCAAGAAGGGCACGCCGTGGGCCGTGCTGCGTGCGCTGGCTGTGCATGGCTTTGATGACTGCGAAATCATTGAATACGCCAACTTCCTGCAAGACTGGCAAGCCAGTGGCGGCAAGTACCTGGACGGCAGCTGGCAGCTCAATGGCCAGGCGCTCAGCCCCAATGTGCCAGGTGCACGTGACGTGGTGCGCAGTGCAGCCTTGAACCACTGGGCGCAATACGCCATACGCGTCAACAGTGCAGACGTACCGTGGAACCGCGCCCAGCAGCAGCGCTTGGCGGCCGTGGCAAGGCGCTATGCGCCTGCACGCTCGCACTTGGTGGCTTTGATTGATATTTTGCGTGCCAGCTTTGTGGCCACCCCCCACTTGGGCGCATCGCGCCAACGGCTGAAGCTGCGCTATGCAGACTGCACGCGCATCAGTGCCACAGGCCACAAGCACTTAGATGGCTGCTGGATGCTGGATGCCGACAAGCACACCCCCACCCTCAATGGCAGCTGGCAGCTCATTGGTCAGCCCATGCGCAGCACCTACAGCAATGGCGTGCAGTTGAACAGCGGCAATTTGCAATTCAAGCCGCGCGTGCGCCTGCGCTTGGCTGCCCAAGCCACGGCTGGTGAACGCCAATTTGCGCCGCGCCGCTTGGGCTGGACACCGCCGCGGCTGGATGGCAGCTGGCGCCTGAACGCAGCCCCACGGCTGGACGGCAGCCGCCGCCTGAACCAGCTCATGCAGCTGGGCACTGGCCGCCTGGAGCAGGTTGGCGGACACACCCACCACCTGGACGGCAGCTGGACGCTTGGCAGCCTGGGCGCTGAGACCCGTCACATCTGGGCGCATGGCCGCATCACCGTGCGCCGCGCCAATGGCCATATCACTACGGAAGCCCTATGAGCCTGCAACAAGTCCCCGCCTCTCATGCCTACCGCCGCTTGGTGGCTGCAGCTGCAGCCAATGGCACGGTCATCAGCCCACTGGCAACCATGGTTTTTAGCGACCGTGACACCCCATACCAGCCAGAAACAGACACCACAGCCACCGCCACAGCGGGTGAGATTGCGCGTGTGGCCATTACCCGCACTGTCAATGGCACCGCTGTGCTGGCTGTGGGCGTGCTGCAAGGTGCAGCCACTGCGGGGCGCACCGTGCGCAGCGTGGCTGTGCTCACGGGCAACGGGGTACTTGTGGGCCGCCGTGTCATTGCGCCCAAAGAGCTGGAGCCTGAGGCACAGATTGAAGTGGAAATTGCCTTCGAGTATTGATTGAGGAGCCAACCAAATGCCCATTACCCCATCTGCCAATCCGCAGTTCAGCAACCAGCTCGATGAGCTGACCACCTCCAGCGTGGCCCATCCAGACACCTGGAACCCCACGCACCGCAAGCTGCTGGAAAACGATGCCTATCTGAAAAAGCAGCAAGACAGCCAAGGCACCGAGATCCAGCAAGCCCGTGGCTCCAAGCAGACATTGAAAGAGCGCATCGACGGCTTGGAATACAGTGTCGCTGGCCAGAGCGAAGATGCAGACAACATGAAAACACTGGCCATGCTGCAAGCGCTGGCCGGTGTCAGCATGGCTCAGCAAGAGATGAAAAATCTCAAGCAAGCAGCCATGCAGCAAGGTGAATTCACCGTGGCCAATCGCGGGGTGGTGTCGGGCTGTGAAGCCAGCAAGTCCACTACCGCCACGCGCAATCTGAACTTCACCGCAGGCGTGTGCTTTGCGCGCGGGCGCCGCTATGCCGTTGCTGGTACCACCAACGCTGCAAGCGTACCTAGCAACCCCACAGCCTGGGCTGCCACGGTGTACGTCTATCTGTTCTTGCACAGCTCCGGTGAATGGCGCCCAGCCGTTACACCAATTGGCAGCGCCGTGCCAGATGGCGCCATCACGCTCTATCAAATCACCATCCCTGCAGGCAACACAGACGCCACAGATCCGCAGTTGGCCAGCGTCACCCTCACCAGTGTGCGCCGTATCGAAGCGCAGTTCCCGCTGCTGCTGGACAGCCCGCCCACGCATGCTGTGGCCATCAACGTGCTCAACAAGTCCGACTACCAGCTGCGCTTTGATGTAGTTGCTGCAGATGGCGCACCTTGCGACAGCCGTGCCGTGGTGGTTGCCAGCCGTGCCACCAACGGTTTTACCGTGCAGCTGCACACCGCTGCTGACAACGTGCAAGTGCGCTGGACCTTGTCCCGCCTGAGCCAATAACCCCCAGCTGAACACCCAGGAGAAAACGACCATGGCACGCATTGAACTCAAGCAACCCGGCCAGCCCGTGGCTGACTTTGCCGTCGACGGCGCACAAATCACCATTGCAGGTGTGTTGGTGGACTGCGAAGCCCTTCAGCAAGACACCACAGAAATCGTGGAGGTGCGCCAGTCCAGCGCTGGCGTGCATATCGGTGGTGATGGCGCCTACCTGGCACAAATTGAAATTCCAGCGCGCACCTATGCCAATGCTCCTGCCGCATCAGGTGAGGGTGATGACCAGGCGCAACCCGAAAGCCTTGCGCAACCGCTGGACGCAAACGCCATCTTGGTCACCTTGTGGCCAGCCGCCTAATCGCACAACCCACTTTCAGGAGTAAACCAACATGCCAACCATCTTTGTCAAAGACGAAATGCGTGCAGCCGTTGAAGCGGCCAGCGGCGGTCGCCAAACGGTGCTGTACACACAAACTGGCCAGCCCAGCATCATGAATGTGATTCCAGCTTTCAATCTGGAAGACATTGATGCTTCACTGGGCACGGGCGTGCACCCCGCATTCATCGTGGGCGGCGTGCAGAAGTCGGAAATCTTTATTGGCACCTACCAAGGCATCATCAAAAACGGTGAGCTGCTGTCCTTGCCCGGCGTAGACCCAGCCACATCGCGCAACCATGACCAGTTTGTGACTGCTGCCCGCGCAGCGGGCCCCGGCTGGCACTGCATCACCAATGCAGAATGGGCGGCGATTGCGCTGTGGTGCCACAAAAACGGCTTCATGCCGCGCGGAAACAGCAACTATGGCCGCAGCAGTGATGCCACGCACGAAGCTGCGCGCCGTGTGGATGGAGGCACGCTTGGCACAACCACTGGCACGCCTCGCACACTGACAGGCTCTGGCCCAGCAAGCTGGCGACATGACAACACGCCCAACGGCATCGCTGACCTGTGCGGGAACATCTGGGAGTGGTCTCCTGGCTTGCGTTTGATGGATGGCGAGATCCAAATCATCCCCAACAACGATGCAGCGCTCAGCAACACTGATCTGAGCAAGGCTTCGACAGCTTGGCGTGCTATCCGCGCATCTGATGGCGCACTGGTGGCTCCTGGCACAGCAGGTACGCTGAAGTTTGACTCCACCGTGGGCGGCGCTGTCGCAAACGGTCAGCCGATCTTGTCCAACGAAGTGACCAACCGCAACGGAGAAGCTGGTGACGACAGCAATGCCGCCGGCTCTGCTGCACGCGAATTCCAGACGCTGGTGACCAAAGAAGGCATCACAGCGCCTGCAATTGCCAAGGCTTTGGGCCTCTTCCCGATCAGCGCTGCGCTTGGTGGCGACAACCTGTGGCTGCGCAACTACGGTGAGCGTCTGCCGATTCGCGGCGGGAATTGGAACAACGGGGGGTACGCGGGCGTGTTTGCGCTCAACCTCTACTACTCCCGCTCCGACGCGGGCAGCACCCTCGGCTCTCGTCCCGCTTTTGTCATCTGACACCTGTTGCGTGTCATCTGCTGGGGGGGGTAGCCCGCCCCTCTCTCTCACAAGGAAAGCATCATGGATTTGACCCCTTTGCTTCACGCAGCCATCACACTTGCCGCGCAGGCGGTGGTCGGGCTGCTGACGGGCGACTGGCTGGCCGGTGGTGTGCTGGCGTGTTTTTGGTGGTTTGGGCGCGAGCATGCCCAGGCTGAATACCGCTGGATCAGCGCCGTAGGCACTGGCAAGCGCGCGGCTATGCCGTGGTGGGGTGGGTTTGACCCGCGTGCCTGGAATATGCCCAGCGTGCTTGATTGGCTGGTGCCAGTGGTCGCCTGTGTACTACTTTGGTGGACAACGCTGGACAACTACGCACTGCTGCGGACGCTGTTTCTGCTGTAGCACCATCCGCTACATGCGCGCGCGCTGGCGTGCGTGAGAGGGAGTTGGCACCCTTGTGGGGTCGCCAACTTCACCACATCCAGCGCTATGTCTGATGCATACCACCACGGCGTTCGCGTGATTGAACTCACGAACGGCAGCCGCCCCATTCGCACCATCTCAACCGCCATCATTGGCCTGGTGGCCACCGCATCAGACGCTGATGCAACAGCTTTCCCATATGACAAGCCCGTGCTGGTCACCAATGTGCGCGCAGCCATTGGCAAAGCCGGTGAGCTGGGCACCTTGGCAAAAAGCTTGCAGGCCATTTCTGACCAGTGCCAGCCCGTCATCGTGGTGGTGCGCGTGCCGGATGGCGTGGGTGAGACTGATGCGGAGAAAGCCGCAGACCTGACAAGCAACATCATTGGGACCACCAAGCCTGATGGCAGCTACAGCGGCATGAAAGCCCTGCTGTCTGCGCCTGCGCTGCTGGGCGTAAAGCCCCGCATCCTGGGTGCGCCTGGTCTGTCCACACAGCCCGTGGCCACCGCTTTCCAAAGCTTGGGCCAGCAGCTGCGCGCCATGGCGTATTGCGGCACTTACAAGCAGACCGTGGAAGACGCGCTGCTGTACCGCGAGAACTTCAACGCGCGTGAGCTCATGCTCATCCATGCCAACTTCACGCAGTGGGACACCGTGGCCAACGCCACCGTGGACGCCTACACCGAAGCCTTTGCACTGGGCCTGCGCGCCAAGATCGACATGGAGCAAGGCTGGCACAAGACGTTGTCAAACGTAGGCGTGAATGGCGTCACCGGCATCAACCCCGCCATCTATTGGGATCTGCAAAACCCAGCCACAGATGCAGGCCTGCTCAACGAAGCCGACATCACCACCCTGGTGCAGCGCGATGGTTTCCGTTTCTGGGGCAGCCGCACCTGCAGCGATGAACCATTGTTCAGCTTTGAATCAGCCACCCGCACCGCCCACGTGCTGGCAGACAGCATTGCTGAGGCCCACATGTGGGCCGTGGACAAGCCCCTGCACCCCAGCCTGGTCAAAGACATCCTGGAAGGCATTAACGCAAAGTTCCGCGAGCTCAAAACCCGTGGCTACATCTTGGACGGCCAAGCCTGGTTTGATGAAGAGTTCAACCAGAAAGACTCTCTCAAAGAAGGCCGCCTGTTCATTGACTACGACTACACGCCCATCCCGCCTTTGGAAGACCTGACATTCCAGCAGCGCATCACCGACCGCTACTTTGCTGACTTCGCTGGCCGCGTGGCTGCGGGCGTCTAAGCGGCTGAACACTGAACAACAGGAGTACATAACATGGGAATGCCTAGCGTCCTCAAACACTTTGCCTGCTTTATTGATGGCACCAGCTACGTGGGTGAAGTGCAAGAAATCGTGCCCCCAAAACTCACCCGCAAGATGGAAGAGTTCCGCGCCGGTGGCATGCGCATGCCGGTGGACATTGACCACGGCAACGAAAAGCTGGAAGCAGAGCTGACCGCCGGCGGCTGGCTCAAAGAAGTGCTCAAGCAATACGGCAAGCAGACGGTGGACGGCGTGCCGCTGCGCTTTGCAGGCGCTGCCCAGCGTGACGACACCGGCGAGTACATGGCCATTGAAATGCACATGCGCGGCCGCTGGTCTGAGATTGACCCCGGCTCTGGCAAGTCTGGCGAGGCCAGCGAGTTCAAAGCCAAGATGAGCTTGAACTACTACCGTTTGGTGGTGGATGGCGAGGAAGTGCTGGAGATGGACGCCATCCACATGATCGAAAAAACCGGCGGCGTAGACCTGATGGAGAAGGTGCGCAGCATCTTGGGCATCTAAGCCCCACCCCGTGGCTGGGCCAGATAGCGCCCAGCCAACCCCTCTTTTGATAACGACAAGGTAAACCAGCCATGGAAGCCCAAGACAACAAGACCCCCGCAAACGACAACACCAAGACCGTCGCACTGGATGCGCCATTCAAACGCGGCGAAAAGATGGTGGAAACCATCACCGTGCGCCGCCCCAATGTGGGAGCGCTGCGTGGCACCTCGCTAGCGCAGCTGATGATGATGGATACCGACAGCATCCAAAAAGTCCTGCCGCGCTGCACCGAGCCACCGTTGATCAAGTCTGAGATGGAGCAGCTTGACCCAGCAGACCTGGTGCAATTGGGAACGGCGGTTGTGCATTTTTTGTTGCCCAAGAAGGATCGCCAGGAATCCCCCGAAGCGTAGAAGACGCCATCGCAGACGTGGCCTTCTTCTTCCACTGGCCACTGTCTGAGATGGAGGCCATGCCTCTATCTGAACTGATGGCGTGGCGTGAACGTGCCATTGCCATACACAACCAAATCAACGCTGCTGAGTGAACCCCATGGCTGATAAGAATTTGCGTGTTTCCATCGTGCTGCAGATGGCAGAAAAGGTGCTGGGGCCACTCAAGAAAATCAGCCAGGGCAGCAGCGAAACTGCGCAGACCTTGAAAGCTGCGCGCGATCAGCTCAAGCAGCTGGAGCAAACCCAGAAGACGGTTGGCCAGTTCCGCGAAACCCGCCAAGGCTTGAGTGAGACTGAAGCCAAGCTCAAAGCCGCGCGCGAGCGCGTCAAACAGCTGGCCCTGCAGTTCAACCAGGCGGGCGTGCCCACCAAGGCAATGACCGCCGCCATGGCTGCGGCACGCACAGAGGTCAACCAGCTGGGTGCACAGTTCAATGCCCAGCAGCAAAAGGTACAGCAACTGCGCGACAAGCTGCACACCGCGGGCATTAGCACCAAAAACCTGGCCGACCATGACAAGCGCCTGCGCGACAGCATCACGCAGACCAAAGCCAAGATCGACCAACAAACGCAGGCCCTGAAACGCCAAAGCGAGCAGCAGCGCAAGCTGGCAGAAATTCAAAAGCAAGCGCAAAAAGCTGCCGCTGTGGGCGCTGGCATGGCTGGTGCTGGTGCCGTTGGCATGTATGCAGGCCAGCGTGCCCTGCGTGGCACGGCAGGCCTGCTCAATGCAGGGGTGGACTTTGACGCCCAAATGTCCAAGGTGCAGGCGCTGACGCGGTTGGAAAAACAAAGCGCTGAATACGCCATGCTGCGCGCCCAGGCGCTGGAGCTGGGTGCCAGTACCATGTTCAGTGCCACCGAGGCCGCGCAGGGTCAGGCATTTCTGGCTATGGCAGGCTTTGACCCCAAGGCCATCAAAGGCGCCATGCCCGGTCTGCTGGACATGGCCAAGGCCGGTGACCTGGACTTGGGCCGCACGGCAGACATCAGCTCCAACATCCTGAGCGCCTTTGGCATTGACCCCAACAAGATGGGCAACGTGGCGGACACGCTCACCAAGGTGTTCACCACCTCGAACGTCAATCTGGAAATGCTGGGCAACACCATGAGCTACGTAGGCCCTGTGGCTCGCGCAGCCGGTGTGGATCTGGAGACCACCGCCGCCATGGCTGGCCTGCTGGGCAATGTGGGTATTCAGGGCGAGAAAGGTGGCACCGCCCTGCGTGCCATGCTGCTGCGCCTGTCTGCACCCACCGGTGGTGCGGCCAAGATGCTGGACAAGCTCAAGGTCAAAACCCGTGACGCCCAAGGCAATGTGCGCAACGTCATGGAAGTGCTGGCAGACCTGGCCAAGCAGACCGAAAAAATGGGCAGTGCCCAAAAACTGGAAGCCCTGAAAACCATCTTTGGCGAAGAACCCGCAGCCGCCATGACGGAACTGCTCTCGCAAGCCGGTGCTGGCGGCATTCTGGAATACCTGAACAAGGTGCGAGACAGCGCAGGCGCTGCAGGCAAAACGGCCGGCATCATGGCTGACAACCTGACGGGTGACCTGGACGAAATGTCCAGCACCTGGGAGGACGTGCGCATCAGCCTGTTTGACGCCAACCAGGGCGAAATCCGCGCCTGGGCGCAAACCATTACCGCAGGCATTCGCAGCGTGGGTGACTGGTTCAAGGCCAACCCCGTTGCCGCGCAGTGGCTGGTGCGGCTGGTGGTAGGGTTTGCGGCGCTCACGGCCATCACTGGCGCATTGCTCATTCCGCTGGGCTTGCTGGTAACCAAGGCATTTGCTGTACGGTGGATGTTTGCCAAGCTGGGGCTGGGTTTGCCATCGCTGCTCGGAAGCTTCAAGGCGCTTGGCGGCTCTGCCGTGGCAGCAGGTAAAGTCGTGCCCTCTGCCCTGACCGCCATTGGCCTTGCACTGCAAAAGCCGGTGAAACTGGCAATCGCCGCAGGCAAGGCCGTGCCCGGTGCGCTCAGTCGCATGTGGTTGGCTGCCAAGGGTTTGCCATCCGCATTTGTTGGTCTTGGTAAAGCCGCATGGGCAGGCTTTGCCAAGGCGGGCTTTGCCGCCAAGGGGGCTGCTGTCAAAGTGTGGGCCTATGTGCTCTCGCTCAAGGCAGCAGCCTTGGCCAGCGCACGGCAAGCGGCAGCCAGCATTGCCATGTATGCCGCTATGCGAGGGCCTAAAGGCATTGCTACTGATGCATTGCTGGGTCTGAAAAAGCTCACGGCCGCAAGCTTGCGCGCTGGCTTGGGCATGCTGGCCGGTGCATTCAAAGGTCTCTTGCTGCCCATCAAGCTGGTGGGGCGTGCGCTGCTGATGAACCCCATTGGCTTGGCTGTCACGGCAATTGCGGGTGCGGCATTACTCATCATCAAATTCTGGAACCCTATCAAGGCCTTCTTTGCAGGCTTCTGGCAGGGCTTTGTGCAAGGGCTGGCACCACTGGCCCCCATGTTTTCAGCCACCTTTGGTGCTTTGGGTGGCGTGTTGTCTGCCCTTGCGCCACTTTGGGACATGTTGGTGGGCGCTTTGTCTACCGTGTGGGGCTGGGTCAGCCAACTGGTTGCTCCGTTTGAGGCGAGCAAGCAATCCATTGAAGGAGCCACACAAGCCGGGCAAGGTTTTGGCGCTTGGCTGGCTGATTTGGTGGTGACGCTCGTGTCCATCATCCCCAAATTTATTCAGTTTGGTGCAGACATGGTGAGCGGCATCATCAGAGGCATCACCGGCAAGCTGGCAGAACTCAAAGACGCCGTGGTGGGCGCGGCCAGCTCTGCAGCCAGCTGGTTCAAAGAAAGGCTGGGCATTGCCAGCCCCTCCAAGGTGTTCACGCAGTTTGGTGGCTGGATCAGTGAGGGCGCAGCCAACGGCATTGAGGCTGGCCAGGCCGCCGTGCGTGCGGCCGCACTGGCCTTGGCTGGCACGGCCATGGTGCCGGTGGCTCAGGCAGAAAGCATCGCTCCTTCGACTGTACCCATTGCAGCCATTAAGCCAGGGGCCTCACGCAATACAGCCGCTGCCCCCGTGGCAGCAGGCACCAGCAACTACAACATCACCATCAACGCCGCGCCGGGCATGGATGCGCAAGCGATTGCCCGCGCCGTAGCTGCGGAGCTGGACCGTCGTGAACGGCAAAGCACCGCACGCCGCAACTCTTCTTTGCATGACATCAGTTAGGAGTGCCTATGTCCATGTTGCTGGCCCTTGGGCAGTTTGTTTTTGAGCTGTCTACCCTGGCATACCAGGACTTTCAGCGCGCCAATGAGTGGCGCCATGCCAGCAATAGCCGCATTGGTGCCCGCGCTGGCTATCAGTTCTTGGGTGTGGGCGATGACAGCATCACCCTCTCTGGGTGGATTGCGCCTGGTCAAGTGGGCAGCTATGGCAGCATCGCCGCGCTGCGTGCCATGGGTGACAGCGGTCGTGCTTTTGCGCTGGTGGCAGGTACGGGAGAGGTGCTCGGGCAGTACGTGATTTTGAGCATGCAGGAAACAGGCACGTTTCACGACCAAGAGGGTCGCCCGGGCCGGGTGGAATTTAACCTGCAGCTGCGCCGCGTGGACAACGATGCCGGAGGCCACCAAGTCACGGTGGACGATGGCGGCCAATACGTGCCGACTACATTGGCTCCGGGTGAGGAGTGAGCATGGCCACGCAAGCGCAGCCTACCCAGCCCCAGCAGTACACCCACCTGGCCCCAGACTACCGCTTAGTGGTGGATGGCAAGGACATATCAGCCAAAGTGCAGCCCCGCCTGATCAGTCTGACGCTGACCGAAGGGCGCGAGAACAACGCCGACCAGCTGGACCTTGAGCTGGATGACAGTGACGGCCAGCTGGCCATCCCGCGGCAAGAGGCTGTGATTGAGCTGGCCATTGGCTGGAAAGGTCAGCAACTGGTGGACAAGGGTAGCTTTGTAGTGGATGAAGCCGAGCACAGCGGCGCGCCTGACCGCATCACCATCCGCGCACGGTCAGCAGACCTGGGCGGCGAGATCCGCACCCGCCAGGAGAAAAGCTGGCACGACACCACATTGGGCGCTGTGCTGGCAGATATAGCCAAGCGAAACAGCCTTACACACAAGGTAGACCCAGCGCTGGCAGCTATCAAAATTGCGCACATTGACCAGACCAACGAAAGCGACATGCACTTCCTGACCCGCTTGGCCCGCCAATATGATGCGGTGGCCACGGTCAAAAAAAAGCACCTGCTCTTTCTGCCTGTCAACGGCACCAAAACCAGCAAGGGCGAAAGCCTGCCTGCGGTTGCCATCACCCGCGCAGACGGCGATAGCCACCGCTGGGCCAGCAGCACCCGCGACGCTTTTGAGGGCGTGCGTGCCTGGTGGTCAGACCGTGTCAACGGCAGCCGCAAATCAGTCATTGCCGGCAAAAAAGGCAACAACCTTAAAACCCTTAAAGAAACCTACACCAGCGAAGCAGCAGCGCTGGAAGCTGCAAAGGCCGAGCTGCAGCGCCTGGAGCGCGGCGCTGCCACCTTTGAACTGACGCTGGCCATGGGCAGGCCAGAGATCACCGCCCAGACCCCCATTACCGTGCAAGGCTTCAAGCCTGAGATTGATGGCCAGGGCTGGCTGGTCAAGGAAGTGACGCACACTCTGGGAGATAGTGGCTGGACGACGAAGGCGGTGATGGAGAGGGGTGGAGCGCAAGGAGATGTAGAGTCAAACTACAGAGCTACACAGGTCATCTAACTAGCTTGTCTTCCACTACCTCGTCAAGACCTACAATTTCCTACCTTGTAAGTCCACTCAGCGTGGACAATGCCTGTAACTTAAGCCGCCACTACTGATGAATGAATTGGAGATTAGAGCACTACTGCAAGCCAAGTTGGCCGAAAGCCATCATGGCCAGGGGGCTGCATTCGTCTCTGAGCTATTCATTGATTCTTTTGCCAGACGAGCAGACTTGGTCATGGCAAACGGTAAGCTGTCAGCTTTTGAAATCAAAAGTGAGCGAGACACACTTGAGCGTTTGGACGGTCAGCTAGAAACCTATCTACGGCTATTTGAGCAAGTCACTGTTGTCTGCGCTGAACGTCATCAAGCAGGTGTACAAGAGCGGATACCCGATGGTGTTGGCGTCTGGGTTCTGTCTGAGAACGGCAGCTTCAAGGTCTTAAAAAGAGCAAAAACGCACAGGCAAACCTCACATCAGTCATGGCTAAGCTTTCTTCCAGTTGATGAGCTGCGTAATCTATTGGGACAACATGGATTACAGCGCACTGGGACACGAGATGTTTTGGTGGTCCGCGCGTCAGCAATCGCTATAAAGCACGTACGCCAATACGTACTAGAATTTTTCAAACATCGGCGCGAAGAGCGCATTGTGAAAATCAATGCAGCTAAGACTGCGCGTGCGCGTCCACAGCGCATACTGCCAACTCCGGCATTGAATTTGCGGCTAATGGGAAGCACACCATTACGTGCTATCCCACGCTTAATCGCTTAGCCCTTAGATCAAGTCGTCTTCATCAGACTCTTGGCTTTTTGATTCCTTAACGTAGTCAATTTGTCGGGCCAAGTGGATATTTACGCGTACGGAAATCCAGTTGGCTGGTGCCTTGGCGAAGGGCTCTCC
>ERZ1032238.109-NODE-109-length-24368-cov-7.619792_pt1 | contig 24368 bp, 24 predicted proteins | sample MGYA00518736_ERZ1032238 | MGnify/ENA primary metagenome ERZ1032238 (study PRJEB33719, sample SAMN04261349) | wastewater metagenome | biome: periurban shantytown; feature: human; material: feces | host: Homo sapiens | place: Peru: Lima | collected 2012-01-15 ... | reverse complement strand
ACAACGGAGACCAACATGCACGCAGCAGCACATAACCCTTTCAACATCGGCCAAGCCAAAGCTATCAAGACCGCAAAAACCAAAACAGGCGCACGTACCCGCGTGAACCCGGAAGATCTGGAAATCAGCGATGACCCCGTGCCCACCAAGCGCCAACTGCCCAGCCAATACGACGACATCTTCGCCAAGATGAAGCCCGGCCAGTGCATCAAAGTGGAAGCCGAGTACACCGGCACCGTGGGCAATGCCCTACGCAACTGGATCCGCAGAAACAAGAAAAAGGGCTTGACCGTCAAAAGCGTGCGCCTGTACCCAGGCTGCAAGGAAAAGCTGGGGCGCGTTTGGCTAATTGAAAAGCCTGCTGACAAAGCATGACCCCGGCCTACATCCGCTGGCGCTGCGAGCGCATCGAGCAGCTACTCAAGACCATGGGCAGGCGCGAGGCTCTGGAAGTCATCAAGGCTGAAGAGCTGGAAAAGCCATGGGAGCACGACCCACGGCCAGCACTTCCCTTGCCCATGGGAGGCCCGCACGGCCTGAACCCACCACACCTGCAACCCGCCTGAGAGCGGGTTTTGTTTTATCTGGAGAGAGATATGACCCGCAAACGAGACATTCGCCGCCAGCGCCGAGAGCGCGACCAAGAGAAACGCAACCCCGAGCCCCGCCACTGAGCGGGGTTTGTTTTTTGGAGAGCACATGCTGACACCGCAATTCCTCCTCCCTGTGCACAGCGAGCTGGTCGTTGATCTGTTTGCCGGTGGCGGCGGCGCTTCCACTGGCATCGAGCAGGCTATTGGCCGGCCGGCGGACATTGCCGTCAACCACGACCCGGAGGCGGTAAGCCTGCACACGGCCAATCATCCGCAGACGCGCCACTTCTGCAGCGACGTGTTTGAGGTGGACCCGCTGACCGCGACAGAAGGCCAGCCCGTGGGCCTGCTGTGGGCCAGCCCGGACTGCAAGCACTTCAGCAAAGCCAAGGGCGGCAAGCCCGTGAGCAAGAAGATTCGCGGCCTGGCATGGGTGGTTATCAAGTGGGCCAAGCTGACCAAGCCACGCGTGATCTGCCTGGAGAACGTCGAGGAATTCCAGACCTGGGGGCCTCTTGGACCAGACAATCGGCCATGCCCTGAACGTAAGGGCCTGACCTTCCAGCGCTGGAAAAAGCAGCTGGAAAACCTGGGCTACAAAGTGGAACACCGCGAGCTGCGCGCCTGCGACTACGGTGCCCCCACCATACGCAAGCGCCTGTTTCTGGTGGCTCGCTGTGACGGCCTGCCCATCGTGTGGCCAACACCGACACATGCCAAGCCAGACGCCAAGGGCAAGGTGCCCGCAGGCATGAAGCCATGGCGCACTGCAGCCGATTGCATCGACTGGAGCATTCCAGCCCCCAGCATCTTTGAGCGCGACAAACCGCTGGCTGACGCCACCTGCCGCCGCATTGCCAAGGGCATCATGCGCTATGTGGTGGAAGCCGAGCAGCCGTTCATTGTCCCGGGTGTTGCCGCCACTCTGGTGCAGACCGGCTATGGGGAACGCCCAGGACAAGCACCCCGTGTGCCTGGTCTGGATAAACCGCTTGGCACGGTAGTGGCTGGGCAGAAGCATGCGCTGGTGCAAGCCTTCTTGGCCAAGCACTACACCGGCGTGGTGGGGCACGAGCTGGACAAGCCCACGGGCACCGTCACCACAGCAGACCACCACAGCCTTGTCACCGCCAACCTGATCCACATGGGCCACGGCGAAGGCAAGGAAGGCGGCAAGCGCTGGAGCCACGGCATTCGTGATGTGAAAGACCCGCTCAACACCATAACCGCCCAAGGTGCAGCCGCAGGCGTGGTGCACTCATTCTTGGTCAAGTACTACAGCGAAGGCGGCCAGGATGCAGCCTGCACCGACCCCATGCACACCATCCCCACCAAGGACCGCATGGGCCTGGTCATGGTGCGCGGCGAGCCCTATGCCATCGTGGACATCGGCCTGCGCATGCTCACCCCGCGTGAGCTGTACCGCGCCCAGGGCTTCCCTGACAGCTACGTCATCGACACCGGCGCAGCTGGTGAGCCCATCACCAAGACCGCCCAGGTGCGCATGTGCGGCAACAGTGTCTGTCCGCCACTCTCACACGCCCTGGTCAAAGCCAACTACTGCGAGCGCCAAGCGCTTCAAAAAGCAGCCTGAACCGCCCCGAAAGGGGCTTTTTTATTGCCTGAAGAATATGAAGCAAGTCACCCTTGAGAACTGGGCCGCCAATCACTTCGACCCACCCCCGAGCCTCTGGACATTGCGCAAGATGGTCCGCGAGGGGCGCATAGACCCTCCTGCCGTCAAAGTCGGAAAATCCTACTATGTCCAAGAGGATGCACGCCCTATTGACCCGAACCGCCGCCCTTCGTTGGTAGAGCGGCTGAGAAAGGCTGGATGATATGAATGCACGCCCACGTGATAGATCCCGCAGAGACTGGCCGACAGGCTTGCGCGAACCGCGCCCCGGATACTTCGTGTGGCGTCATCCAGTCAGCGGCAAAGAGTTCGCCCTCGGGCGCATCAGCCTTGCCCAAGCCAAGCGCGAGGCAAACGAAGCACTTGCCTTCGTACTCTCCGAAAAGCCCACATTGCTGGAGCGCATCCAGGGCAAGGACAACACCATTGCCGATCTGCTCAAAAAAATGCCCGTCAGCGAGGTCTACAACACTGCCAAGAGCATGCGCTCTCTGGACAAGAAGATCGAGCAAGCCCTTGGCCAGATCTCTTGTGGCGGCCTGACCGTTGCTCATTGTGCAGAGCTTATAGAAAGCGAGATGGAAGCCGGAAAAGCTCGCACAGCACAAGCGCTGCGCTCCCGGCTGTTTGCCGTTTGCAACCGTGGCCGTGCGCTTGGCTGGATGGAGATCAACCCAGTGGAGCCCATTGCAAAGCCATCCGCACAGACCACGCGCAAGCGCCTGACGATGGAGCAATTCAAGGCCATTCTCGCCAAGGCACCAGAGGTTGCCGACTGGCTTCCAGGAGCAATGCTGGTTGCTCTGCTATCCGGCATGGACCGCGACACGCTTTCAAGGCTGGAGCGCAAAGCCATCGGCACAGAGTTCCTGACCTTGCAGCGGCTGAAAACCGGCATCTGGCTTGAGATACCGCTTCGCCTGCGCATGGATGCCATGGATATGACGCTGGCAGACGCGCTGGCAGCATGCCGGTCCAATGTGGTGAGCCGGTACGTGGTGCACCACAGAAGAAGCTACCGCGCCGACGTGCAGGCCGGGAGCCCGGTTTTCCGTGACCGCATCACCAAGGCGTTCACAGAGGCGCGCGACCTGGCTGGCATCACTGGCGATGATGCGCCGACATTCCATGAGATCCGTTCTCTATGCAAGCGCACCTACATGGCGCAGGGCAATGTAGACACCAAGGCGCTACTCGGCCATACCACCGAAAAGACTGCCAATCTCTACGCAGACCCCCGAGGTGCCGAGCCTTTGCGCGTTCGTGTATCGTGAGTTATCCACAGGATTGATTAGAGACAGATTAGGTGACAAATAAGGAACACGCATTGCAAGCTATTGAAAATAAACGATTTTCTGTATTGATGGTCTGCATGGGCAACATCTGCCGCAGCCCGACCGCACATGGCGTCATGCGCGACATGATCCGGCGCAAGGGCTGGGAGGACCGGCTGCAGGTCGACTCCTGTGGCACCCACGCCTACCACGTCGGTGAAGCACCCGACCTGCGCAGCCAAAAGCATGCGCTGCAGCGTGGCTATGACCTGAGTAATCTGCGTGCGCGCCAGCTCACACGTGAGGACTTTGTACGCTTTGATCTGGTGCTGGTCATGGACCACGAAAACATGGCCCGTGCGCAGGCACTGTGCCCACCCACACAGCGCCAGAAGCTGCACCGCCTGACCGAGTTCTGTCAGGAAATGCGCAGTGCTGTCGTGCCTGACCCCTATTACGGCGGAGACCATGGCTTTGAACATGTGCTGGATCTGATCGAAGATGCCTGCCAGGGCGTGCTGCGCCACATCGAGCGTGAGCATGTGCAGCTCCCGCTGAACCATTGAGGCGCTTCATGGCGGGTTTACCCGCCCTTGCTGGCTTCCTCTAATTGCAGGAAAACCTAGAAAAAACCCTTAAAACACCCATAAAAAACAAAAAAATTTCGCCAGTGACGGGCAACTCGTCACAAACACGTCAGCAACGCAGAAGCATGCTCCGTAGAATCGCGCACCTGTGCATTCCTATAAGCCCACAGACAAAGGCCACACGCCTTCTGTGCTGTCCCGGGCACATACCGCGCTTTTGGAGACACCATGCAAGCACTTCTACGACTTTCACGGGGGATCGACCAGCTCAATGCCTGGGTCGGCAAATACGTCATCTGGCTGATTCTTGCGGCCACCATCATCAGCGGCATCAACGCCGTTGTGCGCAAGATGTTCAACGCCAGTTCCAATGCTTTTCTGGAAGTGCAGTGGTACCTGTTTGCCGCCTCGTTCCTGCTGGCGGCAGGCTACACCCTGCTGGAAAAAGAACACGTCAAGGTGGATGTCATCAATGCCAAGCTGTCGCTGCGCACCCGTGTGTGGATTGATGTGCTGGGCTTTGCGTTCTTTCTCACCCCCATGTGCCTGGTCATTCTGTACTACGGCATTCCCTTCTTCTTGCAGGCCTATCAGTCGGGCGAAATGTCCAGCAATGCCGGGGGCCTGATCCGCTGGCCTGTCTATCTGATGATGCCGCTGGGCTTTGGCCTGCTGCTGCTGCAAGGCCTGTCGGAGCTGATCAAACGCATTGCCTTTCTGATGGGGCTGATTGACGACCCCACCGTCAAGGTCGTGAGCAAAACGCCGGAAGAAGAGCTGGCAGAAGCCATCCGCAAGGCCGAAGAAGAAGCTGCGCGCAACGCGGCCAAGAGCGCCTAAGCGCCACAGGGAGACAACACCATGGAATTCATTGCCAACAACATGGCCCCGATCATGTTCGCGGGGCTGATCTGCTTCCTGCTGCTGGGCTTTCCCGTAGCATTCAGCCTGGGCGCCTGCGGCCTGTTCTTTGCGATCATCGGTATCGAGCTGGGCGTACTGCCCGAGGCGCTGCTGCAGGCGCTGCCGCTGCGCATCTACGGCATCATGCAGAACGAAACCATGCTGGCCATTCCGTTCTTCACGCTCATGGGTCTGATTCTTGAGCGCAGCGGCATGGCCGAGGACCTGCTGGACACCGTGGGCCAGCTGTTTGGCCCCATTCGCGGCGGCGTGGCCATTGCCGTGATTCTGGTGGGTGCCATGCTGGCAGCGACCACCGGCGTGGTGGCCGCGTCCGTGATCTCGATGGGCCTGATCTCGCTGCCCATCATGATGCGCTACGGCTATGACCGCCGCGTCGCCTCCGGCGTGATTGCTGCATCTGGCACGCTGGCACAAATCATTCCACCTTCTCTGGTGCTGATCATTCTGGCGGACCAGCTGGGCCGCAGCGTTGGCGACATGTACAAGGGCGCCTTTGTCCCCGGCTTCATGCTGGTGGGCTTTTACATGCTGTTCATTTTCCTGCTGGCCTTCTTCAAGCCACACATGGTGCCTGCCCTGCCTCCAGAGGCACGCAGCCTGAAGGAAAAAGATGGCTCCAGCGGCCTGACTTCGCTGCTGGTGCTCACCGTACTGTGCGTGGCGGTGTCGGTGTTTGCGGCACAGAACATGCCCACCATCCACACCTGGCTCACCGGTGAAGTGGTGGAAAAAGTGGCTACCGATGAAACCATTGTGTTTGCCATGTGCTTTGGCGTGGCCTTGGCCTTTGTGGCGGCATCCATCAACCGCCTGACAGGCATGGGCCTGCTGTCGCAAGTGGCGGAAAAAGTCACTTTTGTGCTGATTCCCCCGCTGCTGCTGATCTTCCTGGTGCTGGGCACGATCTTCCTGGGCATTGCCACCCCCACCGAAGGTGGTGCCATGGGTGCCATCGGCGCCATGGTGATGGCGATTGCACGCCGCCGCCTGAGCTTGACGCTGCTCAAGCAGGCGCTGATGTCCACCACCAAGCTGTCGTGCTTTGTGATGTTCATCCTGATCGGCGCGACCATGTTTGGCCTGACCTTCCAGGGTGTGGACGGCCCGCTGTGGGTGGAGCACCTGCTGGCAGATCTGCCTGGCGGCCAGCTGGGCTTCCTGATCCTGGTGAACATCATGGTGTTCATCCTGGCGTTCTTCCTGGACTTCTTTGAGCTGTCCTTCATCGTGGTGCCCCTGCTGGCCCCCGTGGCAGACAAGCTGGGCATTGACCTGATCTGGTTCGGTGTGCTGCTGGCGGTGAACATGCAGACTTCCTTCATGCACCCACCGTTTGGCTTTGCGCTGTTCTTCCTGCGCTCGGTCGCTCCCGACAAGGAATACACCGACAAGGTCACGCAAAAGCGCATTGCGCCGGTAACAACCACACAGATCTACATGGGTGCTATTCCCTTCCTGTGCATCCAGCTTCTCATGGTAGGGCTGATCATTGCCTTCCCGGGCATTGTGTCCAGCGGCCTGGATGAGAAGGTGGAATACGACCTGGATGCCATCCGCGAACAGATGGAATCCAGCATGCCTGCCATGGACTTTGACAACCCCTACTTCCAGCCGGAAGAAGGCTCTGAGCAGGCTGACGATGACCCGCTCAAGGCTTTGCAGGAGTCCATGGGCCAGTAAAAGGCAGGCAGACGCTGCACATGCTCACAGCCCCTGTACGCTGCGGTGTACAGGGGTTTTCTCATTGTTTAATGGACTGCATCAACCATCAAAAATATAGCTATCAGCGCTTATAAATAAAAGAATTCAAAACGATTTATATCTAAAAACCTTATTTATCAAGCGCTGGCAGCTATCTTTTTTTTACCCCGGTGCAGCATGGGTGAATGCTGCCATGCCTGCCACCGCAGTTCTGTACACTTCGCGGCGGGTGCCCACCACATCAGGTGGTGATGGCAGGTCATTCAGGTACAGGTCGGGCCGCCTGTACCGCACAGCACACGTGCGTCTGACCTGCCCCTACTGCGCGCCGCCCTGATGCGGCCTGCGCTGCTTGCCTGCATGCCATGCGCCGGGCAGGTCCGGCTGCTCGTGGTGTTGTCTTCAGCAACAAGGAGCACTATGCCGCCACACGAGAACACCTCTTCTCCCATCCATCCGCAGTTCCCTGCACCCAGCCCCGATATTCCACCGCTGCATCGCGTCACCATGAAGGCATCTTCTGCCTTTGCGCGCATGCTGCACATTGAGGCCATGAGCGGCATCGTGCTGCTGATCGCCGCTGCCATTGCGCTGATCTGGGCCAACTCTCCCTGGGCTGCCGGCTACTTTGCCACTTGGCATGCACCGCTGGCCTTGACTTTGGGCCCCTGGACCTGGAGCACAGACCTGCACTTCTTCGTCAACGACGTGCTGATGACCATCTTCTTTCTGGTCGTTGGCATGGAAATACGCCGTGAGATGTACAACGGCGCGCTGGCCGATGTGCGCCAGGCGCTGCTGCCCATCATTGCCGCGCTGGGCGGCGTGGTTGTGCCTGCGCTGATCTATGTGGCACTGGCCAGAGGTGATGCACAGCTGCTCAATGGCTGGGCCATTCCTACCGCTACGGACATCGCCTTTGCCGTCGGCGTGCTGGCCCTGCTGGGTAAATCCATTCCCGGGCCGCTGCGCATCTTCCTGCTGGCACTGGCCATCATTGATGACATCGTGGCCGTGCTCATCATCGCCTTCTTCTACTCGGGTGGTCTGGACTACAGCGGCTTTGGCATTGCGCTGGTCGGTCTGGTGCTGGTGCTGCTGTTCAACCGCATGGGCGTAGCTGCTGCATGGGCCTATGTGGTGCCCGGCGCCATCCTGTGGCTGGGCCTGCTGCACACCGGTGCACACCCCACGCTGGCGGGGGTGGTGCTGGGTCTGATGACGCCCGTAACCATGCGCCCTGCTCAGCGCCACCACCTGGATGTGGCTGAGCAAGCGCTGACACGCATTCGCAGCCATGCACAGCGCGGACAGTTTGAGGTGGATGTGCTGCACCATGAGCTGCGCATTGCCACCACGGCCCAGCGTGACCTGCTGCCTCCTGTGTTCCGCCTGCCAGCCATGCTGCACCCCTGGGTGGCGTTTGGGGTGATGCCCATCTTCGCCCTGGCCAACGCTGGCGTGCAGTTTGGTGGCATGGATCTGGCAGCCACCGGCCCGCACACTGTGTTCTGGGGTGTGCTGCTGGCACTGGTGCTGGGCAAACCGCTGGGCGTGTTTCTTGCCACCTTCCTCGCCGTCAAATCTGGCGTCAGCCCCCTGCCCGAAGGTATCAACTGGCGCGGCGTGCTGCTGGTCGGTGTGCTGGCGGGTATCGGCTTTACCATGGCCATTTTTGTCGGTGGTCTGGCGTTCAGCGATGCAGCTTTGCTCAGCGCTGCCAAGCTGGGCATTCTGGCCGCCTCCGCCACGGCGGCGATTGTGGGCCTGGTGTATGGCTTTATCGTTCGCCACAAGCTGAACGATTAAGCCCCACGGGCCTGTAAAAAAAGCCGGAGTGCTCTTGCGAGCCTCCGGCTTTTTGCCTGTCTGGACATGACCCTTTTATATGACTATTCGTGGCGCAGGGCTTCGATCGGATCCAGGCGCGCAGCACGGCGTGCAGGAAAATAACCAAACACCACACCAATCGCTGCCGAAAACACAAAGGACAGCAGGTTCACCGTAGGGTTGAACACAAACGGCACCTGCATGACCTGCGCCAAGCCCACAGAAGCCACCGCAGCAATCGCAATACCGATCAGCCCCCCCAGTGCGGCCAGCACCACGGCTTCAATCAAAAACTGCAGCAGCACTTCGCGCTCCAGCGCGCCAATGGCCAGGCGCAGGCCAATTTCGCGCGTGCGCTCCGTCACGCTCACCAGCATGATGTTCATGATGCCAATGCCGCCCACCAGCAAACTCACCGCAGCCACAGCGCCGAGCAAGGTGGTCATGACCTTGGTCGTTCCCGCCATGGTGTCGGCCAGCTGCTTGGTATCCAGCACGTTGAAATTGTCTTCATCCGTGGGTGAGAGCTTGCGCAGCTCGCGCAGCAGGTCACGCAGGCTGGACTTCACACGCTCAGGGTCACTGTCCTCCGCCATGGACACCAGCAGGGTGTTGACGCGGTTGTTACCCGTCACACGGCGCTGCAGGGTCTTGAGCGGAATCAGCACCATGTCGTCCTGGTCATTGCCGAAAGCGCCCTGACCTTTGGAGTCCAGCACCCCGATCACATTGCACGAGAAGGCTTTTACGCGCAGCTGCTGCCCCAGCACATCGGGCGAGCTGCCAAACAGCTCCCGGTGCAAAGTGGCACCGATGATGCACACCGAAGCGCCCGCACGCTCTTCCTCAGGTGAGAACTCCCGGCCCTGAGCCAGCTTCCAGTTACCGGTTTTGAGCCATTCATTGCTGCTGCCAATCACGCTGGACGACCAGTTGCGGCCATCCGCGACCAGCGTGGTGCTGGCGCGTGCTTCAGGGGCTACGGCCGCAATGCCGCCGATCTGCTGGGCAATGGCTTCAGCATCTGTATCCTTGAAGGCTGGTGCTGGTGCAGCGCCGGGCCCCAGGCGCTGGCCCCCGCGAATTTGCAGCAAATTGGTGCCAAGGCCCTGAATCTGCTGCTGCACTGCCAGCGTCGCGCCATTGCCCAGCGTGACCATGGTGATCACCGCACTCACGCCGATCACAATGCCCAGAATGGTCAGGAACGAGCGCAGCAGGTTGCGGCGAATGGAGCGCAGCGCCAGCAAGATAGTGTTGAAAAACATCAGGCGCCCTCCCCTTGACCTGCGGCTGCACCCGCCTGCGCAGCCTCACGGCGCAGCGCCAGTGGCTCATTGCGCACATCGGAATCCAGCAGACCATCCTTGAAGCGCACAATGCGCCGCGCGTAAGCCGCCATCTCTGGCTCGTGGGTCACCATGAGCACGGTAATGCCCTGCTCATGGTTGAGCTTCCACAGCAGCTCCATGATTTCTTCACTGCGCTGGGTATCCAGATTGCCGGTAGGCTCGTCTGCCAGCAGCACGGTGGGGCTGCTCACAATGGCGCGGGCAATGGCCACGCGCTGCTGCTGACCACCCGAGAGTTCTGCAGGCGTGTGGTGCTCCCAGCCCTTGAGGCCCACGGCTTCCAGCGCCCGGGCTGCCGCTTCCTTGCGCTGCTGGGCAGACTCGCCGCGGTACAGCAGAGGCAGCTCCACGTTTTCCTGCGCCGTGGTGCGGGGCAGCAGGTGAAAGCCCTGGAACACAAAGCCAAAGTAGCGGCGGCGCAGGCGAGCACGCTCGTCACGGTCCAGCCCTTCCACGTGCACGCCCTTGAACAGGTATTCACCGGAGGTGGGTCTATCCAGACAGCCCAGCGTATTCATGGCCGTGGACTTGCCCGAGCCGCTTGGGCCCATGATGGCGACGAAATCGCCCTGCTCAATATCAAGGTCAAAACCCTTGAGCGCCTTGAACGCCAGGCCTCCTTCGCCATAGACCTTGACGATGTTGCGCAGCCGGATCAGCGGCACACCACCGCTGTCTGTGTGCAGCGCCTGCGTCATTTGGCGACTCCGCTACGCTGGTCGGTAATCACCTGTGCACCTTCGGTGAGCTTGTCGCTCTGCACCTCGGTCATGCGGCCATCGCTCAGGCCCGTCTTGACCTGCACAGCCACAGGCGCATTGTTTTCCAGCACCCAGACATAGCGGGTCTGGCCTGCACCCAGTGCTTCGCTGCCACCCATGCCACGGCTGCCACGCATGCGCTGGGGCATGAGCTGGCCCATGATGCCGCCGCTATTGCCAGAAGCACCTGCACCCTGCGGACGGGGGCCGCGTTCACCATTGGGGCCTTCGGCACCGGGGCCATCCTGCTTGGCACCAGGTACAGCGGGAGGCTGCATCCCCACCGGCGTAAAGCGCAGCGCCGCATTAGGCACCAGCACCACATCCTTGCGCTCATTGGTGTGGATGGTGGCCGATGCTGTCATGCCGGGGCGCAGCGACAAATCGTCATTGCTCACATCCAGACGGGCCAGATAAGTCACCACGTTGTCGGTCTTGGTCGAGCCATAGTCCACACGCGTCACCTTGGCGGGATAGGTACGCGAAGGATGGGCGCTGACGGTAAAGCTGGCACGCTGGCCTTCCTGCACCTGACCGATATCCGCTTCGTCCACCGAGACTTCCAGACGCAGCTTTTGCAGATCTTCAGCCACGGTGAACAGGGTCACGGCCTGCAGCGAGGCAGCCACGGCATTGCCGGGGTCTACGCTGCGCGTCAGGATCACGCCATCAATGGGTGACTTGATCGATGCCTTGGAAAGATTGGTTTCATCGGTCTTGAGTGCAGCACGGGCATCTGCCACCGATGCCAGGGCCGCAGCTTCTTCCGCCACGGCACGCTCTACCGCTGCACGGGCGCTATCCAGTTCAGAAGCCGAGGGCACTTTGCCACCCGAGAGGCGGTGCACTTCTTCCTGGCGCGCCAGATTGGCGCGTGCTTCCTTGAGCGAAGCCTGTGTCTGCTGCAGGCGGGCCTGCGCCGATGCCACCGATGCCTTGGAACGGTTGAGCTGGGCCTGCAGCTTGTCGGTATCAAGCTCGACCAGCACCTGCCCCTTCTTGACCTTGTCGTTCACATCGACCAGCACATTGCGCACCGTACCCGACAGTTCAGAGCCAATGTTCACCGTGCGCGTAGGCTGCAGCGTGCCATTGGCCGCCACAGTCAAGGACAGATCGCCACGCTTGGCCTGCTGCGTCACATACTGGGGCTTGGCATTGGCTTCCTTGTGGCTCTGCCAGAACAGATAGCCGCCCACTGCACCTGCAATGGCCACGGCACCGATCCAGACTGTGGGGCTTTGCCACCAGCGGCGGGACAGACCATCGCCCAACAGCTCTTGTACTTCCTTGGCGCTGCTTGTGGTGTTTTTCTTTGTCATGGGGTATTGCTTTCCTTGTTATTTTTGGCTGGCGTCTGCAGCGCTCGTAGCTGCTGCAACGGGCTGACCTTCTGCATTCAGCGGCTGCCAGCCACCACCCAGCGCCTTGTACAGGCGCACATAGTCCGAGCCAATAGCGGCCTGCACCGTGGCAACCGCATCCTGTGAAGACAGCAGGGTGCGCTGTGTGTCCAGCACGGTCTGAAAGTCCACCAGTCCACTGGTGTAGCGCTGCGATGCCAGCAACTGGGCATTGCGCGCTGCTTCTTCAGCCACCTGCAGCTGTACCAGGCGCTGCTTGTCGCCCTGCAGCTGCACCAGTGCGTCTTCCACCTCCTGCAAGGCCGTCAGCACGGTGGAGCGGTAATTGATACGCGCCTGCTCCAGCGCAGCTTCGCGCTCTGCCACGCGAGCACTGTTCAGACCACCGTCAAACAAGGTCTGCGCCAGGCTGGCAGCAATACTGGTGGAGAGCGTGGCGCCGCTGGAGCCCAGTGCAGACAGCGTCAGTGCACTCAGCCCCAGCGACCCGCGCAGCGACAGGCTGGGGAAGTTCGCACGCTCCTGCGCGGACAGATTGGCCAGTGCCGCAATCACACGCTGCTCCTGCGCACGCACGTCAGGGCGCTGGCGCAAGGTGTCAGCAGGCAATGCCAGCGCCAGCTGGGCCGGTGGAGCTGGCAAGGGCTGCTGTGTGCTCAGGGCCTCGTTCAAGGCAGCAGGTGGCTGGCCCGTCAGAATGGACAGTGCATGGCACTTCTGGGCCATGGATGCCTGCAGCGAAGGGATTTGCGCCGCGGTCTGCGCCGTCGAGGCACGTGCCTGCTCTACGTCCAGCGATGTAGCCAGACCCGCCTGCATGCGCCATTCGGAAATCTGCTGGTTCTCCTGCTGAATGGCCAGGTTGCGCTCGGCAATCTGCAGGCGGTTTTGCAGGCTGCGCAGTTCGATGTAATTGAGCGCCACCTCGGCGGCCAGCGAGACATGTGCCCCCTCCAGCGTAGCTACCGCAGCAGCCACCCCGGCTTCACCTGCTTTGACGGCATTGGCCTGACGGCCCCACAGGTCTGGCTCCCAGCTCACATCAATACCGGTGCTAAAGCTGTTGCTGGCAGAACTTGGCTCGCGCTTGCCACGGCTGGCACCCAGACTGGCTCCAGCACTGGGCAGCCTGCTGGCTTCACTTTGCTCCAGCTGGGCACGCGCCTGACGCAATGCAGCCTGCGCGCTCTGGACACTGGGGTTGGCCACCAGGGCCTGATCAATCAGGGATGCCATCTGCGCATCCCCAAACTGCAGCCACCAGCGGCTCAGGTCCTCAGGTGCAGCAGCTGCCTGTGTGGTGCTCCACTGCACGGGCACATCCACCGCTTCACTCTGAGCGGCGAACTGTGAGGTATGGCTACAGCCTGCCAGCAGCAGGGCACAGGCCAGCGCTGTAGGCACAAGCCACACCCGGGGTGTGGCGGCACGCGGCGCAATCTTGTTGGGTTGGTTTGACATGCTATGCAAGCAGTATGCGTAATGACTTGTTTCTAGCTGCAATTGTGCAGAGCCTGTGTAGCGACACAGCTAAAAACATGTGAAGCTTTGGTAAAGCCACGCCGCAGGACCATCCACCACAGACACAAAAAAGCCCTCATGACGAGGGCTTGAGAGGGATCGTAGTGTGCTTACGCTGCTTCCACAATGGCATCGAGCGGCCAGCGCGGCTTCACGTCAAACGAATACGTCTTGTCCGCCTGCTGCTGCCCGGCCTGCATGCGCATGGCAGCGGCCATGGCGATCATGGCGCCGTTGTCGGTACACAGATGCAGTTCGGGATAATGCACCCGAATCTTGCGTTTGGCGCATTCGCGGTTGAGCTGCTCGCGCAGCTGCTTGTTGGCTCCCACACCGCCTGCCACCACCACACGGTTCATACCCGTCTGCTTGAGCGCATTGAGGGTCTTCTTGACCAGCACTTCCACAATCGCCGCCTGTGCACTGGCGGCCAGATCGGCCTTGCGAGCTTCAAGCTCATCACCCAGCTTTTTGGCCTGCGTCAGCACCGCCGTCTTCAGACCGGCAAACGAGAAGTCCAGATCACCGCTGTGCAGCAGCGGACGCGGCAGCTTGAAGGCTTCTGGATCACCACTTTCTGCCAGCTTGGACAGCACAGGGCCACCGGGGTATGGCAGCCCCATCACCTTGGCGGACTTGTCAAAGGCTTCACCTGCAGCATCGTCAATGGTTTCGCCCAGAATTTCGTAGCGGCCCACGCCATCCACCCGCATGAGCTGCGTATGGCCACCAGACACCAGCAGTGCCACAAAGGGGAACTCCGGCGGGTCTTCACTCAGGAAGGGAGAAAGCAAATGGCCTTCCAGGTGGTGCACGCCCAGTACGGGCTTGTCCAGCGCTGCGCCCAGTGCGCATGCCACGCCTGCGCCTACCAGCAGGGCACCTGCCAGACCCGGGCCACGCGTGAAGGCCACCACATCCACGTCCTGCAGGCTTTTGCCTGCATCTTCCATCACCTGCTTGGTCAGCGGCAGCACGCGGCGGATATGGTCGCGGCTGGCAAGCTCGGGCACCACACCGCCATAAGCGCGGTGCATATCAATTTGGCTGTGCAATGCGTGCGCAAGCAGGCTTGGCACGCCGCCATCATCCGGAATGCGCACCAGGGCCACACCGGTTTCATCGCACGAAGATTCAATACCCAAGATCAGCTGACTCATAACCCGCAAGTGTAGGCCGAGCGCCTGTCTGCAGCAGGCTGACTGGGGCAATGGCCTTGCACGCAAGGCAAGAAAAAAGCACCCGAAGGTGCCTATGGTTGCTGGCGGAAACGCCCTTAGCGACGGCCACTCAGAAAGCTGCTGCCCAGCTTGAACAGATCGCCCATGTCCAGCTTGCCATCGCCGTTCTGGTCCATCAGGCTGCCCAGCAGACCGCCGCCCAGGCCACCCTGCTGCTGCACCTGTGCGCGCTCCTGCTCCAGCGTACGGCCCAGAGTGCTGGCATCCATCTGCCCGGCCTGCACGCGATTGGCGAGGAAGGCCATCACAATGGGTGCAAGCATGCTCAGCAGCTGCCCTGCCTTGTCGCCCAGACCTGTGGCCTGGCCCAGCCCTGCTTCTGCCTGCTGGCGGCTGTTGCCAAAAATATGGCCCAGGATGGCTGCGCCATTGCCTGCGGCCGACTGCGACGCACCACCACCCAGCACGGCCCCCAGCAAACTGCCCAGATCACCCAGCCCCTGTGGCATGGTTTGTGCGTGGTCACGTTGCAAGGCGCTGAACAGATCGGCCGCACCTTGTGCCTGCGAGGCATTCTTGCCCAGCGCCCCCAGCAGCAAGGGTACAGCGGCCCCTACGGCAGACTGAATTTGCTGCGTGTTGACACCCAGTTGCTGAGACATTTCCTGCATGGGTGTGCCCTGCAGCTGCTTGAGCAACTCCTGCGCCAGAGATGGTTGCTGACTCATATGAACTCCTTGGCTCACGCCTGCCGCATGGCAGACACTGACATTGAAAAAAACCTGCTGCTCGCAAGCCATCGGCCAAGTATGAGGCCTCCTGATCCATCCGCCAGCGCCGCAGCACATGTTTTGACATTGTGCGAGCACCGGTGAGCATTCGCTGTGCACATATTTCTATATATCCATTAGATATAACAAAGCATTCAAAATACAGCTCTTAATTTTAAGAAGATCGCAAATCGCACACCATGGGCATGCAGCAGTACCTCAAGGAAATCGGTCGTGGCAAAGACGGTGCACGCGCATTGAAGCGCACCCAGGCTGCGGAACTCATGGGCTGGCTGCTCGACGGGCAGGCGCACCCGCTGCAAGTCGGTGCGTTTTGCGTGGCCATGCGCATCAAGGGCGAAACCGCACAGGAAATGACAGGTTTCATGGATGCGCTGCAGACCCGCATGCCTCAGCTTTCACCATCTGGCACACCCGTGGTCGTACTGCCCAGCTACAACGGCGCGCGCCGCCTGCCTGTGCTCACGCCCTTGCTGGCCCTGCTGCTGGTGCGTGAAGGTCTGCCAGTCTTGCTACACGGCTGCACCACCGAAGAGACACGCATCACAGCGGCTGAGGTGCTGGAACAACTCGGCCACCCTGCCGCAACTGCACTGCGCATACCCCAGGCTGGCGAGCTGGTACACCTGCACACCCGCCAGCTGCACGCAGGCCTGGCAGATCTGCTCGATGCCCGCGCCACCATTGGCCTGCGCAATCCGGCGCACAGTCTGGTCAAGCACTTCAACCCGCTGGCGGCCAGCGGCACACCGGCGCTGGTCGTGGGCTGCTACACCCACCCCGAATACAGCCTGAGCATGCAGGCCACGCATGCAGAAGCACAAAGTCATGCCCTGCTGCTGCGCGGCATGGAAGGCGAGCCTGTGGCCGATCCCCGCCGCCTGCCTGCCATGCGCGGCATCCTGCACGGCAAAGTGGTCAGCAGCATGGAGCCCCAGACTGGCAGCGTAGCCGCCGTCGATCTGCCGCAAGGTCTGGATGCCGCCGCCAATGCCGCCCTCATCCAGGAGATGCTCAACGGCCAGCGCCCCGTTCCCGCATCGATTGCCACCCAGGTACAGGCTATTGTGAGTCTGCACCGCCAACTCTCTGCACAAGGAGCGCAAGCATGACCGCCAGCGCCACCACTTCCACGGGACTTCCCTCCGGCACCTGCACATTGGTTGGCGCAGGCCCCGGAGATCCTGAACTGCTCACACTCAAGGCCCTGCGCGCCATTCAGTCTGCCACCGTACTGCTGGTGGATGATCTGGTCTCCAGGGAGATCGTGGACTTTGCCTCCCCCACCGCGCGCATCATCTACGTGGGTAAGCGCGGTGGCTGCAAGAGCACACCCCAGGCCTTTATCGAAAAGCTCATGGAGGCTGAAGTACACAAGGGAGAGCATGTGGTGCGCCTCAAAGGGGGCGATCCCTTCATCTTTGGCCGTGGCGGCGAGGAAGTGGAGCACCTGCGCCGCGCAGGCATTGAGCCGCAGATCATCAATGGCATCACCGCTGGCCTCGCTGGCCTGAGCAGCCTGGGCGCACCGTTGACCCACCGCGAACACGCCCACGGCGTAGTCTTTATCACCGGCCATGCCAAGCCCGGCGACCAGGGTACGGACTGGCGCACGCTGGCGGCCACGGCCCAGTCCGCCAGGCTCACGCTGGTGATCTACATGGGCGTGAGCTCTGCCGAACACATCATCACAGAGCTGCAAGCCGGCGGCCTGCCCGCGCACACGCCAGCGGCCATCATCCAGCATGCCAGCCTACCGCAGCAGCGCCATGCCATCACCACGCTGGAGCAGCTGGCCCACACCCTGCATGCAGAAAACCTGGCCAGCCCCAGCGTGCTGGTGATTGGTGATGTGGTGCAGGGCGTCGCAGCATGGGCACAGAACAGCTCAGCCACTGCAGCCCCTCTGCGCGCGGCCTCCTGATCACTGCGTTTATTTTTCAGTCGATGGCATCCAGCTGCTGCACGGGCAGCTGAATTTCCACCAGCAAGCCACCCTCTGGTGCTGGCGTCAGCACGAGCTGCCCCTGCGCACTGTCAATGATGCGCTGCACAATGGTCAAACCCAGCCCTGCGCCGGGCATGCACGGCAATACAAGCGCTTGCGCAAAGTGGTCAAGCGCCAGCGCACTATTCTTGGCATCACACTGCGCTGGGTGCAGCGCCATTTACAAGCCATACCGGCCAGCACAGCAGCGCACTTGAAAGAGCGCTTGCACACGGTTGTAGCCCGAGCAACACGTGTGCACAAACAGCGACCCAAAGACAAAAACAAGCTGTACGCCATGCATGCCCCAGAGGTGGAGTGCATTGGCAAAGGTAAGGCCCGCAAGCCGTATGAGTTTGGGGTTAAAACTGCGATTGTGGTCACCCATACACACGGCCTCATGGTGGGGGCTCGTACGTTTGCAGGCAACCCCTACGATGGACATATCTTGGCTGCACAGTTGGAGCAGACCAATATCTTGCTGGAAGACGTCGGTGTAAAGCCCAAGACGGCAATTGTGGATTTAGGCTTCAGAGGCAAGAGCGTCGAGTACCACAACCCTGAGATTGAGCTCATTCACCGAGGCAAATTCAAGCAACTGACGCAGGAGCAACGACGCTGGTTGCGCAGAAGGCAAGCGGTCACCTCAAAGCAGATCATGGAATGGATCGCTGCTGGCTCAAAGGGCAAACAGGTGATGCCATGTTCGTCGGGCTTGCTCCATTTGCGCCAATAGGCATAAACACTTTGCCATTTGGGAAAGTCAGGGGGTAAATAGCGCCACTGGCAACCGGTTCTCAGCAGGTACAGCACTGCGCAAAACACCTCATACAAATCAAGCGTGGCAGGCTTGGTCCTGCGGCGTACCTTGCGCAACTCTGGCTCAATTTCTGCAAACTTCTCACGGCTAATGTCGCTGGCGTATTTCTGTCTTTTCACACACCAGATTGTCGGGGCAAACAAGATCGCAAACACGCTCTTAGGGGGATGCGTCAAACAACACAGTAAAACGTGTTTGTCCCGCGTTAGATTGAACGTATATTGATCCACCGTGCGAACTGACGATCGCCTTGGTGATGGCCAGCCCAAGCCCCGCCCCTTCGGAAGCAGGGTGGGCCCTGGATCTGTTGGCGCGGTAGAAACGGTCGAAGAGCCGAGGGATGTCCTCCGCTGCTATCGAAGTCCCTTGATTGCTGACCGTGAGTGTCACAGCACCTTCGTTCGACGCCACCTGCACCGCCACTGCCGACCCTGCATCAGCATGGCGTAGTGCGTTTGACAGCAGGTTGCTGATGGCACGGCGCATCATCAGCTTGTCGCCGTCTATCTCTGCTTGCCCTTCCAGTACCAGTATGACGTGCTTTTCGTCGGCCACTGCTTCATAGAAATCGAACAGCGCTAGCACTTCCTTGTGCAGCTGGATACGTTCCCGATAGCGCAAGTCGATGCCATTTTCCGATTTGGCCAGAAAGAGCATGTCCGAGACCATCTTGGCCAGGCGCTCGAACTCCTCTGCGTTTGAGGCCAGAATATCGCGGTACTCGTCGGCAGTGCGCCGCTGCGCAAGAGCCACCTGCGTTTGCGTCAGCAGGTTACTTAAAGGGGTGCGCAGCTCGTGTGCCAGATCGCTGGAAAAGTCCATCAAGCGCTGGAAGTCTTGCTGGAGCCGCCCGAACATGCCATTGAGACTGGCTGCAAGTTCAGCAAACTCCACCGGAACAGACTCCACAGGCATGCGCTCCTGCAAGTTGTAGGCGGTGACTGAAGTTGCTCTTTCGCGCATTGCCTTCAAGGGTGTCAGTCCGCGGCGGGCAGCCCACCAGCCCAGCACACCGCTGACCAAGGTCGCGACCAGAAAGTAGGCGGCCAGCGTCTTGCGTAGTTCAGCCAGGAAATGGGCGTGGTGCGCAGTGTCCAGGGCCACCAATACCCGCAGGGTTTGCGTATTGGTGGTGGATGCCAATTGCGATGCTGGTGGGAGTGGCAGGCTTTCCACAACGCCGCGCAGCGACTGCCCAGCGTGGGTCCACTCCATCAGCTGCTCTGTCGCCGGAGTATCAGCGAGGATGTTCTGTGTCAGCGCTGGTGGACCATAAATGAGCTCGCTTCCCAGCCAGACCTGTACAAACAAGCCTTTATGGCTGTCCAGCATGTCATCAAGTACACCTTTCAAGGCAGCAGGGGTGTCGACTTCAGCGACGAGTTTTTCTACAAGGTGCACTTTGTCGTCGAGAAACATCCGATCTAGTTCGACAAAGTGACGGGCTGTGGCCCAGGCTACCAACACACCCAGTCCCAACAGCACCATAGCTGCCACCAGCGTGAAAAGGACCGTCAGCCTTGCGGTCAGAGGCAGGCGCAAAGAGTTCATCGGGTTTCAGGGTTCTCCAGTACGTAACCCATGCCGCGCACGGTCTGGATCAGCTTCACATCAAAGCCGTCGTCTACCTTGGCACGCAGGCGCCGCACCGCCACTTCGATGACGTTGGTGTCGCTGTCGAAATTCATGTCCCACACTTGCGATGCGATCAATAAACGCGGCAGCACTTCGCCTTGGCGGCGCATCAGCAGCTCAAGCAATCCGAATTCCTTGGCGGTGAGATCGATGCGCATGCCTGCGCGAGTCACACGGCGACGCAACAGATCCAGCTCTAAGTCCGCCACCCTCAATGCCGTACTTTCGGAGCTGTTGCGGCCCCGGCGCAGAATGGTCCTCACTCGCGCCAGCAGCTCGGCAAACGAAAAAGGTTTCACCAAGTAGTCGTCTGCCCCCAACTCTAAACCTTTGACCCGATCTTCTACCTGATCGCGTGCAGTCAGGAACAGCACTGGCATCTGCCGGCCTCGGCTGCGCAAGTTCTGGAGCACTTGCCAGCCATCCAACCCCGGCAGCATCACGTCCAAAATCACCAGATCGTGGTTGCCATCCAGCCCATAGTGCAGGCCATCTATGCCGTTGGTCACCAGGTCCACGGCAAACCCTGCTTCGCGCAGCCCTTGGCGCAGGTAGTCACCCGTCTTGGGTTCGTCTTCAACGATGAGTATCTTCACAACAAGTCTTCCTGTGCCTGTAGTGTGCCAGGGGCCAAGCAGCCACGGGCGAACATGACGCATTTGTAATCTTGCCGACAGGCTGTTGTCGGTGCTGCCTATTCAGAATTTATCCGTTTGATACGCATCAATAGGAGCGATTTCGATGAAGCATCGATGGCTGAAAAATAAAGCGATGCCCATGCTGACGCTGGGTCTTGTGGTGGCGCACTGGGGTGCTCAGGCACAGGTTCAGGATGATGTTGTGCAAGACTGGCGCAAAGCGAATGAGACTGTCGGTCAGTTCCCGAGAGGTCACGCAGATGTGCTGCGCTGGGAGAAGTCACAGCCGACAACGCAAGCGGCAACGCCAGATGCTGTCCCAGAATTTGCGCTGCCATCTACTTCTGATGCCATTCGGGCTGCCTGGAAAGTCCATCGCGAACTGGCATCACCTCTGGCTCGACTTGGGCGGGAGAACGTGGAGCGTATTGCTGCCGGTGCCTGGGGTGAAGTCGATACCAGACTTCAGCAAAGGATTGATGGTGCCGATGAGGTGCTGAAAGTGGCAGCGGACACACGAAAGGCCTGGATCAGGGCCGTGGCTGCAAAACAAGCGCTCAAGTCAGTGGAAGATTCCGTAACAGCCGCAGAAGCGGCTGCGGAACTTGGCCGCCGTATGGTGAGTGTGGGCAATTGGAGCCGCTATCAACAAGCCCAGGTGGCTTTGGGCGAGTCATCTGCCCGGATGGAGCTCAAACGAGCGCGATTGACCGCAAGCCAGGCCGAACGCGCACTGCTGAAGACGATGGGACTTGACTCGGTACACAGCCGCGTGGCTTTGCCTGACCGCCTGCCGGACACAGCAACGCCGATGAGCGACACAGAACTGCGAACGCGCCTCGCGGCGATACAAGGCAACTTGCCATTGGCACAGAGCAGAAAAACTGGCAACAACGCCATGCAGGCTTACGCAGCCTATGCCGCCAGTCTTGATGTTTACCACGGTTATCGCAATGACGTTCTCAAGCAGCGCGAACTGATTGGAGAGGAAACCCAGCTTCGCTACAACGGCATGCTCGAAAGCGTCTGGGGCGTTTTGGCAGACGTAAAAGCGCGCTCACAGACCGTGGTGGCCGCCATAGACGCGCAGCGTGACGCACTGATCGCTGAAACCGATCTGCAATGGGTGCTGCAAGGTGGTCAGCCTGATGCCTTTGTTGCCCTCGGTGGCGGCGAGCAGGCCACTGCCGCAGCCGGCCATTGAACGCACTTCGCATCAACATCTGGACTATTACGCATGACAACGAACATTCCCTCCCGGCGCCGCTTCTTCACGGGTGCTGCAGCTTCTGTTGCTGGCTTGGCAGTTGCCCGCTCCGCTTTGGCAGCACTGCCCGAACCCGTTATCCAAACCTCAGCAGCCACAGCAGATCCACTGGTGCCTAACACCGGGCGCCCCTACAACCCTGTGGTCACAGTCAATGGCTGGACGCTGCCCTGGCGCATGAACAATGGCGTCAAGGAGTTCCACCTGGTGGCTGAGCCTGTGGTGCGCGAGGTGGCCCCAGGCTTCGTGGTGAGCATGTGGGGCTACAACGGTCAGAGCCCTGGACCCACCATTGAAGTGGTGGAAGGCGATCGCGTGCGCATCTTTGTGACCAACAAGTTGCCCGAACACACCACCATCCACTGGCACGGCCAGCGTCTGCCCGCCGGCATGGATGGTGTGGCTGGCCTGAACCAGCCCGCGATTCCGGCTGGCAAGACCTTCGTCTACGAGTTTGAAGCGCGCCGCCCGGGCACTTTCATGTATCACCCGCACGCCGACGAAATGACGCAGATGGCCATGGGCATGCATGGTTTCTGGGTTACCCATCCCAAGACCAAGCACCCGCTGATCAGCGACGTGGACCGCGACTTCTGCTTCCTGCTCAACGCCTTTGACGTGGAGCCCGGCACCCGTACGCCCAAGATCAACACGATGACGGATTTCAACATCTGGTGCTGGAACAGCCGCATTTTCCCGGGCATTGACAGCTTCAACGTGCGATTGGGTGACCGGGTTCGCCTGCGTGTAGGTAACCTGACAATGACCAATCACCCCATTCACCTGCACGGCCACGAATTCGTGATGACAGGTACTGATGGCGGCCCCACCCCCTTGGCGGCACGATGGCCCGAAGTCACTGCCGACATCGCTGTCGGTCAGATGCGCCAACTCGATTTCATCGCAGATGAGGAAGGTGACTGGGCCCTGCACTGCCACAAGAGCCACCACACCATGAACGCCATGGGACACGCCGTGCCGACCATGATTGGTGTAGATCACCGCGGCCTGATCGGCAAGATTCAGAAGGTGGTGCCCGATTACATGCTGATGGGGGAACGCGGCATGGGTGACATGGAAAGCATGGAAATGCCCATCCCCGAAAACACCGCACCCATGATGACCGGCCATGGCCAGTTTGGCCCCATCGGCATGGGCGGCATGCTCAGCGTACTCAAGGTACGCAAGGACCAAAAACCCGGGGACTACAAGGACCCTGGCAACTACAAGTTCCCTCCCGGCACTGTGGCCCATGAATGGACCGGAGCCACCCCGGCCCCAGCCAAGGCAGCTGCGCCCAGCGCACCGGCCAACGCCAAGGCTGTCAAAGGCATGAAGCATTGAAGCCGCGCCCCCATTTTCTCTGCTCTATCCAAGAAAGACCGCACATGAAGTTCAGCAAACCCTCTACCTTCTTCATTGCCGCCATGACTTTGGCCGCATCCACGGCATTCGCCTCGGGCAAACACGCGGGTGGCCATGACAACTCGACACCTGGTGAGCCCGGCATTGCAGCTAATGTCACCCGCACCATCCAGGTGGACGCTGCTGACAACATGCGTTTCACGCCTTCGGATGTGACCGTCAAAAAGGGGGAAACCATCCGGTTTGTCATTAAGAACTCCGGCAAGGTGCCCCATGAGTTCAGTCTTGGCACCGAGCAAGAGTTGAAGGAGCACTACGAAGAGATGAAAAAGTTTCCTGGCATGGAGCATGAGGAAGCAAACAAGATTTCACTCAAGCCCGGCCAGCAGGGTGAGGTGATCTGGCGCTTCACCAAAGCAGGTGTTGTGAACTTTGCTTGCCTGCACGTGGGCCACTACGAGGCAGGCATGAAGGGCCAAGTCAAAGTCTCGGCTCGCTGAACTGTTGAGCCTAATTTGCACAGGATGCAACCATGAAGAGTTTTCGCGTTTTTCTAAGCGCTGCGGCACTAGCAGCCTCCACCCTCGCCAGCACTCAGGCGTTCGCGCAGGTGCCCATGGACCACAGCAAGATGGACATGGCCGCACCAGCCGACATGACCGAGGGAGAGGTTCGCCGCATCGACACTGGTGCGGGCAAGGTGACTATCAAACACGGCGAGATCAAAAACTTGGATATGCCGCCAATGACGATGGTGTTCACCATGGCCGAGCCCGCCATGCTCAGTAACCTCAAAGTCGGCGACAAAGTCCGGTTCGTGGTCGAACAGCAAAATGGCAAGATGGTGATTACCCAAATCACCCCTGCATCCTGACAATTTTGTAATCCAGCGGTCATGTTCCAGTGGCTCTTGCAAGCAGGCTGGCGTACATCAAGCGTCATGGGGACGCGGTGGTGGCGCCACACTGGCGATGACCGCTGGATTTTGTCTGGAAAGGACTGCACCATGAATGCCTCAAAACCCCTGGCGAGGGTGTCCGAGTTTTTGTGTAAACGGTTCGGACGTCAGTTCGCGGAGAGTCTGTCTCCAAACTCAATCGTAAACCGATTCAGAGCTGCCTTCCAATCTCGGATGGGC
>ERZ1032238.87-NODE-87-length-27320-cov-11.934935_pt1 | contig 27320 bp, 22 predicted proteins | sample MGYA00518736_ERZ1032238 | MGnify/ENA primary metagenome ERZ1032238 (study PRJEB33719, sample SAMN04261349) | wastewater metagenome | biome: periurban shantytown; feature: human; material: feces | host: Homo sapiens | place: Peru: Lima | collected 2012-01-15 ... | reverse complement strand
ATATGCGACTGTTCTAACAGGCGTTTCCAATTCGTGGCGCACTGCGTCACGAATTGAGTTGGACGCACTACCGTAGGTTGTCCCGCATTGCCGATCCGGACGCTCGCATTTGGTATATGAACGAGTGCTCCGACGCCAAATGGAGCACGCGCCAGCTCGAGCGGCAGATTAATACGCTGTTTCGCGAGCGTTTGCTGGCGAGCAGGGACAAGGAGCTCGTCTCTTCGGAAATCGAGTGCCAAGAGCCGCCCAAGCGCCCGGAGGATATCATTCGCGATCCCTACGTACTCGAGTTCCTTGGCTTTTCCGATGATGCTGCATTTCGCGAAAGCGTGGGGTGATATTGAGCGCATGAATCGCGACATGGTGGCGAACATCAACGCTCGCGTCGCCCCTAATGACGACCTGTATATCTTGGGCGACTACTCATTCAAGATGACTGCCGAGGCCGCTGCCGCGCTGCGCGCGAGCATCAATTGCCGCAAGGTCCATCTCGTCCAGGGCAACCACGATAAGGACTGGACGCAGCGCGCGGTTGCGGACACGTTCATTGTGGAGCCGCCCATCGTCAAGCTCAACGTCCATGGGCAAAAGCTCATCTTGTCGCACTTCCCGCTTATGGACTGGCCTTCGATGTCGCACGGCAGTTGGCACCTGCACGGGCATATCCACAGTTGCGGCACGGTGTACAACGAGCTCAGCCGCAAGCAGGGACTTATGCGCTACGACGTCGGCGTGGACGCGAACAATTACCTGCCGGTGAGCTTGGACGAGATTCGCGTCTGGTTTGCCGATGTGGAGTATTGTGGGCGCGCCCGGTGGTGGGACTGGGTGAACGGCACGTGTGATCTGCAGGTTGCCGCTGCCTGCGAGCAGGTTCGCGAGGTGATGCGCGAACCGCAGGGCGGATACCAGACCGCCCAGGAATCCGCCGAAGCCGCGCGTGTGCGTTCGACAAGGCTACGAGGGCTCAAGCTGTAGACGGATATCACGTCTAGGTTTAGCCGGGATCGGGTGGACCCGTTCGCCGTATGCTCCCCGTGCTTGCCTGTATAGCGGCAACACAGGCAATACTTGGGCTATCGGATACACGGGGAAGGGGCGGCATCATGCAAGTCATCGAGGCGATCTAGAAGCATGTGATAACGCGGCGCCATTGGGAGTAAATCTTGCAACATGAAGTGTCAAGATTCGCAAAAATCTTGCAATATGAGATTGCAAGATTGGAAACGCGATGCGTGCGATCGTTGCCGAGAAAATACAGGATTTTTTGACGATGGGGTACCCGAGGTATTCGACCGCGACCTTGATCTGGCCCCCGTCCTAGCCCCCGCTTGGGGTAACCTGGCAACTGTCGTTACGGGCATTCGCCGCTGTGGTAAAACGTACCGGTTATTCCAAGAAATGCATCGCATTATTCGAGAGGGTCACAACCCCGAGCACATCCTTTATTTCAATTTCGAAGATGAGCGGCTCAAACCCTACTCCCCTCAGCTCCTGTTCGAGGTTCTCGACACCTTTTTCGCCATGCGCCCATCGGCAAAGCGCGGGGGTGCCTTTTTGTTTTTCGACGAGATCCAGGAAGTTCCCGAATGGGGCGCATTCCTGCGGCGCGTCATCGACACGGAAAAGGTGACGCTCTACGTGACGGGTTCATCTTCAAAGATGCTGTTCACAGGGTTGGCCAGCGAGTTTCGCGGACGCTCGCTCTCACGCGAGCTGTTTCCCATGAGCTTTTCGGAGTTTGTGCGGTACTGCGGGGTTGAGCTCAAGGCCGCGGGGGAGGGGCTGCCGCAGGCGTTTGGCAGCACGATCTCTGCCCAGCTGCGCAATCTCCTGCCCGAATATTTGAAGCACGGGGGTTTCATCGCAACACAGCCTTTTCCGCCATCCGATAGGGTCTTGCTGCTGCAAGAGTATGCGTACAGGACCGTTAACATGGATGTCATCGAACGTTACGACGTTCGCAATCAGGTGGTCGCGACGCAGTTCCTCTCTCGTTGCCTGGCTTCGTCGGGGGCGTGAGCTCTCGGTTAATAAGCTTGTGGCGCAATTCAAGAGCGCGGGGATAGCAACATCGCGTGCAACGCTATCGAGTTTGCTTTCCTATTATCAGGAGGCGTACCTGCTCCTCGAATTAAAAGAGTTCTCGCGGGCACTGGCGCAAAATGCGAGGGCGGTTTCAAAGGTTTACGCAATCGACCCCGGAATGCTCATGGCATTTTCCCCCTCGGCAACGCAAGATGTGGCGCAGCGTTTGGAAACGGCGGTCTTTGCCAAGCTGAGAAGGTCGCTGACGACGCCTCGACAGGGTGCCTTGTCTCGACTTCTGCTTACCGAGGCGGGGAGCGCGCGGCATGAGGTCGATTTCGTGTTGGGCGACCCGCTGATGGGTGTTGCGCACCAGCTGACTCAAGTTTCTTGCGATATGCAGAACGAAAAGACGCGCGGACGTGAGATTTCCGGCCTTGTGGCAGGCATGCGTCACCTTGGCTTGGACGAGGGTTGGATAGTGACGACGAACGAGGAAGATGAGCTGAAATTGGAAGGCGGCGTCATCCATATTGTTCCGGCTTGGAAGTGGCTGCTCGATTAAAGGACGCGCAGTGCGGAGAGCAGAATTGGGGGCATCCCCTGCGCCGCTGAGGTTCTCAATGTTCCAAGCCTGTTAAGACCGCGTGAGCCGGGCGTTCTTCTAAGATGGAGCACCCGGCTTTCCTGTATGCTAATGAGCAATCGCGCGCATTGCGTGGGGAGGCTTGGGGCGTTGTGGCCTCGGCGTTGTCACCCGGGATGTGCCGCGTTGCGCCGAGCCGTGCTGTCTACGCGCCCCGGCAGTCTGTACACCAGCCGCCCGCTACGGCACGGGGCGGCACAGATCATCAAGGAGGAAGCAGTGGCACAAGACTGCACCGCCAATCCCGCCAACATGCACTGCATGCACACCCGCACCTGCGGCGAGCTTCGCGCCGTCAACATCGGCGAGGAGGTCACCCTCACCGGTTGGGTGAGCCGTCGCCGCGATCACGGCGGCCTTATCTTCTGCGACCTTCGCGACCGCGAGGGCATCACGCAGATCAACTTCGATCCCGCGCACTCCGACGGCGACGCCTTCAAGATCGCCGAGACCATGCGTCCCGAGTGGCCCATCCTCGTACACGGCGTCGTGCGCGACCGCGGCCACGATGCGGTGAACCCCAAGCTCGCCACCGGCGAAATCGAGGTCCTCGTGGACCACGCGCAGGTGCTCAACCGCTCCAAGACCCCGCCGTTCCAGATCGAGGACGGCATCGAGACCGCCGAGGACACGCGCCTGCGCTACCGCTACCTGGACCTCCGCCGTCCTGAGATGGCCGCGCGCCTGCGCCTGCGCTCCGACTTCACGTTCGCCATCCGCTCCGCGCTGCATGACCGCGCCTTCACCGAGGTCGAGACGCCGGCCCTGTTCAAGTCCACGCCCGAGGGCGCGCGCGACTTCGTGGTTCCCAGCCGCCTGCAGCCCGGCAGCTTCTACGCCCTGCCGCAGTCCCCTCAGCTGCTCAAGCAGCTGCTGATGGTCGGCGGCGTTGAGCGCTACTACCAGGTTGCCAAGTGCTTCCGCGACGAGGACCTGCGCGCCGATCGCCAGCCCGAGTTCACGCAGGTGGACATCGAGATGAGCTTTGTGGAGCAGGACGACGTTATGGCCCAGATCGAGGACGTACTCGCCGACGCCTTTGCGCGTGTGGGCGTCGAGATGCCCACGCCGCTGCGCCGCATTTCCTACTGGGACGCCATGGACACCTACGGTTCGGACAAGCCCGACACCCGCTATGGCATGGAGCTCGTCGACCTGACCGATGTGTTCGCCTCCTCCGCCTTCAAGGTGTTCGCCAGCGCCGCCAACACGCAGGGCCACGTGGTCAAGGCCATCAACGCCAAGGGCGCCGGCACCTGGCCCCGCGCGCAGATCGACAAGCTGGCCAAGGTCGCCGCGACGTTCGGCGCCAAGGGCCTGGCTTGGATCGCCTTCCGCGAGGACGGCTCCATGAACAGCCCCATCGTCAAGTTCTTCACCGACGAGGAGATGGACGAGTTGCGCCGCCGCTGCGATGTCGGGCCCGGCGACCTGGTCATGTTCGCCGCCGGCCCGCGCCGCGAGTCCGACGAGATTCTGGGCGGCATGCGCTCCCACATGGCCGACGCCCTTAACGTGCCGCGCGAGGGCCACGACTTCCTGTGGGTCGTGGACTTCCCGCTGTTCCACTGGGACGAGGACGGCCAGCGCTACGAGGCCGAGCACCAGCCCTTCACGCTACCGCACCTCGACGAGCTGCACCTGCTCGACGAGGACCCGCTCAAGATGGGTTCTTGCACCTACGACTTCGTCATGGACGGCTTCGAGGCCGGCGGCGGCGGCATGCGTATCCACGATGCCGAGCTGCAGCTCAAGATGCTCGAGTTCATGGGCTTTACTGAGGAGCGCGCCCGCGCCCAGTTCGGCTTCCTGATGGAGGCCCTCGAGTTCGGCGCCCCGCCCATGGGCGGTTTCGCGCTCGGCCTCGACCGCGTGTGCATGCTGCTCGCCGGCACCGACTCCATCCGCGACGTCATGGCGTTCCCCAAGACGAGCAGCGGCTCCGACCTCATGTCCGCCGCCCCGTCTGAGGTGAGCTTGGCGCAGCTTAAAGAGGTCGGCCTTCGCCTCGAGTAGCTCGCTTCCCCAGGCACCCCACCTTGCCCTTCAATCGCACGTGCCCGCACGCAAGGCGTGCGCCCTCCTTTTTCAGGGCGATTTGGGGCGCCTGGGAAACCGAGCGGCATATACGGGTATTCGACCTTGCCCCTCAAGCCTGCGGGCATGGCGCATAAGGCCTATGCCCTTGTCTTTCGGGGCAATCTCGGGCGCCTCGCGAAGCCTTCACTCGCTTCCCCAAGTGCCCCACCTCGCCCTTCAATCGCACGTGCCCGCGCGCAAGGCGCGCGCCCTCCTCTTTCAGGGCGATCTGGGGCGCCTGGGAAAGCGAGCGAGTTTATGGACAGCCCCTCCCCATGCGCCTTGCGCCCATGTGTGATTGTTTAGCAGCGCCCGCGCACCTCGTTGCGCGGGCGCTGCCATACCGATGGGGCCGGGCGGGGCCCAAGCTGGTTGGTTTTACCGGCGAGGTGCCGCAAATTGGCCGAAAAGGTAGCGAAATATGGAACGTCTTGAGTAGACCGCCCTTTCAGGGAGAAAAACCCCAGCTTGTGTGGAGCCGAAACGTCCGTATACTCACCCTGTCGATTTTTTCGTTACTTTTTCGGCCGATTTGCGGCATGCGGGTGCCGAGCTCGCGGCTCGTACCCTCGTTTTTGACCCATCCGACGCATCGCCGTCGTGTTTTGCTGTAAAAAGACGGTTGCTGCTTCGCCGCCCATGCCAGCCGCACAGCTATGGGCGGGATGCGCGTTGTCGGTTGTTTGAACGGGTGGGTGAGTGTCACCGGTGTATCATCAGAGTTTCGATGGGTGTTACAACAAAGACAAGCCCATCTAGAATGAGTTGGTCGCCCACGAGAACATTAGCCGGTCTGGTGAACTTGTCTACGAAGAGGTTCACCCAGAGGGCTGCGAGCCACAGTATCAAAACCATCCCAGTTGTATACAGAGACACAGCATAATCAAAGGGGTTGCGCGGGCCCAAGCCAGCGAATGTTGCCGGATCGTTGCTGGAAAAGCTGATGAGATGTGTTTGCGCACGCAAGGCAAGTGTCTTCCGCGCGGTTTTACACATGCGCAACGTTGAGACGGGTGCATGGCGAAGTTTTATACTTTGGGCAAGGATGTGCCTGACCTCGGGAGGTAATCGTGGACAAGCAGCTAATCGGCGCAATTGAGGCGGGCGGTACCAAGATGGTGCTCGCAACCGGATATGCGGATGGCGCCATTGTGGAGCGGGCGAGTATCCCTACGGAGGAGCCCGCGCGTACGGTTCCCGCCATGATTGACTGGTTTGCGAGCAAGGGAATCGCCGCGCTGGGAATCGCGGCGTTTGGGCCCACGGCGGTCAATCCCAAGTCGCCGGAGTACGGCCATATTCTGCAGACGCCCAAGCTCGCGTGGCGTGGTTACGACTTCCTTGGCGAGATGCAGCGCGGCCTTGCCGTACCCTGCGGATATGACACCGACGTGAACGGCGCCTGCCTGGGCGAGGTCATGTACGGCGCCGGCAAGGGGCTCGACAACGTGGTCTATATCACGGTCGGCACCGGCGTTGGCGCCGGCGTGTACGTGGGCGGTCAGCTGCTCCATGGCATGCTGCATCCCGAGGCTGGTCACATCACGCTCGCCCGCGTGCCCGGCGACGAGGACTTTGCCTGTCATTGCCCGAGCCATGACAGCTGCTTTGAGGGGCTCGCCGCGGGGCCTGCCGTGGTGGCTCGCTACGGCGTCGAGCGTGCGTCGGATATGGCCGACGACGAGGGCTTTTTGGAGCTGGAGAGCACCTATATCGCCCAAGGTATCGTGACCTACATCTATACGCTTTCCCCGCAGCGCATCGTGCTCGGCGGCGGCGTGCCCGACCATGTCCCTAAGCTCATGCCTCGCGTTCGCGCGAAGGTGCTTGAGCAGATCAACGGGTACCTGGCGACGCCGGAGCTCGCGGACATCGACGCCTACATCGTGCCGCCTGCATGTGACGGTAACCAGGGCGTCCTCGGTGCCATCGCACTGGGCGCACGCGCGCTTGAGGGCTGACGGCGCATTCGAAGGCGGATGCCCCCGTTTGAGGGTTGAAAGAGCACTCGAAGGCAGATGCCCCTCGCTCGAGGGCTGACAGCGCGTTCGAAGGCGGACGACCTCGCTCGAGGGCCGACGGTTCCTTCGCCTCTTTTGGCGTGCTTGCGGCATTGCAATGAGCCACAACGCTTGGCATGTAAAAGACGGCGCCGCGCAACCGAGCTGTCGGTTGCGCGGCGCCGCTGTTTGAAAACGCGGTAACGGGGCGCTCGACCCCCTCCGTCGCAGGCATCGCGATGAGGTGCGCTGTGTTTATCGCTCCAGCGCGGCAAGATAATCGTCGACCGCCGCTTCGAGCGCACCCATGGTTCCGGGTTCGAGCGCGAGGGTGTCGCTGGTCCATTCTTCGGGGGAGAGCGCGAAGCCAAGGCTCGGCCCGCCTATGCGCTCGACACCGATGGCCGCGAACAGGCGCTCGAGGTCTTTGCGCATGCCCGCCGTCGCCCCGCGTCCGCCCACGCCGCTGACGGCGGCGCGCTTGCCCTTGATGGCGGAGGGGCTGGTACGGTCATGCTCATCGAGCGGGCGCGAGAGCCAGTCGAGCAGGTTCTTGAGGCCGCCGGGGATTTGATAGTTGTATTCGGGGGAGAAGAACCAGAGGCCGTCGGCGCTCAAGACGGCGGCGCGGGCGGCGGCGACCGGCTCGGGCGTGGGCCATTCGATGTCCTGGTCCATCAAGGGGACGTCGTGCCAGTCGAGGTAAGAGACCTCGGCTCGGTCGCCGATGATGCGTTCGACCTCGCGGGCGAGTTGACGGTTGAACGAGTGCTCGCGCAGCGAGCCCACAATCATGAGAATTCGGGGCATACGAGCTCCTTTCGGGTGATGGGCGCCCATGCGCGCCGCTTCTGTAAGATGGTTCCCCAAGGTGCTCTTTATTACCCACTAAGGCTGTATACATAAAAAGCCCGCGTAAAACGGCAATCGACTTGAGTGTTGTCTGTTTGGGCAATGGTCGTGGTCGGGTTGGGCTGGTGTTGGTGCTGCCGGGTTGCGGGCGCACTGCCGTTCACGCGGTGGAGTTTCGTGGCGGCGTTCGCGGGCGGCGTGTTCCTCGCGGCGACGGGGTGATGCCCGTGCCGGCCGTTGTCGGCTGCTGCCTGGCCCCATGGCGGCGTCGCCCGTTGCCTGACGTACGGGCGTCTGCCGCTACCTGGCCTGTGGCGCCGCCGACCGTTGTCGGGCGTGGGGGACATCGGCCGCTACCTGGCCTGTGATGGCGCCGCCCGTTGCTGGGGTCTCACGGCGCCGAGGCGTGTTTCTTTTGCTCCGCCTGCACGCGGCGCGGGTACAATGAAGGACGGACACGCGCCGCCTCTACCGGTGCGCGCATGTGACTGGCAGGTATAGGGAGAGGATGTAGGCGATGGATTCGATCATCAAGCTCGTGCCCGACTTCAAGGGCAAGATCTGGGGCGGCCGCCGCATGGCGGAGGACTTCGGGTATGAGATTCCGGACGGTCCCGTGGGCGAGTGTTGGGCGATCTCCGCGCATCCCAACGGCGATGACGCCATCGCGACCGGCGAGTATGCCGGCAAGACCCTCTCTTGGCTGTGGGCCAACCATCGCGAGCTGTTTGGCGGCTGCGAGGGCGACGTGTTCCCGCTGCTCGTCAAGATCATCGACGCCGCAGACGACCTGTCCATCCAGGTGCATCCCGACGACGCCTACGCCGGCGAGCACGAGAACGGCAGCCTGGGCAAGAAGGAGTGCTGGTACGTGCTTTCCGCCGATGAGGGCGGCACCATCGTGGTGGGCCAGAACGCCCGCTCCCGCGAGGAGTTCGCGCAGATGGTCGAGGAGGGCCGCTGGGGCGAGCTTCTCAACGAGATTCCTGTCCACGCGGGCGATTTCTTCCAGATCGATCCCGGCTGCGTGCATGCCATCAAGGGCGGCACGGTGATTCTCGAAACGCAGCAGTCGAGCGACGTGACCTACCGCGTGTACGACTACGACCGCCCCGGTGACGACGGCAAGCTGCGTCCGCTGCACCTTGAGCAGTCCCTCGACGTCATTGACTACGCTATGCAGGCACCCGAGTCCGGCGAGGTCACGCAGCCCGAGGTCGACGGCGTGACGGTGCTGGTTTCCAACGACTGCTACACCGTCGAGCGCCTGCGCGTTGCGGGCAAGCTCACGTTTGCGACGCCGTATCCCTTCACGTGCGTGAGCGTGATCGAGGGCGAGGGCACCGTGAACGGCGAGCCGGTCGTCAAGGGCAGCCACCTGCTGGCGCTCGCTGCCTGCGATGAGCTGGTGCTCACCGGCGACATGACGGTCATCACCTCTCACCTGTAGCCTCTCCGCTGCGTCTCGGCGGAACGCCGCTACTTCCGCCTGAGAGGACACCGCCTCGGCTTTCAAACGATATGTGGCCTTCGGCTTCGGAAATCATCTCGATTTTGTGGTCGAAGGCCACGTTTCATTTAGAATGCCTCGCGAAGGCCGCTCTCGTTAGGGGCGGGCGCGGATAGGCGAACGCGCACCTGCCTCCCAAGAACGTGCGCGTCTGATCTTAATCGCACATTGCAGACACCCTTCGGGGTTCTGTTGCCCTATACTCACTCATGTACCAACGGGGAGCTGGCGGAGGCCGGCTGAGAGGAAGCCCGTGGGGTCGCACATCGAGCTGCGCCGCGCCGTATGGCACGCGAATGGCTCGACATCGACTCGGCATCACGCCGACGCCGCGCCCCGCACCGCTTCGACCCGCAACCTGATCCGGGTAATGCCGGCGTAGGGATCGAGCAGCCTTGTTCCAAACCGACGTGCGCGCTGGAAACAGCAGACGTCGCGAACGTGCGAGCGGGCCCCTACGAACAATCGAGGGGTCCGTTTTTTTGTGGCCCCGGAAAGGATGCTCATGGAAGCAAGCGTGGCAATTCAGGTCCTGCCGCAGCGTGTGGGTGGCAACGAGGAGGTCTGCCGCATCGTCGATGAAGCGATCGCCTACATCCAGACCAAGTTCCCCGACGCGTACGTGGGGCCGTTCGAGACGACCATCCAGGGCGAGTACGACCTGTGCATGGAGGTCGTGGCCGGTGTGAACCGCATCTGCGTCGAGGCTGGTGCGCCCGAGGTGGCCACCTACGTCAAGATCTTCTTCGCGCCTGAGGAGGGCGTCCTTACCACCGAGGAAAAAATCAGCAAGTACCACGAGAACGATGCCTAGGGGCGCGCGTTCAGCGCATTGCGCGCCGCATGGGGATGCTGTAGTCGACGCCAGCGGCGATAAGGGCGCACATTTTGTAGGAAAAGGCGTTTTGAAGCGCTTTTTTTGCCTTGGTAAGGAGAAATGTGCGGGCTTTACACCGGGCCTGTTGTCGACACTGTCGATTTTGGCTGCACCTTTGACCGTTTTGTGCCTACTGCTCGCCTGGCAGGCGGTCTGTTCCGCCGGTCTGGTCCCGCCGTTCATGCTGCCGAGTCCCGTGAGCGTGGCGCAAGCGCTCGTGACCGACTGGCCGCTGCTCGCGAGCCATGCGGCCACCTCGCTTGCCGAAGCGGGCCTGGGGCTCGGCGCGGGCGTGGCCCTCGGGTTCGTGGTCGCGCTCGCCATGGATCGCTTTGAGCTGCTGTACCGTGCGTTTTATCCCATCGTCGTGCTCACCCAGACCATCCCGACCGTCGCCATAGCGCCGCTTTTGGTGCTGTGGTTTGGCTACGGGATGCTGCCCAAGGTGGTGCTGATCGTGGTGACAACCTTCTTTCCCATCACGGTCGGCCTGCTTGAGGGCTTGCGCTCGGTTGACCCGGACGAGATCGACCTCATGCGCGCCATGGGCGCCTCGCGCTGGCAGATCATGCGCCACGCGAAGCTGCCCGCCGCGTTGCCGCAGCTCTTTGGCGGCCTCAAGATCTCGGCGGCCTACGCCATCGTGGGCGCCGTGATCGCCGAATGGCTGGGTGGCTTTTCCGGGCTGGGCGTGTACATGACGCGCGTGCGCAAGGCGTATTCGTTCGACAAGATGTTCGCGGTGATCTTCCTGATTTCCGCGTTGAGCCTGGTGCTCATGTGGGTGGTCGATGCGCTGCGCCGCGCAGTGATGCCCTGGGAGCGCGCAGGCGAATCCAACAGGCGCTAGCGCTTCGAGTTGGAGCAAGCGCCAATTCGAGACAGTGAAGACGAGGAGCGCTGGGAACCTTGGCGTGAGCACCTCAAATGAGTGCCTGTCCCCAATTTGAGGTGTCGGGAGCCTTGGCGTGAGGGCCCGGCGCCAACTCGCAATATCAGGCATGCGGCCAAGGTGTCGCTTTTTGGCGACGAGGCCGTTGAACAAAAACAGTGCGGTGCGCGAGCGCCGTTAAGAGGAGATATCTCATGAAAGACAAGATGATGGACATCGAGGCCGCCGGTAAGACGGTCGTTGGCAACCTGATTTCCGAGCACGCGATGTCGCGCCGTGCGGTGCTGCGTGCGGGTACAGCGGGCCTGGGACTCGCTGGTGCCGCGGCGCTTGCGGGCTGCGGCGGCGCGCCCAAGGGCAGCGGCTCGGCATCGACTGCGGGCGGCTCGAAGCTGCGCAAGGTCACTTTTGCCCTGGACTGGACGCCCAACACCAACCACACGGGCGTCTACGTGGCCGCCGAGCGCGGCTACTACAAGGATGCCGGCTTGGATGTGGAGATCGTCCAGGCGCCCGAGGACGGGGCCGACGCCCTCGTGGCCTCTGGCGACGCGCAGTTCGGCGTGTCCTTCCAAGACACCATGGCGTCCTACCTGTCCTCGGATGATCCCCTGCCCGTGACGGCCGTTGCCGCCATCATCCAGCACAACACCTCCGGCATCATCAGCCTGAAGGAAAAGGGCATCACGAGTCCCGCCAAAATGGCCGGTCACACCTATGCCACGTGGGAGATGCCCATCGAGCAAGGCGTGATCCAGCGCTGCGTCGAGGCGGACGGCGGCGACTTCAGCCAGGTCAAGATGATTCCCTCCACGGTGACCGACGAGGTCACGGCGCTCAGCACCGACCAGGTCGACTGCATCTGGATCTATTGGGCCTGGGCGGGCGAGAAGTGCGACCTGGCGGGGCTCGAGACCAACTACTTCGCATTTGCCGACATCGACTCGGTGTTCGACTTCTACACCCCGGTGATCATCGCAAACGACGACGCGATCAAGAAGGACCGCGCGATGGTGCAGGCGTTCGTGGACGCCACGCGCCGCGGATACGAGGATTGCATCTCCGATCCCGACGGCGCGGCCGAGGTCTTGCTCAAGGCCGCGCCCGAGCTCGAGCACGACCTGGTGGTGGCGAGCCAACGCTACCTGGCCGATCAATATCGCGCCGACGCCGCCGTGTGGGGTCAGATCGACCAGGGTCGATGGGATGCCTTTTACGAGTGGGTCGCTGCCCAGGGCTTTGCGCCGGATTTCGAGCCCGGCGCCGGCATGAGCGCCGATTTCATCGAGGCGTAGGGGCATGGCGACGCTTGCGGTCGAAGGCGTGTCTCAGGGGTTTGACGGGCTGAGCGTGCTCGACGACGTCAGCCTCACGGTGGAATCCGGGCAGGTGGCGTGCCTGCTCGGCCCCTCCGGTTGCGGCAAGACCACGCTGTTCCATGTGGTGGCGGGCCTCGCCCGCCCGCGTTCGGGGCGTGTGCTGCTGGATGGTCACGACATAACGGGGCGGCCGGGGAGCCTGTCGTACATGCTGCAAAAGGATCTTCTCCTGCCGCATAAGACCGTCATCGACAACGTGGCGTTGCCGCTCGTGCTCAAGGGCGCGTCCCGCAGCGAGGCTCGCGAGAGGGCGGAGGGCCTCTTTGAGCTGTTTGGGCTCTCGGGCGTGGAGGGCCGCTGGCCGGCGGAGCTTTCCGGAGGCCAGCGGCAACGCGCCGCGCTGATGCGCAGCTACCTGTTCTCGCATGAGTTCATGCTGCTCGATGAGCCGTTCTCTGCGCTCGACGCCTTCACCAAGGCGGAGCTGCACACGTGGTTCCTGAGCGTGATGGATGCCTGCGGCGCATCGGCGCTCGTGGTGACGCACGATATCGACGAGGCGGTCAAGATCGGGGATGTCATCTTCGTCATGCGCGGAGCTCCGCAAAAAGGCGACCCCGCCCGCATCGTAGGTTGCGAGCGCGTCTCGTGCCCGCACCCAAAGCGCGCCGAGTTTGCCGTCTCCCCGGAGTTTTTGGAGCACAAGCGCCATGTGCTCGAGCTCCTGCGGTCATAGGGAAGGTCTTTCGGACCCCCCTCCCTCCCTGACATTCGGCTTGCAGAGCTGTCCTGTTCCTTACATACCATTACCCGCAGCTGACGCGTCTATGCGTCACCCTGAACATTCGGCTCCTATCATCCCAACGCAGCGCTGGATAAGCAGCGCTGTACGGTCCAAACATGATTGGGGAGAGATGATGACAGGGAAGAACACGACATCTCGTCGTCGGCCGCGCTGGTACCGCGCCCTCACCGCCACCTTGGCGGTGCTCGCGGTGCTCGTGGCCGGCGGCGTGCTGTTCGCCAACCCGACGACCAGCGTCGCCGATGCGGACGGAGCTCAGATCGTCGAATCCGGCAAGACGCAGTGGCAGTATCGCGACGACAACCAGCAGCCGGCTGACGGCTGGCAGACGAGCGCCGCGGTGAGCGACGCCGCCTGGAAGACGGCCTCCGGCAGCTTTGGCGCCAAGAACGGGCAGATCGCCGACCTGGGTGGCGGCATGACGCCCCAGGTGCTGCTGAACCAGTACATCAACGGCGCCGATGGCGACGCCATCCCGGTGTATTACTTCCGCACCACCTTCGACGCCAAGGACATCGACGCCATCCAGGCCATCACCGGTGAGGTCGCCTACGACGACGCCGCCATCGTGGCCGTAAACGGGCACGTCGTCGCCGAGTTCGACAACCACGTGAAGGACGGCACCGATCCGATTTACGGCACCACCAACTACGGTGGCTCCAACGACAGCGCTCCCAAGACGGCGACCTTCAACTTCACCGATATCGCGAGCCTGGGCCTCAAGGCCACCGGCAACGTCCTGAGCGTCGAGCTCCACAACGGGCGCGCCACCAGCTCCGATATCTACTTGGACGTGAAGAACGTCTCCTTCACCTACGGCAAGGCCGCCGACACCGTGAAGGACGCCTCCCTGGAGATCGGCGCCACCGAGTCCGCCCGTAACTTCAACTGGCTCGGCACCTCCACGAACGCTTCGTTCGTCGAGATCGCCCCGGCCGCCGGCTACAAGGAGGGCGACGCCTTCCCGGAGTCCGGCGCCGAGAAGGTCCAGGCGCTGCAGTCTGCCGCCACCCGTGAGGGCTTTATGTCCAATAAGGCCACGGTGAGCGGTCTTGCCGCCAACACCGCCTACGTCTATCGCGTCGGCAACGACGACGCCTGGTCCGACCCCGCCGTCTTCACGACGGGCAACTTCGGCTCCGGCGCCTCCTTCAGCTTCCTGTTCGCCGGCGACCCGCAGATCGGCGCGAGCGGCAATTCCGATGCCGACCAGGCTGGTTGGCAGGCGACGCTCACCAACGCCGTGAACAAGCTCACCCCGAACTTCATGGTGTCGGCCGGTGACCAGATCAACGACAAGGGCGCGAAAGAGGACGGTCAGTACGACAGCTACTTCGCCCCGAAGGAGCTCGCCTCCCTCACCCAGGCCCTGACCGTGGGTAATCACGACAACGGCAGCTCCCGGTACTCCGACTACTTCAACGTTCCCAACGTCAGCTCGCTCGGCGCCACCAGCGGCACCGGCACCCAGTCCGGCGATTACTGGTACGTGTACAACGGCGTTCTGTTCATGGACATCAACTCCAACGACATGAACACCGGCAACCACAAGGCGTTCATGGAGCAGGCGATCGCCGCCAACCCGAACGTCAACTGGAAGATCGTGGTGTTCCACCACTCCGTCTTCTCCCTCGCCAACCACTACACCGACTCCGACATCCAGAGCCGTCGCAACGAGCTCCCGCAGGTCTTCAGCGATCTTGGGATCGATGTCGTGCTCATGGGTCATGACCACTACTTCACCCGCACCACGATGATGGAGGGCGCGAACCCGGTCGCCTCTGAGACCGGTGCCGATGCCAACCAGGTCGTCGATCCGGCAAAGGGCCAGGTCCTCTACCTCACGGCCGACTCCGCCTCGGGCTCCAAGTACTACAAGACCAACAGCGCTGTCGTTAACGCCATGCCGACCTGGGTCGCCGCGCAGGGGCAGAGCAACCGTCCGACCATCACGAACGTGACCGTTAACGGGGGCAAGCTGACGCTCGACACCTACTACACCGACTCCGCCGACCTGGAGAAGCTCGATACCTTCACGATCGTCCACACCGACCAGAACTCCGGCGACAACGGCACCGATAACAACGGTTCCGACAACAACAACGGCACCGACAACAACAACGGTACTGGCAACAACAATGGCACCGACAACGGTACCGGCAACAACAACGGTTCCGACAACAACGGCGCCAACAACGGCAGCAACAACGGCGCCAACAACGGCAACAATAACGGTACCGGCAACGGCACCGGCAACGGTACCACCACCGGAAACGGTGCCGGCGCTACGGCCAAGCCGTCCACCTCGACCGGCACGAAGGGCGGCTCCCTGCCGCAAACCGGAGACCTGATCGCCCCGGCCTTCATCGCGGCCATCGCCGTCGTGGGCGTCGCCGTCATCGCCGCGGCGCTAGTCCTCAAGAATCGCGACCGCCAGGTGCGGTAAGCCTGCGGCCACCCGTCCCGCCGAACGCCTTCGGCGAACTTGGTGAGCCATTCGGGCCGGAGTGCATGCCTTTCGCGGCGTGCGCTCCGGCCCTCATTTCGAATCTATCCCATCCGCTGCGCGACGCGCTCGGTTGTCTCATGATTGAGGTCCACCCTTGAAGACTTTTTTGAGCAAGCATGCCGATACGATTGCCGCGGCGATCATCGTGTGCGGCATCTCCTTGGCGATCCTCGCGTTTAACCTGCTCAGCTCGGGCGTGTCGTTCACCGCGCTCACGACGGCGGGCGTGTCGTACCCTTCGGCGACAGTCGAGCAAGTCGTTGCGGAGAACCTGGATATGGAGAAGGGGACCGGTCGGTACATGGGTTCCCAAACCCTGAGCGTTCGCATCACCTCCGGTGAGAGCTCCGGAGAGGTCGTGGAGGCGCAGAACTCCCTGTCGCCCACGCATTCGATCGTCGGGGCCCCCGGCGAGCGGGTCATCCTCAAGGCCGATACCGGCTCGGACGGCTCCATGTACTACACCGTCTTCAACTACGACCGGATTCCCGCCGTTGCGGCCCTCGTGGTCGTGTTCGCGTTGAGCATGGTCATCGTGGGCGGCACAAAGGGGGTGCGAAGCCTCGTGGGCCTCCTGTTCGTGGCATACGCGCTGGGCGTTTTCCTGGTGCCGGGCCTCTACCGCGGCTTCCCGGCCGTGCCGATGGGCTTCATCACCGCGGCTGCGATCACCGTGGTATCGATGGTGCTCCTTAACGGCTTGAGCGAAAAGACCTTCGTGGCCATCGCCTCGACTGTTGCCGGTCTGCTCGCGGCCGCAGCCGTGTATGCGGTGTTCGCCGGCATCATGCAGGTCAACGGCTTCAATCAGGATGGCGCCGACGAGCTCATCGTGGTCAAGCAGGCGACTGATCTCGATATCTTCGGTACCCTGTTCGTGAGCGTGCTCATCGCCTCGCTCGGTGCGGTCATGGACATGTGCATGTCCGTGGCGACCTCTCTATTCGAGATCCGCGACCAGCATCCCGACATCTCCGCGCGTCAGCTCATGGCCTCGGGCTTCACGATCGGGCGCGACATGATCGGCACCATGTGCCAGACGCTCATCCTTGCCTTCGTGGGGTCGAGCCTGACCTCGTTGCTTTTGCTCATCTCCTATGGCGTGCAACTCAACCAGCTCCTTTCCTCGGACCTTGTCGCCGTCGAGATCGTCCACAGTTTCGTGGGGGCCATCGCGGTCGTCCTGTGCGTGCCGGTCACCTCGCTTATCTGCGCGGGGCTGCGTCGCCGTTCGTAGGAGAGCGCGAGCGAGAACCGCAAACGACGGAATCCCCGTTGAATTAGATAGCCAAAACCCCTTCACAGCGGGGCGTCCAAGTGGTAGTTTACTAAGGCGAACATAGCCAAGGTTAACTTCTTATTCACATGCCGCGCATCCGCAACGCCGAGAGTAAGTGGTTTGCCGAAAGCTCGCGTGGCTCCGTCCTCGCGGGCTTTGCGCATGTCGCTGGATCGAGCTGGCTTGATGGCGGGGAAAGACGGTGGTCGCATGATGTTGGGTCGTCGGAAATCCGAGCAGGTGCGGGGGCGTGAGCGCAGCGTCGCGAGCACAGATGGAGCTCCGCAGATCCCCGCGATGCCCCTTTCCCTCGCGCGGTCGGGCGCTACGGTGACGGTCGCTCGCGTTAAGGGGTCGGGCGAGGTGAAGCGTCATCTGGAGACGCTCGGATTCGTCGAGGGCTCCGAGGTGCATGTGGTCGCCACCGGTGGCGGCAACATCATCGTGGTCGTCAAGGGGGCGCGCTTTGGCCTGGACGCAAAGGTCGCCACGAACGTACTGGTTGCCTGAGGGCGCATGCGTCTCATGTTCGGGTTCGATAATTCGCGTAAGAAAGGGGGAAGCATGAAAACGTTGGCAGACGTGAAGGTGGGGGAGGGCTCCACCGTCGTCAAGCTCCATGGCGAGGGCGCGCTGCGCCGCCATCTCATGGACCTGGGCCTCATCAAGGGCACGCCGTTCAGGGTCGTGAAGGTGGCTCCGCTGGGCGACCCGGTCGAGATCACCGTCCGTGGGTACGAGCTGTCCATTCGCAAGGAGGAGGCGGCCATCGTCGAGGTCGCGTAGCGGCGAGCGGCATATATTTCTATCGGTAGAGTTAGCCACATATAACTAGCAGGAGATGACGTTTTCGCCTCACCAACGGGCTGACTCAGCAACGTACACGTTTCAAAGCCAAGAGAAAAGAAGGTTCGCATGGCGAATCAAGCACTGCACATCGCGTTGGCGGGAAACCCCAACTGCGGCAAGACCACCCTGTTCAATCTGATAACCGGCCAGAACGGCTACGTGGGCAATTGGCCCGGCGTCACCGTGGAGAAAAAGGAGGCCCCTCTCTCACGCGATAAGAGCGTGGTCGTGACCGACCTCCCGGGAATCTACTCGCTTTCCCCCTACAGCCCCGAGGAGCGCGTGAGTCGCGACTATCTCATGGGTGGAGACCCCGATGTCGTGATCCAGGTGATCGACGCCACCAACTTGGAGCGCAACCTGTACCTCGCGTTGCAGGTCATCGAGACCGGGGTCCCCGTCGTGGTCGCGCTCAACATGGCGGACCTGGTGGAGAGGAGCGGCGACAAGATCGACGCCGCCTCGCTCGAGAAGAGCCTGGGTTGCCCGGTGGTCATGATCTCGGCTCTCAAGAACACGGGTGTGGATGGGCTCATCGACGCCGCGCGCGAAGAGGCGATCGCAAAGAGGATCGCGCCGCGCCATGCGTTCGATGCCGCCATCGAGGGCGTCCTCGAGAAGATCGAGTCCCAGCTGCCGGCCTCCGTCGAGGCGGGCAGGCGGCGCTACTTTGCCGTGAAGCTGTTCGAGCGCGATGCGGACGCGCTCGCCGCCCTGTCGCTGCCTCATGACGCCTCGGAGCGCATCGAGGCACTCGTGGCTCAGTGCGAAAAGGATTGCGACGACGACGCAGAGTCGATCATCACCGCTGAGCGCTACGGGCTCATCGCGCACATGGTCGACGCCTGCCTCAAAAAGGCCCCGGCCAAGATGAGCACCTCGGAGAGGATCGACCGCGTCGTGACCAATCGCTGGCTCGGCCTGCCCATCTTCGCGGTGATCATGTTCGGCGTGTATTACCTCGCCATCTCGACGTTCGGCACCGCTATGACCGATTGGGTGAACGACAACCTCTTTGGCGACGGCTGGTCACTCTTCGGCGCGGCCATGCCCAGCGTACCCGCGCTCTTCGAGGGTTGGCTCACCGCCGCCGGGGCATCCGAGATGGTGGTCTCGCTCGTATGCGACGGCATAGTGGCGGGCGTGGGCGCCGTGCTCGGCTTCATACCGCAGATGCTCGTCTTGTTCATCCTGCTGTCGTTCCTCGAGGACTGCGGCTACATGGCGCGCGTGGCGTTCGTGATGGATCGCGTTTTCCGCCGCTTCGGGCTGTCGGGCAAGTCGTTCATCCCCATGCTCGTCTCCACCGGCTGCGGCGTGCCCGGCGTGCTTGCCACCAAGACCATCGAGAACGAGAAGGACCGTCGCATGACGGTCATGACCACCACGTTCATCCCCTGCGGCGCCAAGCTGCCCGTGATCGCCCTGGTCATGGGCGCGCTCATCGGCGACGCCGAGTCGACGTGGATCGCCCCGCTTTTCTACTTCCTGGGCGTCGTCGCCGTCATCGTGAGCGGCGTCATGCTCAAGAAGACCCGACTCTTTGCCGGCCGCCCAACGCCGTTCGTGATGGAGCTCCCGGCGTACCATCTGCCGAGCCCGCGCAGCTGGGCGCTGCATGTGTGGGAGCGCGTGAGCGCTTACATCAAGAAGGCGTTCACCATCATCTTCGCCTCGACCGTCGTGGTGTGGTTCCTTTCCAGCTTTGGCGTGTTCGAGGGTGCGTTCGGCTATCTGCCGTCCATGGCCGGCGTGCCGGAGGAGTATACCGACCATTCACTGCTCGCCCTTGTCGCCGGTGCCGTGAGCTGGATCTTTGCGCCGCTTGGGTTTGACACCTGGCAGGCGACCGCCATGTCCGTAACGGGTTTGGTGGCAAAGGAGAACGTCATGGCGACGGCCGCCTCGCTGCTGCACTTGGCCGATGCGACCGAGACCGATCCGAGCCTGTGGTCCGCGTTCGCGGCGCTCTTCCCCAGCGCGGGCGCCATCGCGGCGTTTGGCGCCTTCAACCTGCTGTGCGCCCCCTGCTTTGCCGCCATGGGCACGATCCGCGCGCAGATGGGATCGGCAAAGTGGACCGCCATCGCGCTTGGATACGAGTGCGGCTTCGCCTGGGTCGTCGGCCTTATGATCAACCAGTTCTACCTAGCGGCTTTGGGCGAATTCAGCGTGTGGACGGTGGTCGCGGCGGCATGTGCGCTCCTGGTCTTGTTCCAGCTGTTCCGCCCCATGCCCTCCTACGCCTGGGATGAGGGCGTCGCGCGTGCTGGAGTTGCCGCGGCATAGACGGCGCTTCCGCAGTCGGGCAATCGGGCATCCGGTCGCGCGGCGTCCGGGTGCCCGATGCGGCATGACTCGTCAAACGGGCAGCGAGAAGGCAAGGCCGGGCAGGCCGTCGCCAAAGGGTGGGGCCTCAGGTGAGGTTCGCCTGGGCGGCGGGTTTACCCGGCGTTTTCACTGATCCCGCGGTGCGAGTGCCCGATTTGGGGCATTATGGATGCAATCCTTGAAAGGAGGGCCAATGTCGGCCATCGATTTTGTGATCATCGCCCTGATCGCCGTCGCCTTTGGCGCGGTGGTGGTGCGCGTGCGCAAAAAGGGCACGTGCGGCGATTGCGCGCAGGCGGGTTCGTGCGGCGGCTCGTGCGCGGGCTGCTCCACCTCCAAGCGTGCGACCTGCCCGGCCTGCGAAGGGGTCGAGCAGACAGTAAAAAAGCTGGGGCGCGGCATCGAGCGGTCATGAGCGCGCGATTGCGCGTGCTAAGCTGGGAAGGTGTGCTCTACCGTCCGGCAGGAAGGAATCGCCGTGAACACGTCCGGTCGCACCGATCAATCCCTCAAGTACCTCCGCCTGCTCTCCCAGCAGTTCCCCACGCAGCAGGCGGTGTTCACCGAGATCATCAACCTGCAGGCCATCCTCAACCTGCCCAAGGGCACCGAGCATTTCATGAGCGACCTTCACGGTGAGTACGAGGCGTTCCTGCACATCCTCAACAACTGCTCGGGCGTGGTGCGCGAACACGTGGACGAGATCTTCGCCGGCTCCCTTTCCGAGGAGGAGAAGGGCGAGCTGTGCACGCTCATCTACTATCCGCACGAAAAGCTCGAGCTCACCCGCCGCGCGCACGAGGACACGCCGACGTGGTACAAGACCATGCTCGACCGGCTGCTCACGGTCACGCGCGCGCTTTCGAGCCGCTACACGCGCTCCAAGGTGCGCAAGGCCATCCCGCGCGACTACGCCTACATCATCGACGAGCTGCTGCACACGCACCCCGACGAGAACAACTACCGCGTGCGCTACCATGAGCGCATCATCGCCTCGATTTTGGAGACGGACGCGGGCGAGGACTTTATCTGCTCGCTCTCCGACCTCATCAAGCGCCTGGTGATCGACCATCTCCACCTGGTGGGTGACATCTTCGACCGCGGCGGCGGGGCGTCCAAGATCATGGACCGCCTCATGAGCTACCATTCGCTCGACATCCAATGGGGCAATCACGACGTGCTGTGGATGGGTGCGGCGGCGGGGCAGCCGGCGTGCATCATCACGGTGCTGCGCAACAACCTGCGCTACGGCAATTACGAGATCTTGGAGAACGACTACGGCATCTCCCTGCGCGAGCTGGTCGCGTTCGCCGACCGCACGTATGAGCCGGTGCCCGAGGGGGCCTGTGGCCTGGCGGCAAAGCTCACGCCGCTCATGAAGGCGTTGAACGTGCTGCTGTTCAAGCTCGAGGGGCAGATCATCCAACGGCATGCGTGTTTCGACATGCACGACCGCCTGCTGCTCGAGCGCATCGACGTCGAGGCGGGCACGGTTCGCCTGGCCGACGGCACCGTGCATGCGTTGGCGACGCGCGACTTTCCCACGCTCGACCCCGAGCGTCCCTACGAGCTGACCGAGGATGAGCAGCGCATCGTGGATAAGCTCGTGGCGGAGTTCACGAGCGCCGACCACCTGAGGCGTCATGTCGATTTCCTCTACCGCCACGGCTCGATGTATTTGGTGCGCAATCGCAACCTGCTCTTCCACGGGTGCGTGCCGCTGAACGAGGACGGCACGTTCACGAGCGTGAATTGCCTGGGTACATGGCGGAGCGGCCGCGACTACCTCGACTTTTGCGACGAGATCGCCCGGCGCGCCTGGCGCACGCGCGACGCCGACGCGCTCGACTGGATGTGGTACCTCTGGATCGGCATGAAGTCGCCGGCGAGCGGGCGTTTGGTCAAGACGTTCGAGCGCGCCTACATCGACGACCCGGCGAGCTGGGTCGAGCCCATGGACCCGTATTTTGAGCTCACGCGCGACGAGCGGGCCTGCGACGCCATCATGGCGGAATTTGGCTTGGCGCCGGGTGAGGGGCACATCATCAACGGCCACACGCCGGTCCATGCCGCCGAGGGCGAGCAGCCCATTCGCGCGAACGGCCGCCTGCTGGTGATCGACGGCGGTTTTTGCAGCGCGTACCACCCCAAGACGGGCATCGCGGGCTACACGTTGATTTCCAGCTCGCGCGGGTGCCGCTTGAAGGCGCACCAGGCGTTCGAGAGCGTCGATGCGGTTTTGGCGCGCAACGCCGACATCGTGAGCGAGACGGACCGCTTTGACGTGGCGGAGAGCCGCCGGATGGTGGGGGATACCGACACGGGTGTCCAGATTCGCGAACAGATCCGCGACCTGCATCAGCTGCTCGATGCGTACCGGACCGGCGTGCTCGAGGAGCGCCGTTAGGCGCTGCGCGCCGGCGGACAGAGCAAGGGCGTGTTACGCGGGATGCGTGCCGCGGCCGCCCGGGGAATGCACGGGGCTTTAGCGCAAGAGCTCCCAGGGCTCTTTCCCGACGGCGCGGGCGAGCTGGTCGAGCGTGGAGAGCTTGACGTTGTCACGCCCTTGCTCGATGAGGTCGAGTGTGACGCGGCTGATGCCGAGCTGCAGGCAAAACTCGACCTTGGACAGGCCGAGCTCCTTGCGGATGGCGCAGATGTTCCTGCCCAAGGTATGTTGCGAGCACTCGTTCATGTTTCGAGCATGCCCGGGGTAAAACCCCAAAACGTAAAGTGCGCTTTACGTTTTGGGGTTTCGCATAGGGATTCCAGAACCTTGGAATCTTATGAAACGCGGGCGCTATAGAGGTGCGCGACCGCGCGCGTGGGCTCTACGAGCGGCGCGAAAGCTTCTCCTCGCAGATGGCGTTGAGGCGGCGGATCGTCTCGCGCATGTCGTCCTCGCAGGCCTCCGGATGGATGGCACAGATGCGCAGGACCTTCTTGCCCTTGAGCTCGGTGGTAAAGACACCCGCGTAGCCGCTCTCGAGCATGCGGCGTGAGATGCATGCGTTGAGCTCGTCTTTCTCCGCCTCGCTGAGCCCTTGCGGGTTGTAGCGAAAATTGACCATGGCCATCTGCGCGGGCGAGACGATCTCGATCATCGGATTCTTGAGCATCTCGTCCTGTGCCCAGCGCACCAGGTCAAAGCCGTGCTCGACGGCGGTCGAGAGCGCGTCGGAGCCCATGACCTGCAGGGAGAACCAAAGCTTGAGGCCGCGTGCGGGGCGCGTGAGCTCGGGGCCCATGTCCCAGGGGTTGGTCACCTGGGCGCCCTCCTCGAGGTCCTTGAGATACTCGGGGTGCGTGGTAAAGCTCGCGAGCAGCTTGCGCTCGTCGCGCACGAGCACCAGGCCGCAGGAGTAGGTCTGGAACAGCCACTTGTGCGCGTCCCAGCTGAGGGAGTCGGCGAGCTCGACGCCATCGAGCAGGTCACGGTACTTGGTGAGCAGGACCGAGGCACCGATCGCGCCGTCGACGTGCATCCACAGATCGTGCTCGCGCGCGATGGCCGCGATGTCGCGCAGCGGGTCGACCGCGCCCGTGTTGGTGCTGCCCGCGGTTCTCGGCGGCAAACGAGCTCGCATCGGGGACGCTCGTGGAGCTTGGGAACGACATGCCGGCGGTGCGCATGGAGACCCAGATGCTTTGGCACGCGCGCAAGTGGATCGCCCCGCACCTGGCGGAGTTCATCCAGGTGACGCGGTGGTTCTTCGCATCGTAGGGGCGAATGACGCTTCGGAACAAATGGCGCCCGGGGGTGGGTGGCGCCTCCGAACGGGTGCATCACAGCGGCGGTCGCCCGACGCGCCGCCGTGCTGCCACGCCGCCGGTCTTGGCATCCGCGCCAATTTTCCACGTGCGCGCGGTGCCGACAATCGCCCGTCTGACCGTTCGCGTGCAGAATTCCTCCGCTCACATGGCAACTGTCCACACTGGCGGAAAGGCGCTACACACCCTCAAAAGATAGGGGGTAGGTTAATTCACGTTCTACAACAGGGGAAGCGCACGCAGCGCGCACGGATGCAGCCGGTTGTGGAGAGCGGGAAGCGACGAGGGGACTGCCTATGCACCGTTGAGTGCCTGACACATATCCAACGCGGGAACGAGCAATGAGCAATCGACTGACGTTGCGCCATCGGCGTCTCATACCGTTGTAGACGCACGGTACCCAAAGGAGAGGAAGCGGTCATGGCGCACAATGAGTTCGGTGAGGCGAGTGGAGATGCCGAAGAGGGGCGAATCGAGCACGGGACAACATGGGAGCTCACCATGCCCCCGGTCCCCATACCGCAGCGCACGGTGCGGCGTGCGCGGATCTTGCGTGAGATTCAACTTCGCGCCCAAGATGTGAGCGCGACGATCCTGATTGCGCCGGACGGCTTTGGCAAGACGACGCTGTTGGCGCAGCGCGTGGCAGCTGTGCAGGCCGATCCCGAGCGCGGCGTCGCCCGCATGCTCGATGCGTCGGGGCTCGATGGCGCGCAGCTGTACGAGACGCTGCGCGACCTCGAGACGCACCTGGAGCCCCGCATGCAGCCGCTCGTCGCCATCGACAACCTGCCGGTGCTGGGGGCGACGGCCATCGATGGGGTTGTGGGCCGCATGCGAGAGCTCCATGGCAAGGGTTTCGAATTCATAGTGGCGTGCAGGCCCAACAACAGGCAGTTCGCCAATGGGTTTGGCGATGCGTACAAGATCGGTCCCCAGGCGCTCGCCGTTCGGCCCAAGGAGTTCTCCGATTGGTCGAGGGTGCTCGGCATCTCGAGCGATGTGGATGTATATGAGCTCACCCAGGGGATCCCCGCCCTCGTGTCGATGCTGGGCATGCTGGACGGCAGACCGACGAGCCTGGAATCGTTTTCGCGCGCCGTCGCATCGCTGTACGAGGGCATATTGGGGGATCTGCGGCGCGACCGCGACTCGCTGTATCGGATGGCATGCCTGCTCGTGCTCACGGGCGGGGGCTCCCTGCGCGATTTCGAGCGCATCAACATGCGCGTGAGGACTCAGAGCTGGTCGCGCCTTGCCCGCGAGTTCCCGGCGTTTGGGGTGGATATCGAGCAGGGCTCATACCGCTGCCTCGCGCGGCGCAGCCAGGCGATGGGCGAGCTGTGCCGCCATATCGTTCACACGCGGCCGCTGTTCGCCATGCGCGCGATCAAGGTGCTCGTCGCCGCCGACGATATGGACCGGGCGGTCTACGTGGCGGGCATGCTCGAGAATCTCGAGGATCGGTTGGGCGTGCTGGCCGAGCACCCAACGGCGTTCGCGTTGAGCGGCAACATCGCCTTCGTGCGCGACGTGATGGGCTCCGCCGGTGATGTGGCGTCGTCGACGATGCCGGTCGGCGCGGTGCTCGCGATGTATACGGCGGCGTTGGTCGGCGGCGAGCTGCGGGTGGCACGGGCCCTGGCGGTGGAGCTCAAGCGCCGTGCGCGGGAGGTCGCGGGGCAGATCGAGCCCGCTGCCTGGGTCGAGGCACACGCGCTGAGCGGGCTTTGGGAGGGCTGCCGCGGCATCGAGCTGCCAAAACTCGACGCCACGTTCACGCAGGGTCACGAAACTGCGGCGTCGCGGAGGCTGGACCTGCACGGTAGGGTGTACGCCGAGCTGGTCGGCGGATCGGGGGCGGCCGCGCTCGGGGAGGACGTGTGCGGCATCGAGGGCCTGGTGGGAGAGGGGATCTCCATCCCGCGCGTGCTCCTCGCATGCGATCGGACCCTCATGGACATCACGCGCGGCGATATGGGCGATGCGCGCGCGGCCGAGACGAAGATGCAGCGCTTGATCCGCCGCCTGACGGAGCGCAGACTGGCGCCGATCGCGGCGCACGTGCGCATGGTGGCGGCGACCTGTCGTTTGCTCGCATCCATTCCCGTTGCCGACGAGCGGGCGTTTATCGACATGGGAACGCTCGCCGTGAGGACCTCGGATTTTCCCACGCAGCTCTTTTGTCTGGTGGGGGAGGGCTGGCAGGCGCTTGAGCTGGGTCAGCACAGCAATGCCTTGTTCCGCGCCCGTCAGGTGCTCAAGCTGGCGAGTGCAGACCAGTGCATGATCGTGGCGTGGGCGCGCATGCTCGAGTGCTGCGCGCATGTGCTCAATGCACCGCGCATGTCCCTAGACGAGGAGGCCGATCTGCTCGATCTTTCGGATGCCGCGGCCGGCCCCGTCGACGCATGGGCCGTCGCGCTTCGGCTCTCGGCGGCGCGGCGGCAATCGGAGTTGAGCGCGTGGTGCTCGATGAACAAGAGCGTCCTGCTGTCCAAGGACTTCACGGTGTTTGCGCGTCAGGCCATGGCGAGCATAGGTGAGCGCGCGGCGATGATGCGCCGTGCGCTTCCGGAGGTCCAGCCCGACGATCAGCTTGCCGAGCCGTCACTCGCGCAGGCGTCCGCGGCGGCGTCAAGCATCTTGACGCGTGACGACGCCGCGGCGCTTTTGGGTCAGGTGAACGTGAGGCTCTTCGGCGGTTTTCAGGTCGAGCGCGGCGGGCACGTGGTGACCGATGCGGCATGGCGCAGGAGAAAGGCGTGCGTCATCGCGGCTCGTCTTGTGCTGGCGGGCGGCGCGTTCGTGGGGCGCAAGGAGCTTGGCGAGGAGGTGTGGCCCGACAAGGATTACCTGCATGCCCGGGAGGCGCTCTACGCCGGGCTGACCTCGCTCAGGGCGGCGTTTGGCCAAGGGGCGGACGGGCCGCAGTACGTGTTGACGCAAGGGGAGGGCGTTGCGGTCAACACGGAGTACGTCGTGTCGGACACCATGCGCTTTGAGATGCTGGCGCGCGATATCCTGCTCAGGCGCATAGGGACGACGGGCAGGCAGCTCATCGATGCGTGCCTGCAGCTCGAGGAGCTCTACACCGGGCCGCTGTACGTCCCCAACTTTGGGGACTCCTCGTTCTACGTGCGACAGAGGCGCATCTATCAGGCAAAATTCGTCGATTGCATGATGCGGGGCATCGCCACCGCGCTCGAGCTGGACGATCTGCCCGTCGCATCATGGCTCGTCGAGGCGGCGTTGCGCCAGGCCCCCATGCGCGAGGACGTGATCCGCGTGGCCATGCGCATCTTCGATAAGAGCGGGCGGCGGCGCGAGGTGGTCGAGCTGTACAACAGCCATGTGCACGTGCTGGAGCGGGAGCTGCATGCGCTCCCCGAAAAGGAGACGCAGATGGCTTACGAGGCGATTATCCAGCGAGAGGGGGCAGAGGCGCTTTTGGCGTAGCGGTCGGCGCGGATCGCATGGGACGTCGTCGGCGGGTTCGAGCCGTTGCGCGCGCGGTCGCGGCCGCGCGTGCGAGCGGTGGTGAGTATAGATGGTTGTCATGTGTGTGGG
>ERZ1032238.86-NODE-86-length-27338-cov-15.231353_pt1 | contig 27338 bp, 20 predicted proteins | sample MGYA00518736_ERZ1032238 | MGnify/ENA primary metagenome ERZ1032238 (study PRJEB33719, sample SAMN04261349) | wastewater metagenome | biome: periurban shantytown; feature: human; material: feces | host: Homo sapiens | place: Peru: Lima | collected 2012-01-15 ... | reverse complement strand
AATGTAACAGAAGGTCTGAAGGGCAAAGCCACTTGGGATTTGACCATTGCCGATATCACGAAGCTCGCCGGCGTTAATCTTGCCACCACGGAAACCACCGTTGAGGTTATCTACAGTGCTCATCTGAACGAGGAAGCCCAGGTCAACAAGGCCTCTGGTAATACCACCAACGCCAACAGCGTTAATTTGGAATACTCCAACAACCCGAATGGTGAGGGCTTCGGCAAGACTGCTGATAAGACCGTTTATGTGTTCACCTACGAAGTGGACAACACCAAGTTCAAGGGCAACGCGCAGGGTGAATCTACTGGCAATCCGCTGCAGAATGCAGGTTTCCGTCTGTACTCCGATCAGGCTACCTCTACGGAAGTCAAGCTCATCTATGATGAGACCCTCAGTGCATATCGTCCGGTGAAGGGTAGCGAGACTGCTCAGGAAATGAAGTCGGCTGAAAACGGTAAGTTCAACATCGTCGGCTTGGACGCTGGTACTTACTACCTGAAGGAAACCACCACCCCTGCCGGCTATAACACTGCACCTCTTACGACCGTGACGATTGTGGCTGATCATCAACTGGACAATAATGCAGCTCCGAAGGTTGACCTGACCTCATCTACGGGCATGAACAACGCGATCGTCGATGTTCCCGGCTCCGACCTGCCTGAAACCGGTGGCATGGGCACCACGATCCTGTATGCTGCTGGCGCTGCAATTGTTCTGGTTGCCGCCTTCGGCATCGCCTTCGCTGTCCGTCGTCGCAACGCTCGCTGAGCGTAGCCACGGCCAGCCAAGAAAATAGACGTGGGTCAAGCGCGATGCTTCAATAGTGGTCGTTCAATGGGTGAAGATTTAGGCCTGCTATTGCGGCATCCGCTTGATTCCACCCCACGGCAAAAGCCAAAATAACTTAATACGCACATGACCCGGATCCGGCTACGCACCGGATCCGGCCGTCAGTGCCCAACCGCACCCAACTACACACAACACACGTTGTACCCGCCTATCAAAGCATCACAGCGCACGTTGTGCCCAACCACGTCGCCCAACACAACATATGTTGAGCCGTGTGCCCTGAACTTGTCCTTATGTTACGAATGGCCAGCAAACGCGCCGAATACGGTTGCCAGCTGTCCGCATCCTAAGGACCCTGACCAGGAAAACTAGGGAACTTCCGACGAGGGGAAAGAAATGACAAGCCACAACGAGAGGGCAGAGATGAACAACAGAACGGCAAAGCACCGCACCATCATGGCGTTGTGCTGCATGTTCGCACTCATGCTCGCAACCATCGGCTTGAGCGCGCCCGCCGCCACCGCCGCCACCAACACCACGGCATCCGGCACCGCCGCGGAAGGCAGCCTCACCGTCACCTACCAATACCAGAAAGCCGCGCTCAACAACGCCGACATCAACCTGTACCGCCTGGCCGACTGGTCCGCCAAAGGCGGCTACACGCCCACCGGCGACTTCGCCAACCACACCGCATACCCGGTGGATTGGGATATCCTCAACGCCGACCAGCAAACCCTGCGCGACTTCGCCAACACCATGGCCGGGTACATCGCCGTGAACAAGCCCGCCGCGGAAAACACGCTCAAAACCGATAGCGCCGGTGTTGCCACCTTCAACCAACTGAAGGACGGCCTCTACCTCGCGGTCGTCGCTCCCTACCAGGGCAACGTGCTCACCTGCCAGACCGCCGCCATGCTCGTCGCCCTGCCGAACGTGCACAAGGATGCCGGCGAACAGCGCACCCTCAGCATCGAACCGAAAGCCGACTGCGCAGTCCCGCCCACCACCACCATCAGCGTCACCAAAGTGTGGAAAGACAAGGATCAGTCCAAGCGCCCCGAAAGCGTGACGATGAACCTGCTGCAAGACGGCAAGATCTACGATTCCATCATGCTCAACAACTCCAACGACTGGAAATACACGTGGAAGGGCTTGCAAGCCAAGCACGAATACACCGTGGTCGAAGCGAACGTGCCGGGCAACTACACCGCGCTCGTCGACCGTGAAAACAACGATTACACGGTAACCAACACCGCCAAGACCGGATCGGCGAAAACCGGTGCGAGCGTTGCCATCATCGCCGTGATCGTAGTCGTACTGGCCGCCGCGGGCATTGCAATCACCGTCGTGGTACGCAAGAAGAACACCCCGAAAAACGCCGCGACACAAACCTCCCCGGACGATAGCGAGTGATGTTCGACTCGAATGAGAAACATACCGGCAAACGCCGTAAAGAACGCCAGATAACGGATAGCGACGCCGAAAGCGTTGCATCCGAAGGCGCCGCGAACCCCGAAACCGACGCAACAGCCCCCGAAACCGACGCGCAGCAATCGGAAACGATGACCCGCGTCGACCGTCGCAAAAAACGCAACAAAGACAACCTCGGCCTGAACCTCCTCATCGGGTTCCTGGTCGTGGTGATGATCGGCGGCCTTGGCCTCATCGCCTACCCGTCCGTGGCCGACTGGTGGAACCGCATGCACCAATCCTACGCGGTGGCCGGTTATGTGGCCAAAACCAACGACATGAGTAAAGCGGAGAAGAAAAAACTCCTCGACGCCGCCCACGCCTACAACCTCAAACTCGCCGCCACCAGCGACCGCTGGCACATGACCGACGAACAGAAGCACGAATACAACGAGACGCTCGACGTGACCGGCACCGGCATCATGGGCTACGTGACCATTCCCCGCATCAAAGTGAAACTGCCGATCTACCACGGCACCGATGAAGGCGTGCTGCAGGTTGCCACCGGGCATTTGGCGGGCACCTCACTGCCGGTCGGCGGGCCGACCACGCACGCGGTGATCTCCGGCCATACCGGCCTGCCGTCCGCGCGACTATTCACTGGCCTGGATGAGCTGACAAAAGGCGACACCTTCGCATTCCACGTGCTCGACGACACCTACACGTACCAGGTCGATCAGATCAAAGTGGTCCTGCCGGACAACCTGAGCGCATTGAACATCCGCACTTCGCTCGACTTCGCCACGCTCATCACCTGCACGCCATACGGCGTGAACTCGCATCGACTGCTCGTGCGCGGGCATCGTATTCCGAACCCGACCACGCCGGACAACACGCAATACGATGATCCGACCACCATGGTGTTCACCACGATCATCGTGGCATTGCTGGTGCTCGCGGCCCTGATCGCGCTCGGTACCTGGTTCGTGCGCAGCCGCAGCGCCCGCGAATCCACCGGATCGCACAACTCCGGGCGCGCCTACCGCAAGTCACGCCCCAAGCATCGTAGTCCCACGCATCGCAGCAAACGCTAGGTGAGTGGAGCGTCCAAGGGGTCGAGGTGGCCTGTCTGAACTGTTTGGATTGTTTGGATTGTCTGGACTGTCTGAACTGTCTGGACTGTCTGGATTGTCTGGACTGTCTGGATTGTTTGGACTGGGTGGCTTAGGCGGTTTAGATGGCTTAGGCGGCCTGGAACCGGTTGATCCTGCCTGATCATCGGATTATTCGGTCTCGCTTTGGTCTCGTTTTGGTCCCTTGATTCGTTTTCTGCGGGGTTAGTGACAACTACTGCGGGGTTGATGACAACTTCCGTGACGAATGTGACAGAAATTGTCATTTTTATCACGGAAGTTGTCACTAACCCTGCAGTAATTCAATCCGTCCGCCGCTAACCACCCCAATCGGCTGTGAAAGTCCACATTCGTGGTTGACTGGTTTGCTGTTCTGTGATGGCTGGCTGTGAAAGTCCCCATTTGGGGTTGGCAGCTTCCGTAGGTGGTTGGCCGCTTCCGTAGGTGGTTTGGCTGTGAGAGCCCCCATTCGGAGGTGCCGGGAATGGCGGTTTTCCGGGGTTTGCCGTGACGGTTGTGCCGTGGTGCGCGGCTGGGGGGCAGCACTGTGACTGGTGTTGCGACAACGCGAGGTGATTGTGACAGCAACTGTGATCGGGGTGACGGATTCCGTCACTCCCGTCACAGTCATTGTCATCTGGTCACAGTTTCCGCACTCCCGTCACGGTGTTTGTAATCCCGTCACGGTTGTCGCCGCTTGGCCGCAGTCATTGTCATTCCAGTCACAGTTGCTGTCACTTGGTCACAGTTATCGCCCGCAGCTCCAAGCATCACAGCCATTCGTTTCCGCTTATTCCGCTTATTCCGCTTATTCCGCCCCTTATCCCGTACCCTCACCGCGTGTCGACCACAACCCCCGATTCGAGTGGATAATCGCAACCCAATCCCTCTACGGTAAATCCATGACCATGCGCCTGCACATCAAGCAACAAGTACGCCAAGCCCACCAAGTGCGCCAGTGCTACACACCTCGCTCAAATACCGAACGCGTCACCGTACGCCGAATGGCAGAGAGCTGCGAACTTGTTACCCCTCACCGCGGCATGTATGCGGAACCCGAATATTGGAGCATGCTCAACCACATCAGCAAAGTGCAACACATCGGTAGCACGCTATGCCGCGAAAAGCCTGGAACTATCATCGCCGGCATATCGGCAGCCGCGGTCTGGGGACTCGACCATTCCGCGTATCTTCATAAGAGCGGCGTCATCACCATCGCAAAGCCATACGGCAATCCCAATCGAGCCACGCATTCGCAGCTGCACCGTATCTACCTTCCGGCACGGCACATGAACCACGTCACCATGCACAACAACACACAGGTCACCGATCCCACGCGCACGCTTTTCGACTGCGGGCGAACGGAAGCGTTCCATGACGCATTCCCCGTATTCGAATCGGCGATTCGGCAAAATTCTGTTGACAGTACTGCGTTTCTGGAGTATTGCAGTCAAGCCTACGTTGGGCGCAACCGGCATTTACCGGCATTCGTCATGAGCAAGGCGCGAGGATTGAGCGAAAACGGTGGCGAGTCGTTTGCTCTGGCCGTCATCTTTGAGCTTGGTTTCCCTTGGCCGGAGCAGCAAGTGGAATTCACGTGCATAGGGCCGGATGGCGCACGGAAGGTGAGGCGCGTGGATTTTGCGTGGTATTTGCCGGACGGGCGGATTGTGGTCGGTGAACTAGATGGTCAGCAAAAGTATGTGGATCCCAGCATGACGGGCGGGCGTTCGATTGCCGCGATTGTTGAGGACGAACGTGAGCGATCGCAGATGTTGTATCGATGCGGTGTCAGCGCCGTTGTTCGTTTTACTTTCGATGACGTGGTACGGCGCGCGCCGTTGGAACGGAAGCTACGCGAGGCCGGGGTTCCCTGCGGTGCGCCGCCTGTATTGCCGCAGCCGCATGGACGCCGATGACAACAAGGTGGCAGGTGGCATGTGGGGCAGGCGGGGCAAGTGGACAGATGATGTGGGGGCGGATGCAGGCGGAGCGAACAGGTACGCATGAGCACCGACGGAAATGCACCTGGACTCGCCGTACCGCATCGTGCCGTCAATTCGCGTTTTGTTCGCGCCGATTCAGTAATCCGACGCGGTGAATACGCGGTGAATCCAGCTATGGGTGCTATACGGCACCCCGGCGAATACGTGGTGAATACGTGGTGAATAAGCGATGTGGTGGTTGCGGCGATAACTGTGACTGGTGTTGCGACAACGCGAGGTGATCGTGACAGCAACTGTGACTGCGGTGACGGATTCCGTCACTCCAGTCACAGTCATTGTCATCTGGTCACAGTTGTCGACGCTTAGCCGCAGTTTCCGTAATCCCGTCACGGTTTGTGGTGTGGCGCGGGGTTGTTGACTGTGGTGCTGCGGTGTGACGGTTGTGATCTGGTTTACCGTGACTGCTGTGGCCTGGTTTACCGTGACGGTTGTGCTGTGATGTGGTGGTTGCGGCAACGACTGTGACTGGTGTTGCGACAACGCGAGGTGATCGTGACAGCAACTGTGACTGCGGTGACGGATTCCGTCACTCCAGTCACAGTCATTGTCATCTAGTCACAGTTGTCGACGCTTAGCCGCAGTTTCCGTAATTCCGTCACGGTTGCTGTAATCCCGTCACAGTTACTGCCGGCAACCGGCGCTCAGTGCACCACGGTGATCGGGCACTCGGCGAAATTGATGATCTGGCGGCTTACCGACCCCAGGAAATGCGCGTCCATACCGGTCAGGCCACGCGACCCAACCACCACATGGCTCGCATAACGCGACGCCGCGATCAAACCCTTCGATGCCGGAATGTGGAACGCATTCGCCACCACATCCACATCGCCCGGAATATCAGCCTTCGCGATCAGCTCGTTCAACACCTGCTCCGCGAACGCCTGGCCTTCCTCAGTGCTCGGCACCGTGGTCTCATGGCCCGGAACCGCACCCAGGTCACGCAGCTGCCAGCAGAACATCACATGCAACGGCAGCTCATGAACACGCGCATGCCGCACCGCGAAATCCAACGCGCGCAGCGACGTAGACGATCCGTCCACGCCAACCACCACCGGGCGTTGCGCGGGCTTGGCGGGCGAAGCGCCCTGCGTGTAATGCACCGTCACATTCGACGGGGTAAGCGAATTCGCAATCTCGTCGGCAACGGTCTCATCCTCACTGCCCGCAATACGCACCACCGTAACCGGCACTTGCGCCGTTTCCGCCAGCGATGCGGACAGCGAACCCATGAACCAGCGGGCCACACGCCCCAATGAACGCCTGCCCACCACAATCTGCTGCGCGTCCTTGCCGATCTGCAACAGTGCGGACGTGCCCGAAGCGCGCACGGAAGTCATCTTCAAGCGTTCCGGGTCAAAATCGATGCCGTCGCTGGCCTGCTCGACCCAGGAGCGCAGTTCGTCCGCGATCTCATGGCGTACGTGCGCCCAGGATTCGTCGCTATCCGGTTCGTCGGAATTCGTGTCCCACGAGTGCGTCCAGCCGAACACGGCATTGATGCTCTGCCCGGTAAGCGAAGCCTCGCGCATGGCCCACTTCAATGCGGCGAACGATTCATCGGAACCATCCACGCCGACCACAATGTCGGCCAAGGGAGTGGTTGCATTGGTTGCAGTTGCAGTAGTTTCGTCCACCATGGGTTGCCTCCTTCAGCGGCACGGTTCTCAGCGCCATCACCGGCGCACCTGCTTCAAGCATACTGTGCAAACCGCGTATGGTGTTGAGCGCAACAGGTTTGCGGCAGTTTGCGACGGGATCGTGACGGGAATGCGACGGGATCGTGACGGGAATGCGATAGTTGGCGGCAGCATACGCCCGCAAAACCGCCCTTGAACACCCAATCGCACGATTTCACTGAATTTCATCGAATTTCGCCTACGTTCTGAGCGGAAAGTGAGGAATATCACCGGAAACGTCACTGTGAATCGGTAAAGTGGGGCGCAGTGTAACTTGAGGAAGGACAAGCATGTTCGAACGGTTTACAGACCGTGCACGGCGCGTGATTGTGTTGGCGCAGGAAGAGGCACGGTCCCTTCAGCACAACTACATCGGCACCGAACACCTGTTGCTCGGCCTGATTCGCGAAGGTGAAGGCGTGGCCGCCAAGGCGCTCGCTTCCAAGGGCGTGGAGCTTGAGGCCACCCGCAAGCAGGTCATCGAAATGATCGGCAAGGGCAACGCCTCGTCCAACGGCCACATTCCGTTCACTTCGCACGCCAAGCAAGTGTTGGAACTCAGCCTGCGTGAAGCCCTGCAGCTCGGCCACAGCTACATCGGCACGGAGCATATTCTGCTCGGCCTGATTCGCGAAGGCGAAGGTGTCGGCACGCAGGTGCTCATCAAGATGGAAGTGAATCTGGGCGAACTGCGTTCGGCCACCATCGACATGATCCGCGGCAATGCGGGCGGCGACGACAAGGGCGAACTGGCGAACGCCGGTGGCGTGGCAGACAAGACCAACAAGTCCGGTTCCGCCATTCTCGACCAGTTCGGTCGTAACCTTACCGCCGAAGCCGCCGCAGGCAAGCTGGACCCGGTGATCGGCCGCACGCAGGAGATCGAGCGTGTGATGGTCGTGCTGAGCCGCCGCACCAAGAACAATCCGGTGCTGATCGGCGAGCCGGGCGTGGGCAAGACCGCTGTGGTCGAAGGCCTGGCGGAGAAGATCAACGCGGGCGACGTGCCAGAAACCCTGAAAGGCAAGCAGGTGTATTCGCTTGACCTGGGTTCCATGGTGGCTGGTTCGCGTTACCGTGGCGACTTTGAGGAACGCCTGAAGAAGGTGCTCAAGGAGATCAAGACGCGCGGCGACATTGTGCTGTTCATCGACGAGATTCACACGATTGTGGGCGCGGGTTCTGCCGATGGCGCACTGGGCGCGTCCGACATGCTCAAGCCGATGCTGGCTCGTGGCGAGCTTCAGACCATTGGCGCCACCACCACCGACGAATACCGCAAGTACATCGAAAAGGATGCCGCGCTGGAACGTCGTTTCCAGCCGATCCAGGTGCACGAGCCGACCATCGCCGAAACCATTGAGATTCTGAAGGGCCTGCGCGAACGTTACGAGAACCACCATCGCGTGACCATCACTGATAGCGCCATCCAGGCTGCCGCGGAACTTTCGTCCCGCTACATTCAGGATCGCCGCCTGCCCGATAAGGCCATCGACCTGATCGACGAGGCCGGTGCACGCCTGCGTATCAAGCGTCTGACCATGCCGCCGGAGCTGAAGGAGCTTGAAGCCAAGGTGGCCAAGCTGAGCGCCGAAAAGGAACAAGCCGTTAAGGACCAGGACTTCGAGAAGGCCGCCGACATGCGCGACGACCTGGAAAAGCTGCAAACTGAGCTTAAAGACAGGCAGAAGGCTTGGCATGAGGGCGAAACCGACGCCAAGATGGTTGTGGACGAAGACGTGATCGCCGAAGTGGTGTCTTCCACCACGGGCATTCCGGTCGTCAAGCTCACGCAGGCCGAATCCAAGAAGCTGCTCAACATGGAAGCAGAACTGCACAAGCGCATCATCGGCCAGGACGAGGCGGTGTCCGCACTGGCCCGTTCGATCCGCCGTACGCGCGTCGGCCTGAAAGATCCGAAGCGCCCGGCTGGTTCGTTCATCTTCGCCGGCCCGACCGGTGTGGGTAAGACCGAGCTTGCCAAGACGCTCGCCGAATTCCTATTCGACGACGAAGACGCGCTGATCCGCGTGGACATGTCCGAATTCTCCGAAAAGTACGCGGCATCCCGCCTGTTCGGTGCGCCCCCGGGGTACATCGGCTACGAGGAGGGCGGCGAGCTTACCGAAAAGGTGCGCCGCAAGCCGTTCTCCGTGGTGCTGTTCGACGAGATCGAAAAGGCTCACCCCGACATCTTCAACTCGCTGCTGCAGGTGCTGGACGACGGCCACCTGACCGACGGTCAGGGTCGCAAGGTGGACTTCAAGAACACCATCATCATTCTGACCACCAACCTGGGTACGCGCGACATTGCCAAGGCCGCGAACACCGGCTTCAACCTGGGTACGAACACCGAGTCGAGCTACCAGCGCATGAAGGAGCAGGTCTCCTCCGAACTCAAGCAGCAGTTCCGCCCGGAGTTCCTGAACCGTTTGGACGACATCATCGTGTTCAAGCAGCTCACCAAGCCGGAAGTGCGCCAGATCGTCGATCTTGACGTGAAGAAGCTGGACGATCGCCTGTTCGACCGCCACATGTCGCTCGACCTGACTGACGAGGCCAAGGACCTGCTGGCGCAGAAGGGCTTCGACCCGCTGCTGGGCGCTCGACCGCTGCGCCGCGTGATTCAGCGCGACATCGAGGATGCGATCTCCGAGAAGATCCTGATGGGCGAGCTGACCGACGGCGAGCATGTGAAGGTGGATGCCGAGGGCGAAGGCCCGCTGGGCGAGTTCACGTTCGAAGGCGTGCCGTTCACGGATGCGGAGAAGACCGGTACTGAGACTGGTGACGGTGCGGCTGCGGGTGACGCTGCTGATGGTGCTGCTGCGGTTGTTCCGGCTGAGCCTACTGCTCCGGCTGAGCCTGCCGAATCCGCTCATGGCGAAACCGCCGATGGCGCCGAAGGCGAGAACGCGGGGCAGTCGGAAGCCTGACCGAACTACGCGACCTAAGCCAACCGTTCTGAACCGGTCTGAGTCGGATTGTTCCAGACTGGAGGTTTCGGACGGGCGCAAGCTGTTCCAAACCGGTCCGGACTGGTTCTGGACTGGTTCTGGACTGGTTCTGGCTGGATGTTTCGGACGCGCAATTTGCTGGCTGTGGCTGACCGCTGTTGATACAAGGGGCTGAACATCATCATGTTCGGCCCCTTGTGCTGCCCGCATGTTGCCCGGGCGGCGGGAATAGCGGCATTATGGCGATAACTGTGACTGGATGACAACAACTGTGACTGGATCACGATAACTGTGACTGGGGTGACGGATTCTGTCACCGTAGTCACAGTTGTTGTCACGATTACCTCGTGTTGTTGTTTTTCTGGTCACAGTTGTTGCTGCTTGTGCTGCTACTTGGCCGCAGCTATTGGCGCTGAAGCACAGGTGCTGCCATGTGAAGGTGTTCGGTGAGCGAAACTTGGCAGGAGACGCGACACGTAATACGGTAGAACCGGGCAGCGTGGAGCCGGCGGCATGTGGGCAGACGATACGATGCCGGTAACACGAGAAGGGTAAGACCGTAGCGTAGAAGAACACGGACGAACGGTAGGTGAATGGTAATGACGGCGTACATGGAACACAAGAATCTGGCGAATGAGACGATCGATGCGGCGCGTGCCGGCGAGATCGCAGGCAATGTGCATGCCGTGCTCGACCGTGTGGCGGCCGCCGAGCAGGCGGCGGGCCGCAAGGAAGGCTCGGTGCGTTTGCTGGCCGCGACCAAAACCCGCGACGTGGGCGAGATCATGGCCGCGATCGATGCCGGTATTCGCATGATCGGCGAGAACCGCCCGCAGGAAGTGCAGGTCAAGGCTCCCGGCTTGCTGCGCTTGGCCGCCGAACGTGGTTTCGCACTCGGTGTGGGCGGCGATGCCACTGCTGATGTATCCAACGCAGCCGCATCCAGTACAGCGGCCGCCACGAACGGCACGATTCCGTTCCACCTGATCGGTCAGCTGCAATCCAACAAAATCGGCAAGATTCTGCCGTTTGTAGACACCATCGAATCGGTGGATTCCATCGAACTGGCAGAGAAGATCGCCCGCCGAGCCGTGATGCGTGGCATTACCGTGGGCGTGCTGCTGGAGGTCAACGAGTCGGGCGAAGCGTCGAAGTCCGGCTGCCCGGCCAGCCACGCCATCGATCTTGCGCAGCGCATCGGCAACATGGGCGGTCTGCAGTTGCAGGGCCTGATGACCATCGGCGCGCATGTGAGCGACGAGACTACCATTCGTGCCGGTTTCGCGCATCTGCGCAAAACCCGCGATCAGATTCTTGCATCCGGCGCTCCCGGCACCGAGCATTGCACCGAACTGTCCATGGGCATGACCGGCGACATGGAACTCGCCATCGCCGAAGGTGCGACCATTGTGCGCGTGGGTACCGGTATTTTCGGCGAGAGAGCGTTCATCTGAGCTTGGCCGGTGGCGCATATCACGCCTTCCGTCTCAAATCGCAAACCGCAATACGCAAGACGAATGCAGTCGGTGCAGGCAAGGAGATGAAGCATGAGCGACGGCGCTGGGCATGACGCTGCGGTCCGTGTGCACGTTACGGTAAGCGGCATGGTGCAAGGCGTCGGGTACCGGTATTTCACCGTGACCGAGGCGCGCAAGCTCGGCCTTGCTGGCTGGGTGCGCAACCTGATGAACGGTGATGTGGAGTTGGAGGCGCAAGGGGCGCGAAGTGACGTGGCCATGCTGATCTCACGGCTGAAGCTCGGGCCGGCATGGAGCGATGTGCGGCGGGTCGCGGTTGACGAGGCGCCATTGCGCGGCGATGACAACGGTTTCCGTGTGCGCGGCTATTAGACTGACCTGCGCAAATGCCGCACAGCGCATCAGCCACATCAGCGCCATACAACCGCCATACGATGCAAACGAATATACGATTTGCCAAGATTCCGCGGTTCTGCCGCCGTGCATGGCGTTAGACTAGTGCGTATGAGAATCGCACGTTTTTCCCGGAATAATACGCCCGGATACGCCTTCGTACAGAAGGACGACAAGGATGGCGAAGACTACCTGGTAGTGCTCAACGGCCACCCGATCCTAGGCAATCAAGTCACCCCGACCGGTGAACGGTTCAAAATCGAATCCGAAGGCGTCCGCCTGCTGTCCCCGGTCATCCCATCCAAGATCTACGGCCTTGCCAAAAACTATGAGGCTCACGCCGAATTCATGCACGAGGCCGGCCATTCCGACATCAAGCACGCGCCCGAAGACATGATCATCTTCACCAAGCCGTCCACGTCGGTGATCGGCCCGGATGACCCGATCATCATCCCCGCCTGCTCCAACGACATGAACTACGAGCCTGAACTGGCTGTGGTGATGGGCCGCGTGGCCAAGAACGTTTCCGTGGAAGACGCCATGGACTACGTGCTCGGCTTCACCTGCGTGAATGACGTGACGTTGCGTGACGTGCAGGGCACCGACCCCACGTGGACGCGAGCCAAGGGCTTCGACACCTCCTGCCCGCTCGGCCCGTGGCTGGTGACGCGCGACGACATCGACTGGGCCAATGCGAAGATCTCGTTCAAGCTCAACGGTCGCACCGTGCGTGCCGCAGGCGGTACCACCGCGAACCTGATCCATAGCATTCCGGAGCAGATTGCCGCGATCTCGTCGTTCTCCACACTGCTGCCGGGCGACGTGATCATGACCGGCACGCCGAACGCGTCCGGCACGCTGAAGCCGAGCGATGAGGCGATGGTGATTGTGGAAGGCATCGGCGCATTGCGCAATGTGGTGCTGAAAGCCCGCTGAACGGCGATACGCTGTGAATAGCCGTGATCGAAGCGTGTTGTGCCGCTTCGGTCACGGCTTTTGCTTTATGCGATGATATTGGGGGCACTGTGGATGGTTTCGCTGTGGCAGCTTCGTTGTGGCGGCTTCACTGTGGCGACGGCACGACGAAACGCCAAAACGAAAGTTGAGTCAATATCACTCAAGTTTTGGGAATAGAATAGGCGATAGCTCTGTTGAACGTGTCAGAACATGACATGAACGCCTGCCGAACGGTTGCACATGCACGCGCACACACCGCACGCGCGCACACTGCAACCCCACGGAAGGCCAAGAGACTTGGAGGTTACCGCAATGGACCAGAACAAACTCACCAATATGTCGCGCGAAGCCATCACCGACGCCGTGCAGAGCGCATCCGCCGCAGGCAACGCGCAAATCGACGTACTGCACCTACTCAACGCCCTGCTCACCCAGGAACAAGGCGTGGTCCGTGGACTCATCGAAGCCGCAGGCGGCGACGCCAAAGCCATCGGCACCGCCGTACGCAACGCGCTGACCAACCTGCCCTCCGCCAGCGGCTCCACCACCGCACAGCCGCAGCCCAGCCGCCAGTTCGAAGCCGCATTGGTGCAGTCCGAAAAGGAAATGCAGCAGATGGGCGACGAATACCTCTCCACCGAACACCTGCTCATCGGCATCGCCGCGGCCGCACCGAACCAGGCCGCCGACATTCTGCAAGCCAACAACGTCACCGCGCAGGCGCTGCGTGCCGCCGTGCCGACCGTGCGCGGAGGCGACCGGAAGGTCACCAGCCCGGACGCCGAAGGCAGCTACAAGGCGCTGGAAAAGTACTCCACCGACCTGACCGCCGCGGCCAAGGAAGGCAAACTTGACCCGGTGATCGGGCGCGATCAGGAGATCCGCCGCGTCATCCAGATCCTCTCCCGCCGCACCAAGAACAACCCGGTGCTGATCGGCGAGCCCGGCGTGGGCAAAACCGCCGTCGTAGAAGGACTGGCCCAGCGCATCGTCGCCGGCGATGTGCCCACCACCCTGCAGAACAAGAAGCTCATCTCGCTCGACCTGGGCTCCATGGTGGCCGGCTCCAAATACCGTGGCGAATTCGAGGAACGCTTGAAGAGCGTGTTGGAAGAGATCAAGAACGCCAACGGGCAGATCATCACGTTCATCGACGAGATCCACACCATCGTGGGCGCAGGCGCAGCCGAAGGCTCCATGGACGCGGGCAACATGCTCAAGCCCATGCTGGCCCGCGGCGAACTACGCCTGATCGGCGCCACCACACTGGACGAATACCGCGAGAACATCGAAAAGGACCCGGCGCTCGAACGCCGCTTCCAGCAGGTGTTCGTCGGCGAGCCAAGCGTGGAGGACACCATCGCCATCCTGCGCGGCATCGCCCCCAAATACGAGGCGCACCACAAGGTCACCATCGGCGACGATGCGCTGGTTGCAGCCGCAACACTGTCAAACCGCTACATCTCCGGCCGCCAGCTGCCCGACAAGGCCATCGACCTGGTCGACGAGGCCGCAGCGCACCTGCGCATGGAACTCGACTCCTCGCCTGAGGAAATCGACGAACTCACCCGCCAGGTGGAACGCCTGAAGATGGAAAAGTCGTATCTGCTGGGCAACCCGAAGAACGACAAAGCCGCCGACAAGGCCGAAGCCGAACTCGACGACAGCGCCAAAGACCGCCTGGCCGACCTGAACAAGGAAATCGCCAACAAAAGCGAGAAGCTCAACGGGCTCAAAGCGCGCTGGGACGCCGAAAAAAGCGGGCACAACCGCATCGGCGACCTGCGCAAGAAGCTCGACGAACTACGCACCCAGGCCGAACGCTACGAGCGCGAAGGCGACCTGGCGAAATCCTCCGCCATCAACTACGGTGAAATCCCCAACATCCAAAAGGAGATCGCACAAGCCGAAAAGAACGAACAGAACGCCAAGAACGGTTCGAACGCCGCCAACACCGCCGCCGACGTGCCCATGGTCCCCGACCGCGTGGACGCCGACTCCGTAGCCGAAATCGTCTCCGACTGGACCGGCATCCCCGTCGGCCGCCTCATGCAAGGCGAAAACGAGAAGCTCCTGACCATGGAAGACTACCTCGGCAAGCGCGTGATCGGCCAGAAAGAAGCCATCAAAGCCGTGTCCGACGCCGTGCGCCGCTCGCGTGCCGGCATCTCCGACCCGAACCGTCCCACCGGCTCGTTCCTGTTCCTCGGACCCACCGGCGTGGGCAAAACCGAACTTGCCAAGGCGCTCGCCGACTTCCTGTTCGACGACGAGAAGGCTATGGTACGCATCGACATGAGCGAATACATGGAAAAGGCGTCCGTGTCCCGCCTGATCGGCGCCGCGCCAGGCTACGTCGGCTACGAGCAGGGCGGCCAGCTGACCGAAGCCGTGCGTCGTCGCCCATACTCGGTGGTGCTGTTCGACGAGGTGGAAAAGGCGAACCCGGAGATCTTCGATGTGCTGCTGCAGGTGCTGGACGACGGCCGCCTGACCGACGGGCAGGGCAGGACCGTGGACTTCAAGAACACGATTCTGATCATGACTTCGAACCTCGGCTCGCAGTTCCTCGTCAACGAGGACATGGACGACGAGGCCAAGCGCAAGGCCGTGATGGATACCGTGCACATGAACTTCAAGCCGGAGTTCCTGAACCGTTTGGACGACACCGTGATGTTCCACCCGCTTACCCGCGAGGAGCTGGGCGGCATCGTGGACATTCAGGTGGCCAACGTGTCCGCACGCCTGACCGATCGTCGCATCACGCTCGACGTGACCGACTCGGCCCGCGAATGGCTGGCAAACGTGGGCTACGACCCAGCATACGGTGCCCGCCCGCTGCGCCGTCTGGTGCAGACCGAAGTGGGCGACCAGCTGGCGCGCATGCTGCTGGCCGGCAAGGTTCACGACGGCGACACTGTGCTGGTGGACCAGACCGGTGGCGAACACCTGGAGCTCACCGCATGGGCGAGCGACAAGCTCATGGACGACGGTGCGGCTGAGGCTGACGGTGCCGACGTGCGCTGACGAACTGTGACTCAGTGACAACAACTGTGACTGAGGTGACGGATTCTGCCACTCCAGTCACAGTTGCTGTCACCATCACCTCGTGTTGTTGTCACTTCAGTCACAGGTATTGCCCGCTCGCCGCAGCCGCGCTGTGTCGGCGAGTCGTCGACGATCGCCATGCTTCGCATCTCTCCTCCTTGGCCATTACGCGGGTGCTTGCGTGCCGGTTTGCGAACAACAGATTACTTGGTGGTGTTCCGGGAAGGGGTAAAACGGGGGGTACTGTGTTGAGCGTGAATGGAGAGCAACGTGGTTGCGGGCGGTTACTGCCGCGTACGCCGTCCGATATGCAACGAAGGGGGTATTAGGGGGGATATGTGATGCGTGCAGTGGGATTGCGCATGATGGTGCGTTTGCGGCGTAGCGTCGGATTGCCGACTGTACTTGCCGGCTGTATCTGCCGACCGGCTGCCGTCATGATGCAGATTGACGTGTAGGCTCGGAAACCATGACAGGTCGTTTCGCTCCCACGCCCTCGGGGCGTATGCATATTGGCAATATGGTCGCCATGCTGGCCGCGTGGCTGGACGCACGGTCGCGCGGGCAGCGCATGGTGCTGCGCATCGAAGACATCGATACGCCGCGCGTACTGCCGGATGCCGACCGTTGGATCATGGACGATCTGACATGGCTCGGCATGGACTGGGATGGCGAACCGGTGTACCAGTCACAGCGTCTTGATCTGTATGAGCAGGCGATGAAACTGATACCGTGCGGGGCGCCCGCTGCCGGCGCTTCGCACGATTCCGGCACCGCATCGCACACCCCCTTCAACACCCCTCTTATACCCCCTTCCGGTACAACGGGAACCGGCTGGCAGTACCCGTGCTTCTGCTCTCGCGCCGACATCCGCGCCGCATCCGCCCCGCAGGAAGGCGACGGATTCCAGATCTACCCGGGCACCTGCCACACGCTCGCAGTAAACGAACCGCAGGAATCCGCACGCCGCGTCGACCAACACCAACGCCACTCATGGCGTCTCGCCATGCCCAGCCCAGGCACCCCCGCCAACACCGTCACCTTTATCGACCGTGTATTCGGCATGCAGACCTATGATCTGGCGCACAGCATCGGCGATTCCATCATCCGCCGGTCGGACGGCCTGTTCTCCTACCAGTTCGTCGTCACCGTGGACGATCTTGCCATGGGCGTCGACTCCATTGTGCGCGGGCGCGATCTGCTGCGTTCCACCGCGCTGCAATCATGGATTCGTACCACGCTGCTGGCCAACGGATTCGCGGCCAATGGACTTGCTGCCGCATCGGCCGTATCAGTCACTTCAGCCACTGCAGCCACTCCGACCCACCCCGAATACGCACACATTCCGCTCATAGAGAACGCAGCAGGCCGCCGCCTGGCCAAACGCGAACGCTCCCTCGACATGGGCGCCCTACGCAAACGTGGCGTCACCGCCGAACAAGTCACCGGCTACTGCGCCTACCTGCTCGGGCTCACCGCCACCCCGGAACCCCGCACGCCAGCCAGCCTGCTCAACGATTTCAGCTGGGAACCGCTCCAACGCAACCACGTCGATCGCATACTCGACACAGCCTCACCACAATGCCCCGACTGGCTCGCACACGCGGTAGTCTGAAATCACATAGCCGAACTCACCAAACGGCTCAGGCTCGTAGAAAGGAGCATTCAATGTCGAAAGTCTTCAGGAACGTGCTGATTGGCGGTGCCGCGCTCGCCGGTGCCGCTGGTGCCGCAGTATGGGCCGTGGCGCCGCGAGGATTCAAAAACAAGCAGAAGCATTACGTGCCCACCGTGCCGGACGTGTGGTATGCGCATCGTGGTCTGCACGACGCCGGTTCCGGCCTGACCGCCGACTATGCCGAGCAGAGCGGCGAATACGTGGCATTGGCACGCCGTATGGCGGTCAAAGCCGGGTATGGCAGCGAAACCAAGCCGGGGCCGATCGCGCCGGAAAACTCGATGGCCGCATTCGCCGCCGCCTGCGAAGCCGGGTATGGCATCGAACTCGATATTCAGCTCAGCCGTGACGGCGAAGTCGTGGTGGTTCACGACGCAGATCTGGGGCGTGTGGCCGGCGATCCGCGCAACATCAAGGATCTGAGCTACAGCGAACTGACGCGCATCCCGCTGTACCCCACCGCCGAACCGGGTGACGCCAGGGCCGCGCTGCTGCCGGGTGGCGAGGAGAACCCTCCGCTGGTGGTCACGCCGTCACAAGCGCCGGAAGGCTACTACCAGCATGTGCCACTGTTCTCGGACGTACTGAAACTGGTCGCCGGGCGCGTGCCGCTGATTGTGGAATACAAGTTCGAAAACAACGCCACATGGGATGACCGTGACGTGGAACTGATGGAGAAGGGCCACGCGCTGCTCGAAGCGTATGACGGGCCGTTCGTGGTCGAATCATTCCACCCGGGTGCCGTGAACTGGTATAAGGAGAACCACCCGGACGTGTGCCGTGGTCAGCTGGCATTCTGGCCGGCTTCGGGCGGTGCGCGGAACGGTTCGCCGGTGGATCACGTGCGCAGGTATGCCGCCGGATCGTTGGCGTTCGACTGGCTGTCCCGCCCGGATTTCGTGGCCTATGACTGGCATGGCGGCGCACTGCCACAGGTGCGGTTGACCCGTGCGATGGGTGCGATGCCGGTTGCCTGGACCGTGCGCAGCCAGGAGGAGCTCGAAGCGTGCGGCGAACGGTTCGAGCGCTTTATCTTCGAAGCGTTCGTGCCGCAGGGCGAGTGATGCGGTTGCGGTTGCGATACCGATCGCAGTATCGGTTGCGATGACAGCCGCGACAGGAAAATAACTGTGACTGGGTGACAGAATGTGTCACCCTGGTCACAGTTGTTGTCATTTAGTCACAGTTATCCGCACTGTGACGCGATACGGCAGACGCCTTACTTGTGGTACGGCTCGTGCGCGTTGATTTTATACGCGCGATACACCTGCTCCAGCAGGATCACGCGCATCAGCTGGTGCGGGAACGTCATCTTGGAGAAGCTGAGCTTGTAGTTCGCTTGGCGCAGGATCGCGTCGTCCATGCCGATCGACCCGCCGATCACGAACTGGATATGACTCACGCCCTGAATGCCCAGCTGGTCGATCTTACGCGCGAACCCTTCGGACGTGACCTGCTGGCCGTCGATCGCCAGCGCGATCACGTAGGCGCCGGGCTTGATGTGCTTGGCGATGCGCTCGCCCTCTTTGGCTTTGATCTGCCGTTCCACGCCTTCAGAGGCATGTTCGGGTGTTTTCTCGTCGGCCACTTCAAGAATGTTGAGCTTGCAGTAGCGGCCGAGTCGTTTGGAATATTCGGCGATGGCGTCGCGAAGGTACTGTTCCTTCACCTTGCCTACGCAGATGATGTCGATTTGCATGGGTCACCTTCGATTGCGGTCGGTATGGATTCGGGTATGGGGTCTGCTGTGGTCAGGTTTGCGGTCAGGCTTGCGGAACGGCCCCGTGGAATCGGTTACGGGATCGGCGGAATCGCTTACGGAACAATCCGTGAAACAAGTTGTGGAACAATCGAAACCGTGTGCGCGCAGCATAAAGGGCCATGCACGTGTTACGGGTGCACGGCCCTTTGCGGCAGTCGTTGTGCGATGGTCGCACAGCCGACAGCTAGTCGGTCAGTCGGTCAGATGATCAGTCGATTACGCCGTACAGACGGTCGCCGGCATCGCCCAAACCAGGAACGATATAGCACTTGTCGTTCAGCTTCTCGTCGACCGCGCACAGCACCAGCTTGAACTTGACGGACGGATCGAGGTTCTCCTCAACGAACTTCAAGCCTTCCGGAGCGCCCAGAATGCACACGGCGGTCACATCCTTGGCGCCACGCTCGGTCAGATAGTGCGTTGCGGCGACCAGCGTGCCACCGGTGGCAAGCATCGGGTCGATCAGGAAGCACTGGCGGCCGGTCAGATCCTCAGGCAGGCGGTTCGCGTACGTGATCTGCTGGGTGGGGTGCTCCTCGTCGCGCTTCATACCAAGGAAGCCGACCTCGGCGGAAGGAATCATCTTGGTCATGCCGTCAAGCATGCCCAGGCCCGCGCGCAGCACAGGCACGATGATCGGGGCGGGGGAGGCGATGTGCTTGCCGATCATGGGAGCGACCGGGGTTTCGATGGGCTTATCCACCACATCGATGTCACGAGTGGCCTCGTAAGCCTCAAGCATGACGAGCTCGGTGACGAGCTCGCGGAAGGTGGAGGAGGCGGTGTTCTTGTCGCGCAGCACAGTCAGTTTGTGCTCGACGAGCGGGTGATTCAAAACATGCAATTCCATAGTTACCAAGACTACCGCCGTTCCAGTGATTGTGCGAACGGCGTGATTCCTCGCATCGCATTGCGCGTGAGACGACGTGCGGATTACGCGAGAAACAAAGTGGCGGGAAAATTCCGCGAGGCATGCAGCATGCCATCCGCGTCGATGAACGCACACTCGAAACGGAATCGTGCGCGCAAGCGATCCGGCGGCGTAACGAACAGCGCAGTGGCAAGCCCATCAGCCGTAGCACAAGGGAAAGCGGCCTGTTGCGGCACATATGCCCATGCGGCGGCAACACTATCAGCCGGCATACCGTCGATCGCATTGAGCAGATGATGCAGACGCATACCGGACTGCTCGCCCCAATGCCGGCGGCTCGGAGCGCTCGCGCACAGCGCGCCGTCCATAATCTCAGCCACACCCACCGCCTGCGTAGAGTCGGACGGGTGCTCCAACGCGACGCGCAGCGGAACCGGCTGATCGGGAGACTGGGCTAGATGCACCAGCAGATCGCCACCCGCATCGATCACCAATGCTCGATCGGCGGCACGATTGGCATTCGGGCCGGCATGGTGATCGGCGTTGCGCTCGGTATTGCGCTCGTCATTGCAGCCGCCATCATGCAGCAATGCGGCGATCAGATCCACCGCATACCCTTTGCCGCATGCGCCGAAATCCAACGAAACCGGCCCTCGGGTGATCAGCGTGCACCCATGCCGTTCCACACTGCCATGCCACGTGGCCCGCCCGTGAACCGCTCCCGCATACGCCCGGGCGTTGGGCTGCGCGGCAAACGTGTAGGCCGGCCCATACCCCAAACGAGTCAGATCCTCGCCCACGCACGGGTCGATCGCGCCATCGCTCGCCTCATGCAGCGCATCGTACAAGTCGAACAGACCGCCCGCCCAATCCGGAAAATCAAAAGAACCACCATGGGTGGCCCGGCGCATGGCCGCAACCAGCGAATCCTCACGAAAGCGCGACAGCGTGTGCTCATACGTGCGCAGCAATGCCGCGACAGCCTCCCGCATGTCCGATTCTGCCGAATCGGTCATCTGGGAGGTGAGGTTGGCATGCTGGTTGTCCGATTCTGCCGAATCGGTCATTTGGGATGTTGCTCTGGGGGTGTGGTTGTCCGATTCTGCCGAATCGGTCATTCGAAGTTGGACTTGCACCACGATGCCGGTGCCTAATGCCTGAGGGAATGCCAGAGTGCACATGTCGGTCGTTCTGCTGCGTTCCATCCCACCTCCAATCAACCCGAGCATCCAGCACCCGCGATTTGCCTACGGGTAAACGGTAACGTGAACGTTTCCAGCCGCCGAGTAAACTAAACCCCATTATGACAGCTCAGAACAGCGATAACGGCTCATCGGCCGATTTGAAATCCCTTGAACACCTTGACGAGGGCAATGAAATGTCTCGTGGCCTGACGAACCGCCATGTACAGTTCATCGCCATCGGCGGCACTATCGGCACCGGTCTGTTTCTCGGTTCCGGCAAATCCATCGCCCTGACCGGCCCCAGCATCATCTTCGTATACATCGGCGTCGGGCTCATCATGTTCCTGCTCATGCGCGCCATCGGCGAAATGATGTACCGCGACCCCAGCCAGCATACCTTCATCAATTTCATCGGGCGCTATCTCGGCCGCGCGTGGGGCAAGTTCGCCGGTTGGACGTACTGGATCGTGCTCATCCTGACCGGCATGACGGAAATCACCGCGGTCAGTACGTATTTCGTCACGTTCTTCCGCATGTTCGGCATAGAGCTCCATGGTTGGAAATGGCTGATCGAGCTATGCTTCCTGGTGGTGTTGACCGCCATCAACCTCATCGCCGTAAAAGTGTTCGGCGAGGCGGAATTCTGGTTCTCCATGATCAAGATCACGTTGATCGTGGGCCTTATCGCCACCGCAGTGGTCATGCTGATCGTCGGCTTCCACTACCCGGCCACCAGCATCGACGGCGTGGACGGTGCCATTCCCGGCGCTTCGGTCTCATTGAAGAATCTGATCGACGGGTTCGCCATCGCGCCGAACGGTTGGATGAACTTCTTCATGAGCTTCCAGATGGTGTTCTTCGCCTACCTGCTTATCGAATTCGTGGGTGTGACCGTCTCCGAAACGCAGAATCCGCGCAAGGTGCTGCCCAAGGCCATCAACGAGATCATCATGCGTATTCTGATCTTCTATGTGGGTGCGCTGGTCGCCATCATGGCGATCGTGCCGTGGCGTAACTTCAAGCCGAATTCCGACGGCTCCTACCCGTCCCCGTTCATCATGGTATTCAAATACGCGGGTCTTGACTGGGCCGCCGCGCTGGTGTTCTTCGTGGTGATCACCGCCGCCGCCTCGTCGCTCAACTCGCTGCTGTATTCGGCAGGCCGACACCTGTACCAGTTGGCGCAGGATTCCGATGCGCCGGCCATGCGCGGTCTTGCCGAGGTCTCCGACCGCAAGGTGCCGGCCAAGGCGATCGTGGTGTCCGGCTGCATGATTCTGCTGTCGCCGATCATCAATATGATTCCGAGCGTTTCCAGCGCGTTCGTGCTGTTCTCGTCCGCCGCCAGCGCCGTGGTGATCTTCATCTACGTGCTCACGATGTTCGCGCATCGCGGCTACTGCAAGAGCGCCGACTTCATTGCGGACGGCTTCCTGATGCCGGCATGGAAGGTGACGGATTGGATTGCGATCGTATTCTTCGTGCTCGTGTACGTCACGCTGTTCCTCTCGGCCGATACGCGCGGTTCTGCGATCGCCGGCGTGGTCTGGCTGGTGGTGTTCGGCGGGTACTGTCTGCTGCACGAGCGTTTTGAGAATCGTGACCTGAAAGAGGCGTTGCGCAAGACCAAATGACGGTAACTGTGACGAAATAACAACAACTGTGACTGGAGCGACGGATTCTGTCGCTCCAGTCACAGTTGTTGTCATTTTTACCTCGGGTTGTTGTCGCTAAACGCACAGTTATCTCGGCCGGCTACGTGTGACTCGGCTGGCGCACCCCGCATGCGCGACTCAGCCGATATAGTCGGCCTCGTTCGTCGGGCTGGACGGCACGGCATGATCCTCCGTCACCTTGCCCAGGCCGGACAGGTACGCCTCGCGGCCTGCCTCGATCGCGTTCTTGAACGCGCGTGCCATCAGCGGAATATTGCCGGCGGAAGCGATGGCCGTGTACGCCATCACCGCGTCCGCGCCCATTTCCATGGCTTCCGCGGCCTGGCTCGGACGGCCGATACCCGCATCGATGATCACCGGAACATTGGAGTTCTTGATGATCACTTCGATAAAATCGCGTGCACGCAGGCCCTTGTTCGAGCCGATCATCGCGCCGAGCGGCATCACGCACGCCGCGCCCGCATCCTCCAGGCGCTTTGCGGCGATCGGGTCGGGGAACATGTACGGCATGACCACGAACCCCTCCTTGGCCAGCTGCTTCGTGGCCTTGATGGTCTCCTCGTTGTCGGGCAGCAGATACTTCGCCTCATGCTCGATCTCCACCTTCACGAAGTCCGTTTGGCACACCTCGCGGGCCAGACGCGCGATGCGCACCGCTTCTTCCGCGTTACGTGCACCCGACGTGTTCGGCAGCATGGTGATGCCCTTGGGAATGTAGTCGAGCAGATTGTTTTCGGTGGTGCGGCAGCGGCGCAGCGCCATGGTGACGATCTGCGTGCCGGCGTTCTCGATGGTCGCCTTGATGAGGTTCAGATCGTAGCGGCCGGAACCGAGGATGAAACGGCTGGTGAACTTATGCCCGCCGAGGACGAGAGGATCGGCGCTGCCGGTGGCGATCTCGTCGTAGGCGTGCGCGTCCGGCTCGGGCAGGATGGCCGTGTTCGTAGTGGTGCCGACCAGCTCGTCAAGCGTGGCGTTCGGCGCGGCGGCGACGTCCTTCTCCGCGGTGGTGATGGTGTGTTCGGTGCTCATAGTGTGTCCTTTCGTTGGTGTCTTGCGTGTGTTATGCGTCCTCTTCGCCGAGGATCAGGCGGGTGATCATATTCGCCTCATGGCAGGCGACCACGCCCACGCGCGGGGCCATCAGGCCGGCACCCGGCACGGGGGCGGTTTCGCCATCGCCGCAGAAGTAGAAGTTCTTCGACACGCGGCGCGTGCTCACTAGGTTGGAGCTGCGGAATCCGGCCATGCCCGAAGCGCTTACGAGCTTCTTATCCGGCAGGTTCTCCAGCACCGCGTTGACGAGCATCGTCTTGTTTTCCGGCACATCGAACGCCTCGCAGATGATGCTTTCGTTCTCGAACAGCGTCGGCACGTTCTCGTCGGTCACTTTCACGGTGTCGATGGTGATGTCGGTGAACGGGTTGATCTGGCGCAGGTTGGAACGCAGCGCCTCGGTCTTGTACTGGCCGAGATCCTTGAGGAAATACTGCTGACGGTTCAGGTTGGTCATGTCCACGCGGTCGAAGTCGATGAGGTGCAGGTGGCCGACGCCGATGCGGGTCAGAGCCACCGCGATGGTGGAGCCGAGGCCGCCGCAACCGCAGATGGCCACATGTGCGGCATCGAGTTTGTCTTGTGTGGCGGCGGTGTGGCGGTCGAGCAGGGCGGCGCGGATCTCCTCGCGGCTGACGAGCGTGGCGGGGTCGGGCTGGTTGTCGAACGCCTGCTGGCGGGCGCTGATCTGCTCCGGGGTTGCCGATGGTTCAAAGGTCATGATTGGTGTGGTCTTCCGTTCGCTGTCTATGGTTCGTTCGTTGTGATGTGCGTGGCGCGTGTGATACGTGTGATACGTGTGGCTGCGTGATGCGCGCCGCTCAGCCGCCCTGCACGAACGTGACGATCTCCAGGGTGTCGGTGCCTTTGAGCTGCGTCTGCGCACGCTGGGCGCGTGGCACGATCTCGCCGTTGAGTTCCACGGCCACGCGGTCGGCGCGCAGGCCCTTGCTTTCGATCAGCTCGGCCACGGTGATGGGCGTGGCGATCTGCTCTTCCTTGCCGTTGATGATCATTGGACTATCCCTTCTTATGTGTTGGGAGCCGTGGGTTTGCATGGCATCCGGTACGAAAAAGGGTCGCGAAGAGAAGCCGTACCCTATGAGGTGGTGCGCCCCTCCGTGACCCTGATCACGCGATATTCGGTTATCGCGAACGGAAGATTGAGATGCGCCCTGGCGGCGCGAACAACCCGTCTCCTTACGGCGGCATTACCCGCATCAAGTCCTCGGTCGAAGCTCGTCGCTCCCTCTCAGCCTTTCGGCTCCCGTTCGGTTGTGCCCTCATCTTCCCGCGCCCGCCCGACAAGCCGGGTGCCGCGCGTGTGCAAGAATGGGTGGCGGATGTGCCGACGATGGAAAGGGACGATGATGGTGATTGCGCGGAACATGGGCGAATTGGCGGGGTTTGCGATTCCCAAGCTCGGCATGGGCACGATGGCGTTGGCGATTGAAGGGCGCCCGGATCGGGAGACGGCGATCGAGACGATTCACGCCGGTCTCGATGCGGGCGTGCGGTATCTCGACACCGCATGGTCGTATTATCTGCCGAGCCGGCCCGGCACTGGAACCCCGGAGGACTTGGGGTACGGCGAGCGGCTGGTGCGTGACGCGTTGCGCACGTGGGACGGTCCGCGCGATGAGGTGCTGGTCGCTACGAAAACCGGGTACCGTCGCACGATGGAAGAGCCTGTTTCCGTTGCGCAGGTGTCCGATTCGGCCGAATCGGACGCGCAGAGCGCTCAGAAGCGTCAGCATTTGCAGGCTGCCGGCAGCAGGTATGGCTGGATGGCCGATTCGCGCCCGGAGACCATGATCCGTGATGCGAAGGAGTCGGCGTTGCATCTTGGTGTGGATGCGCTTGATCTGCTGTATTCGCATGGCCCGGACCCGGCGGTGCCGTATGCGGATCAGGTCGGCGCGTTGAAACAGCTGCTGGACGAGGGCGTGATCCGATACGCCGGCATCTCCCGCGTGAACAACGAGCAGATCGATACGGCTCGCGCCATGCTCGGCGACAAGCTGATCGCAGTGCAGAACCAGTTCTCGCCGTCGCACCCCGACCCCGAACATACGATGGGTCATTGCAGGGAGCTGGGTCTGGCGTTCGTCTGCTGGAGTCCGCTCGGTGGGTTCCTTGATGCGTTCGACCAGCGTGCGTACGATCCGTTCCGCGCGGTCGCGGGCGAGCATGGCTGCTCCTATCAGCGTGTGGTGCTGGCGTGGGAGCTGGCGCAATACGAGCGTCTGTACACCATTCCCAGCGCCCGCAATCCGCATGAGATCAACGATTCCTTCGCCGCCACCGGGCTGGAGCTTACGTGCGACGAGCTTGCCGGGCTGAATCGTGCCGTGTTCGGTGGTTCCCGGTTGCGCTGATGACGCAATAGTCCGATTCCCCTCACAAATTGGTTTACACCGTAAGATATTATGACGGTTGTCTATGGCGTAAAGGAGGAAGCCCATTGGGGTTCGAGCAGGAAGCGTTCGATCGGTTGGTGCAGACCACCTGGGGCAAGCGTTCCCAGATGCAGCAGGAGATGTCCCGTGGCGTCAAAGGTGAGCCGTTCGTGGTGCAGGAGCTGTATATCAAGGGCGCGATGACGCCATCGCAGATCGCACAGGCCATGCGGGCCACGACGGGGCGCGTCTCCACGTTGCTGGCCGGATTGGAGAAAAAAGGCCAGATCGTGCGCGAGCCAGACCCTGAAGACCGCCGTAGCGTGCACGTGAAGCTCACCAAAACCGGTGAGGAACGTGCACACAAGCAGCGTGAGGACATGCGTGAGGCGATCTGCTGGATCTTCTCGCAGATGGGGGAGCGCCGGACGCGCGAATTCATCGACCTTACCGACGAATTCACCACATATATGACGTTGTGCATGCCCGGCAAGTCTCGCCCCACTCCGGAGCAGGTGAAGCAGGCGTTCGACAAGGCGAGCGAGCCCGGTTCCGGTTCCCGTGAACAATAGCGGTTCTGGTTCCGGTTTCCGTGAGCAATAGCGGGCATATGGCGGGTGGGCGAGTCTGGTTCCGATTCCTGCGCCATACGTGCCCACCATCCTCCTCAAACTGTTGACGCTGAGCCGTTCCTCACCGTCGGTAGTTTGGGTGTTTCTCAGTCTGTTGACGGTGAGAGAGTGCTGAGCGTCGGTAGTTTGAGGGAAGAGAAAGAAGCGGGAGCAAACGTTGCGCATGCCGCAAATCGCTGTCAGAAAATAGTCGGCTATGGATGTAGTATCTTACAGTGTAAGTTACTTAC
>ERZ1032238.75-NODE-75-length-28244-cov-10.723687_pt1 | contig 28244 bp, 29 predicted proteins | sample MGYA00518736_ERZ1032238 | MGnify/ENA primary metagenome ERZ1032238 (study PRJEB33719, sample SAMN04261349) | wastewater metagenome | biome: periurban shantytown; feature: human; material: feces | host: Homo sapiens | place: Peru: Lima | collected 2012-01-15 ... | reverse complement strand
AGGACCTGCGCGCCATGGTCGCGCTCGCCGCGGCGGCAAGCGCCCTGCGGCCCCTGGTCGCCCAGCACCGCGAGCAGGTCGGCTCCCTTGCGAACGGGCTCTACACGTGCCTGTGCGCCCACCCGCGCATCCATGCGACGATGGGCGATTGGGCGTCCGTCGAGCGGCTGCCGGGCATCGTGAGCATCTACGTCGACGGCATCGACTCCGAGGAGCTCATTCTCCAGCTCGACGGGCGCGGCTACGAGGTCTCGGCGGGCAGCGCGTGCTCCAGCGCGAGCCTCGACGCGAGCCATGTCCTGCGCGCCATGGGCATTCCGCGCGAGAAGGCGCTGGGGTCTTTGCGCATCTCCTTCGACGACCGGGTGGAGCCCGACTCGCTCGAACGGTTCGCACAGGCGCTTTTCGAGGTGGTGGGCGCATGAACGTAGGGGAGTTGGAGCGCGCGCTCTTCGAGGCGTTCCCTGCCCGGGACGCGGAGCCCTGGGATCGCGTCGGGCTCTCGGTGGGCGATCCGGACGCCGAGGTAGCGGGCGTCGCCTGCGCGCTCGACGCGACGGTCGCCTCGCTGGATGAGGCCGTCCGGCGCGGAGCCAACGTCCTGGTGACGCACCATCCCGTCTACCTTTCGGCTCCCGACCGGTTCTGCCCCGCCGCGCCCGGCAGGCCGAGCTCCTCGGCGACGGTGTTCGAGGCCGCCCGCCGCGGTGTGAGCATCATCTCGATGCACACCAACCTCGACCGCTCATGTGCCGCCCGCACGCTGCTTCCGCGGCTCATGGGGCTCACGGCGGGCACGTCGCTGGAATGGGCGGAGGAGCCGGAGCGCACGGGCATCGGGGGGATCTGCGAGACCGACCCCATCACGGTGAAGGAGCTCGCCCTCCGCGCGCAAGAGGCGTTCGCGACATGCGCGCAGGCGTGGGGGAGACCCGACGCCCTCGTGCGGCGCATCGCGTTCGTGGGCGGCTCGCTCGGTGACTTCGGCGAGCTTGCGCTCGAGCACGGCTGTGACGCGGTCGTGACCGGGGAGCTGGGCTACCACCGCGCGCAGGATCTCGCGCTCCGTGGGCTTTCTGTCGTGCTGCTCGGGCATGACCGGATCGAGCAGCCGTTTTGCCGCATACTTGCCGATGCGACCGCGCATGCGGGCGTCGCGCAAGACCGTATACATATCATTTCGCTCCCCCAGCAGTGGTGGGCGTCGTCGCAAGGAGGACATGCATGAGCCAAGGTTCCGACCTGATCAAGCTCCAGGAGACCGATCTCGAACTCGACCGCGAGCGCAAGACGCTCAAGGACCTGCCGCTCATCGCCGAGCTCGCCAAGAAGCGCGCCTCCTACGCCAAGCTCAAGTCCGAGGCGACGCGCCTGCTCGCCGATCGCAAGGACGCCCAGATCGCCGTCGACGACCTCGACGAGGCGGAGCGCTCCTGCCACGAGGCCATCACCGCCGCCCAGGAGCGCCCGATCGATGCAAGCGACTATCGCGCCGTCCGCGATTTGGAGGAGGAGCTCTCGCTGCTCGCCAAGCGCCTGGACAAGATCGCGTTCGACCGACCGGCCGCCCTTGAGAAGCTCGAGGCGGCGCGCGAGCGCGAGGACAAGCTCGCCGGGTATATCAAGCGCTTCGAGGCGTCCATCATCGAGGACACCAAGGCCGCCCGCGAGCAGGCAGCCGGTCTGCAGGCCTCCATCGATGAGCTCACGCGCCGCCGCGAGCATCTCCTGGGGCGCCTGCCGCAGGAGACCCGCGCGATGTACGAGCGCGGTCTCGCGCGCTTTCGCGGCCTGACCGTCGAGCGCATCGAGGGCAACGTCCCCACGGTGTGCCGCACGGCGCTGCAGCCCGCCTCCATGGACGCGCTGCACCACGCGGGCGATATCGCCGAGTGCCCCTACTGCCACCGCATCATCGTCTTGAATGCCGAGGAGTAGACCGTGCAAAAGACCGTCCTGCTCTGCGTGACGGGGTGCATCGCCGCCTACAAGTCATGTGAGATCGCGCGCGCCCTGCAAAAGGCCGGCGTTCGCGTCAAGGTGTGCATGACGGAGCACGCCACCTCGTTCGTGGGCCCCACCACCTTCCGCGCGCTTACGCACGAGGAGGTCGCCGTCGACCTGTTCGACAACCCCAGCGACCCCATTCACCACATCTCGCTGGCCAAGGAGCCCGATGTGGTGCTCGTCGCCCCCGCGACGGCGAACGTCGTCGCCAAGGTCGCACACGGGCAGGCCGACGACCTGCTCACCACGACCGTCCTCGCCACCGATGCGCCGGTGGTCGTCGCGCCCGCCATGAACGTCGGCATGTGGCAGGCGGAGGCCACGCAGAAGAACATCGCCACGCTCGAGCAGCGCGGCTTCGACATCGTGCGCCCCGCCACGGGTTACCTCGCGTGCGGCGACACGGGGGAGGGCAAGCTCGCCGACGTCGACGACATCGTCGCGCGAACGCTCGTCGCCCTGAAGACCTCCCAGGCGCTGGCGGGGGAGCGCGTGCTCATCACCGCGGGGGGGACGCGCGAGGCGATCGACCCTGTTCGCTACATCGGCAACCGCTCGTCGGGCAAGATGGGCCACGCGCTCGCGCGGGCGGCGCGCGCCATGGGGGCCGAGGTCACGCTCGTGACCGCCTCGACCCAGCTCTCGATCCCCTTCGGCGTCGAGGGCGTCCGCGTCGAGAGCGCGGCGCAGATGCTCGATGCCGTATCGCAGCGCTTCGATGCGTGCACCATGCTCATCTGCGCCGCTGCGGTCGCCGATTACGCCCCCGCGCACCCGGCGTCCCATAAGTTGAGCAAGGCCGATGGCGAGCTCACGCATATCGACCTCGTCAAGACCGCCGACATCCTCGCCGAGATGTCCCGCGTCAAGGGAAATCGCGTGGTCATCGGCTTCGCCGCCGAGACCAACGACCTGGTGAGGCGTGCGCGCGCCAAGCTCGAGCGCAAGGGTTGCGACGCCATCGTCGCCAACGACGTGTCGCGCGCCGAGTCGACCTTTGGCTCCGACACGAATGCCGTGACGTGGGTGAGTTCTCAAGGCGTTGAGGAGCTGCCGTGCACCGGCAAGCAGGCTCTCGCATTTGAGCTGTTCAGACGTGCCGTCGCCCTAAAATCTTAGGAAGTTTCAAAATTCTTCTTGCATCCGGGGCGGGCTTTGGGTAAAGTACTTCCTTGCTTCGGGACGTAGCGCAGCTTGGTAGCGCACTTGCATGGGGCGCAAGGGGTCGCTGGTTCAAATCCAGTCGTCCCGACCACGGAGCATGAGAGGGCGGCTGTATGGCCGCCCTTTTTGTTTAGCGTATGGGTTAGCCATCCGCAAAGCGGGTATCATCCTTCCAGTGTTTTTCATCGACCAGGGGAGTCACGCGTGGCAGCAGGCAAGATCAGGAAGAAGATCAAGAAGGAGCTCATCGGCACGTCCGATTATCCGTCCAACAAGATCTTCACCATCTCCAACTTCATCACGTTCACCCGCCTGATCCTCACCGGCGTGTTCCTGTACCTGTTCGTCACCGATTTCAATCGATACGTCGCACTCGTCATCTACGCCGTCGCTGCGTCCACCGACTGGCTGGACGGCCAGATCGCCCGCATGACCAAGACGGTGAGCTGGCTGGGCAAGCTGCTCGACCCCATCGTCGACCGCGCCCTGCTGTTCTGCGGCGTCGTGGGCCTCGTCGCTCGCGAGGAGCTGCCCCTGTGGATCTGCCTTGCCATCGTGGGGCGCGACATCTACCTGTTTTTGGGTAACTTCGTGGTCAAGCGCTACCATAAGCGGCCCATCGACGTCGTGTTCGTCGGCAAGCTGGCCACCGCGCTGCTCATGAGTGGGTTCACCCTCATGCTGCTCGGCGTGCCCGTCCTCGACGGCCTGGGCATCGTCCCCGATTCGCTCACGTGGCTTCCCGGGCTCGACTGCACGCCCGTCCCGCTCGGCATCTTCTTCGTGTACGCGGGCGTGTGCTGCTCGCTGCTCACCGGCCTCGTGTACACCGTCAAGGGCCTGCAGGCCATCCGCAACGCCATCGCCCATCCCGAGGACGAGGACGAGGACTTCCTCAACCCGGATATCGATGAGGGTGAAGAGGCTTCTGCGGCGGAGACTGCGTGATTGCTCCTGCACGCCCGTCGCTTGCGGTAGAATGAATGAATCAGTGACGTTTTCCCGGATGGTAATCTGGGGTATCCAATAGGGGGTTCCCATGGCCAACTTCGAGCAGAATGAGACGACGCGCATCTTCCGCATGCCGAGCAGCGACGCGACGGCACCCGATTTGATGAAGAGCGCCTCGCTCGTCGTTCCCGTGCTCTCCATCATCAAGGGTCCCCAGACCGGCAACGTCTTCGAGATCGACGCCCCCGAGATCACCATCGGCCGCGATCCGGCCAACACCATTTTCCTCAACGACATGACCGTCTCGCGCAGCCACGCCAAGATCCTGCGCAACGAGGCGGGTGTCCTCATCGAGGACCTGGGGTCCCTCAACGGCACCTGGGTCGATGGCGCGATCGTCAACTCCGCCCCTCTGCACGACGGCTCTTCCGTGCAGATCGGCACCTTCACGCTGATGTACCACGAGAGCACCGTGGAGCGCATCGAAACCGGTGAGTAGTTTGGCTGAGCGCAGCTACCTCAGCATCGGGCAGGTGGTGAACCTGCTCCGCGGAACGTACCCCGACCTCTCAAACTCCAAGATCCGCTTCCTCGAGGACGAGGGGCTCATAACGCCGCACCGCACGCCCAAGGGCTACCGTCAGTACTCCAAAGCAGACGTCGATCGGCTTGAGGTCATTTTGCATCTGCAAAAAACGAGGTACATGCCGCTCTCGGCCATCAAGCAAAAGCTTGACAGCGCCTCCGACCTCTCCACGCTCGCGTTCGAGGTCGGCTTGCTCACCGATGCCCCCATGAAGGTCGCCTCCAAGGAGACCCGCCAAAAGCTCCATCTCATCGAGGACGTCCCCGATATCCTGGGCGTCGACATCGCGTTTCTGCGCCAGCTGGCCGACAACGACCTCATACGCATCGTTCGCAGCCCCCAAAATCGCGAATTGATCGACGGCCGCGACTTCGAGATCATCCGTCACTGCGCCGAGCTGTCGCGCTTCCACATCGAGCCGCGCAACCTGCGCCAGTACGTCATCGCCGCGAACCGCGAGTCGGCCCTCTTCGAGCAGGTGCTCATCGGCATGCTCGGCACGGACGATTCGGATGACGACCGTGAGGCCAAGCTCGACCGCGCGTTCAAGACGCTGCACGACCTCACCGACGGGGTCCGCACCGCGCTGTTGCGCAACCGCGTCTTCGAATCGCTCAACGCGGTCGTCGAGGACGCCGACGTGGACGCCATCGACGACGAGATCACGCGCGCGGAGCAGGCGGCCCAGGGGCGCGCAGCCGCATCGTACGCCTCTTCCATCTCATCCTCAGGCATCTCTCCGCTCGACGCGAGCGAACTTGCAGCCCAGCCCATTCGCGTCCTTCCCTTGGACGCAGAGTAGAAAGTGCACACCATGGCAAGCTTCGATTACGAGTCCTACATCACCGACATCCCCGACTATCCCGAGCCGGGCGTCGTGTTCAAGGACATCACGCCTCTGTTCGCGGACGCCGAGGCCATGCGCCGCACCGTGCAGGACATCGCCGATCACTTCCGCGATGCGGGCGTCACCAAGGTCGTCGGCCCCGAGGCACGCGGCTTCATGATCGGCGTGCCCGTCGCCCTCGAGCTCGGTGCGGGCTTCATTCCGGCGCGCAAGCCCGGCAAGCTCCCGCGCGAGACCTATGCCGTGAGCTATGAGCTCGAGTACGGCACGGACACGCTCGAGATCCACCGTGACGCCATCCAGCCCGGGGATCGCGTGCTCATCGTCGACGACCTGATCGCCACGGGCGGCACCGCCGCGGCGACCGGAAAACTTGTGCAAGATGTGTCGGGCGTACTAGTAGGGTATGCTTGTATCTTGGAGCTGACGTTCCTCGAACCGCGCAAGGCGCTCGCCGCCGCCGGCGACCAGGAGCTGTACAGCCTCGTCAAGGTCCAGTAACCGAGCGCGCGTCATGCGCGCATCGAGGAGTTTCTCATATGACGCACTCTAAACGCAGCCTTACCGTTCGCCGTGCGATCGTCGCGGGCCTTGCCGGCCTCGTGCTGTTCTCCGGCGTTCCCACCTTCGCCTTTGCCGATACCGAGTCCGATCTCGCCGCTGCCCGTGCTCAGCTCGAGGCCATCGGTCGCCAATCCGAGCAGATCACCGGCGAGCTCGCCGAGCTCACGGGTGATCTCGAGCGCACGCGCGGCGAGATCGATCAGAAGAACTCCGAGATCGCCGAGCGCCAGGAGCTTCTCTCCACGTTCGTCTCCTCAGAGTACAAGGGCGGCCTTGCCGGGCTGCTCGAGATCGTGATGGCCTCCGAGTCGTTCGATCAGCTCGTTTCGAGCGTGACCTACATGAACAAGGTGGCCAACACGCAGGCCGAGACCATCTCCGAGGTGAAGACCCTCAAGCAGGAGCTCACCGACAAGCAGGCTGAGCAGGAGAAGAACGTTCAGGCGACGCAGAAGAAGGTCGATGAGCTGAACGAGCAGCGCGCGAGCGCCTCGTCGCTGGTCAACTCCCTCGACGCCAAACTCCAGGAGGAGTTGGCTGCCGAGGCGGCCGCCAACGCAGCATTGCAGCAAGGTCTCAACGCCGGCTCGAGCGAACAGATCCAGGACGTCGAGAACACCGAGACGCCCGATTCCGGTTCCGGCAATCAAGGCGGTGGGACACAGGGCGAGACCCCTTCCCAGCCCACTCCGACCCCGCAGCCGCAGCCGCAACCGCAGCCGCAACCGCAGCCCGAACCCGATCCCGAGCCCGGATACAATCCCGGCACCGGCAACGCCATCGTCGACCGCGCCTACGGCTGGGTCGGCAAGGCCGATTACGTGTGGGGCGCCTGCGCTCCCGGCCAGTTCGATTGCTCCGGATTCGTGAGCTACTGCCTGACGGGTAGCTACACGCGTCTGGGCACGACATACACCTTCCTCGGATGGCCGCGCGTGAGCAACCCCCAGCCCGGTGACGTCGCCGTGAATTCCGGCCACTGCGGCATCTACATCGGCAATGGCCAGATGATCCACGCCGCCACGTACGGCGTCGGCGTGGTCGTCGGTCCCGTGCAGTCCGGCATGGTGTTCGTACGCTACTAGCGCCCGATCCATACATAGAGCGCGCAACGGCGGGGGAGCAGATCCTCCGCCGTTTTAATTGGGCAGAAGGTGTCTTGGCGTGTCGGATGGGTGAACCCCGCCGGCGCAATAAGGTATATACTCTGAACACTCGCATATGGGCGAAAGGAATATGAATGACTTGGGCACTCATCGCTGATTCAAGCTGCAACCTCCGCGAATATCGACCGACCGCTCCCGACTGCATCTATGCGGTCGCGCCCCTCAAGATCGAGGTGGCAGGGGAGGAGTTCATCGATGACGCGTCGCTCGATGTCGAGGAGCTCAACCGTCGCGTCGCCGCGGAGAGCACGGCGTCGGGCAGTGCGTGCCCGAGTGCGGGGGAGTGGGCCGATCTTTTTCGCGGCGCCGATAACGTGATCGCGGTGACCATCTCGTCCAATCTCTCGGGTAGCTTCGACGCCGCCGAGATGGGGCGCAACCTCGTCATGGACGAGTACGCCCGCGAGCACGATGGCCAGATAGCCGGTAAGAACATCCACGTGCTCGATTCGCATGCCGCGGGCGGAAAGCTCGAATTGATCATCGAGCTATTAGATAGGTACCTTACCAATAATCCTGACTGCACATTTGATGAGGCGGTGGCTTACGCCGATCGCCTTGCCGCCCATTCGCAGGTGCAGTATTCGCTGAGCAGCTATGACAATCTCACCAAGAACGGACGCATGCCCAAGCTGGTGGGGGCGTTGGCGAGCGGGCTTTCGATTCGCATGCTCGGAACCGCGAGTGCGCAGGGCACGATCAAGGTGGTGGCGCCGACGCGCGGTGACCGCAAGACGTATCGCAAGATCATCGATGTGATGCGCTCGGATGGATTCCGCGGCGGCTTGGTGTACATCGATCACGTCTCAAATGAGGCCGGCGCACACGCCCTCAGCGATTCGATTATGACCGAATGGCCGCAGTCGCAGATTCGCGTTCTTCCATGCGGGGGGCTCTGCTCGTACTATGCCGAGGCGACCGGACTCATCATCGGCTATGAATGGCTCGGCGAGTAGACCGAGCGGCCTCCGTTCCACGCGTATTCCACGTGAGAACTATTCGTTGTTTCGCTCCATACTTAGGCCTCCCGTTCCTTGAGTGCTTTCATGTGCCAAGGAGCGGGAGGCCATTCATTATCGATCGTGACGTCGATCATCCCATGAGATGCTTGAAGAAATCTACTTTACATAATATAGATTATCAACAATTTAGGTTTCACAAGCAAGGAAACTAGACTGGAGGCAAAGACTCGGTGCTAACCAAGGCATTTCATCTCGATACGACAGCAGGTGCCCGCCGTGCGTCTCATCGAAGTCGACGAGCTCGACGAAACCGACCGCGGGTGCGGCGGCTTCGGATCGAGCGGTTCGAAACATTGAGTGTAGCTACGGATAGCACCTCATCGTGTTAGACAGCACGTCATTGGTTTTGCAATCAATTGTGCTGATCGATGTATTGATACGCGCTCATGGCCGCGATGGCGCCGTCGGATGCGGCGGTGATGACCTGCCGCAAGGTCTTTGAGCGCATGTCGCCGGCGCAAAACAGTCCCGGGGTGCGCGTGGCCATGCCGTCATCGGTCAGGACACCGCCGTCGGCCCCAAGATCCACGAGCGGTTCGACCAAAGCGGTCGCCGGATCATGACCGACCGCGACGAAAATGCCGACGCTGCCCTCATCGAATCGTTCAACATGGGTTTCGCCCGTTGCATTGTCACGGAAGGTGATGGCGTTGATGAACGTTCCGCCCTCGACATCGGTAATGCTAGTTTGGTACCTAACCGAAATATTCTCCCGTGCGAGAAGTCGATTGGCCATACCGCGCGAAGCGCGAAACTCATCGCGCCTGACGACCATTTCGACCGATGAGGCGATATGGGACAGATACAGGGCCTCTTCGACGGCGGAATTCCCGCCGCCTATGATAAAGACGCGTTTTTCACGGTAGAACATGCCGTCGCAGGTGGCGCAATACGATACTCCCCTGCCCCGGAACGCGTCCTCGCCGGTAAACCCACCTTGACGGGGGGTCGCGCCGGTCGCGACGACGACCGCGTGCGCAGTCAGCCGCTCCATGTCCGTCGTGATGACAAACGAGCCCGAATCGTCCTTCTCAATAGCTTGCACTGAGCCATAGGCGCTGTGCGCCCCGGCTTGCTCCGCGTGCGCCTGCATCTTCTGCCCGAGCTCAGCCCCCGAGCAGCTTGGGATTCCCGGGTAGTTGTCGATGACATCGGACGTCGCGATCTGCCCGCCGGGCATGCCGTGTTCCAGGACGAGCACGTCAAGACTGGCGCGTGCTGCGTACAGGGCCGCGGAATACCCCGCGGGGCCACCTCCGATGACGATGAGGTCGTGCGTGGTTGCCATAGGTTAATCATCCTTTCGTACGTCATTTCTTTGCTCATACCCGATTGCGGATGACACTTACACGCCAAGCAATACAATGCTGATAGCTCAACGACTCTGGAGACTCTTGCCATGCCGACTGACACTCGCGCCCCTGAACTCGACCCCGCGGATCGCCGCACCGATTCCGAGGCTTCCGTCGCCGCATCGTCGCGACGTCCCGTCATCACCATCATGCATGCCTCTGTGGGATCTGGCCATCGCGCCGCCGCGATGGCCATCGCCCAGGCGGTCGAGCAGCTCCGGGGCGATTCAGACGTACCCGTGGACGTGGAGGTGGACGTCCTCGATGTCCTCGACTTCGGACGCATCCATTTTGACGGGAACAAGACGGCTGCGGCATTCACGGGGGCGACGCGCCCCATTTACGACGTCACGTGGCGCTATACGCTCACCGGGCGGTTCCTTTGGGGTGGAGGCTCGGCATGGTCGCGCATCATGTTCGGGTCGTTCAATGAGTACGTGGAGCAAAAACGGCCCCTTGCGGTCATATGCACGCATATTACCGCCGCCAACACCGCGGTCGGCGCGCGCATGATGACTGGTATCGAGTTTCCAGTGATTTGCGTTCCAACGGACTATGAGATCGAGGGGTGGTGGCCCCACAAGGAGACGGACCTGTTTTGCGTGGCGACGGAGTTTATGGCGGAGACGCTTCGTCCCCGCAAGGTGCCGGAGCGCTGCATCGAGGTCACCGGAATCCCCATTCGTCCGGGGTTTAACGAGCAGCGCGACCGTGTGCAGGATTGCGCCGCCTTCGGATTGCCCGCCGATAAAAAGCTCGTGCTCGTCATGGCGGGCGCCGCGCTGCCGCAACCCTATGTGAGGTTTCGGGCCGCCATGGAGGAGACGCTTCCCTACCTCAGAAGTTTCGAGAACATGCATTTCGTGTTTCTCCCCGGCAAGGACATCGCCTATGCGAAGCATCTCAATTCGGTGTTCGATGGCATGAAGCTCCCCAACGCGAGCGTCCTCGATTACGTCGACGATATGGCCGCGCTCATGAGGACGTGCGATCTTGCGATTCTCAAATCGGGCGGGCTGACGGTCACGGAGTGCCTCTGCGCCGAGCTCCCCATGATCTTGCTGGGAAAGTCGTACGGGCAGGAAAAGTCCAATACGGTCATGCTCACCTCGTTTGGCGCGAGCATGCACGCGACGACCTCTCGAGAACTGATTATGCAGCTCAGGCACCTCCATGATAATTCTGAGGCGCTGCATGGCCTCCTGGTCAATGCCAACGCCCTGCGACGCCCCGACGCCGCGAAGGACATCGTGCGGGCGACGATGCGGCTGACCGGTGTTCCCTGCGAGCGCGAACGTCATTTTGCCGAATTTTACTGGGGAGGAAAGCCGGCGCACACGAGGTGATGCTCCGTGGCATCTTGCAATGTGCATGATACGATGCGAAGTCTTGTAAAAAGCCGCCCACAGACAATGGTTCTGCAGGCGGCTTTTTCTGTTATGGCGCGCTATGCGCGTCCCGTTGTTTGCGTCAGCTTGGTTTACACGAGCAGGAAGTACGCGAGGAACGCGGCGGCGGCGACCCACATGAGCGGGCGCACCTTCTTGAGGTTGCCGGTCACTGCGGCGACGATGACGTAGGCGATGAAGCCCAGGCCGATGCCATTGGAGATGGAATAGGTGAACGGGATGCCGATGATGATCATGAAGGTCGGGAATCCCTCGAGGATATCGGACCAATCGACCTCGGTGACCTCGCTCATCATGAGGAAGCCCACGTACACGAGCGCACCGCAGGTGGCGGCGGAGCTGATGCAGCCGATCAACGGCGAGAAGAACGCGGCGAGCAGGAAGAGCACGCCGGCGGTCACGGAGGTGAGACCGGAACGGCCACCGTCGGCGGCGCCAGATGCGGACTCGACGAACGTGGTGATGGAGGAGGCGCCAAAGACGCCACCGGCTGCCGCGGCGACGGAGTCGACGATCAAGATGGGCTTGATGTCCTCAACCTTGCCGTCCTCCGTGAGGAACTCGCCTTGCTTGGCGACGGCCATGGCGGTGCCCATGGTGTCGAAGAAGTCGCTCATCATGAGCGAGAACGCGAAGAGCAGCAGCGCCGGGGTTGTCAGGGCCTTGACGACGCCCATCACGCCATCAGCGTCGGCCATGAAGGGCGCGCCGAAGGTGGTGAAATCGAGCGGTGCCACGATGTTCGACGGAGCGGCAGTGACGCCCAGCGGGATACCCAGGACGGAGGCGATCACGATGCCCCACAGCAGGGCCCCCTTGACCCTCATGGAGGACAAAACGACCGTGGCGACGATGGAGATGAGGCCGACGAGGAAGACCGGGTCGGTCACTTTGCCGAGCGCCACCATGGTCGCCTCGTTCGCGACGATGATACCGCCGTCCTTGAGGCCGATCATGGCGATGAAGAGGCCCAGGCCGATCGAGATGCCGTGGCGCAGGGACACCGGAATCGCGTCCATGATGGCCTCGCGCAGGCCGCAGAGCACGAGCAGCAGGATCGCGATACCCTCGACGAAGATGATGGCCATGGCGGTCTGCCAGCCGAGGCCCATGGCGCCGCACAGGGTGTAGGCCACGATGGAGTTGATGCCCATGCCGGATGCGCACGCGAGCGGACGGTTGGCGATGAGTCCCATCGCGATCGTCATGACGGCGGCGCCGATGCACGTGGCGGTGACCGCGGCGGAGACGGGAACGCCGCCCGCGGACAGGATGAGCGGGTTCACGACGATGATGTAGGACATCGCCAGGAACGTGGTCAGGCCCGCGCGCAACTCAGTTGCGACGTCGGACTTGCGCTCCCCCAACTTGAAAAACTGGTCCATAGATTTTCCCCCTCTATGTCTGGACCGACTATTTCGAACCGCTCGACCCGAAGCCGCCGCATCCGCGGTCGGTCTCGTCGAGTTCGTCGACTTCGATGAGGCGCACGACGGGCACTTGCTGGATGACGAGCTGGGCGATGCGCTCGCCGCGCTCGATGTGAATGGTCTCATGTGGGTCGATGTTGACCGCGATGACCTTGAGCTCGCCGCGATAGTGGGCGTCGATAAGGCCCGGGGTGTTCGCGATCGTGAGCCCGCGTTTGAGCGCCATGCCGCTCCTGGGCTGCACGAATCCGGCGAAACCGTCGGGAAGCGCGATGGCGAGGCCCGTCGCGATCAACACGCGCGAAAAGGGCGGTATATCGACGCTCTCGTTGGCGCGAAGATCGAGGCCGGCATCGCCCTCGTAGGCATACGAGGGCAGCTCGACAGTGGGGTCAAGGCGCTTGACGGATACAGTAAGCGTGGGCATGGGTTCACCTCAATTTATCGAGTTCGGAAAGAAACTCATCGATATCTTGAAAATCGCGGTACACGGACGCGAAGCGGATGTACGCGACCTTGTCGAGCTTCTCAAGTCGCTTGAGCACCATATCGCCGATGTCATGAGAGCTCACGGCGGTGCGCGTGCCGCCTCGCAGCTCAAGCTCGATGTCGTCGATGAGCGCATTGAGCTGCGGCAGGTCGATATCGCGCTTGGAGGTGGCGCGCATGAGGCCCACCATGAGCTTATTGCGATCGAATGGCTGCGTCGTGCCGTCGCTTTTGAGCACCTCGATGGGGTCCTCGCAGCGCTCGAAGGTGGTGAAGCGATACCCGCAGGAGCGACACTCCCGGCGACGCTTGATGGCGTTCGTCGACTCCTGCATGCGAGAATCGATGACGCGCGTATCGCCATGTCCGCACTTGGGACAACGCATGTGGACACTCCCCTCACAACGACAACTAATTAAGCATACCACATATGGCGACTCACGCTCCGCATGCCACTAGATACGGGATACCTGTATGCTCGCAGAGATTCATGCGGCCCGAGCCGTGACGGGAACCTCGATCTCCATGCCGGCGTGCAGCGTGGCGGACGTGAGTGAGTTCATGGTGCGCATGAGCTCGACCTCATCGTCGATGGATATGCCCTCGACGTCATGCTCGGCGGCGATGCTCCACAGCGAATCGCCGGGTTCCACGGTGACCGTTCGCGTGCTGAGCTGGTCGAGGGCCAGCTGATGCGAGGCGCTTCGCGCGGCGCCATGGAACGCGGCGGCGCCAAGGGCCACGAGGAACAGGCATGCGGCGACGAGGCAGAGGAGGCCCTTGCGCGGACGTGCGGACTCGGCGACCTGTGAGAGCGCGTAGGTATCGGGTGCGGCGACTTGCAGGGCCCCCGTCTGGAGCATGGGCTTGGAACCGGGGATGACGTGCAGCGCGGGGACGGCGGGCTCGACCTTAAGGGCAAGGTTTCCATAGGTGCATGCGGCGGACTTCATGAGTGCTCCTCTCGCTCTTCTTCTTGACGCAACTGTTATATCCGAGCGTCCGGACAAAACATGTGGCACAAGAACGAGTGTTCGTGTATTATTATCTTCGAACAGTTGTTCTTGTCAAGAAAAATACGAACAAATGTTCGTATTTGGAAGGAGCGCCCATGGCACGCAAGATCTCCAAGCGCCAGCAGCAGATCTACGACTTCATCCGCTCATACCAAAAGGAGAAGGGCTATCCTCCGAGCGTGCGCGAGATGGCCGCCGCAGTCGGCCTCTCTTCCCCCTCGACGGTCCACGCCCATCTCAGCGCGCTCGAGGACCTGGGGCTCATCAAACGCGACGCGACGAAACCGCGTGCACTCGAGGTGTTCAATTCGGACGGAAGCTCATGTGCCGTGACCGAGACGGAGCGGCCGGCGTCCCGGGGCACGGTGTCCCTTCCCCTGGTCGGGCGCGTCGCCGCCGGTCTGCCCATCCTCGCAGAGCAAAATATCGAGGACATGTTCACGCTGCCCACCGAGATCGCGACCGATTCCAGCTCCTTCATGCTCGAGGTGCACGGCGAGTCGATGATCAACGTGGGGATCTACAACGGCGATTACATCGTTGTCCGCGAGCAGAAAAGCGCCATGAACGGGGAGATCGTCGTTGCCCTGATCGACGGCGAGGCCACGGTGAAGACGTTTTACAAGGAGCAGGGCAGGGTTCGCCTGCAGCCCGAGAACGACACGATGGAGCCGATTTACGCCGAGAACCCCACGATTTTAGGTAAGGTCGTCGCGCTGATGCGGCGCTTCTAGGCCAACGGGATATCTCGTATATGATGGATCGACATGAGGACGGAAAACCGGGTTCGCGAAAACGCCTTCACGCTCTCGATGAGTTGAGGGGCGCCGCAGTTCTCTCCATGGCCGCATTCCATGCGGCATATGATTTGGCGTACCTGTACGGCGTCGATATGCCTTTATTCACCACCGGATGGATTCAGGAGCTCTGGAGGGTTTCGATCAGCTGGACGTTTCTCGCGCTGGCCGGTTGGATGACGTCGCTGAGCCGGAGCAATCTCAGGCGCGGCTGCCAGTACGCCGCCGTGGCGGTGGCTATATGGATTGCGACCTCATGGGCCGCCGTCGATACGCCCATCTCTTTTGGCATCATCTATTGCATGGCGGCGTGCACGTTGCTGTGGTGGTGCCTGGAGCATGCGTTTCCCCAAGCGCTCACGCGATGGCGCGTGCCCGCAGCGTTTCTCTGCGTCGTCCTTTTTGGCGTCCTTTATCAAGTTCCCAGGAGCCGTTATGCCGTGGGGGGCCTCGCCTGGCTGGGCTTTCCCGGCCCCGGTTTCTCGTCGGGTGACTACTACCCGCTCGTCCCCTTCTTTTTCCTCTATGCGGCGAGCGCGCTCACGGCACGCGGATGGGCTCAATCCCATCGAGCATATCCGCGTTGGATGTATGGACGGCACGTGCCGGCGCTCGCATGGTTAGGTAGGCATGCGTTGGTCATATATGCCGTGCACCAGGTCGCCATCCTGCTGGCGCTCGAAATCATATTCATGTGATAACGTCGCGCATGCCCATTGGTCTCACATGCTCATTGCATGCAGAGAGAAGTCCTGAACGAGAGAAATTCTCAACTCGCGAGGAATCTACGATCGATGAGGTGAAGGCTCCCTCTGCTGTTGACGTTCGGTGACGGCACGCCCCTATTCGGTCTGAAACGGCCGTACGAGTGCGGCGATATGCGCGGGCACGCGGCACACCATGCACACGTGATCGGACTCGAAGGATTCGGACAAGATGGTTCCCTGTTGGCGAATGGCCGCCATGAGCGCGCCTTCACCGTAGGGAATCTCACAGGACATGAGCTCATCGGTCAGCGCGGCCTCTCGCGCGATGCGCTGGCGTAACTCCTCGATGCCCGCGCCGGTGCGCGCGGAAAAGAACAGCGCATCGGGATGTCGGCGCTTGAGCCGCTCGACCACAGAGGGATCGAGAAGATCTATCTTGTTGTATACGGTGAGCGCGCGCTGCGACTCGGCGTGCACATCGCACAGGACCCGGTCGACCGATTCGATCTGGCGGTCACGGTCCTCGTCAGACACGTCGACCACTTTGAGGATAAGATTGGCATCCCGCACCTCAGACAGGGTCGATTTGAACGCCTCGACCAGCCCATGGGGAAGCTTTTGTATAAACCCAACGGTATCGGTTATCGTGATGGCGCGACCGCCGGGCAGCTCGTAGGAGCGCGTGGTCGGATCGAGCGTTGCGAACAGCTTGTCTTGGGCAAGGACGTCCGATCCGGTCAAGCGGTTGAGCAGGCTCGATTTTCCCGCGTTGGTGTATCCGGCGAGTGCGATGCGAAAGGCCAGCGATCCGGTCCGTGATTTGGACTGGACGGCGCGCCGCCGCTCCACCATGGCGAGCTCCTTGCGAAGTGAGGCGATACGATTGCGGATCATGCGGCGATCGACTTCGAGCTGACTTTCGCCCTGGCCAAATCGGCTTCCAATGCCGCCGCGCGTCTGCTCTTTCGCAAGGTGGGTCCACATGCCCCTGAGGCGCGGAAGAAGATACTGGAGTTGCGCCAATTGAACTTGGAGCCTTCCCTCGCGCGTGCGGGCGTGGAGGCCGAAGATGTCGAGGATCAACGCGGTTCGGTCGATGATCTTGATGGGCTCACCCAGCGCGCGCTCGAGGTTGGACTGCTGCGAGGGGCTCAGGTCATCATCAAAGATCACCACGTCGGCATCGAGGCGCTGCACGAAGCCGCGCAGTTCCTCGACCTTGCCCGAACCGATGTACGTTTTAGGCGAGGGACGATCGAGCCGTTGGGTGAGTCGCGCCACCACGACGGCTCCGGCGGTGTCGGCGAGGCGCTCAAGTTCATCGAGCGAGCGCTCTGTGGGCCACAGGCCGTCACGCGTGTCGACGCCCATGAGTACGGCGCGCTCCGCGACTCGTTCAGTCGAGATGAGTTGGAACCGGCTCATGAGGTGGTCACCTCGGAAACGATGCGCGCGACGGCGCCATCGATTCCCAGCTCGTCCATGTCGAGCCAGTGAATCCGTGTATCGCGGCGACACCATGCAAGCTGGCGTTTGGCATACCGGCGCGATCGCTGCTTGATGAGGTCCACGGCCTCAGCAAGTGAACAGCGGCCTTCGAGGTAATCGATGAGCTCCTTGTAGCCGATCGCCTGCCGGGAGGTCAACGCATCTCCCGCCCCCGCCGAGACGAGACGGCTGACCTCGTCCAGGAGCCCCTCGTCCATCATGATGTCCACGCGATCGTCAATGCGTGCATACAGGCGCGCACGGTCCATGGTGAGCGCGAAGGTGAGGTGGTCGTAAAACGGATGGGGATGGGAAAAACCCGATGCCTGCTCGGCATACGACACGCCCTCATCGTGCATCTCGAGCGCGCGGATCACGCGTTTGACGTTGTGGGGGTGTACGAGCTGCGCGCTTCTGGGGTCGCGCTCGGCAAGAAGGGCGTGCAACCCCTCGTCGCCCAAGCGCTCATGCAACTCGATGTAGGAGGCTCTGCGTTCGTCTTCCAGCTCGCCCTTGGGAAACTCCATGACGTCGAGGGCGGCCCTGAGGTAGAGACCGGTTCCCCCACATACAACCGGAACCCGGCCGTCTTGCAGCAGGCGATCGATGTGCGCTCGGGCATCGCGTTGATAGAGGGCTGCGGAATACGCCTCGTCGGGCTCGACGAGGTCGACGAGGCGCAAGGGGACGAGCCGCTCGGGCTCGGGCGTCTTTGCGGTGCCGATATCCATCCCGCGGTACACCTGCATGGCGTCGGCGGAGAGCACCTCGGACCCCAGGGCGAGCGCGACGCGATCCGCCACGGCGCTCTTCCCCACCGCGGTGGGGCCGGTGATGGCGAGAACGGGGATCATCGCGGGTCGCCCAGAGAGCTTCCCGAGAGATACCATGTGCGCGCGGTGTCGACGCGAACATCGAGTATCTTGCCGATGAGCGGACGGGCGTCCATGCCCACGGGGACCGGGCAGTGGACCGTCTGGTTCCAGGGGCTTTTGCCTTGAAGCACGGTGTCGTTCTTCTTGGACGTGCCCTCGATGAGCATGGGGACCGTGGCGCCGAGAAAGCGCTGGTTGTAATCGAAGGCCGTCGTCTCCACATGGCGGACCAGTCGGTCGAACCGCTGCTGGATGACGGAGCGCGGCGTGGGATCGTCGATCTTGGCGGCCGGCGTTCCCGCGCGCTTGGAGTAGATGAACGTGAACGCCTGAGCGAATTTGGCATCATCGACGAGGGTGACCGTCTGCTCGAAGTCCTCCTCGGTCTCACCGGGGAACCCGACGATGATGTCGGTGGTGAGCGCGATGTCCGGGATGCGGTCGCGGACGCGATCGACGAGGTCGAGATACTGCTCGCGCGCGTACTTGCGGTTCATCAGCTTGAGGATGCGCGAGGAGCCGGATTGCACGGCCAGGTGAAGCTGCGGCATCACGGCGGGAACCTCGGCCATGGCATCAATGGTCTCGGGCAGAAGGTCCTTGGGGTGCGAGGAGGTGAAGTAGATGCGCTCGACGCCCGTCTCGCCCACGCGCCGCAGGAGCTCGGCGAAGCGCGGAGCGGAACCATGGTCGCGACCGTATGAGTTGACGTTTTGGCCCAGCAGCGTGACGGAGCGCACGCCCTGGCGCACAAGCCCCGTCACCTCGTCGACGATCTCCTCCATGGGGCGGCTCTTCTCACGGCCCCTGACGTACGGGACGATGCAATAGCTGCAGAAGTTGTTGCATCCGGTCATGATGGGGGCCCAGGCGTGGTAGGCCGTCTCGCGATGCCACGGCATATCGGTCGCGGCGCCCGAGTCGATCTCTTCGACGCGAACGTGGCGATCCCCATCGGCGAAGGCGTCTGCGAGCAGGTCGCCCACATGGGCGATGGAGTGCGTGCCAAAGATGACGTCGACGTTGTCCAAGTTGGTGAGAAGGCCCTCCCCGTCGCGTTGCGCGATGCAGCCGCCCACCGCGACGACGCGGCGGCCGCTCGGCGATGCGGGAAGGCTCTTGCACGAGGAGCATTGCCCGTAGAGGCGCGTATCGGCCGCCTCGCGCACGCAGCACGTCATGAAGATGACGATGTCGGCGTCTTTGGGATCGAGCGCCTGCAGGCAGCCGAGCGAATCGAGCAGGCCGCTGACGCGCTCGGAGTCGTGAAGGTTCATCTGGCAGCCAAACGTACGGATGAAGTACGTCTTGCCCGAAAGAATGGAAAGATCAGTCATCAGCGGACCTGCTTGAAATCGTCGGTGAACTCGGAGGCGTCGAAATTTGACACGGAGATGCGATGTACATACACGGATAGGCGGATGGCGGTGCGCGACTCTCCGTTGATGAGGATATCGGAGAAGACAGGTGCGCACGAGATGTCATAGCCCGTCGGGATCAGGAAGCCTCGCGCGATGGCCATGGCCTTGATGGCCTGATTGACGGCACCGGCGCCGACGCACTGCATGTTCACCGGGACGCCGTCCTTGACCATGCCCGCGATGGCGCCGGCCACGGACGCGGGCGAGGACTTACTCGAGACCTTGAGGAATTCCATGTACGTTTCTCCAGCATATAAAGTGCATATAAAGGTGCATGACGAAACGATACCGCAGGCGGCACCGCGGGACAAGGGCACTGACCCTAGGTCTCCTCCTTGCCGATGTCGAACGTGACGGTGATGCGATCGCGGGTCACGCGGATCTTGGGGTCGCGTGCGAGCGTGAGGTAGTACCGGGATGCGAGGTCGGAGAACTCGCGCTCCATCGAACGCGAGAACGCCGCCAGGTCATCCTTCGCGATCTTCAATCCGCGCCGGTCACGGGACAGGTCGACCTGAGCCGGGGCGTTGGGCGTATCGGACTTTTCCCGCAACAGGCGCGAGGCGGCGCTGCGAAGCGGGGCGATCGAGGAACCCAAGATGCGATGCGCGGTTCGCTCCGAGATGTCGATGCCCATGGAGGCGGCGATTCGAATGAATTCGACGGCATCGGACGCGCACGCGAGTCGGTCGACCACGGGGAGTCGGTCCTCGGAATCGATGAAGAGCAGCCGCGTGGTGTCGACGCGCGCCAGGGAATGCGCGTACAGGGTCGCGGCGATCTCTGTGGGCGAACCGAGATACACGTCGCAGCCGTGCAGCTCCTCGCACGCGAATTCGCATACGGCGCGCGCGATGTTATGGGGTCCACGCACGCAGCTCAACGCGCCCTCTTCGTCCTTGGCGGTCTGCGGCCACGTCGATTGGTCAGCGCGTTCGGGCAGCGCATCGGTATCGACCGTCACGCGAAAGGCGGATCCGAGCTTGAGGCCCGATGCGACCACCTCAGAGCTCAAGGTGTTCTGCCGGATAGAGAAGAGCGCCATGCCGCGCCCGTGGACTCCCCATCGGTCCATCTTCATGGACTCCAATTTGGAGGTGACGCGCGCATCGAAAATGCGCTCGCGCATCTCCTCGGGCACACCGGAGCCGTCATCGATGAAGAGGAGGGTGCGAACACCCTCCTCCTTGCCCGTCGCGATGTATATCGAACGGGCGCCCGCATCGCGGGCATTTCGCAGCATCTCGACGACGATGTCCTCGACTTGCTGGATATCGTGCTTGGCTTGACGGCGCTCAGCCTCGGACACGCGCAGGCGGACGAACCCGTCGCCCAGGTTCTCCTCGACGCGGAGATTCCCCTCCCCCGACATGGAGGCGATGAATGAGATGAGATCGTTTCCGTCTGCCATGAGACGCTACCTACTTGGCGACGTCGACGGCGCGGCTCTCGCGAATGACGACGACGCGCACCTGACCGGGGTACTCCATCTCCTCCTCGATCTGCTGCGCGATATCGTGCGCGAGCACCGCGGAATCGGCATCGGACACCTTGTCGGGCTGAACCATGACATGGACCTCACGGCCGGCCTGCATGGCGTACGTGCGCTCGACGCCGTCGTGGGAGTTGGCGATCTCCTCGAGCTTCTCCAGGCGCTTGATGTAGTTCTCGGCGGATTCGCGACGTGCGCCCGGGCGCGAGGCGGAAATGGCGTCGCCGGCCTGAACGAGCACGTCGAGGACGGTGTTGGGGTCGGTATCGCCGTGATGGGCCTCGATGGCGTGAACGATCGCGGGCTTCTCGCCATAGCGGCGGGCGAGCTCGGCGCCGATCACGGCATGGGGACCCTCGACCTCGCGGTCGATGGCCTTGCCGAGGTCGTGCAGCAGGCCGGCGCGCTTGGCCGTGAGCACATCCACACCGAGCTCGGCGGCCATGATGGCGCACAGGTCGGCGACCTCGAGGGAGTGGCGCAGCACGTTTTGACCGAACGAGGTGCGGTACCTCAGGGCGCCGAGGGTCTTGATGATCTCGGGGTGCAAATCGTGGATGCCCATGTCGAACGCCGCCTGCTCACCGGCCTCGCGGACGCGCTGCTGCACGAGGTCGGAAGCCTTTTGATACATCTCCTCGATGCGGGCGGGGTGGATGCGGCCATCGGCGATGAGGTTCTCAAGCGCCACGCGCGCCGTCTCGCGACGCACGGGGTCGAAGCTCGAGAGCACGACGGTCTCGGGGGTGTCGTCGATCACGAGGTTGACACCGGAGACCTGCTCGAACGTGCGGATGTTACGGCCCTCTCGACCGATGATGCGGCCCTTGAGCTCGTCGGAGGGAATGTGCACGGACGTGACCGTGACCTCGGCCGTGTGGTCGGATGCGCACCGCTGGATCGCGAGGGAGATGATCTCCTGGGCGGTCTTGTGGCACTCCGCCTTGACCTTCTGCTCGGACTCCCGAATGATGGTCGCGGCCTCGTGCGTGACCTCGCCGCGCACCTTGTCGAGCAACTCGGCATGTGCGTCCTCGCGCGTGAGCTCGGCGATGCGCTCAAGCTCGCTCGTCTGGCGGGCATACACCTCATCGAGCTCGCGAGAGCGCTTCTCGATTTGGCCTTGCTGGCTGGACAGCTGGTGCTCGCGCTTGTCGAGCGCGTCGTTGCGGCGGTCGAGCGACTCCTCGCGCTGCATGACGCGGTTCTCGAGAACGCGAATCTCCTTTTTGCGCTGCGCCTCCTCGGCCTCGGCGGCCTGCTTGTTCTGGATGATCTGCTCCTTGGCCTCGAGCAGGGCTTCCTTCTTGAGGGTCTCTGCGGTGCGCTTGGCATCGGCGACGACCTGCTCGGCTTCGCTGTGGGCGCTCTGGATCTTGGATTCTGCTTCGCGCACGCTGCCGTTCTTGGCGTTGCGCATGACCAGAACGGCCACGATGGCGCCAAGAGCGAGGCAAGCGATGCCGACGAGCACAGACACGACGGACATGGCTACTCCTTAGGGTGTTTTAAATGCATGGAACCACCGCCCGCCCAAAGCGGGAGGCAGGACATTTGCCGGATATGGTCCACCAAGGGGGATTTGAAATCGGTCCGATAGAAGATATCGTCAATCTCATCGCCAAGGATGAGCGCATAGCAAACAAATGACGAACCCATCCTACGTTGAAGCAGGGATTTTGTCAAAAACTCAATCAACGGGAGTTATCGATGCGCCGGCGAGCGGCTTGCGCCGCAACGCCGTAGGAGAAGCCCTTGCCCATGAGGTGGCGAACGAGTTTTTCGAACGCCCGGTCATCGGGCAGCGATTTGCGCGTAAGGAGGGCGCAGGCGCGCTCCAGATCCTCCTCATCGGTGAAGTACTCATCGGGATATCCGGGGATGTCCTCGATCGAGATGCCGCGCAGCGAGAGCTCCCGCTCGATCTTTCTCCTCCCCCACCCCCGGCGCTTTCGCTCCTCGATGAAGTAGCCGGTAAAGCGGTTGTCGTCGATGAAACGCAGATCCGCCGCCCTGGTGAGGCAGGCGTCGATCTCCTGGTCGCGATACCCGTACCGCTTGAGCTTGTCGCGCAGCTCGCCCGTCGCGTAATCCCTGCGCGAGAGCATCTCGGTCATGACAGAAAAGCAGATGCGCCCCTCAAGGGCGTGGATGGCGTCGAACGCCTCATCCTCGGGCATGGGCAAAGGTAGAGGGTCCGTCATGAGGATCCTGCCGACGCGCACGGGGACGACGATTTCGCGAACACGGCCGCCGTCCATGATGCACGACACCTCGGCCATGGGCTTGTTGAGGGAAAACGAGCTCGAGGCACGCTTCCTGTCGGGAAGACGCACCTCGAGCTCGACCATGCTCAGCGTCATGAGGAGCTTACACAGCGAGGGGCGCGTCGTCGCCCGGATCCACGACCGTGCCCACCGGCTCGTCCTCGAGCTCGAGACCGCATGCGACGCGGACCTTGTGGTCGAGCTCGTCCAGAAGCTCGGGGTTCTTGCGCAAGGTGTCCTTGGCGGCCTCGCGACCCTGGCCGAGGCGCTCGCCGTCGTAGGTGTACCACGCGCCGGATTTTGTGGCGATCTCGTACTCGACGGCCATGTCGAGCACGGACCCCTCTTTGGAGATGCCGGTTCCGTACATGATGTCGAACTCCGCCGTGCGGAACGGGGCCGCCACCTTGTTCTTGACGATCTTGGCGCGGACGCGATTGCCGACGATCTCGTCCTTGATCTTGATGCTCTCGATGCGTCGGATGTCGATGCGCACCGAGGAGAAGAACTTGAGCGCGCGTCCGCCCGTGGTGGTCTCGGGGCTGCCGAACATGACGCCGATCTTCTCGCGAAGCTGGTTGATGAAGATGCACGTCGTGTTGGACTTGGACAGGGAGCCGGCGAGCTTGCGCAGGGCCTGGCTCATGAGGCGCGCCTGGAGGCCGACCGTGGTCTCGCCGATCTCGCCCTCGATCTCGGCGCGGGGCACCAGCGCGGCGACCGAGTCGATGACCACCACGTCGATCGCACCGGAGCGCACGAGCATATCGCAGATCTCGAGAGCCTGTTCGCCCGTATCGGGCTGCGAGATGAGGACCTCGTCGATGTCCACGCCGATGCGGGCGGCGTATGTGGGGTCGAGCGCGTGCTCGGCGTCGATGAACGCCGCGACGCCGCCCATGGCCTGCGCCTCGGCGAGAATCTCCAGGGACAGCGTCGTCTTACCGGACGACTCCGGGCCGAAGATCTCGATGATTCGCCCGCGGGGCACGCCGCCGATGCCCAGGGCGGCATCGAGCGAGATGGCGCCGGTCGGGATGGCCTCGACTTCCAGTTCGGGCCCGCCGTCTCCATAGCGCATGATCGAACCGTCGCCGAACTTCTTGATGATCTCGGCCTTCGTGACCTGGATCATCTTCTCGCGCTCTTCGCCCGTGGTGCGCTCGTGAATGACGCGCGCGGGCCCTGAACTCTTGGCCATTGCTCCTCCTTGATGTTGTGTGCCTCGATAGTACGCGAACGGGTGTTCGTGGTCAATACCCTTGAGGGAATCCTAAGCCCCATCGTCCTGAAGTCCGCCCGTATGGCCTACCAGACATCTGACACGCATGAGGCGGCAATCGAACACCCGCAGGTCAGGCGTCGCGCAGCCCGGTATCAACCGCCTACGTGGACGCGGTTTCTGCGCGTAGATCACATATCATCGCAGCGCTTGAGGAGCATCTGCAGCGCGAACAGGGCGGCGTGAGCGCGCACGCCGTTGCGAGAGCCCTCAAATGAGCACCGGGCACAGGTCACGCCGCGCCCGTCCGCAAGGCCGATGTACACGGTGCCGGCGGGGTCGTCGAGGGTGCCGCCCCCCGGCCCGGCGTACCCCGTGAGGCTGACCGCCATGTCCGCTTCGAAGAGCCCGCGCGCGCCGACGGCCATCTCGCGTGCGCACGGGTCGCTCACCGCGGAATGCAGGCGCAGCGTATCCTCGGAGACGCCGAGAACGCGCCGCTTGACGGCATCGCAATACGTCACCGCTCCCCCGCGCAGCACGTCGCTGGCCCCGGGGATATCGGCGATGCGGGCCGCGACGAGACCGGCCGTGCAGGACTCCGCCGTGGCGAGTGTCAGGCCGATCCCTCGGGCGCGATCGACGAGCTCGCGTGCGGCGCACTCGAGGCGCCCTTCCAACGTCATGGCATCCATGCCGTTCGCTCCTTACATGAAAAGCCCCGCGACCATGCAGGTGGATCGCGGGGCGGTGGCGTGCATGACCGCGCGCTACACGCGGAAAATGATGTGGCGGGCGTTCCAGAAATACTGGGCGCCCGAGACGACGGTGAGGATGACCGCTGCGAGCATCGACACCCGGCAGAACGCGAGCAGGCCTCCCACGATGCCCGCCGCCACGCCGCCCTGGACGGAAAGGGCGATGAAGAGCAGGTAGGCGCACAGCGACACCATGGTGACCGCGGTCTTCCACTTTCCGAGCTTGTCGGCGGCGATGACCTCGCCGTTCGCGCTCGCCACCATGCGCAGCGCGCTGACGAGGAACTCGCGGAACATGATGATGAACACGAACCACACGTTCACCAGGCCGTGCTCGAGCAAGATCAGCAGGGCGGAGAACACGAGCAGCTTGTCGGCGATGGGATCGAGGAACTTACCGAAGTCGGTGACCTCTCCGCGCTTGCGCGCTAAATCGCCATCGACCTTGTCGGTGGCGCTGAGGACGAGGTACAAAACGAAGGCGGCCCAGGCGAGAGCGCCGGACGTCCACGCGCCGCCGTTCGCCGCGAGGCCGAACGACCATTCGCTCACGATCATGAACAGCGGGATGAAGACGATGCGTACGCAGGTGACCACATTGGCCGGCGTCCAGATGCTCGTGATCTCCTTGCCCTTGGCGTTGACGGCCATCTTCTACTCCTCCACAACCTCACCGATGAGCTCATAGCAGAAGCTGTCGGTAAATCGAACCTGCAGGATATCGCCGACGGCGGCATCGGTCGCATCGAGGTACACGGCGCCGTCGGAATCGGGGGCCTGGAACCACGCGTGACCGATCAGCTCGAGGCCCTCGTCGGTCTCCTCGACGCCGTCGACGATGACCTCGGCGACCTCGCCCACATGGGCGGCCGTCGCCGCAAAACCGAGCGACTCCGCCAGGTCCATGGCCGCCTGGGTGCGCTCGAGCTTGACGTCCTCATCGACCTGCCCGTCCATCGCGGCGGCACGCGTGCCCTCCTCGGGTGAGTAGGGGAACACGCTCGTGTAGTCAAAGCCCTCGCGATCCATGAACGCGAGCATCTGCTCGGCCTCCTCGTCGGTCTCGGAGGGAAAGCCCACGAGGCTCGTGGTGCGGATGACCATGCCGGGGATCTCGGCGCGCAGCTTGGCGAACAGCCGCGTCAGCTCCTCCTCCGACCCGCTGCGGTGCATGGCCTTGAGGATGCGCGCGTTGCAGTGCTGCACGGGGATATCGATGTAGGGAAGGACCTCAGGCGTGTCGCGGATGGCCGCGATGAGCTCGTCCGTCATGCCCTCGGGTTGCAGGTACAGAACGCGGATCCACACATTGGCGGGACGTACCGCCTCGCTCACCGCGACCATAAGCTGGGCGAGGTTGGCGGGGCCCTCGACCCCCTGGGTGAAGTCGGTGCCCCAGGTGCCGGTGTCCTGGCCTATCAGCACGATCTCGCGCACGCCGCCGGCCACCAGCTCGCGGACCTCGGCGATGATGTCCTCGGCGGAGCGGGAGTGGTACCGACCGCGGATGTAGGGGATGGCGCAAAAGCTGCAGAAACGGTCGCACCCGTCGGAGATCTTGACGTAGGCGACGGCGCTCTCGACGGTGCGCTTGATGCTGGGGACGTGCGGCAGGACGTCGCGCTCGATGCCGAGCACCCCGTCCATGACGGAGACGATCCCGTCCTCCTCATCGGTGCGGACGAAGGCGGCGACCTCGGGGAGCTCTTCGGGCAGGTCGGCGCCATACCGGGAGGGGACGCAACCGCACATCACGATGCGCGTGTCCCGCACGCCCTCGGCGACCTCCTCGGCGAGGGCGAGCGTCGTCTCGATGCTCTCCGACGTCGCCGATGCCAAGAACGAGCAGGTGTTGATGATGACGGCATCGGCTTGATCGGCCTCGAAGACCTCGTCGTAACCGGCGCCGTTGAGCAGGGAGCGCATGCGGTCGGTGTCGACCTCGTTCTTGGCGCATCCGAGCGTCACGTACAGAATGGAGGCGTGTGGCATACCACGTTCCTAACGGTAGTTGGTGAACTGGAGCGGCTGACCGTAGTCCTGCTCGCGCAGGAAGGCGATGACCTGCTGCAGGGCGTCCTTAGAGGCGCTCGACACGCGCAGCTTGTCGGCCTCGATGGTCACCTTGACCTTGAGTTTCTGGTCCTTGATGTCCTTGTTGATCTTTTTGGCGGTGGCCTGGTCGATGCCCTCGATGATGCGGCCGATCAGGCGGACGGTGCCGCCGGAGGCGGCTTGGGGATCGTGATCGTCCCAGGAGACGGTCTTGACGTCGACGCCGCGCTTGATGAGCTTAGACGACAGGATGTCGATGACCTGACGCGCCACGAAGTCCGCGGGGGCGTGCAGGGTGAACAGCTTGTCGGATTTGGAAAGCTCGATGGTCGCGCCCGAGTCCTTGAGGTCGTAGCGCTGCGAGAGCTCGCGGGCGGCCTGCTGGAAGGCGTTGTCGACCTCCTGCATGTTGACCTCGGACACGACGTCGAAACTGGAATCTTTTGCCATGGTGTGCTCCTTGCTGCTCGGGCTCTCTCATGCGCCTATGCGGCATTCGAGGCCGTATCGTTGCCTGCATCGCCGGCGGGTACGTCTATACCCGCCGCCTCGGCCTCTGCGACGGTCATATCCGGCGTGCCGTCGCCGTCGCTGTCGACGACCTTCTCATCTGAGGAGTCCTTTTTGGGCGCGACGATCGAGACCTTGCCGACGCCCGAGACCTTGGTATCGTAACGCACCTTCTCGCCGTTCTTTCGAACCGTCACGTCGCTCGGCGAATCGGTGGTGATGTCGATTTGGCTCGTGACGGTGAACTCCTGCTCGAACGGACCGAGGACCTGCTTGCCCAAGACGATCTTCCCGTCGAGCTTGACCTCGACCCAGGCGACGGCGCCCTTCTCCTTCACCGAGACCTTGACGATCGTCTCCTCGGGCTCGTCGTCCGCCTCGGCGGAGGCGTCCTGGCCGTCCTCGCCGGCCTCGGAGTCCTCCCCCGCATCCTCGCCCTCGTCGTCTTCTTCTGCAGGATCGGCGTTTGCCTTCTTGTCGACCTGCGAGACGGACGCGTCTGACGAGCCCGCGCGGTCATTGGGAGCGGGCGCGCAGCCGCGCATCGCGAAGACCGCCAGGAGCACGAGGACGAGAAGGGCGATGACGCCGCCCGCGATCAGCATACGGGGGCCGGTGCGCGGCGTCGGCGCGTCGCGCGCCCGGCCCC
>ERZ1032238.45-NODE-45-length-34403-cov-11.684319_pt1 | contig 34403 bp, 22 predicted proteins | sample MGYA00518736_ERZ1032238 | MGnify/ENA primary metagenome ERZ1032238 (study PRJEB33719, sample SAMN04261349) | wastewater metagenome | biome: periurban shantytown; feature: human; material: feces | host: Homo sapiens | place: Peru: Lima | collected 2012-01-15 ... | reverse complement strand
TTGTTGACGAATGATTTGGACATGGGCTTTCCTCCCTTACGCGGCCGCTCGCGCATTCTCTCGCGTTGGTTCTCACCGTTCGCGGCCATCGAATCTGTCTCTTCTGAGATTAGCCCATAAATCACAAAAACGGCGACCACCTACGCGATCCGCGATCGTATGTCGCCGTCTCAAGCCACCAACAGCCGAGCCATATCTCGACTATATATGGCAGATTTTGAGTCTCGTCACGAGGCATCTCACTTATATATGGCAGACTGGAGTCAGAAAACATGCGTTTTCATACCCCCCTATATGGCTTTTTAGCGAAGTCTTCTGCCATATATAGGCGAGATGCTTCCTGGCAGACCCGCAAATCTGCCATACATAGGCGAGTTATGAGCAAAATGGGGTCCGATGACGTCCGAGTTCACACAAACGTAGGGGTCGGACTCCAAAGGTCGGCGGCTGAATACGTGTGCTTGATCGTAGGCTTGGCCACTGAGCCGTGAAGAGGAAAGCCCAGTGGGTTTTCCTCAGGCGAAGTGAGCGGCTTGCCGCGAAGACCGCGTAACGGTACCTTGAGTGCGTCAAGCACACATATTCAGTCCAGAGGCCGAGGCTGAGAACTTACCACTTTTATGTTGGATTCAGTTACGCAGCTTGCCCCGCTTGGCTACGAAGATGCAGCACCCCGCCGTGGCCAGCACCGTCATGGCAATGACGATTGCCGTAGTAGCGACGCCTGTAGAGCTTAGCTTCTTCTTACGTTGAGACTGAGATTGCTGCGATGATTGCGGTTTCGCAGAAGGCTTGACATTATTACCGTCCTGCTTGCCGTTGTTATCGATATCCGGAGTCGGCTTTGGAGTTGGCGTTGGTTCCGGCTCGGGCTCGGGCGTCGGATCGGGGGTCGGGTCCGGAGTCGGTTCAGGTGCATGAACCTGCCATTCGGCGGCAGCCGGCGATGCACTGCCGGATTGAATCACCATGCGCAACTTAGTGGTCTTCACCGCGTCAGTCCAGGTTGCCTCGCTCCATCCGCCGTTATCGGTACCGTAAGCGCCGGGAGCATTGGTGACCAATGTATATGTGGCATCGGGAATATCCACAAACGCATTCGTTTCAGCATCCCAATACTGCAGTTTCCACGACGCCGGCATTCCCAAGCCCCCTCCATCGGAGGTGAATTGCACACGGCTGGAATCGATGGTGACTTCGCGATCCCATTCGTAGTCGAGCTTCATTTCACCGGTATTCGGCCACGTACCCCAAATGCAGGCGTTATCAACCGTGCAATCGCCCGGAATGGTTTTGCCGTCGTTAAGCGCGGCAACACCAGCTGTCCAAGAAGACGCTTTTTTGTCCACGTCAGTAGCAACGGCATCTTGCTCGATATAGCCGGCCAACGGCACCGACGTATCGGATGGAATATCTTTGACGCCCGCAGCCGACATATTGCCAGCAATGTCCGAAGCCCGATAGCTCACCGTTTCGCGCTTCGACGAAGAAGCAGTAATCGCCGCGCCTTCTTCATATTGCTGCCATTCGCCGTTTCCAACCCGGTATTCCACCGTTTTCACACCGGATCCAGCACCATCTGAGGCGGTCAATGTCATAGTGCGGGAAGCCGTATCTACCGAGGCGGTTACCGTAGGAGCCGTAGCATCCACACGCGCTTCCGCAGCAGCGATTTCGCTCACATTGCCGGCCGCATCAGTAGCACGCGCACGCACACTCACTATACCCTCGCCAGTCACAGCCTGTACCGCAGTGTTCACATTCGTTCCGACGGTCACCCATGCGCCATCCCCGACCGCAAGTTCGAGTTTTGCGATCGGCGCAGCCGCATTGTCGGAAGCCGTAATAAGAGCGATCGGTGAAGTGACCAGCCAACCATCATTGCCAGCCGTGCCAGCCAATGCCACACGCACGGCAGGAGCAATGGTATCAGCCGGTTTTACGTAATCGTCGGAAACATGTACGGTCACGGTTACGTTGCCGGCTGTCAGATCATCAGCCTGCTGCTTGGTTTCAATGCCAGCAACCACACCTTGCACGGTGAACTCACCCGCCTGCGCATACGAAGAAGCAGACACCGTGCGCCACAAAACCGGAGTTTCCACTGTTTCCGAGCCGTACGCGACTTTCACCGTGTTCGACAATTCCGGCGCGTCTCCGGTCTTGGCGTAGACGTCGGCTGGCTGTTCAGCCACAACTGCTCCCTGTTGCGCGTATACTTCCCATTCAGGAACGCCAACGGAAGCATAGCCCCCGTCAACGGCTTGCGCGGTCATGTCAAGTTTGAGCGCAGTGGTGGTCACTGCGTCGAATGTCACTTCATTAGGCGCGTTCTTGCCTGTATCCACGCCGTATTCGCTGGAATTGGGCACGTCCTTCCAGGAACCGTCTGCGTCAAGATATTGCAGTTTCCATGAGGCAGGGGCACGCAATGCGTTCGCATCGGTGTCAAACCAGACTTTCGATCCATTCACACGTACAGCGCCATTCCACTGGTAGATCAGTGAATCGGAGGATTGTGTTTGTGGCATCTTTCGATAGTTCGTCCAATGGTTCGGCGGTACTACAGCAGTTTCCAGCACTCGCCCGTCGTTCACGGAACCCTTGTAGGCGGGTGTTTCGGTGTAGGTCGCATCCACTGACGCATAGGGGGCCACGTTGCGTGAGGGTTGCAACCGTTCGGCTTTGGTCGGATGTGAAACGGCGTTCATGCGCCCGCCATTCCACGTCACTTCATCGATGCAGACTGCACGGCGGAAGTCAGTACCACCAGTCTTGTCTCCAGTGTGGTAGGTGACCCACCATTTGCCGCCGAATCGTTGAATCGACGGATGCATGGTGGTGGACGATCCCGATTCGACGATTACGCCTTGGTACGTCCACGGCCCAAGAGGGTTTGCCGACGTGGAGTATTGCACGCACGCCTGATAGTTGGATTCCACGCAGGTTGCCACTCCCGACCCGGGTTTGCCACCGTCGTACACGTTGTAGTAGGTGTCTCCTTCACGGAACACCCATGCCGCCTCAAAGAAGCCTTTGGGCCCGTTGGCATAAGCGCCGCCGTTGTTGCCCAAGGTCAGCGACGCGTTCACTTGGCTCGCATAGTCGCTGCCAAGCACGTCTTTGCTGGCATCGTAGTCGGGTATGTTGGCGAGCGCGTCGGCGTCACGCATATTGTAGATTTTCGGCGCTCCGTCCGCCGTTCCGTCCATGGTTTCCACGGCAACATATGAGGTGCGGCCAGTGTTGGCGTCCCGCTGCATTTTTACGGCGAGTTCGCTGTTGAAGGTGCCGAAGTGCAGATATCCGGTACCGTCATTGTCCACGAAGAATGCGGGATCGATGGTTTCGATTTGCGTCTGCGTGGTAGTCAGCAACGGCGCTCCGATGGCGTCGACCCATGGTCCGAGGGGGCTTTTTGATTTGGCCACGCCGATGGAGAACGGGTCGGCTCCCGCGGCTGCGTTCTTGTCTTTGACTGGAACGTAGTAGTAAAACCAGTCGTCGGCCGTGTCTGCGGTGCCAGCATCGTCGACTACTACTTGTCCTGCGTAGGCTCCGTCGCCGGTTGCCCAGTCGAACAGGTCGGCTTTGGCGATGGTCTTGTAGTGCGTCCATTTGCCGGATTCCGGATTGTCGGTTACGTAGACGCCCCAGTCTTTCATATTGAAGGACCCGTAGGTTGGTTCGGCCTCGTCGTGTCCTGTGAATACGAAGAGTTTGCCATCGTATTCAAGGGTGGATGCGTCTGCGGAATAGTAGTTTTGCGACAAGTCGTTGGGGGTATTGGTTCCTTCGTTCTGCCCGATGGGGTTGCGAAGGGTTGCCGGCAACGCACTGTTGTCGATTTGTGTGACGGTGACGTCGGGATTGCCGACCGGCAGATCGTTGTAGGCGTGTCCGGCGACGCTGGGCGCGGTACTTGCGTCGGCCGCGTTGGCTGTCTGCATGGTTGCGATTGCTCCCGTGCATAAGGTGGCTGCGGCTGCGATGCCTGCCACCAGCGTCTTCATCGACGCATGTGAGATGTGCGAAAAGCTCATGAATATTCCTGTTTTCACGATTGGATATTGAAAAGTCCTCTTACGGATTGCTTAGGTTACGTTGGTATTCCTCGTGCGATCCGTAAGAGGACTTGAGCAATTGCTAGCGCTAGTCGCGGTTGCGGCGCGTCAGCATGATGGCGGCTCCCGTCAGCAGGACGATCATTCCTACGACGGCGATGCCGATGACATTGCTGCCGGTGCTGCTGATTGCGGCACTGACTTCAGACTTGGAAACCGGCTTGTTTCCAGGCTTGGCATTCGGCTTGGGGTCGGTCTTGTCGTCGTCCGGCTTCGGTGCTGGCTTGAGTTCAAGTCCAGCGATGGCCTCGGTCAGCTGCTTGACTGCGGCATCCGCATCAGCTTGGGTGGCGTTCTCATCGTTCAGCACCTTGGAGGCGGCATCCACTGCTTCAGCCAACTTCTTGGCGCTGGCTTCGGTGTAGAGGTCACCGCTGACGCCCTGTGCCTGGTCAAGAACCGTCTTCAACTCAGTGGTGTCGGCTTTCTTCACCAGTGTCTGCTGGGCTTCTTCAAGCTGCTTGATGGCCGCATCCACCTGATCCTGGGTGGCGCTCTCGTCCGCATACACCTTTTGAGCGTTACCCATGGCTTCGGAGAATGCCTTCCAGCTGTTCGGCGTGAAATTAGCTTGTTGCACGGAACCGGCTGCGTTGATGGCGGATTCGAGCCTGCTCTTGTCCACGCTTGGTTCCGGATCAGGGGTTGGATCCGGGTCAGGAGTCGGTTCTGGATCAGGAGTGCTTTCCGCAGCATGCACGCCCCACTCGGCAACCGCCAGACCGAAGGTGACGCCCTCGGCGGTCGGCGGATCAAGCACCAAGCGCAACGACGTGGTCTTCACCGGAGTGAACGTGGCCACGCTCCAGCCTTGAGCATCGTCAGAGGCACGTGAGGCCGGGGAATTACGCACGGTGGAGTATTGCGCATTCTCCACATCCTTCCATATACCATCAGAAGCCAAGTACTGAATCTTCCAGCTGTCCGGAACATCCAAACCACCCTTGGCATCATTACGCTCCGCGAAGTTGGCCCAGAACTGCACACGGCTGGAATCGACTGTGGCTTCCTTGCTCCAGGTGTACTGCGCGTACATGCCAGCGGAAGCTTGACCCCAGCTGCCCCACACGCGGCCATTCACATCGGCGTCATCATCAGACGGCCACGTATCGTCAACCAGCACACCATCGTTGAGCTTGCCGGAAGCCGGAGACCAGCTCGCCTCGGCACTCACCGTGGTGTCAATGGCCCTGCCTTCAATCCAACCAGTCAACGGAGTATCGGGCTCCGGCTTGGGATCCGGCGTCGGCTCAGGATCAGGATCGGCACCACCATTCGGATCGGCGACCACATGCACTGTAATCTTGGCCTGCGAGCTTGAACCCTCAGCCGTGCCGGACACCTCATAATCGCCGATGGTGTCCAACTTGACGCCGGCAACACTTGCCTCATCCCACATAACCGTGCGATCGTCAAGCATGCCGTTGGGGAATCGCACCGGAACCACAGACGGCAAAGCCACCGACTTGGAATTCTGGTACACCGTCTGTTCGATCGGCTGAGCCGCACCAGCAGTCTGAGACTGCGCGTCGGAACGCACGCCAATAGTGGCCTTGGTTCCAGCGAGCGCGCCAATAACCGTTCCGGAAACCGCAAACTCGCTATCGGAAGCAAGCTGATCGTCAGTGATGGCATCCCACGCAACACTCAAGTCACGACGGGAACCGTCCGTATAGCTGGCACTCACCGTCTTCGGCAGATTCACATCGGCAGCCTTGCTGCCAGTCTGCACCATACGATTCACGCCATCCACGCTCACCGGATCAAGCGCATACGCCTCAAATTCGGTAGCACCAACAATGGCACCCTTCGGGAACAGCACACGCAACTTGTTCGTCTCCACCGTTTCGGCAAAACGAACCTCATTGCCTTCACCCTGCATCGTGGTATAAGACTGGCCGGCGGCAAGCTTCACATCCTGCCAATCGCCATTCTCATCCGCATACTGCAACTTCCACGACTTGACCATCGGCACACCGCCACCGTCAGTCCAGAAGAACAGCTTCGCCTTCTTCAACGGAACAGTGCCATCCCAGGCAAGCTGCAGCCACGGCTCGGTACCGGTATTGTCACCCCAATTATTCCAGGTCTCATTCGGAGTATTGGTATACAACACCTGACCGTCGATAACCTTCTTGGCATTGTCCTTCGCCTGATATGGATTGGTGAAGCTGGCGCTCGCAGTGGACTGTGAAGCCACATTCACCGTGCCGTCGGAAGGAATGCCGTGAACGGTGACTTCCTTGAAACCGGTCTTCTCACCGTCGAATGCGGTGAGTTTGAGCACATAGTCACCCTCACGGTTGAACGTGACCGTAGTGTTGGCAGCGGTTGCGTCGACGAACTTCGCTTCGCCGTTTTCAGGGCCAGACACCTGCTCCCATGTGGTGGTGAGCGTGTCAGACGGCAGGCCGTCGTCCTTCACCGTGCCCACCAGCTGCGCACCGGACGAGGTGCTGCTGGCAATGTAGGCGTCAACGCTTGGCGCCTGGTTCGTAGGTTCGCCTTCTGGCACAATGTCGGTTTCGTAGGCCTGAATCTCCTTCAAGCCAATGGCCTGACCTGCTTGCGGAGTGAAGGTAGCACGAATGGCTTTGGCCACGACCTTGGAGAACTGCACGCGGTTGTAGTTGGCTCCCGCGTAAGTAGGCGTACGCACCTGGTTCGGCAGGACATGCCATGCGCCGGCCTCATCCTGATATTCAAGCGTGTACACCGACGGCTCACTGTAGCCGGAAATCGTCTGGCTGGACGAGGTCTGGTAGAAGTACAAACGCACGTCGTCGATGTTCTGCACGCCATTCTTGAACGTTACGGTCAGCGAATCCTTGGCGTTCTTGGATCCCTTGGTGCCCCAGAAGGATTCCATCACGTTCTTGCCGTCCACTGCATTGGTTGCCGGGTAGCCCTTGGTTTCGTAAGTGGCTTCCACATCGGCGTCCTTGGCCACGTTGGTCTGGCTCTTGGACGCTTCGTCCACGTTCTGTCCGGACTGCGCGAAGATCTGCGTAACCCTGCTGTTCGATGCGTAAGTCACTTCGTTGGCGTTCGGCATGGTGGCGGTGGTCGCGCCGGTGATCACCGCTCCGGAATCATCGGCAACCTCAACGGTTCCACTGGCCGGATCGTAGATGAGGTGGGCGAGCTTATCGGAGGTGAACACGGCGTTGCCGTCCACATACAGGGTGTATCCCTTCGGAGCGTTGTAGGTGCCGTCGTTGTTCCATACGATCGACAGATCCTGCCCGTGGTAGCTCAGGTTGTTGACGGTGAAGTGGTTCCAACCGGGAATCTCGATCGGATTGAGTTCAATCTTGTTGTCTTCACGCGGAACCATACCTGCCACGTCTTCCACAATCGTCCAGTTGGTGGTGCCAAGCTGGGTGTGGTGAATCCAGGAACGGTAGGTGATCTTTCCACCGTTCTTGCTGGCGTCGGCGTTCTTCTCCGGAATCGTGCTTCCTGCGGAATTATTATCCATATTCCAGAATTCGTTCTGGTCCGGATACTGGTTGTCGCCTCCCTGATAATGCGAGAACGCCACCCAATACAGCAGTTTCTTGAACGATTCGTTCGTGATATATCCGTTGTCTGCAGCATTATAATCACGGATTCCCGCAGAATAGATTTGCAGCAGCGGAGTTGCATTGATAATGGAGAAATTGTTTGATCCTGGGAAATTCAGCGCCTTCTTGTCTGCCTGATTCGCGGTGAAGAACGGGAAAATCGGGAATTCGTCGGCATCTTCGAACAAGCGCAACGCACTATCGTAATCATCATTGCCGGTCGGCATCAGACCTTCGGAATACGGATAGTAGTTGTTGAGTTCCTTGTATTTCGCGAATTGACCGTCGTTCAGCCACTTGTGCAGCAGCAGTTTGCTGTCGGAATCCCACAGGTTGTCGAGCACATCCTGCTTGATGGCGTCGGCGATCTGCTGCATTTCAGCGGCTTTTTCGGTGTCTCCGGCAGCCTTGTATGCTTGCGCGGCGGCATTGGCGTTGGCCCACATGTTGGCGGAACCGTCGGCACGGTCCATACGCTGGCCGGAACGACCGGGTTCGGAGAACGACACCGCGTCGGCATCGTTGCCGGTCATGGACCACCACGACCAGTCGATCAGCTTGTTGCCGTTGCTATTCTGGTTGTCGTTGCTGTCTGGCTCGCTTTGCGAATTGAGCAGACCTTTGACATCTTCGGAACCGTAATCACCCAACGCTTCAGCCAATGATGACGGGCCGCCGTGCACCTTGTAGGAGTCCCAACCGGCCTTGGTGATGTACTGCGTGTAGCTGTGGTTCCAATTGGCTGGATCGCCCGGATTGTCGTGGTAGTAGTAATACCCGGACTGTCCTTTCTTGGCTGTCTGCCCGGCCGACACCCAAGTGCCGTACGAGTATTCGGCGTTACGGAACCACTTGGTGTCGTTGATGAACATGCCGGATGTCAGCACGATCTGGTTGTTGTATCCGAGCACGCCTTCGATGGAGGTCGGATACTGGAACGTATTGCCCGGCATATTAGCATCCAACATGTTGAAACGGCTCAGCCACCAGCGGTAGAACACAGTTTTGTCGATATTGTGTTCCTGGGTTTCCACGTAAGGAATGTTATCGACCCACCACTGGTTGTAGGTGGTCACGGAATCCTTGTAGGAAGCGGCCGGATCGGTGAGATCGCCGTTGAATCGGGCTTCGTATTCCGCGGTGGAGTCCGGCAACTCGTTGGCGATCAGGCCAAGCTGCAGCTTGGTGGTTTGTGGCACGTTCGCTTCCAAGGTGAGGGTGGAAGCGAGTTTGCCGTCCTTTACGGTGAAACCGTTGCCGGAGAACCGTGGATAGATGGTGGTCAGATCGTTCTTCACATTGAAGCGACCGGTCAGTTCAGTGTCGCCGTCATTGCCGTCTTGTGCGAATGGCGAGGCTGCTGTCAGCGTTACGTCACCGCCGGTGGTGCTGGTGATGGTGAAATTCGCGACCATCACATTGGTGTAGGTGATGTACTTGACTTCGGTGACGGTAATGGTCTTGTCGCCGTTGGTGAATTCCGTGGTGAAGTAGCTTGGCGTCTGCTTGCGCTTGTCGGTGTTCTCGCGCAGGGTCTGCTTGGAACCGCCAATGCTTACCTCAACGGTAAAGCCGTCGTTGCCGGTCTGATCCCAGTATGCGACATCTCCTACGAAACCAAGTGCTTCCGGCGTATGCGTGTACATGAATGCGGCACGGCCACGTGAGAACAGGTATTCGTTCTTGTCTGCGCCCGCATAGTTGTAGTCGCCAGCATCGTTGGTGCCGGTACCGTTTGGTGCGGTGCCTGTGCGCGTCAGCATCTTGTCGATCCAGAAGTCGTGTGCGGTGTCGGTTCCGGCACCGTTGGCAACATCCGCATCGAACACCTGCTTGAGGTAGCTTGTCGAGGGATCGAAAGCGACGCCGGTGCCCGGAATCGGGTCGGCGGCCCCCTTGAAACTCGGATACCCCATGGCAGAGTTCGGATTGGCCAGCGCGTCATTGGCGTATGCGGTCGTCACACCGCCAGACAACAGTGTGGCCACTGCCGTCAGCACGCCCAATGACGTGACAATCCCTTTCTTCCTTGTTGATGGTGTCATCAATTCCTCCTACATGGACCATCGTTGGCCCTTGGTTGCCAAGGCTCGTTCCCTGGCATCCAACTTTCTTTCTGTAGGAATGAGAGTCGTGCGATGGACATGAGATTGGAGCGTCCACCGACATTTCAAGAATACATGACGCGAATACGGTTTCGCAAATTTTCTTTCAGTTTTCTCCAATGCTTTTCTAAGTGAACTGCCATACGATGGCTTTTATGCGAAAAGGAAAGTTTTCGCATTTTCCCGTTTTATACTAGGGGCTATGACAAAACCGGCCACCCCATAAGGGGCAGCCGGTCTCTCATTCCAGTCAGCGCGGCGCATTCGGCTCCAATCGATCACGCCGCGCTCACCCGCTTCCCGGCACCATGGCACTCATAGCGCCGGGTAGCAAGTCTTTCTTTTGTTTAGCTGCGCAACCACACGTTCATTTGGCCGAGTTCGCGGTTGGCCCATGCGTAGTAGGGCACCAGCTTGAGCGACGTCCGCTCATCTGAGGCGTCACGCTGAGCGGACATGTACAACGGGGCGTCCACGGCATCCGCAGCCTCACGAACGGCAGGCAACGTCACCGCGTCAACACCTCCAAGCAAATCACTCTCGAAAGTAACCGTGGCATCCGCAGCATCCACGCCATCAGCAAGACGGTACGTCCACAGATCGCCGGCATTATCGGCTTGCTCCGCGCAATAGACGAGCGGACCGCGCATCACCGCAACACGACCTGCATCGCAACGCACATGAGAGTTGGCACGCACCAATCGCACTGCCATATCAAGATCCAGCACCACATGCAATGCAGTTCCCGGAGCAACTGCGAAATATACGAAACCGTTTTCCGGAGCCGTCTTCACAGCAACACCATCGCATGTCAGCGCATAGGAATCAGCCGACCATGTGGGAATACGCACGCCGAAACGTACCGAATCAGCCGCCTCAGCGGGCAATTCCACCATGTACTCAATATGACCGTTCCACGGAAAATCGGAACGCTGCTCCACATGCAACCCGGAATCAAAACTTGCCTGATTCGCAATGAACTGGTGAGCGAGCACCGTGCGACCGCCGTCACGTTCGGTATACACATAACGGTCCACCGACGCGATCAATCGCGCGACATTAGCTGGGCAGCATGCGCAGCCAAACCAATCGACACGATGCGAAAGCACATGATGCCGATCCGGATTGTCCAAACCGTCCGGCGAAGTCTCCAACGCATTCACATAGTAATACTGCTTGCCATCAAGGCTGATGCCCGCGATGGCACCATTGAACAGCTCACGCTCAAGCACGTCGGCATATTCACCATTCGGTTCCAACAGAAGCATTTGGCGGGCAAACATGCTCATCGCCACAGAAGCGCACGTTTCGCCATACATGGTGTCGTTCGGCAGATCGTAATCGTACGTGAACGACTCCCCCACATGTGTGGAACCGATCGCACCCGTTACATACATGCGTTTCGACACGATGTTGTTCCAAAAACGATGCGCCGCATCCAGCAAGCCCTGATCGTCGGTAATACGCGCCACATGTGCGATTCCAGTGCATAAATAGGCCACGCGCACAGCATGGCCGTCAGCGGTCTGCTGCTCGCGCACCGGCTGCGCGGCTTGGAAGTACGTGGGCTTGTAGAATCCCAGATCCCGGAAAATGTAGTCGTTGTCGACAGCGGCGATCTGCTTGGCGTAGAACTGCGGATCCTGACCACGCACGTCGATGAGATACCGCGCCAGATTCAGATAGCGCTCCTCACCGGTCGCATCATACAGCTTCGCCAACGCCAATTCGATTTCCGGATGCCCATCAGCACCGTGGATCTTGCCGTCCTCCGGGCCGAAATTGGCATCGATGCAATTCGCCATACGGCACGCCACGTCAAGCGCCTGCTGGTTACCGGTCACCTCATGATAGGCGACAGCAGCCTCAATGTAGTGGCCCATGACATACATTTCATGGCTTTGCTGAATCAGTGTGAAACGCTCACGATGCGCCCATTCACCGGTTTTGATTTGGTACGGAGTGTCCAAATATCCGTCCGATTGTTGCGCACGTGCGATGAGGTCGACGGTTTTATCGCACAGTTCCCGCAATTGCGGATCAGGATGATACGACAGTGCGTAAGCCGCTTCCTCCAACCACTTATATATGTCGGAATCCTGGAAGACCATGCCATGAAATTCACCGGCCTCATCACCGGCTGCGATACGCAGATTCTCCACGGCATGACTTTTATTATCGGCAAGCTGATTGCCAGCCGGATCATCCGGAACTTCAGTGGCAATCTCATCATTCATCACACCCCACTGATAGGGAATGACGGATTCAACGATCTGGTCGCGACGCTGCTTCCAGAAAGGAGAAGTAATAGTTACATTCATGATATTTCCTTAAGATTAAGGACTTCGCCAGCCCTTGACGGCTCTTGGCTACTCCGCCTTCGGTTCTGCTCAGGCCGGAGCCTGGAAACAGTCCACTGGGCTGTCTCCCAAGGGCTGACATCGCCAGGTGTCAGCCCTTGACGGCTCCAGCCATAAACCCTTTGACGTAGTACTTCTGGAGGGCTAGGAAGAGGATGGCTGCGGGGATCATCAGAATTACGACGCCAGCTTCGGTGGCACCGTAATCAATGACGCCCATAGTCTGCTGACGCATGTTCACCAAAGCGAGCGGCAGCGTGGCGTTCGACGAACTCGACAGGTACAGCGGAATCATGAAATTGTTCCAAGCCTCAAGGAAAGCAAGCAGACCGACAGTGACCATCGACGGCTTGACGACCGGCACCAGAATCTTAATCAGCGACTGCAGGGAGTTGCAGCCATCGACCATGGCGGCCTCTTCCATATCCTTCGGAATCGCATCGAAAGCATTACGCATGATGAACGTGCTCATCGGCAGCTGGAACAAGGTAATAACCAAACCGACACCCAGCAAGGAATCGTTCAGACCAATATCCTTGTACCACACCATCAGCGGAATCAGCAGAGACGCATACGGCACCATCAAAATGGACAGCGTCACCATGAATCCGAGATTGCGGCCCGGATAATCGAAACGGGAGAACGAATAGCCTGCGAGCGTGCACACCACCACGGAGAACACCACGGCGACCAACGTCACCACCACCGAGTTGAACAGGTACTTCGGCAGGCCTTCCTGGTAGCCGAACAACGTCAGATAGTTGTTCACACCCCAGCCCTTGGATTGTGCGGAACCAGGCTGCGGACTGAACGAGCAGACCACCACCCAGATCAGCGGCGAAATGAAGACCAGAGCCAGCAGACCTTCGAGAATATAGACGATTACGCGCTTCCACAATGGAGTAGTCATGTGAGTTCCCTCCCCTTGCTCACTTGGTGTTGTCGCGCATACCGCGCATCTGGATGGAATTGATCACTACGAGGGCCGCAAGCACGATCAGCGACAGTGCGGCCGCCATGCCCAGATCCTTCTTGGAATCGAATGCGAAGTTATAGATGAGCTGCACTACGGTCATGGTGGAATTGTTCGGACCGCCCTTGGTCAGAATGAAGAACTGGTCGAACGCGAGGATGGAACCGGTGACGCAGTAGATCAGACACATCACGATGGTCGGCTTCATCAGCGGCAGGGTGATGGAACGGAAAATGCGCCACGTGCCAGCACCGTCCATGCGCGCGGCCTCATACAGGTCGCCCGGAATGGCTTGCAGGCCGATCATCATGAGCAGCATGTAGTAGCCGGAGAAACGCCAGACGATCACAATAATGGTGGCCCACAGCGCGCTCTGGCCGGTGGCGAGCACGGAACCGCCCTCATCCATCAATCCGAAGAAGCTCAGGATCTTGGTGACGGGGCCCACCTGCGGGGAGTACAGCGCGTAGAACAGCAGCGAAGCGGAGGCGAGACCGGTTGCGGACGGCAGCAGGAAGCACGTGCGCAGCATATTGTTCCACTTGGTGCTTTCCTGCACGATCAGCGCCAGGCCAAGGCCGAGCACCAGCAGGAAAATCGTGACGATCACGGTGTATTCAAGTGTGAACAACACCGACTGTCCGAGCAGTTTATTTTCGAAAACCTTGACGAAATTCTCAGGGAAATTCCAACCACGGTTACCGCCCATCAACGACCAGCGGGAACCGGCCATGATGACGAGCAGTACGATTGGCACGAAGAACAGCATGATGATCATCAGCCAATCAGGCAGCGCATACAGCAGGCCACGACGGGTTGCCTCCGCCTTGGCCTTGGAACGATGCGTCTTCACTGGCGCAGCGTTCTTGGAAACAGTAGTCATATTCCCTCCTTGGAACACTTTTGGCGACTCTCTCTTGAATCGTTCGGGGTTTTCGACATAAATGGCCAAGCGATTGGATATGCGTTTGGAAGTGCGATTCCGTCTCGTGCGGCCGTTGAAATCCGCCATGAAGACCGACATTGTTTTTGAAGTATTGTCGATCTCCATGGCAGACCACAACTGTGGTCTGTCGATTTTTGTTTTCGATATTCAGTTATTCGATATTCAGTTGTTCTTAAGTTATGTAAATCGGGGAAAGGAGAAAAAGGAGGAGAAGTTTGTTTTCAGTGGCTCACCTCACTGACCCAGCACGTCGGTGATGGCCTGGTTGTCGGCCTTGAGATCGCCATCGCCCCAGACTGCGTTCTGGATGAGCAGCTGCCACGGGGAACCGGCTGCGTTGAAGGCCTCATTGAAAGCTGCGGACTTCGGGGTCTGGCCATTGCCGTCGATGATTACGGAGTTGATGGTCTGGACGCGAGGATCGGCATCGTCGTAGGCGGTCTTCAGGGTCTGGATGTTGGATGCGGTGTCGCCGTTGGCTGCGAAGACTTCCTTCTGGGCGTCATCGCTCATGAGCCATGCGAGGAAGTTCCAAGCCTGAGCGACGTGCTTGCAGTCCTTGGAGATGCCCATGGCATCGCCGCCGAGGAACGTGGAGGTCTTGCCTTCCTTGGTGCCCGGGATCGGGGTGACACCCACTTCGAAGCCGCCGTCCTTCTCAGCTTCGAACAGTGCGGTGGAAGAGGTGTTCGGATACGGCATCACACCGATGTTGCCGTTGGCGAACGGAGCGGTCCAGGTGGCACCGGTTTCTTCCTTGGAGCCTGCGCCCAAGCCGTTGGTGGTGTTGGCGAGTTCCTTGTAGGCGTCGAGCACGGCCTTCATGGAATCGTTGTCGAGGGTGGCTTCGGTGCCATCTGCGTTCATCACGGATTCGCCGTCAGCCCACACGGACGGGAACAGGTCGAACACGAGAGCGCCACCGGACTGGCCGGCCAAGTAGGAGCCTGCCACGCCGTCCTTGTTGAGGGCCGCGACCGCCTTGGCCTGCTCAACGAACTCGTCGATGCTGCTCGGACCCTTCTCCGGGTCAAGGCCTGCTTCCTTGTACAGATTCTTGTTCCATACCATCACGGAAACGTCGGTGATGAACGGCAGCGTGTATTCCTTGCCATCCACGGTACCGGCTTCAATGTGGCCCTGCTGCAGGTCGGACTTGTTGTCGAGTCCGTCGATCTGCTTGGTGATGTCGGTGAAGATGCCTTCAGAAGCCCAGTACGGAATACGCACCACGTCACCGGCGAGAATGTCCGGAAGGGAATCGGTCTGGGAAGCACCACCAACCTTGCCTTCCATATCGTCGTTCGGAATGATTTCCAGCTTGACCTGGTTCTTGTGGGAGGCGTTGTAGGCCTTCACCGCGTTCTTGGCCTGACGCTCCAGCGGAGAACGGGTCCACAGAGTGATCTCAGTGCCGTCATCAGTGCCGACTGCCGGAATATCGGCCGGAGCCGCGGATCCACCACTGCTGGAACCACCGCCGCATGCAGCCATCGGAATAAGCAACGCGGTTGCCGCGATGCCGGCAATAACGCGAGTGACCTTGTTGAAAGACACCATGTCTACTTCTTTCTCTATGTATCGCTCAGCTTTGAGCCATCCGGCGGGCCTTCCGCCGTCTGCCTTCACGATTTCCGGTTGTTCTCCTTCGATTGAACCGTAGTGCGAAAGCCTTTTCTCAGTATATGGTTTTCTCCAGATTTTGCAAAATCGCTTTCGCACATCAGAATGCAAAGGTATTCATGTCGATAAAACCGTTATAAATAAACGATTCTTAGCATTTTAAGAATCGTTTATGACAGCAAAAAATGACGTGAGATGCAGAAAATGCGAAAGAAAAATGTGTTCATTTTCGCAAATGCGAAAGTTTCGCAATTTGCAAGTGAAAATGTCAGTAATCGGCTATATAAAGCCGTTTTGTCCACTTTTTGACACAATGCGAAAACTTTCGCAGTTTTGTCGTATAATATTACGCAATACAAGGGCGGCGAAGCGCATCGACGCGCAGCCAACGTTTTCGTCACACCGTAAAAAAGGGGAACATCATGGCAACTGCAGATACTCACTCAACAGCAAGGCTTGAAGATGTAGCAGCGCTGGCCAACGTGTCTTTGGCAACGGCTTCAAAGGCGCTGCATGGCAAACCGCGCGTCAGTGAAGACACCCGCGAGCGCGTGATGGAGGCAGCGCGGCAACTCAACTATTCCCCGAACAAACTGGCGCAATCGTTGGCAAGCGGCAGAAGCGGAACCATCGGTTTGGTCACTTCCGATCTGCAAGGCCGTTTCTCCACGCCTATTCTTATTGGCGCCGAAAACGAGCTGCGCGCACAATCGACATCGGTACTACTCGCCAATGCTCGCGGTGACGATGCGCTGGAACGCAGCCATGTAGAGAAACTGCTGTCGCTGAAAGTGGACGGCCTGCTGATTGTGCAGTGCGAGACGAATCCGCGCCCGTCGCTGGGGCGTGATTGGGGCGTGCCGCTGGTGTATGTGTATGGTCCTTCCACCGACACCAACGATTGTTCGGTGACGTGTGACAATGTGGACGCCGGGCGCATGGCCGTGAATCATTTGATTTCGTGCGGACGCAACCGTATCGCCATTATTGGCGGCGATGAAACGTATACGGCCTCCACCGACCGCACCAAGGGCGCGTTGGAAGCGTTGGCCGAGGTTGGTTTGGAACCGGCTGGCCCGATTCGCTATGGCCGTTGGGACGAGAATTGGGGGCGTGCCGCCACCAGACTGCTGCTCGACCAAGGCGTGAAGTTCGACGCCGTGGTATGTCAGAGCGATCAGCTGGCACGAGGATGCATTGACGCGTTGAAGTCGCAGCATCTACGCATTCCTGAGGATGTGGCGGTGATCGGCCACGATAATTGGGACGTGCTCACCAAGAGCTCCCGCCCGCCGCTGACCAGCATCGACAATGAAACGGAACTCATCGGCCGCAAAGCTGCCCGCTACCTGATGGACGCCATCAACGGCCAGCCCCACCACGGCACGGAATACCTCCCCTGCCGCCTCATCCAACGCGAATCCACTCTCCCCCTAGACTAGCGTCATCGCTTTTTGTTGGAACGTCCCTTGAAGTAAATGTCGAACACGATCCAGACGGACAAAACGAACGCGATCACATAGCCGAGGAAACCAACGATCGGAATACCGAAAATCACCGGTTTGATGCCCGCATAGTACACGATCGACGAGCCGATGAACAATCCGACGACGATCAGCGCCATCGTAAGCCTGTTCACCATGTTGGCAAGCAGATGGATCGGTTCCTGCGAGCCGACCATCTCCATATTCACGCGCAACTGGCCGCGCGTAAGCATACGGGAGGCCACTTTCAGCTCATTGGCGGCAGCGAGCAGACTGTGCAGCGCCTGATGACCTTCGATAACCAGCGATTTCGCCTCATCCTTGGCGAAATCCTTCTTCGACGTGCTTGCGGCGATATGGTCGGAGATGATCTGAATCATATTCACGTCTGGAATGAACTCGTCGAGCAGGCCTTCCAAAGTGACCAGCGCACGCCCGACCGTGGTGACGGTGCTCGGCACTTCAATGCCGTGTCGTTGCGCCATTTGCGTCAATGCGGTGAGCATGGCGGCGATATCCAGCTCGGCCAAATCCACTGTGCCGAATTCCTTGACGATCACATCCAAGTCGGCCAATAACGCCGGATAATCCTCCGGATCGGCCTCGGCACCGGCGAAACGCAGCAGACCGTCGGCAAGCGCGGGCGAATCCTGTTTGGCGACCGCGAAAATCATGTCTTTCAAGACGGAACGGGTTTTGGCATTAAGCCGGCCCGTCATGCCTAGGTCGAGCAGCACGATCTGCCCGCCGCGCACCATGATGTTGCCCGGGTGCGGATCCGCGTGGAAGAAGCCTTCGTCAAGCACTTGCGTGGCGTAATTGTCGACCAGTTTGGTGCCGATTTCCTTCAGATCGTAGCCCGCTTCGATGAGCTCATCAGGATGCGAGACGGAAATGCCTTCGACGTAGTCCATGACCACCACGTGTTCGGTGCACAGGTCGGAGTATGGCTTCGGGCAGTCCATGTATTTGTAGTGCTCGCAGAATCGTTTGAATTCCGCCAGATTTCGCGCTTCGATCATGAAGTCGGTTTCGGCTTCGAAGGTGTCCCACAGTTCTTCGACCACGCCGGAGAGATCGACCACTTGGGCGCTGGGCATGGTTTTGGCGGCTATTCGTGCGATAGTGCGCATGATGGACACATCCTGTGCCATGGTTTCGCGCACGCCCGGGCGTTGCACTTTGACGGCCACATCTTCTCCGGTAGTGAGTTTCGCACGATGCACTTGCGCGAGGCTTGCCGATCCGAGCGGTGTGGCGTCGATATGGTCGAAGATTTCGCCTGCCGGGCGTCCGTATTCGTCTTCCAGCACTTGCAGGACGGTGCCGTACGGCATGGGGTCGGCGTCGGCGCGCAGTTTGGCGAGTTCGTCGCAGAACGATTGGGGCAGGATTTCGGATCGCATGGATAGGATCTGCCCGACTTTCACGAAAGTTGGGCCAAGCGCTTCGAACATGAGCCGCATTTTGACGGGGGTCAGGCCGTGCACAATGTCGAATTGGTTGACGATTTGCGCGATTTGCGCAAGTCGCTTCAGTTTGCCTCGACGAGTCAGGTGATAGCGCTGCGAGAATGAGTCTTTACGCGGGCCGAACAGTCCGATGGTTTCGGATTGCGTAAAGGTTGCGTCGTTCTGCTTGCCTTGCGATTGCGGGATTCCCGTTTTTCCCGCGGATTTGGCTGCCGTTGCCGCAGCCGCGTCGGACGAGGGGTTCGCCGTCGGATTGATCACCGCGTTGACTCGGTCGGAAAGTGTGACCGGCTCCACGCTTTCGGGGCGGGCCGCATCCGGCTCGATCGGAGAATTCAAAGACATATCGCTGCTCGCAAACGTTGGTCGGATTACGATGAGTGGGATTCATGAGGAGACTTGCGTCCCGTGTATTTCATGCGATTCGCATGTTTCGCATGTTTCGCATGTTTCGCACGTTTCTTACGTTCCGCACACGGCCGTTCGCATGTTTCGCAAGTTCCGCATAACAAATCGCCGTCTGAACGTGATGCGACGAGCAGACGGCGATGTGAACGATTGAACGTTACTCGGCTTTGGCTTCAGGTTCGGCTTCCTTGGTTTCCTCTGCAGCCTTGGCTTCAGAGGATTCCTTGACCTCCGCGACCTTGTGCTTGAGTTCGGCGTTGAGGGCCTTGCCCTGTTCGACGGTCAGCTCGCCCTTCTTGACGAGATCATCAACGATTTCCTGGCTCTTCTCAACCGTGGTCGCCAAAGCGCCAACGCCGGCGAGGAAGACCTTACGCAGGCCGTCACCAAAATCAAAATCAGCCATGATTACCTCCTTAGGTGATGGTGATACCCACTCTATCGCATTTTCTTCACAAATAACGTCAACGAAACTAGTCAATCGTTACAATTCTGCGGAAGACTCGCTGCCGTATGCTCACAGCGTACGAAAACGCGAAAACTACGAAACAGCGCGAAAACAATCAGCGCGGGCGTGACATGGCCACGCGACGCGCGTTGCTGGCAATCGTGTTGATGCGATCAAGTTCCGCACGCTGCGCTTCCGTCTGCCCTGCAGCGGCCGGATCGAACGAACCATACCGGCGTTCTGCGGCGGTGCGGATCAGAAAATCGGCGATCGCGGGGTTTTTCGGCAGCAGCGAGCCGTGCATGTATGTGCCGATCACATTGTTGACGCGGGCGCCTTCCGTATGATCCTCGCCATTATTGCCGGTGCTATCCGCGTCGACGGTGCCGAGCGGCTGCACGCCTTCGCGCAGGAAGGTTTGGCCGGAATGGTTTTCGTAGCCGATGATGTCACCGAAATCGGCGGAATGCTCGGTCAGATTGCCGATCATGCGCACTTCCTGACCGACCGTGTACGCGCCGATCACGCCGATGCCGTCGAGCCGGGAGCCATCCACCGTTTCGAAATATTCGCCGAACAGCTGGTACAGACCGCAAATCATGAGCATGGGGGTGCCGCCGGCGGCCAGCGATCGCAGCAGGTCGGCGCGTTTGAAGAAGTCGTCGATGATTTTCTTCTGGCCGGTGTCTTGGCCGCCGCCACCCAGAATCATGTCGACGTGTTCGGGCCACGCGTCGCCCTGATTGTAGGCGTGCACGCGCGGCTCGTAGCCGTATAGGGCGAGACGGCGCTGGATGGTGAGCACGTTGCCGGAGTCGCCGTAAATGTTCATGTCTTTCGGATATAGCGACACGATGTCGATTACCTGGCTCATATCGTCTCCCTCATGCGGTTCATACGTTCTTCATGCGTTTTCATGCGTTGCGCGGATTCGCGCTGTTATTTGCCCACGCCAGCGTCGGCGACTTCGGCGATTTTGCCGAGCGCGGCTCGCGTTTTGAGCATTGCCGTGTATGTGCAGTAAATGTGCTTGGGGGTGCCCGGATTCGCGTTCACGAACGTTGAGACGGCCTCTTCAAGTTCCGTGTTGACGCTATTCACCGGCACCTGATCGTATTCGAGGCGCAACGCCATGTCCCAGGCACGCACGCCCGAAACCATGGCCACACCGGTGTCTCGCAGCGAGGAGAAGTCCACGTCCCACAGCCAGCTCATGTCACGCCCGTCGGCGTATTCGTCGTTGATGGCGATCATGGTGTCGCAGCCTTCAGGGGTGAAGGATGCGAGCGACAGACGGAATCCCATGGGGTTTTTGACGAGCAGCAGCTCCACCGGCGAGCCGTTCACGTCGATGACCTCGCCGCGTCCGAACGCCGGAGTGACTTCGGCTGCCGCGTCGATCATGGCTTGCGTGGTGGAATGCGCGAAGTCGATCATGCGCTGTGAGATTCCCACTTGTCGCAATAGTTCGTCGGTTACGTTCTGCTCGAACGGCAGGAACATTGCTTGCGCGTCGGCTACGACCGCTCGCACGACGGCCAGCGCGGCCGCCGCGTTGTACAGGTTGTACACGCCTTCCAGTCTCACACCGGTTTCGTACGTTTCACCGTCGATGCCGAAACTGGCACGATGGTCGCCCACGGCAAGCAAGGTCACGTCAGCTGGTAGCTGTTCCGCAATTGCCGCATCTCCCGATTTTTCTGCATTTTCCCCAGTTTTCGCAATCACTGCAGCATCGTCAATCTCAATATTTGCGGACGATGCAGTATCGACTGTCGTGCGCATGTCGTCGTCGGACGGGAAGAAGCTGCGCAACGACCCGTCAAGACCGAAATAGCGCACTTCCACACCATCTTCAGTATGTGCGACGTCAGCAAGTCGTGCGATGCGTGGATCCTCACGATTGAGCACTACGGTTCCGGTGGTCGCTTCGGCGGCTTTGCTCAGCAGTCGTGCGGTATTGTCGATTTCGCCGAAACGGTCGAGCTGGTCGCGCATCACGTTGAGCAGCAGGCAGTAGTCGGGTTGCACTTGTTTGACGAAATGCACCGCGTACGCTTCGTCGAGTTCCAGTACGGCGATGTCGGCGTCCAGTTTGCCGCCGAGCGAGACTTCGGCCAGCAGCGACGAGACCACGCCGCGGGTGAAATTCGATCCGGTCGGATTGGTGAATACCTTCAATCCCAACGATTCCAGCATGCTTGCCACCATGCGCGTGGTGGTGGTTTTGCCGTTCGTGCCAGACACGAGCACCACGCCAAGCGGTAGCTGCTGCAGGGTGCGTGCGAGGAATTGCGGGTCGATCCGTTCCACGATTTTGCCGGGGAACGCGCTGCCGCCGCCATGTGCCAGGCGGGAGGCCGCACGCACGGCCTTGCCGATCAACGGCGTTGCGAATGAGTTCCACGCCATGCTATACCTCCTGTTGGCTCTGGTAGTCCTGCGGCATATCTTTGAACTTGGAGTATGCGCCAAGGAACGCGAGATTGAACGTCTGCGTCGGACCGTTACGATGCTTCGCCATGATGATATCGGCCTCGCCCGGGCGATCTTCCTTGTCGTAGGCGTCCGGCCTGTGCACGAGGAACACCACGTCGGCGTCCTGTTCGATAGAACCGGATTCGCGCAAATCCGAAAGCTGCGGCTTTTTATCCTGACGCATTTCGGGGCCACGGTTCAGCTGGCTCAGCGCCACCACCGGCACTTCCAATTCCTTGGCAAGCAGCTTCAATGCACGCGAGAAATCAGACACTTCCTGCTGGCGGCTTTCCACGGCCTTGCCGGAAGTCATGAGCTGCAGGTAATCGATCACCACTAATTTCAGATCGTTCGTCTGCTTCAATCGGCGGCATTTCGCACGGATCTCCATCAAACTCATGTTCGGACTATCGTCGATGAATAATGGTGCGTTCTGCAGTTTATCCTGCAGATTATTGAGGATATTCCAACGTTCCTGCGTGATTTCTTCCGCTCGGCGCATGGCTGACAGCGGAATATTCGCTTCCGCCGAAATGATTCGTTGCGCAAGTTCGGTTTTGCTCATTTCCAAGCTGAAGATCACGGACGTCATATTGTGGTGCAGCGCCGCAGCTCGCGCGAAATCAACGCCGAGCGTGGACTTACCCATGGCCGGTCGGCCTGCAACGACGATCATCTGGCCCGGCTGCAGGCCTTGCGTCACGTCGTCGATGTCACGGAATCCGGTTGGCACGCCTTTGGAAACCTCGCCGTTTTGCAGTCGGTCGATTTGGTCGAGGGTATCGGTGATGACGGTGCCGATCGGCGCGTAATCCTGCCTCACTTTGCCGGTCGACATTTCGTAGACTTCGGCCTGTGCCAGGTTGACGACGTCTTCGGCTTGGGATCCTTCGGCGGTGTAGCCGAGCTGTGCGATTTTGGTGCCGGCTGCGATCACATTGCGCAGGATGGCACGCTGGTGGATGATGTCGGCATAGAAGGTTGCGTTGGCTGCGGTCGGCACGGATGCGACGAGGCTGTGCAGATAGTCGGATCCCCCCACTTTTTCGAGGTCGCCGTCTTTGAGCAGCTGGTTGGCCACCAGCACCGCGTCGACGGGCTGCGATGCGGAGAACAGGTTGATGATGGCTTCGTACACGGTTTGGTTGCGCGGCTGGTAGAAGTCGGTGATGTCAATCATCTGCGAGACTTCGCCGATGGCGTCTTTGCTCATGAGCATGCCGCCGAGCACCGCCATTTCGGCGGCGTCGTCATGTGGCGGCACACGGTCGAAGATGGCGTCGCGAATAGCCGTTCCCGACGCGCCGGAAATGCTGCCATTGCCTGAAAAACCGCGGTTTTGCCCTTGATTCAGGCCATTGTTCCAAGAATTGCTCTCCGCCATGCTTCTCCAGCTCTTCGATGTGTGGTGTACTGGGAAAAACCATAATACCTGTGCCACTTCACGAATGATGTTGCGATGAGATTCTGGAGGAATCTCCGCATTGACAGGATCGGAATCACCCGACACGCGCGAATCGGTTCGCTGTGGATAAGAAAGCCGAAAAAACCCGAGTTATCCACATACTGGGGATAACTATGTGGAAAACATATCGAGTTATCCACCAAATGGGGATAACCAAGTGGACAACTTGGGGACATCTTCCGTACGGGTGCCCATTCCCCTGGTTGTGATTTGCTTAAGTGAACCGAAGGTGATATGTTCCCCACTTTTTCTTAAACGATGGGTTTCCGCCGACGCGGCGGGTACCGCATCGGCAACCATGTCGCTTTGCCGGGCATTCGCTCACAGCCTACGCGGCCTCACATGTGGTAGCGGGTGGCGTTGTACATGGTTCGGACAAGGGTTTCGCGCCATTTACTCCAGCCGTACTGTTTGGAAATGGTCTCGCCGGCCGTGGCACCCAACGACGAACCGTCAGCACGAGTCAGATCGAACAGCATGTCAAGCAGCAGCGGATCATGATCAAGACGAGAAGCCAACTCGTCACCAACATTAGGATCATTCGGATTCTGACCAGTCGCAAACTCCGACAACGTAAGATGCTCACGCACCAACAACGTGACCCACCAAATAATGTCACGGTCAAAACCCATGCGCTTCAACACCATGGACGCATGACGCGCACCCTCCGCCGCATGATCGGCAACCCCCGGACGCTTGCCGACATCATGCAAAATACCAGCCAACAGCAACGCCTGATAATGCCGATCATCATATCGATTTCCACGAGGTGTTTCACGACCAAGCCGCGTGACCACCTCAACCGAATGACGGTCAATCGTATACCGATGCGCAGCCGAAGCACTCGGGCGATTACGAATCGCCAACCATTCCGGAATCAGCCGACCCGGAATATCGACAAAATCAATCTCCTCCCACACCTGCAACAACGCGGGACCGCTCGCAAGCAAACGCAAGAACAGACTACGCGACTCATCATTCCACGTGCGATCATCGATCGGACACGACTTCAGATTCTGCAACGTGCCGGGCGCGATCGGCAAACCAAACTCAGCCGCAGCAACAGCAGCCCGCAACGCAAGACACGGATCGGACTTCGGATCGGCACCCGGCGCAAGCACGATCTCCTCCTCATGCTTGGCGATACCGGGCGCGACCACATCAAACGTAGGCGCCTGACGCTTACCGCCGCCACGAGGCTGGAACACCTGGAAAAACGCAAAACGAGGCTTCTCATGAGTCAACGAATGCTCAGCGCGAGAAGCCGTGGAATCAAGCGAAAACGCGATCTGGCGACCAACACGCGCAAGCAACGTCTGCAAATCATCAATCGACTTCGCCTCACGCTCGCCGCTCGGCAACGTCGGATCAGCCAAACCCAGCATCGCCGAAACCCTCGCCTGATAAGGAGCGAGCAACATATTCGTGTCTTTATTGGCCACCAAATGAATGCAATCGCGCACATCCAACAACCGTTCGACGGCATCGTCATACTGGCCGTGCGGGCGGTCGGCAAGCCAAGAAGCGGCAAGCGCGGAGACCAGCACGGAATCACGCAAACCACCGCGAGACTCCTTAATATCAGGCTGATTGCTATACGCCATACGGCCGAACTCGCCCAAACGAGACTTGGCGGAACCCAACAATTCGGGCAAGCGCTTACGGGCGGCCCTACGCCAACGCTCCAAAATGGAGACGGCCGTGGATTCGATTAGCTGCGTATCGCCCGCAATCGGCACCACATCCAGCCAACCCATCGCAGCAGGCAAATCATGGTCGGTCACCGCCTCGCACTGCGCGCGGGTACGCACCGACTGGTCAAGATCAAGACCCGAATCCCAAATCGGATACCACAATTTGTTGGCAAGCTCATTGAGCTGCCGGTCAGTGAGTGCGTGAGGCTCATAAATGACCACCAAGTCAAGATCGGAACTCGGTCCCACTTGGCCGCGGGCCAACGAACCCACCGCGCCAAGACCAATGCCGGACTGCGGAACGTCAAAAGACACCGTCTGGCAAGCCTCCTGCCACAATTGTTTGAGGCAATCCATGGCCAGATCCGTACGAGCCTTACGTTTCGCCGCACCATTGCGGTACACGCCGTCGGCATCCGGCTGACTTATATCCATGAAACGTTGTTTAAGACCATCAATCGCTGAAGTCATAGCAAATCCTTATGAATCTTCGCAAAAACAATCAAATCTGAGCAGATAAAAGCGAAAGCGGGGAAATCCGAAGCAGACAATCTGACGCGAAAAACGTATGAAAATCCCCGCACGGCGCGAAGCACGTACGGGGATCTGTCTATTGATAACCCGAACCTAAGCCCGGGGGCCCTTAATATCTATCCGAATGAATTATCAGATAGCGGCAGAGCCGGTCTCGCCGGTACGCACGCGGGTCACCGAATCAAGCGGGGCAACCCAGACCTTGCCGTCGCCGATGGTGCCGGAGCCGGCGGACTTGACGATCACACCGACCAGAGTCTCGGCATCGGCGTCATCGGACAGCACCTCGACGCGAATCTTCGGAATGAGATCCACGGTATATTCGGCACCACGGTAAACCTCGGTGTGGCCACGCTGGCGGCCGTAACCGTTAGCCTCAGACACGGTCAGACCGTGAACACCTGCGGCAGCGAGGGCTTCCTTGACATCGTCAAGCTTATGCGGCTGAATGATAGCGGTAATGAGCTTCATCTCACTTCACCTCCTTGAGAACAGAGCTGGCGGTACCAGCAAAATCGTAAGCACGTTCGCCCTGATCGGCAAGATCGATACCGCCGACTTCCTGAGCTTCGGTGACACGCCAACCAATCGTCTTCTCCAGAGCGAAGGCGATGATGCCGGTGACAACAGCGGACCAGATGATGGCAACGAGGGCAACGATGAGCTGCACAACCAGCTGCTTCCAGTCGCCGCCCGCGAACAGACCGGTACCTTCGCCGAAGAAGCCGATAAGCACAGTGCCGGTGAAGCCGCCGACGCCGTGGACGCCGACAACGTCGAGAGAATCATCGTAGCCGAGCTTGAACTTCAGGCCGCAAGCGAGGCAGGTGAGCACGCCGGCGATGGCACCGAGCACGATGGCCCACAGCGGGGAAACCACATCGGCGGCCGGAGTGATGGCAACCAGACCTGCGACGATGCCGGAAGCGGCACCCATGGCGGTGTAGTGGCCGGTGCGGATCTTCTCAGTGAAGCCCCAAGAGAGCATTGCGGCGGCGGTTGCAGCGGAAGTGGAAACCCAAGCGTAGCCTGCGGTGCCATTGGCGGCAAACGCGGAACCAGCGTTGAAGCCGAACCATCCGAACCACAGCAGGAAAGCGCCAAGCATCACGAACGGAACATTGTGCGGACGGAACGGCTGGGTGCCGAAGCCCTTGCGCTTGCCGATGATCAACACGATCACCAGAGCGGCGACTGCAGCATTGATGTGCACGACCGTACCACCTGCGAAATCGTGGGCGGCAGCGCCGATAGCCTGGGAGATCGCGCCGTCAGCGCTCAGCAGACCGCCATTCCACACCATGTGGGCGAGCGGAGCGTAATCGAAGGTAATCCACAGCGCGACGAAAATCATCCACGTGGAGTACTTGACACGTTCAGCGATAGCGCCGCAAATCAGAGCGACGGTAATCATGGCGAATGCGGACTGGAACGCCACATCGACGCTGACCGGGTAGTTGTTGGAGTTCAGCGAAGCCGATGTGAAGACACCGCCGTCGGAAACCATGGAATCCTTCAGCAGGAAGCCTGTGGCCGGATCACCGAAGACACCGCCGACCGAAGTGCCTGCGTAGGCGATGGACCAGCCCCACAGCACCCAGATCACCATTGTGACGGACAGAGCGGCCGCCTCCATGATCATCATGTTCAGCACGGCCTTTGCGCGGACCATGCCACCGTAGAAGAACGCCACACCAGGCGTCATGAGGAACACAAGGGACGCGGACGTCAAAATCCACGCGGCATTTCCAGAATCAAGCTGACCCATGTCACCCTCCTCTTTCTTTCTTTTTGAGTTCACATTTCCGGCCCCATCGTATGGGGCTGACAAAACGGTATGGAACGCCGCCCGCGTTTTGAAAACGTTACGACGTGTTACAGCAAGGTAACGCCATCTCGCCATTACGTCAACCGAAAACGGCGGAATAAAGCGGCTGGCACGTTTTGTTTCAGATTGCGCACCGCTCTCAGGCCAAACCACTATCAGCCCATTTTTCAGCGTATCTGCCTTATGTATGGCAGATTTGGAGGACTGACACGAGACATTTCGCCTATATATGCCACTCTCACTCGCAAAAAAGGTGCTTTCGGGGGTAAACATATACCTTCTAAGTCGACTTTCTCCAAAAGCATCTGCCATATATAAGCGAGAAACCAGCGGACGAACCGGCAAATCTGCCATATATAGGCGAAATAGGACTGGTCGGGGGTAAAAAGAAAGCCTCCCACGCGGGGAGGCTTTCTCGGGAGCGCAATCAGCTCAGGCGAGGATGCCGTCGACGAAGCCTTCCGGATCGAACGGGGCGAGATCGTCCGGGCCTTCGCCGAGGCCGACAAGCTTGACGGGCACGCCAAGCTCCTTCTGCACGGAAATCACGATGCCACCCTTTGCGGAGCCGTCGAGCTTGGAGAGCACCACACCGGTAATGCCGATGGCTTCGGCGAACACCTTGGCCTGGGTCATGCCATTCTGGCCAGTGGTGGCGTCGAGCACGAGCAGCACCTCGTCGACCGGAAGGTTCTTTTCGGTAACGCGGCGGATCTTGCCGAGCTCGTCCATGAGGTTCGCCTTGTTCTGCAGGCGGCCCGCAGTGTCGATGATGAGCACGTCGGCGTTCTCTTCCTTGGCCTTGGCACTGGCCTCGAATGCGACGGACGCCGGATCGGCGCTGTCCTTGTCGGAACGCACGACCGGGACACCGACCTTGGCACCCCAAGTTTCCAACTGGTCGGCGGCCGCCGCGCGGAAGGTATCGGCAGCGCCCAACATGACCTGCTTGCCTTCGGAAACAAGCAGGCGGGAAAGCTTGCCCGCAGTGGTGGTTTTGCCCGTGCCGTTCACACCGACCATGATGATGACGCTTGGTTTGTTCGCGTCTTCCTTATTGGCATTGAGGCGGCGATCCGTGTCAGTGCCTACGAGCTTCAACAGCTTGTCCTTCAGCGCGGCACGCACTTCGGCCGGATCGGACTGGCCTGCGATTCGGGCGTCGCTGCGCAGTTCCTCGACGAGCTGTTCGCTGGCTTCCGCGCCAACATCGGCAAGCAGAAGGGTGTCTTCGACGTCTTCCCAGTCGGCTTCGGAAAGCTGATCCTTCGCAAGAATGTTGAACAGAGCCTTGCCGAACGGATTGCCGGATTTCGACAGGCGCGCCTTAAGACGCTGCATGCGCGTGCCGGCGGATTCGGGGGTTTCATGAACCGGTTCGGGCTTGGCTTCGGTGGCTGGTGCAGGAGCCGCCGTTTCGGAAGAGGAAGCTTGAACTGAGGACTTCTGCTGGCTTTCAGCCGGAGCTTTTTCAGCTGCATCAACATTGGAATCAACGGACGGCTTCACCGTGGAAGAATCAGCCGCAGCCGACTTTGCTTCCGCGGCAAGACGGGCGTCAGCCTTGGCTTTCGCATCCTCCGTGGACTTATCGACGGCGTTCTTGCGGGTCTTACCGAGCCACCAACCGCCAATCACCAGAATTGCCGCGATAACGACAACGGCGACAATCGCAATAATCACATTCGTATCCATGACTCCAGCCTAAAAAGCGCAACGGACACACCGGCTCCGCCCCGCGGACGCACCACGAATGTCCGATTCTGCAGAATCGGACAACGAACCGTCCAAATACCGAGCCCAAGTGTCCGATTCACCAGAATCGGACAACCAGACGTCACAAAACATGCGTTACGTGTCCGATTCGGGAGAATCGGACAAACACAAGCCCATATACGTATCACGGTTGACCGTTTCTGCAGAATCGGACAGACTATCCACGGGGCATGAAAAACTGGACGGCATGGCCAATACATCCAGAATGACGTCGTATCAGCGGCGCGAGCAGCTCATCGAAATCGGTCGTTCGCTGTTCGCGTCGAAGGGGTTCGAAGCAGTGAGCGTGGAGGAGATCGCCGCCACCGCGAAAGTGTCGAAACCCATTGTGTACGAGCATTTCGGAGGCAAAGAGGGCCTGTACGCTGTGGTGGTGGACCGTGAGATGCGCGCGCTTACCGACACGCTCGTCAACGCGCTCTCCGACCCACAAGCGCACCCCCGTCAAATCGTGGAACGCACGGCGCTGGCACTGCTCACCTATGTTGAGGAGAATGCTGAAGGATTCCGAGTGCTCACCCGCGATTCGCCGAAAACCGATCCGGCCAGCTCGTTCAATTCGCTTTTGGGAGACATCGCCCTGCGCGTGGAAGACATTCTCGCCGAAGCGTTCAAACGCCAGCATCTGCCGGCCAAGGGCGTGCCATACTACGCGCAGATGCTCATCGGCATGACCGTATATACCTGCCAGTATTGGGCGGACCAGCGCAAACTCAGTAAAGAGCAGATTGCCGCGCACATCGTGAATCTGGCCTGGTATGGCTTGAGCCGCATGGAAGCCAAGCCGGAACTGCGTTTCGAAAGCGACAAAGCCACAAAAGAGGCGGAAAAGCAGGAAAGGCGCGAAATCAAGGAAATCGCAAAACGCGAGCGCAAGGCCGCAAAAGAGGCACAATCACAAAACAATACGGAAAGCCCAGCCGAGCAGAACGCTGAACAGAATACCGAACAAGGCGCAGCCGGAAGCCAAGGCACGCAAGCCGAACAGCAGTCGTAAACCCAGCCGCCCCCAGTCATCGTAAGCATCGCAGCCCACGCCAGCAGGCGCCAGACGCAGGAATCGAACAGTGCCCACAACAGGGGAATCGCAAGCATCGCACAAGCCAACAAGCATCGACGAAAACTTACAAATTGTCAACAACGGTACCCTTAAGGGAAATTTCAGGTGCAGATTGCGCTATTCAGGGTGCCTATTGCGTACAAACCGTTCCCCTGAAGCGAACAAGGTGCTACGTTAGTTTCGTTACGCAGTGGCCACGCGCCGCGCGCGGAAGGTCACCTCGTCCTACCAAGGAAGACTATGCAGGAGAAGAAGACGCTCACCTTCGTGGTGCCCGCGTACAACATGACCGAATATTTGGAACGATGCGTCATGTCGTTAATCGCAGCGAAGTGCAACGACGACATCGAAGTGCTGATCGTGGATGACGGCTCGTCCGACGGCACGCTGGAAATGGCACAGAAATTCGAAGCCCGCTATCCAGGCATCGTGCGCGCCATCTACCAAGAGAACAAGGGGCATGGCGGAGCCGTCAACACCGGCATCGCGGCGGCAAGCGGCATGTACGTGAAGGTTGTTGACGCCGACGATTGGGTTGGCCCCGAATCGCTCGAACAGGTCATGGCCGTGCTGCGCGAAGAGGCCGATTCCACCGAGCCGATCGACATGCTCGTCACTAATTATGTGTATGACAAGGTTGGCAAACGCAACAAGCATGTGGTGAACTTCCGCCATGCCATGAAGGCCGGCGAGCGCCTGACCTGGAACGATCTTGGGCATTTCGGCTTGGCTGAATACATTCTCATGCACGCGCTGACGTACCGCACCGCCGTGGTGCGAGAGTCCGGCATGCAGCTGCCGGAGCACACGTTCTACGTGGACTTCATTTACGCGTACCAACCGTTCCCGTGGGTGAAGACCATGAAGTATTTGGATACGCCGTTCTACCACTATTTCATCGGGCGCGACGGGCAGAGCGTGCAGACCGATGTGATGATCCGCCGCGTCGACCAGCTGCGCCTCGTCAACCAGTGCATGGTGCGTGCAACTCCGGAACGCGGCACGGTGCCGGACGGCCTGTACCGTTATATGATCCACTTCCTGGCGATTGAAAGTTCCGTGGCAAGTGTGTTCATGATTTTGTCTCGCGATCCGGAAAATTATGAGAAGAAAAAGGATATGTGGGACGACATTAAGGCGTACTCCCCCACTATTTACAAGGATGTGCGCAAGAAGGCCATGTCTCGTGCGTTGAATTTGCGCGGGTCGATCGGTCGTTTCGTGATTCGCAAGGGGTATTTCGTGGCGGAACACGTCGTCGGGTTCAACTGATCGCGATTTCCGACGATTTGATGGTCAATCGACGGTCTAGATAGCACTATCTGCCTTATATATGGCAGATGCCCTTGATAGCAAGGTGACTTAGAGGGTATATTTACCCCCGAAATCGCCTTGCCTACAAGCACGAGTGCCATATATATAAGCGAAATGCCTCGTGTCAGCTCTCGAAATCTGCCATATATAAGCGAGATATGGGCAAAAACTGACGTACGAGGATGCGGATGCAGCCGTGAGGCTGTCGGGAGCAGTACTGACGCTTCCAACAGCCTGCGTTCATGCGGAATGCTCCGAGCGCGGAAACCTTGGCTCATTGGGACGGGTTTTGCCGAATTTCGGGGCTTTATGCTTAGTTCCAGCGGTCGGACATGGTGAAACTGTTGTGCATGAGATTGCTGGACGTGTAGAGCACGTCGTTGAGCAGTTTCGTAACGTGAGTGCGCAAATATTCCGCCATTTCTTCGTTGGACTGCTGCAGTTTTGCGATAATTGCAATACTTGCGTTTTCCGCAATCTCTGCGGCCCCTGCACGCTCTTGCGATTCGGACGCGCTCGTTTGCGCGGACATCTCACGCAATTCGGCATCAGTGCGTTCCACCAGACGATGGCCGTAAGCGCAGGCCGATTCCGCAAATCCTTCGATCGCATTGCTGGTTTCGTAGAAATGCGCGTCGGCGAGCGCGGCGATCAAACGGTTCGCCCAGTACAGGTTGCCGGTCGAGACTTCCGGCGTGGTGTCACGCAGGTAGGCGGGCGTATCGTCGACGTTCGCATAGAACGGCGTGGCCGCGGTGAAGGGGCCGGAACCGTATGAGATCCACATGATCGAACGGCTTGCCTCCGGCGCGTACGGACGAATCTGCATGGCCACCATATGCCCGGTGCGGTTGATGCCGATCGGACGGTAGCGATGGCGGCTTTCCGGCGTCCCGAGCGTACCGTACGGATCGTAAGGGGTCCCCTCGAAGTGTGCACTCATCAGGAAGTCGACGTCTTCGAGCGTCACAGCGTTCTCAGGCACACGACACCACGGAATATCGTCGGATGCGGGCGTGTAGCGGGCGGCCGGCGAATCCCAATCCTCGCTTGGATTGAGGTAGCGCTGCATGTACCAGGCGCGCGGCGTGTTGTAGATATGGTCTTTGGTGGTGGCGGTACCGAAGGCTGTGCGCGGATTGAAATGGTTGTGGCCCAGCGCCGCGCCGCTACTGCTATTGCCGCCACCGTTCATGCCGCCGTTTCCGAAAGCGCTCGTCGACTGGAATCCGAAGCCGCCACTTGCTGCCGCGCTCATAGTGCGGTCAAGGTGGTGCGCGTCCATGAATTCGCGCAGATCGGCACTGCACATGAATTCGCGTTGGGCGTTGAAGGCGTCGTCGAAGTCGAAATCGTCGATGCCGAGCTGGTTGGGGATGGTCGCATAGCAGTCGTCCGGCACGCGGCGGGCGATCCAATGGTGCCCGCCGATTGTTTCGACGTACCAGATTTCGTTTACGTCGGAAATGATGATGCCGTTCGATTCGTAGGTGCCGTATGTTTCAAGCAGTTCGGCGAGACGTGCGACGCCTTCGCGCGCCGTGGTTACGTAAGGCAGCACAAGGGTGATGATGTCTTCCTCTCCGATTCCGCCCGGAATTTCAGGGGTATCAGCGGCTTCGTTCGCCGGTTGCAGTTCAACGAGCGGATCAGCGGCTAGCACGCGCTCGTTGACTGCGATGGTTTCAGTGGCGCTCATCGCCACATTGTGCTCGTTGACGCCCGCTTCCGCGAGAATTCCGCGATTCGGCAGCACGTTCGGCACAATGCTGTATCGGCATGGATTGTCTGGAAGGTCAATTTCGACATGACTGAGCACACTGCGGTAATGTCTCGGCTGGTCTTGCGGTGCTACCGCAATGAATTTCTTGGGATCGTAACGTCCGGAACCGGAATCATCGTCGCGTGCGATGATGGTGGAGCCGTCGTAGCTGGCTTTCTTGCCTACAAGAATCGTGGTACATGACATGCGTTCCACTGTACGAGCAGATATGCAGAAATGATATTGCGATTCGCGGGAATTCGATGATGATTCGGCAATGACTTGGTGATAATCCACGTTTTTCGTTACTTACAACTGATTTGTGTGGCGTTTTGCGTAAATATGCTGTATACTGTCTCTCTGTTGCCCCTCTAGCTCAACGGTTAGAGCAGCGTCCTTTTAAGTCGTGGGTTGTGGGTTCGAATCCCACGGGGGGCACCGCCTGAAAGCCCGAAAGCCGTTTGCCACAATGGTTTTCAGGCTTTTGTCATACTCTGGCACACGCCTGCCGGCGGTTCGGTCCCACACCTGCCGACGCGCCAGTCCCACATCCTGTCAACCCCACACCTTGACAGCCCCACACCCGCCGAGTTGCACCCGCTGGATCGAACCCACCGACCCCATACTCCGCCAACCGCTGCAGTGCGCATTACATCTTGACGGTTTTGACCGCAACACGCCGGAATCTGCGGTCAAAAGCGTCAGGAGAGCGAGCAAGAGGAGAAGACCGACCGACAGGTGAGACGAAGGATGTGGTTTAGGTCACATCCGGACGGTCCGCAAAGGTGCTAAAATGGTCGAACATATGTTCGAATGACTTGAATTCGAGGCGTGTCGAACACTACATCTAGTGAATAGCCCCAAGACACACCACTACAAACAGTGGGTACGCTAGAGGGAGCGGATTTTACGTCCACGCCGGCTGACAACCGCATATCGACTACGCGCTTTAAGGAGGATGCCCGATGACGGTCACGGTCTTC
>ERZ1032238.44-NODE-44-length-34548-cov-10.160467_pt1 | contig 34548 bp, 20 predicted proteins | sample MGYA00518736_ERZ1032238 | MGnify/ENA primary metagenome ERZ1032238 (study PRJEB33719, sample SAMN04261349) | wastewater metagenome | biome: periurban shantytown; feature: human; material: feces | host: Homo sapiens | place: Peru: Lima | collected 2012-01-15 ... | reverse complement strand
GACACTTCGGACGTTTTCGTCATTTCCATTCACCGATCTTTGGCGACTACCGTGATACCACGGTCTTACATTCAGTTATCAATCAATAATCAATTATTCGGCAACTTACGATGATTACTGGAATCGCAGTGTTTTATCTTATATATTTCCAGCTATCGCGATATTTCCGCTTTATTCCGCAGGAACGTCAATTTTGTAGCCCAAACCGCGCACCGTGGTCAGATATTTCGGATGCGCCGGATCCTCCTCGATTTTGGAGCGGACACGCTTGACGTGTACATCCAACGTTTTGGTGTCGCCAACGTAATCGGACCCCCAAATGCGGTCGATCAGCTGGTGGCGGGTCATCACACGGCCCTTGTTCTGCATGAGATATTCGAGAAGCTCGAATTCCTTCAGCGGGAAGAACACGTTCTCTCCGCGCACCATCACCTCATGCTGGCCGATCTTCATGGAAATGTCGCCGCAGATCAGCGGAATATCGTCATTGGAGGATTCCGTCGCGTCGGCCACCATCTGGTTGCGTCGCAGCACCGCACGCACCCGCGCCAGCAGCTCGCGGAACGAGTACGGCTTGGTGATGTAGTCGTCCGCGCCGATTTCCAAACCGACCACCTTGTCGATTTCCGCGCTTTTCGCGGTGAGCATGATGATCGGTACGCGGCTTTGCTCACGAATTCTGCGACATAGCGCGGTGCCGTCAAGCCCTGGCAGCATCAGATCGAGCAACACCAAATCGATGCCGCCTTTAGTGAATAGTTCCAGCCCTTCCTCGCCGGTGGCCGCGGCGGACACGTCGTAGCCTTCGCGGGTGAGCTGGTAGACCAGCGGCTCTCGATACGATTCCTCGTCCTCGACGATCAGAATACGTGTCATCAGTGCTTCTCCTCCATTGCTCTGTTGATGGGAACGTTGCTTGTTATTTGCTGTATTCGGTTTAGCTCAGATTATTCGGATTACTCGGATTGCGTAGTTTCGATGCGTTCGGTTTCGCCCGTCACTTCCATGCGATCCGCTTCCGCAGTTTGTACGTTTCCCGCAGTCTCTGCAGTTTCCGCTGTTTCCACCGCCTGTGCCTGAGGCAGGGTGATGGTGAAGGTCGATCCCTCCCCCTCACGCGACCACACGGCGATAGTGCCTCCGCAATCCTGCACGCAATGTTTGGTGATGGCCAAACCCAATCCTGTACCCCCTGTTTCGCGGGAACGTGCGGGATCGACACGGTAGAATCGCTCGAAAATACGATCCAGCGAGGATTCCGGAATGCCAATGCCCTGATCGACGACACGAATCGCAACCTCGTCATCGCCACTGCCGATGCCGACTGCGACGGTGGTGTGTTCCGGAGAATAGTTGACGGCGTTTTCCACCAGATTCTTCACCGCCGTTTTGATGGTTTCATGATCGGCGTTGATGAACAGATCATCCTCATCGACAGCGTTTACGGCACCCTCGACGTGCACCAGCTTCTGCTTGCCATTCAGCGAAAGCACCAGATTGATATGCTTCGATTCGGCCTTCACCTGGTTTTCGACGATCGCCTCGCGTACCAACGCAAGCACGGAAAGCCGTTCCGCGTTCAGCACCGCAGCCGCGCTTTGCGCCTTCTGCAAGTCGATCAAGCGATGCACCAATTCCGTCAATCGTTCGGATTCCTTGGAAATGCGGCCCGCAAAATACTTCACCATGCCGGGATCGTCCGCAGCGTCGCCGATCGTTTCGGCAAGCAGGGAAATCGCACCGGCAGGAGTCTTCAATTCGTGCGAAACGTTCGTCACAAAATCGCGTCGCATAATCTCAAAACGACGCTGCTCGCTCATATCCGAAATGAAAATCGCAAAAAGATCATCGGAGATCTGACCGACCCGCACATGCAGATACAGCGTGTCGGAAGGACGGAACTTACCTGCCTCAATGCCTTTGCCGTCGGTGTTTTTCGCGGCCGCACGGGCGGCTCGATCCAGCGGAATCGACAATTCGCGTTCGCGCACCACGCTGTCGGTCGACACCAATCGCAGAATATCGCGGATTTCGGCAAGCGTCATCGCACTGTCCTCAACAATGCCGAAACGTTGCGCGCCCGGGGAAACGTATGCGACCGACGCCAGTGAATCGACGACGATCAACGCCTCCGGCATGACGGCGATCAGCTGGCGTTCCGTGGACTGCACGGGCACGCGCGGCCCGAACAGCGACATGTTCTTCTGCGCGCCGAACAGGCTTGGATCGTTCGGGTCGATCTCATCCTCCCCCAATTGCACGCCACGGGCACGCCCCAGCAAAAAGGCGACCACAGCGACGGCAACAACCACAATCGCCATCACCACGTGCTCCAGCGTCATACGTTAACCTTCCGATAATCCGTCATTCTTCTTCAACAGTAGCGGTTCCGGAAAGCGATTTCCGTGCGCGATTCCCTCACGCCATCGGAAGTTTCCCCGCAGTTCACTTTCGTGAGATTCGCCATACCGAAATATGAGACGGCCCGTCCAGCAACCGATGCGTTGGACGGGCCGTCTTTCATGCGCTTACATGCGCTTGACGATGTTCACCGCGATTTTCGCCGCGGTGTCGGCATATTCGGAAATGTCGAATTCCTTGAATTCCACGTAATCCGTGTCGGCATTGTCGCTCAACGCGCGGATGACCAGCACGGGCAGGCCGTTGCGCGCCGCGACATGCGCCACCGCGGCGCCTTCCATTTCGACCGCGTCCGCGCCGGTTTCGCGAATCACCTGCTCCACTTTCTTCGGATCGTCCACGAAATAGTTGCCCGTGGCGATGATGCCGGTGATGTGATGCACGCTCAGATCGGTCAGCACCTTATCGGCGACTTCGATCAGACGGTCGTCGGAGTGGAATTCCTCCACCGGCTGGTCCGCAGTGCCTGGCTTCCACTGGCCGACGAGGCGCATGTCGGTGTCGAGGTAGCGCAACGTGCCGCCAAGCACCACGTCGTTGATGTGCAGATGCGTGTTGAGATTGCCTGCGATGCCGGAGAAGATCACGGCGTCAGGCTGGTCCGCGTCGATGAGATGCTGCGTGGTGGCGGCGATATTGACGGTGCCCATGCCGCCGACCGTTGCCGCAACGTTGACGCGAGTGCCCTTGTTGGTTTCGATGGTGCCGCGTGTCACGCTGACGCCGGCTTCCTCCGTTACGGTGATGTCGCTCAATGCGGATGCGATATTGGCGACTTCCTCGTCCATGGCGCCGATGATGGCGATTGTGCTCATGCGTTCGTTCCTTTCGATTGCTTCACGCTTTTCGCTCGGTTTCGCTTATTTTCGCTTCGCTCACTTCCAGCGGCGCTTGCCCACAGCTTGCGCAAGTTCGCGCAGCAACGCTTCCGTAATCTGCCAGCTCAAGCATTTGTCGGTGATGGATTGACCGTACGTGAGTTCGGCGAGCGGTGCCGGTTTTTGACTGCCACCTTCGATGAAGCTTTCCATCATGATGCCGGTGATGCCTTCCTCACCTTCGGCGATACGGCTTGCGATATTACGTACCACTTCGACTTGGCGATGTTCGTCTTTGCCGGAATTGCCGTGCGAGCAGTCCACGATCAGACCGTGTGCCGCCGCGGATTCGACCGGCATTTCCTCACGGATGAGCTTCATGGCATTCGCCACGGATTCGGCGTCATAGTTCGGGCCGCTGCTCGAACCACGCAATACCACATGGCAGTCGGGATTGCCAAGCGTTTTGACTACGGCCGCACGACCCATATGATCGATGCCGAAGAACGTATGCTGCTGTGCCGACGCAAAACACGAGTCGGTCGGCGCTTTGATGGAACCGTCGGTAGCGTTTTTGAAGCCGATCGGCATCGACATGCCCGAAGCGAGCTGGCGGTGCACCTGGCTTTCCGTATTGCGAGCGCCGATCGCACCCCAGCTGACCGCGTCGGAAATGTATTGCGGGCTGGTTGGTTCCAGGAATTCCGTGGCGGTGGCCAAACCTGCGTCCAATACGCCAAGCAGCGTACGACGGGCCAAAAGCAGGCCTTTTTTGATATTGCAGCTGCCGTCGATGTCGGGATCGTTGATCAAGCCTTTCCAACCGACCGTCGTACGCGGTTTTTCGAAATACACGCGCATCACAATCAGCAATTCTCCGCCCAGCTCGTCTTTCAACGCGGCCAAGCGACGGGCGTAATCGAGTGCGGCAGCCGGATCATGCACGGAACACGGACCGACGATCACCAGCAATCGATCGTCCTGGCCGTACAGGCAGGCACGAATCTCATCGCGTGAATAGGCGACGATCTCTTGCGCCTGATCGCTGAGCGGCAGGTCCCCCAACACCTGCGCCGGCGTGGGAAGCACCTCGAATTCAAGCACCCTGCGGTTCACGATGCGGCTGATGCCGACCTGATCTTCCCAGCGTGGCACATCCGTAGCCACCAGCGGATTCTTTCCCTCATCCATGGCCTCGCGGATGGCGCGAAGCTCTTCAGGCGTGTTCAGCTGCTGCTGCATTTCACTGCTCTCCTTGACAATCACCTATCTCCCCAAGAATATCAATCAAATGGCAGTCGCTATGCAAAAACCGTGCGATTACGCAGTTACACGTATTCCGCACGGTTAGTTATTTGCGATTATTTGCGCTTATTTGGCGAGTGCGCGACGGCTTTCGACCGCATCGGCAAGCGTGTGCAGCAACTGTTCGGTACGTTCCCACGGCACGCAGGCGTCGGTGATGGATTTGCCGTACTCGAGCTGGTCGAGCGGAGCGGGCTTCTGATTGCCGGCTTTCAGGAAGCTTTCCATCATGATGCCGCTGATGCCCGACTCTCCCGTTGCGATGCGGGAGGCGATGTTTTCGATCACTTCGGCTTCGCGCACTTCGTCCTTGCCGCAGTTGCCGTGCGCCGCGTCGATGACAAGACCGTGCTCGCTCGGGCCGGACGCCTTGGAAACCTTCAGATCGGCCAACGCCTTCGCCACGGAATCGGTATCGTAGTTCGGGCCGTGCGAGGAGCCGCGCAACACCAGATGGCAATCGGGATTGCCCTTGGTTTCGGCGGAAATCACACGACCGTCAAGATTGATGGACAGGAAATGATGCTCGAAGGCGGCCGCGAAGCAGGAATCCGCTGCCGGCTTGATCGAACCGTCGGTGGCGTTCTTGAAGCCGATTGGCATCGACATGCCCGACGCGAGCTCGCGATGCACCTGGCTTTCGGTGTTGCGAGCGCCGATCGCACCCCAGCTAATCAGGTCGCAGATGTACTGCGGGGTGATCGGATCCAGCCATTCCGTGGCTGCCGGGAGTCCAACGCTCAGCACGTCGGTCAGCACCTTGCGTGCGAGCCACATGCCCTTGCGAATATTGAACTGGCCGTCGAGATCGGGATCGTTGATCAGACCCTTCCAACCGATGGTGGTGCGTGGCTTTTCGAAATACACGCGCATCACAATGACCAGTTGGTCTTCCAGTTCTTTTTTGACCGCGGCGAGTTTTGCCGCGTATTCGTGCGCCGCTTTCGGATCATGAATCGAGCATGGGCCGACGATGGCAAGCAGACGATCGTCTTTGCCGTTGAGCACATCGCGGATTTCCTGACGGGACTTCAACACCAGATCGCTCATCTCATCGGTGAGTGGAATTTCCTTCAGAAAATATCGGGGAGCCGGAATCGGGTCCAACTGTCGAATATTGACATCCACGGTCTCCGGAAACACGGCGTTATCCAACAACTGCGCATCCTTCGAACTATCTGGACCGCGAAGACCTGACATCTCTTCTGCTCCTCCTTATACCTGCATACCTGCTTCATGCATACTGTGCATGGATGATAATCACCGAAGTTACCTTAACGGATAAAAGTGGAATAGCACGAATGCCGACTGCATGCTGGACTTTTTGCGAAGTCCCATGCAGTCGGCATTCGTCAATCGGTTTGTCGGTTTACGTATCAGTCAGCCAGAGCGCCCATCGGATCCCATGCGGGGAGCATGGTGGCTGGCTCGTCAAGAGCGGCCTGATATTCGGCAGGGAGCAGCGCCTTCGGCACGGCGACCTCGTACACGTATTCGGTGAACCAGTCGTCGCTCATAGTGAAGTAGCCCTTGTCTGCGATCTTGTCGCCCCAAGAGTTCTCCACACGCCAACGACGGGTGGTCGTGCCGTCTTCGGCCACGTCCACGCCGACGAACGCCATAGCGTGGTTCATCGCGGAATCGGCGAAACGCACGCGATCTTCCTTGTTCAGATCGAAGTCGACGCCATACACCTTGCCGTATTCAAACAGATCAGTAGCCCAAGCGCCGTTTTCACGATCCATCATCGGGTGGCAGTCAGCACCGAACCATACTGGAATGCCCTGCTCTTCGAGAATCTGACGCACGCAATCCTTCATGAACTGGTTCGGCACGTTCAGGTATTCGGTCGGGTCTCCCCCGGCCACATTACCCAAGTGCTCGATACCGATCTTCTTGCCCTTCGCATGCTCCTGACGAGGATCGTCGACCAGGCACACGTAGCTTTCCAAATCGGCGGAACCGACGTACTTCTGCCAGAATTCCACAGGCGTGACCTCACCATCGCGATGGAACTCGCCGTCCTTGTCGGTCCACTCCCAGTCGAAGCTCTTCGGCGGCTCGCCCAAGTGAATCGTCAGAATGCGGTGTCCGGCGGCGGTCGCTTCGGCGATTACCGATTCGATCGAAGCCGGATCAGCATACATGTGCGCGACGGCCGTATGCAGCAGACGACGCAATTGCACGTTCATTTCGCCGGTGTTCTTGGAGGATTCGGTTTCCGGGAACAGATCCTTCGGAACGGCACCGTACTTCTTGTACACGTTCATGGCCATGGTCCACTGGCCGCCGTCGCCCATCACGTCGGCGAGCAGATGCTGGATCAGGCGGGAGTCGGACGGCTCGCCGGCCTTCACCAGTTCGGCCACGTCCTGCAGGAAGTAGTTGACGCGCTCGAGCTTGTCGTAGTACATGGCATAGTTCTGGGAGAACTCGAATTCCTTCAGCCCCATGTTCTTCTTGGCCACGAAACGAGCCACGTTCAGCGAGCTGAACAGCCAGCAACGGCCGGAACGATCCTGATGGGTGGCGGTGCCATTGTCGACAATGGTGGAGAATCGGCGCTGCATCAGGCGGGCGCGGTCATAGTTGCGTGCCACCTTGTTGATGCCAGCCGCGGTGACCGCGTTCATGGCCATACGGTTGTGGTCGCTGGCTTCGAAATCCTCAACCAGCGTTGCCAATGCATCAGCGCTCAACGGCGTGATGTCAGTCATTGTTCTGTTCCTCCTGTGCTTCTTCGCCCTGGTCAGACTGCTCGTCTTCGGACGGTTCTTCAAAATCGTCATTATTCTGCTGTTCGTCGGAGACAACATCCTCGTCGAAGGTCACTTCCGGTTCGCCCGCAACAGTTTCGCCACTCTCGTCGTGCGATTCCGCCGGAGTTTCAGCTTCAGCTGCGGAATCATGCTGTTCGCCGTCGATGGAATTGACCACGGACAGGCCGTTCGCGCCGAAACCGGAGAACGCGTTGGCAAACATGGCACGCAGTTCACTGACACGCTGCGTGATCTGCGCCTCACGGGTCTGCAGGTCGGCGATGCGCTGCTGCACACCTTCAAGCTCGCTCTTGGCTGCCTCACGACGCTCGTTGATCTGCTCGTCGGCCTCTTCGGTGGCCTGCTTGAGAATGCTGGCAGCCTGCTTGTCGGCTGCCTCACGCTTGTCGGAAGCGTATGCCTCGGCCTCATCGCGCGTATGCTGCGCTTCTGAAATCAGCTCGTCGGACTGCTTCTTGGCGATTTCACGGCGTTCGTTCAGGTCGGCGAGCAGCTCGTTGACCTTCTTCGTAGCCTCATCCTGCTGGGCGGAAATGTCGGCGCGAATCTGCTCCACCTCGGCATTGACCTGGCTGATGGTCTTGGTGCGATGCACTTCGGCCTCGTCGGTGATCTCCTGTGCCTTGGCTTTGGCGGTATCCGTGATTTCCGAGGCACGGCGCTGCGCGTCCGTCATCATCTTGGACACCTGCTCACGCACGTCGGCCAGCTTCTTGTTGGCTTCGGCCAACGCGGATTCGATCTGGTCGTTGGTCTCGCTTTTCATGCGGTTGATCTCGTCATTGGCGTTCTTGCGCTGCGCCGCGATCTGCTCGGTGGCTTCGGCGCGCAGATCGGAGAGCTCGCGCTCCTGCGTGGCGCGCTCCGATGCGAGACGCTTGTCGTGCTCCTCACGGGAGTTCGTCAATTCCAGATCGACGGTCTGGCGCTGCGCCACCACGGCCTTCTGCGCTTCGCCACGCAGCTGGTCCGCTTCGCGCTGGGCGTTGGACTTCAACATGTCGGCATCATTATTGGCCTTCGACAGCACCGCTTCGGCCTTGGCGTTGGCCTCGTCGAGAATACGCTTGGCGTCGAGCTTGGCGTTGTTCAGCAGGGTTTCGGCCTGAAGCTGCACCGTGGCGCGTGCCGCGGAAGCGTCTTTCTTGGCACGGTCGAGCAGCTCGGCGCTGGTTTGTTCCGCGCTGGCGAGCATCTGCTGCGCGTTGGCGCCCAGAGATGCGAACGAATTCGGGTTGGCCTTCTTGTTTTTCTCTTCCTGCAGCTGTGCCTGCAGTTCAAGGATGGTCTGATCGTCGGCCTTGACCTGATCACGCAGACGGTCCACCGTCTCCTGAGCCAAAGCGAACGCCTCATCGACCCTTTCCTTGTCGTACCCCCTCAACACGATTGGGAACTGCTCAACCATGGTATTCCTTTCACGAATTCCCTTCCATCGCGCATCTTGCCCGCGCCTATCCGTTTTGAACTTTAGCGCAGAACAAACGTTCGGCACACGGCAGTCGCATAATTCTCACAGAGAGCACAGAAATCGTTCGAGGAAACGCCGACGCCGTTCAGCCGAGCAGAATCTCACTTGAGGATGGCTGCAGATAATAACGCACCGATTCGCGGATCACATCGTTACCTGCGGCGATTTGCTGCGCGATTGACAGTCCATGTTGCGGATGTGGCTGCTCGTTGACGATCGGCAGGCTTACGAAACCCGACAGAATGCGCTTTTCCTGCGCTGCAGACCAGTCGAGCAAATGGTAGAACAGCGAATTGCAGACGAACGTGCCCGCATCCGAACTCAACGCGGCGGGAATCTCATGTTTGGCGAAATCGCGCAGAATCGAACGCAACGGCAGGCGCGTCCAATATGCCGCAGGCCCTTCCGGATTGATCGGACGGCGAGGCGGAATCACATTGTCGGCGTCAGGCTTGGCCGCGTCCATCAGATTCGTGGCGCATCGCTCCAACAGCACGCCGCGGGCCGAACGCTTCAAACCGGTGGCGATGACAATATCGGGATTCGCCTGTTCGATGGCGTTCAGCAACATGGGCCAGGCATTGGCGAAACTGACCGGAAGCGTCACCGTCGTCACGCTCATGGAAACATCCTGCAGAAGATCGTCGGACAGCGCCACGGATTGAGATGGATCATTCCAATATTCGGCGAGCGCCACGGGAACAAGTACGGCCGGATTCACGTCGATGCCGTCGTACGGGGTGAAACCTGAGATGACGATGTTGATCTGCTGCATGTGTTCCAGTGTACGTGGTTGAAAGGTGGGTTCGTTTACGATCAGTGCTTATGCATTTGTGAGAATGCTTCGGCGAACACCGCGTGCATGCGCGCTTTCGCTTCTTGTTTGGCATGTTCCGGGTCGAGGCTGCGCGCGATGTTCTCGGCGATCGGCATGTCGGCCTGTGTGGTGATTTTGAGATTCGTTTCGGATCCGGCGACGATGGCGACCGGCTCGTTCGGCAGATAGTCCACCACCACGCGGGTGTCGTCGGTTGGGTGGAAGTCGGGATCGGCGGTGGCGAGCTCGTAGGCTTTGGTGATGGTACCGAAACGGAAGGCCTGCGGGGTTTGCGCGCGGAATGCGTTCGTACGATCAGGCACGGAGCGCACCACCTTGCGCTCTCCAAGATCTTCGGTCAGTAGAATCGTGTCAGTGGACGCGTATGCCACGGTCGCCGCGTTGAACTGGTCGAGGCTGTCGATGCAGCCGTCGATGGATCGCTGTTCGACGAACGGTCGCACGGAATCGTGGATGAGGATTTTCGCGCCATCGGGAATGCCTGCCTGCTTGAGCAGATCAAGCGCGGAGCGGGTGCTGTCCACACGCTCGGAGCCACCAGGAATCACGGCACGCACCTTGGTATAACCGGCTTCGTCGATGAGCATGTTCACCATATTGCTGACACGCTCGTTGACCACGACGATGATGTCGCTCACGCGATCGTTGCGTTCGAACGCCTCGATGCTCCAGCAGACGATTGGCTTATCCCCCACCGAAACCAACTGCTTGGGATTGGTCTCATCGAATCGCGTGCCGAAACCGGCCGCCAACACCACGGCCACAACCGGCATCTTCTGTTCCTGCATCTGCTCTCTCTCACTCATACGTCCCACCGTAAACCCCCGAATCGGTTTGCAGCGCGTTTTGCCTTACGTTCTGCACGCAATCCGCAATAGCGCGCCGCTCTCCCACTATTCGCGCACGATCAGCGCAAGCATACGACCTTCGTGCGCTTTGCCTGCGATGGTGGCACGGCGATGCGAGAACCAGAGCGGATTTTCCAGCGTGCACAGGCTACGGCGGATTTTCTTGAAACGTTCCGCGAGCTGCGGTTCGCCTTCGCCATCGGCCTGGCAGATTTCCGCCAATTCCTCGTCTTCGGAAAGATACTGGGTGGCTGCGTTGACGCGGGCGCGGGAGGAAACGACGTTATCAGCCGGAACACCGGCTTTGGCAAGCTCCTGCAGCGCGGCGGCCGCAATATCGATGCCCGGCTGGCCGAAACGGCTCAGCGTGAAGGTTCCAGGGAACTGCGCGTCGAATTCGTCGGCAATGTCTCCGCCCACCTCGTAGCAGTCGCCGCAGATGCACGGGCCCAGCGTGGCGACAATACGCTCCGGCCTGGCTCCCTTGGACACCATCTTTTCGATGGTGGCGCCGATCACACCGTTCTGCAGGCCACGACGGCCGCAATGCGCGGCGCCGATCACGCCAGCTTCCGGATCGGCCATGAGCACCGGCAGGCAGTCGGCCGCGAACATGCCGAGCGCCACGTTCTTCTGAGCGGTCACCTGGCCGTCCGCTTCAACCACTGCCGGCTCATCCGCGGTTTCGCCCACCTGCTGAGCGGTTTCGCCCTTGCCGCCAGACACGTCGAAACCGAACGGACGGTTCATGACGAACAATTCGTCCACATCGACGGCAACGCCGGAATGCACCTGGCTGACCAAGCTCAGCTTCGCGTCGATGGCATTGGAGAGCGCCACACGATTGGCGAGCACATGGTTCGGATCATCGCCGGACTTGCCTCCGAGATTGCAGTGCGCATAATCGCCTTCGCTGGTGCCACCAAGTCGCGTGGTGTACACGACTTTGACGCCCGGCGCAAGCATGATCGGAATGGTCACCGGGATTGGATTGCCGTCCACGTCGGTCGGGTCGATCGCATTGCTGTCAAGAATCGCGTCGTCATACTGCTTGTCAGTCATTTTTTTGTTTTCCTTGATTGTTCTACGATTATTTCAACTTATTTCTGCTGATTTTCTGCGTCTACACGATGTTTTTCGCAATTATTCCGCTTTGAGCGTCGGCTTTTTGGTACGAGATCGGATGGCTGCGTTCACGGGCACTTCCTGCGGGCATGGCATGGAGAAGACATGCGCCGGATTGTTGATGGATTCGACCCAATGTCCGTCGGCGTCACGGAATCCGCCTGCGGGAACGGTGTAGGCGAGCGGCGCCGCGCCCGGTAGCACGAATTCGACTTCCTGACCGGCTTCGATTTTGTTGCGGCTCATAATGGTCACACGGCCGCCGTCTTCTTCACTCCACGAGAGCACTTCGCCAACCACCAGCCAAGCGCGGAAATACGCGGAACGGTCGGTGCTTTGCTGCACTTTGTGTTCCGGATAGTAGAAGCCGGTGGAATAGTCGCGGTGCGCCACCTTGTCTGGCTCGTCCAGCAACCAGTCAGGCAGGGACACGTGTTCCGCCGGGCGCACTCCGGCGTGATACCAGCCTTCCGGCAGGATTTCCGCAGCCGTGTTCGACTTACGCCTCGTACTACGCGCATGGTAGCTCAGATCATCCGGTTCGCCGGCGGAAGCGACTGGAACGGTTGCAATATCCGGCTTCCCCGCGAACGCGCCATCCGCATGTTCCATAATCAAATCGGTGGTTTCCGGCTTGCCGTAATCCGGATCAGACGGGCGAATCACACGGTCATGGAATGGCTTCAGCACAGTGCCATCCTCGTCTTCAAAACCGCGTTGCACCATGTATGCGTCAACGGCGGTCTTGTAAGCGTTCGTCATCGCCGCAATATAGTAGGCGCTCTTGGAACGTCCTTCGATTTTCAGACTGGTCGCACCCGAATCAAGCAGATCGTCGATATGCGCAAGCATGTTCATATCCTGCGAATTGAACAGATACGCGCCTTCCTTAGTCTGTTCTATCGGAAAATACTGGCCGGGACGCTTTTCTTCGACGATGGAATACTTCCAGCGGCACGGTTGAGCGCATTCGCCATGATTGCCGTCACGTCCGGTCAGATAATTGGAGAACAGACAACGACCGGAGAACGCCATGCACATCGCGCCATGCACGAAGCATTCGATGTCAAGATCGTCGGGAATGCGTGCGCGAATGTCTCGCACGGCCTGCAGATCCATTTCACGGGCAAGCACCACACGACGTGCACCCAACTGGTAGAAGGCGTTCGCTGCCTGATAGTTGGTGACTCCCGCCTGCGTGCTCACATGCAGTTCCAGGTTCGGCGCCACTTCGCGAGCCATGAGCATCACGCCAATGTCGGAAACGATCAGTGCGTCCACGCCGGTGTCTTTGAGCTGGCCGATGTATTCGCGCATCGCTTCGACTTCATTGTTGCGCGGCAACACATTGCAGGTCACATACACGCGAGCGCCACGCTCATGCGCGTAACGGGAGCCTTCTTCGAAATCCTCCAAACTCAGGTTTTTCGGCGCCGAACGCATGCCGAACGCTTTACCTCCGCAGTAGACGGCGTCCGCACCGTAATCGACGGCGGTTTTCAGTCCTCGCAGATTGCCCGCGGGAGCCAATACTTCAGGCTTGTTTCTTCTTTGCACGCTTGTTCCTCTTACTCGATTTTTCCGCTCTATATTCTCGACTATTCACGGGACACTTCTGCCGCATCCGGGAAATACATACGAGGAAAAACACATGCGGAAAAACAAAGGCGTCCATCGTGGAGACGGACGCCTTGACGCAAAACGTTGCGAATCTGACACTCAGCCGAGTTTGGCGAGTTCCTCTTCGGTGAGTTCGAGCTCGTCGGCCTTGAGGGAATCGAGAATGGTTTCCGGTCGATGGGCGCCGGGAATCACGAACATGTGGTCGCCCTTGGCCAGCTCCCATGCGAGCACCACACGCTGGTAGCTCACGCCACGGGCTTCGGCCACCTCGCGGAACGGATCGAACAGGCGCTCGTCGTACGGGTGACGGTAGCCGCCCAACGGACTCCAGCACACGAACGCCAGACCCTGCTCGGCGCAATAGTCAAGCGTATCTTGGGTGTCCAGATGAATCGGAGAATACTGGTTCTGCACGGCCACAAGCTTGTCGCCGAGGATCTCCTGCGCGATCTTCAACTGTTCGATGCTCACGTTGGAAACACCCGCCCACTGGGCCACGCCCTGATCGAGCAGCGCCTTGATGCCTTCGCAGGACTCGTTGTACGGCACTTCCGGATCATGACGGTGCAGGTACAGCAGATCGATGCTGTCAATGCCAAGCGCCATCGCGGACTGCTTGCCGTATTCGATCAGATGCTCCGGCTTGCCGTCACGCGGCCAAACCGGCTTGTCACCCTCCCAAGCGCGGCGCAAGCCCACCTTGGTGGCCACGGTGACTTCCTCACGCGGGCCCTTCCACGAGTCAAGCGCCTCACGCACCAGCTTTTCGCCGGTCTGTTCCTCTTCGCCCGGCGTGTAGTACGCCCAAGCGGTGTCGATGTGACGGCATCCGGCATCCAACGAGGCGTGCAATGTTTCGATACCGACATCGTGACCACGATTGTTTTCAATGGTCAACGGCATTTCACCATGGCCGATGGCCGTGGTGCGGAACGGTCCAAGATTACGGAACAAAGCCATCCCGATCTCCTTCAACAACGTACAGAGTGTCTTTCCGAATGCAACCTTACCAGCCGACCCGCCTCAGCAGGCAACAAACCCACCAAACATGCGCGTAATGCCGCAGATCAGCGACCACCGAAGCTGCCGCCGCCGGAACCACCGGAGGAACCGCCGAAACCACCGCCGGAGAAGCTACCACCGGAACCACCGTAACTGCTGGATGGAGATGCCGCGGCAATCGTCGATTGAATATCAGCAAAACCTGATTCCAACTGCGCGCCAATATCACCAAAATTGGCGCTCGGCGAGAAATCCATCGAATTCGTATCACACGAAGCAGGACCGGCGTAATGATGATTGAAATACCATGAACGGTAACTCCAGTAGAGCAGCGAATCGGAAGCGTTGGCATCAAGCCAACTCGGGTCGGCAAGCTGCGGGTACGCCTTGAGCAGCTGCTTCATCGCCTTTTCGGAAATGCCGAACGCGGTGGCGTACACCATGTAGCGACCCCACAACGTCAGATCAGCCACACCACGATCACGGAAGTCGCTGAAATCCTCCATATACCGTTTCAAACCGACCACCTGACCGGCAAGACGCTGACCATTGTCGTTAAGCCCCTTCAATTTGAGGTAGCTCAGCGCAAACACGGACGCGAACATCATCGGCGCGGAAATCAGCACGACCAACGCAAGATTGCCGATCACGCCAAAATACACTATGGAAAGGAACGCCAGGATCGCGGCGCAGATGCCTGCGGCGAACGCTCCCCCGCCGCATGACGAAGTGGCACCCAACATGGAGAATTCGCTACTGCACGCATTCGTAAACTTTTCCTGATACTTGTAGCCCTTCGACCAATCGGAGAAATTCTTGTCCATCTGTTTCAGATCGAACACCGGAGAACCAATGCGTTCGGACGCCTTCACCAGCAGGTCGAGCGCGGTACGTTCGCTCTGGCTCAGCGCCAATGACTGCGGGTTATCGAACACCACCGGCAGTATCACGATGGTGCTGGTTTTGCCTGCATCACGCGCACGAGCTGGATCATTGGAAATCAGCTGCGCGATATCGGCATTGCGAGACCGACTCATATCAATGCCCCGATACATGGCGGCCGGCCCCGGGTAAATGGCGATTGCTCCACGCGAAGCGAGCGAGAGCACGGAAGCCGACATTTTTCGGCTCGACAGTGTTTTCGAATGCTTGTTGTCAACGATATACAGCAGTTCCGCAGCGCTGGCGGGGCTCATTTCCGGCTCGTCACGCCAATACTCGATGTCACCGTGGTATTGCGAACGATCGAAACTATGCAATGCGAGCACAACGGCGATCACACACAAGATCAGCCCGGCCACGGCAATGACGATCCACGTGATCAGGCGGATACGCGCTTTTGTGCGCTGCCGGTCACGCCACTGCTGCTCCTGTTGGGCCTCGCTTTCCATAATGCCGTTTTTGATGGTGGTATCACGAGTGCGTGCCACACCGCTGGTCGCACCGACGTCGAACATGGCGACCACGTCAACATAGTCGCCGGCACGAACGTCGTGCACGGTGAACTGCAACGACCCCTTATCACCACGTTCGGTGGTTGACGTACGTTCGGTGTGCAGCCAGGCCCATGAATTATCCGCCGTAATGCCATCCGGGAACGTGACGGTTCCGGTGACCTTGCCGATGGGAATCTGATTGCTCACGCCGAGCGGCTCCCATTGGAACGTGGCCACGTCTTGATAGGCGGTGGTCACGCCCTGCATGGTCATGGTCACATCGAATTTCAGGCTGCTCGCCGACGTGGTGGCGGGAATATTCCAGCCGATTTCGATTTTCTTGGAACGATCGTCGGTATTGTCGGCAACAAGACCGTCTTTTGCGGGATCGAACGGCTGCGGATTGCTGTCACCTTGCGAAACATCGGCGATATACCACTGCCCCGCATGTTCTCGATTCCATTCGTCGGTGCTATAGCTGCTTGGGATTGCGATATCACCCTGCTGGTAGGTCTCTCCCGTCGTCGCGTTGCGCACGCTGATATCGGTGATATTGGCCAGGTTGCTTTCCTTCAGCGTGTACTGCTGGTACAGCTGCTTCCACGGATGGTCGCCGTCGTCATCGCTGCGGTCGGCGAGTTTCATATCGATGTGTTGGGTGATTTTCAAATCGCCATTGCTTTGCACCTGCACATCGTAGTCGAGCGTTTTGTAGCTCAGATCGGCCCCACCGTCATCCAATGCGATGGCCAGCAATATGGCCGCTACAACGCCAACGGTGACGACGATCGCGATACCGAAGCTGCGCACCGCTCGCGACGCATGCTGTTTGGCCGTCATAATCCCTCTTTCTCGCTTCTTCTTCCCTCAGATGGCCGTACAACAGATGGCCGTACAAGCCGAATTGAACAGTAAAGCCCCATCGTCATCGGACGGGGCTTTACATGCATGTCAGAACTTAACTTGCGGAACCTGACGATCCGCTTCGTCCACCTGGAAGTAGGGGGCCTGTTCGAAATGGAACAAGCCGGCGATAATATTGGTCGGCACAACCTCGGTCTGGGTATTGTACTTCTGCACGACATCGTTGTAGAACTGGCGTGCGTAGGCGATCTTCTCTTCCAACGATTTCAGCTGATTCTGCAAATCCATGAAATTCGTATTGGCCTGCAGCTGCGGATAGTTTTCGGATACGGCCTGCAGATTGACAAGTGCGCGGCTCAGCTGGTTTTCCGCAGCGATGCGCTGCGCCACGTCACCGCTTTGCGCGGCCTGCACCACGCCGGCACGGGCCTGCGTGACCTGCGTGAACACTTGGGATTCGTGGGCCGCATAACCTTTGACCGTTTCCACCAGGTTCGGAATAAGATCGGTACGCTGCTTGAGCTGCACGTCGATCTGCGCCCAACCGTTCTTCACACGATTACGTAGCGTGACCAGCCCGTTGTAGGCGCTGACGGCCCAAAGCACAATAAGTACAACGATGACGGCAATGATAATGCCAACGACCATGACGACTCCTTCGTTAATGGCTCTTCACACCATTCTTGCATGCGCCCAGGTACGTCATGGCAAAACTCATGCCCCCGTGTCTCATTTTCATGCAATCTGCATGGAAACGCAAAAGTGCCCCGTACCTTCCGGTACAGGGCACTTCAGTCAGTCAGCTATGCTGCGAGGGATCCTTTTGAGGCGTCAGTCCTCAAAAGGATCAAAGTCGCGGCGGACGCGGCGGCGAGGACGCTCGGAACGCTCTTCGCGATCGGCACGGTACTCGTCGTAGTTCTCGTCGGCTGCGTAACGCGGATTGCGGTCGTCACGGCGGCTGCTGCGACGACGGTCGGAACGACGATCATCACGATCGTAGTCACGGTCATCGCGATCGGAACGACGACGACGCGGACGATCATCATAATCACGATCGTCACGATCGGAACGACGATCGTCACGATCGTAGTCACGGTCATCGCGATCGGAACGACGACGACGCGGACGATCATCGCGATCGTAATCGCGGTCATCGTCACGATCGGAACGACGACGACGCGGACGATCATCATAATCACGATCGGAACGACGGTCATCACGACGGCCACGGCTGCCGCGACGGTCATCGCGATCGGAACGCTCACGGCGCGGAGCGGAGGATTCCTGATCTTCGAAGCCTGGAATGGCCAGGGAGATCTTGCCGCGATCGTCAACGCCCTGCACGACTACCTCAACGGTGTCGCCTTCCTTGAGCACGTCTTCGACGGCGTCGATACGCTCGCCGTTGGCCAGATTACGGATCTGGGAGATGTGCAACAGGCCGTCGGTGCCCGGGGTCAGGTTCACGAAGGCACCGAAGGAGGTGGTCTTCACAACCTTGCCGTTGTAGGTTTCGCCGGCTTCAGGAACGTGCGGGTTGGCGATCTGGTCGATGATCTGCTTGGCCTTTTCAGCGCCGTCGCCACCTTCGGAGGAGATGAACACGGTACCGTCATCTTCGATGGCGATCTCCGCACCGGTCTCTTCCTGAATCTGGTTGATCATCTTGCCCTTCGGACCGATGACTTCGCCGATCTTGTCGACCGGAACGGTGGTGGTGATGATGCGCGGTGCGTACGGGCTCATCTCGGCCGGACCATCGATGCACTCGTTGATGACTTCGAGAATGGTGGTACGGGCTTCCTTGGCCTGCTGCAGAGCGGAGGCCAGAATGTCAGCCGGAATGCCGTCGAGCTTGGTGTCGAGCTGCAGAGCGGTGATGAACTCGGAAGTACCGGCAACCTTGAAGTCCATATCGCCGAAGGCGTCTTCGGCGCCGAGAATATCGGTCAGGGTCTTGAAGATGTGCTGGCCGTCAACATCGCCGGACACGAGGCCCATGGCGATGCCCGCAACCGGGGCCTTCAGCGGCACGCCTGCGGCGAGCAGCGACAGCGTGGACGCGCACACGGAACCCATGGAGGTGGAACCGTTGGAACCAATGGCTTCGGAGACCTGACGGATGGCGTAAGGGAACTCTTCGCGGTTCGGCAGCACCGGCACGAGAGCCTTCTCCGCCAGCGCACCGTGGCCGATTTCGCGGCGCTTCGGGGAGCCGACGCGGCCGGTTTCACCGGTGGAGTACGGCGGCATCTCATAGTTGTGCATGTAACGCTTGGACTGCGGACCGGACAGTGCGTCGATCTGCTGTTCCATCTTGAGCATGTTCAGGGTGGTGACGCCCAGAATCTGGGTTTCGCCACGCTGGAACAGTGCGGAACCGTGCACGCGCGGAACGATGTCCACTTCAGCGGACAGGGTGCGGATGTCACGCAGGCCACGGCCATCGATGCGGTAATCCTGGGTCAGGATGCGGCGACGCACGATCTGGCGCTGCAGCTCCTTGAACGCATTGCCGATCTCCTTTTCCTTCTCGGCATCGTCCATGTCGGTGAATTCACCGGCGAGCGTGGCCTTGACGCCCTCCTTGATCTCATGGATGCGATCCTGGCGAGGCAGCTTCTCGGCAATGGAGAGGGCTTCGTCGAGATCGGCGTGGGCGATCTCATCGATACGGTTGTACAGATCTTCGGTGTACTCCGGGAAGAGCTGGAATTCCTTGGTTTCCTTCGCAGCGATCTTCTTGAGTTCGGCCTGAGCCTCGCAGATCACCTTGATGAACGGCTTGGCGGCTTCGAGACCACCGGCGACGACTTCCTCGTCCGGCTTGGTCTGGCCTTCGTCGTAGATGAGGTGCCAGGCGTTCTTGCCTGCGCCGGCTTCGATCATGGCGATGGCGACGTCGCCGTTTTCGACGACACGGCCGGCAACCACGATTTCGAACACGGCGCGCTCACGCTCGCTCCAACGCGGGAAAGCGACCCACTGGCCGTCGATCAGAGCCAGGCGAACGCCGGAAACCGGGCCTTCGAACGGCAGACCGGAAATCATGGTGGAAGCGGAAGCAGCGTTCAGAGCGATAACATCGTAGGCATCGTCCGGGTTGACGGCGAGCACGGTTTCCACAACCTGCACTTCGTTGCGCAGCGTGTGCGGGAACAGCGGGCGCAGCGGACGGTCGATGATACGGCAAGCCAGAATCGCCTCGGAGCTCGGACGGCCTTCACGGCGGAAGAACGAGCCCGGAATCTTGCCGGCGGCGTACATCTTCTCTTCCACGTCCACGGTCAGCGGGAAGAAGTCGTAGTTCTCCTTCGGGCTGGAACCGGCGGTGGTGGTCGACAGAATCATCGAATCATCGTCAAGATAGGCGGCGACGGCACCATCCGCCTGCTGGGCGAGACGACCGGTCTCGAAGCGCAGCGTGCGCTTGCCGAATGAACCATTATCGATTACGGCTTCAACAGCCTTGATTTCGGGACCCTCCATAGGGTTCCTCCTTTTTCTTTTCTTTTACCAACTATCGGCAGTCCTCTTCAGCGGACTCCAACCGATTTCTGCATGCGTGACGCGACGTTACCTTCGTCGCTTCCTCATCTTTAGATTCTAGACCTCATGCACCCTAAACCTTGGGCTTTCAAACTGTCTTTTCCTCAACGCGGCTGTCATGCAAAAACGCCCGAACGCCAAGGAAGGCATTCGGGCGGAAGAATGTAACTATCGGCGCAGACCCAGACGCTCAATCAGGGAGCGGTAACGGTTGATGTCGACGCGCTTGAGGTAATCAAGCATACGACGACGATCGCCGACCATCAGCAGCAGACCACGACGGGAGTGGTGATCATGCTTGTGCTCCTTGAGGTGCTCGGTCAGATCAGCGATACGCTTGGTCAGCAGAGCAACCTGGACCTCCGGGGAGCCGGTGTCACCCTCGTGGGTAGCGTAAGTCTTGATGATTTCCTGCTTTTCCTCAGCCGTAAGTGCCACGGCATCCTCCTTATATTGCTGCGCGGTGCTGCCGGTCCAATACCGGCGCGCTCTCTATCCGCGGGCGAAACACGCCAAGGGGAAATCATACACGAAGGGCAGACCAAATCGAATCCACAACAAATGGCGGATCAGACCACGTTCAGCAGACCTCCGAACAACACCACGGCGAGCGCGATGATCTCAATCGCGAAGAACAGCAGGAACGATGCCCAACTGCGCGTCAGCACATTGAATTTCGATTCCTTTTTGATGCATACCAGCAATCCGACCCAGAGCACCGCATAGAAGGCGACACCGCATCCGGCTGCGATAATGCCAAGGTTCGCCGCGTTGGCCAGCCCTGAGGAATCGCCGTACATCACGTAGGTGGCGTTCCAAAAGTTGAAGCTCAGCAGACATACGCCGGCGACGAACTGTTCGGCGGCGAGTCCCACCACGAAAACCGTGCCCCACAGCCATTTCTTCACATCCGCAACCATCAATCCCAAACCGGCCATCGCCATAATGGTGACCGTCCACGAAATCAGCGCCACGCCTTTGGGATCGAGGAAGCTGAGATTGGCCACCATCCAAGCCGCATCCTTGACTGCGATGACACGTCCCCACCAGTAAGGCGCGATCAAAGCCACCAGCACCAGCGCGATGAACAGCGCCCAATGCCCCGGATGCGATTTGCGCCGTTCGATATCGGCCAAGGAAAGATCGGACGCCTCAATGGATGCCGTTGGATGCTTGGAAACGTCGACCTGTTCGACCACGCCGTCGACGACTTCCGTCACCTTGTTGCCTTGCGTTTGTGCCATACCCGCTCCGTTGTATTGCGATTGTCGCACCGCTGTCACGACACGTCCAGCATACCCAGTCGTCGAAGCAATCGTACGGCAGGTATGCAAAAGGCGTGCCGTCAAGCACGCCTTTCTTCTTCTCTAACGATTGTGTGGAGCGGATGACGGGAATCGAACCCGCGTAATCAGTTTGGAAGACTGAGGCTCTACCATTGAGCTACATCCGCGCACCGTCTATGCCAGCCGAAGCCAACACGAAACGACTCGAGCCATTATACACACTCCCTCAACAATCGCAAGTCGAAATCGTAATAATTATTTTTCGACCACGCAAACCTGGTACGGCTCCAACGCAACTTCGGCAGGAAGCTCGATATCGCCGTCCGAATCAAGACGCGCGATCTGACGTGCGGACGAGAAATTGAACAATCCCAATACCGTACGTCCTTCAACGTGGCGCACCACCGCAAGAACCGCATCATTATGCGCATCCCAAGTAGTGACCCATGCTTCCGGAGCGAACGCGGGATCGTCGCGCATCTCACGAACGCTCTTCAAACCGTCCCACATCTGCTTCTGCAGCGTGCCCGCCTGCTTGCGCTTGGCCGCATTCTCCCAATTGAAGGGGCTGCGATGCAGATTGCGCGAATCCTCGACGCGATCGGGATCCTCCTTGTATTCCCAGCCGTTGAGCTGCACGATTTCGTCGCCGCAGCTCAGCATGGGGAAGCCACGCAGGAACGACATGGCGGAATGCATCATCAGATCGCGTTTCATCGAAATGTCGAGCAGCGGCTTGTCATGCGTGATCAGCGCACGTTCCACACCGCACAGGCTGGCCGTGGTGCCGCAGCTGCGCGCGTCCTTCGATGCCTCGTCGTAGTTGTACAGCTCTCCCATAGCCCAGCTGCCAGGCACCGATCCCTCGTAGAAGTGGTACAGGAATTCCTTATGCTTGAGCGGGTCGATGCCGAGGCTCTCCTCCACCGGCTCGTCCAAGCCCCAGCCGATGTCGTCATGGCAGCGCAGGTAGTTGACGAACCAGCAGTTCTCCGGCAGCGCGTTAAGCTTGTCGAGCTGGTCTTTGAGCAGGCGCACGTCCCCACTGGCAAGCGCACTCCACAGATTCACCATGATCGACACGTTGTAAAGCATGTGGCATTCCGGCTTTTCCGGCGTGCCGAAGTAGGCGGCAAGCTCCTTGGGGGCCATCACCACTTCGCCCTTCAGCACTACGGCCGGGCAGACGCATTCGAGCACGATGCGCAGCATACGCACGATGGCGTGCACTTGCGGCAGATTGCGGCAGTTGGTGCCGAGTTCCTTCCAGATGTAAGGCACCGCGTCGATGCGGAACACTTCGACGCCAAGATTGGCGAGGCCAAGCACACTGGAGAGCACCGACACGAGCACGCTCGGGTTGCGGTAGTTCAGATCCCACTGGAACGGATAGAACGAGGTGAGCACCCACTTGTGCATCTGCTCGTTCCAGGTGAAGTTGCCGGGCGCGGTGGCCGGAAAGACTTCCGGCACCACGGCGTCATACTGGTCGGGGATGGTGCGGTCGTCGTGGCAGTAGTAGTAGTCTTGATATTTCGGATCGCCCGCTTGAGCGGCTTTGGCCCAGCGATGGCTGGATGCGGTGTGGTTCATCACGAAGTCGAGGCACAGGCTGATGCCCGCCGCACGCAGTTTCTTGGTGAGCGCGGCGAGGTCTTCGTTGGTGCCGAGCGACGGGTCGACGGTGTCGAAATCCTCCACTGCGTAACCGCCGTCATTCTGCGGATGCGGCATTTTCAGCAGTGGCATCAGGTGCAGATAGGTGAGTTTCTGTTCCTTCAGGTACGGCACTTTGTCGGCGAGTTTCTTCAGATCCCCGGCGAACAGATCGGTGTACATGGTCATACCGAACATGTTGCCGCGCTTGTACCATTCCGGATCGGCGAGACGCTTGGTGTCGAGACGCTTCAGATCGGCGGGGCGCGCATCGTGGGCTTTGGCCATCAGCTCGGTGAGGTTGCGGAAGGCTTCGTCGGCCTGCTCCCCATACAGATCCGTCAATAGTTCGCGCAGTTCCTCACTATATTGTGCGACGCGCTCGTCAAATGCTTTGTCGGATTTGGACCGTGCCATTCCTTGACTCCTCTTCCCAGGGAACTTCGTTGTTATGAGTTGGATTCCGCAGCGTTCGTTGCCACGACGTTGGCACCAGTGTAGCGTGATTTTACGGTTTTATCAAACCGGTTCGAGGTGTTGTCGCGATTGACGTCAATCGATTGACGCAATCACTTGCGGTCACGCTTCTATCGTCACCACCGCGGATGCGACGGATCCGTCATGACTCATGGAAATATGGATTGCGCACGATTGACCATCCCCATCAACCGGCAATCCCAACGATTGCCGCAACTTGCGTCGCACCTCGGGCGAGAGCATGACACGGGGCACGCCGTGGGAATCGTCAAGTATTTCGATGCGCGCCCAAGGAAAATCGTCGAGCGTGTACGGATAGGCAATGTCCCCATCGGCATTTGCCCTGCGTGAAATCGCTTCGCACCACGCCTTGAGAAAAGCTTCCTTGCCCGCCCATCGGGCCGCAAGATGCACCGCCTCACCGTCCCTTTTGACCTGCACACGTTGAGCGGTCTGCCATAGCTCGCGCATGGAGAACAGGTTTCGCATGCGCGACCCCGGTTCGCCCAGTTGCTCGGCGAACGCAGGCACATCCACGACGTCATGCCCTAAACCCAGCATTTTCCAGCCTTTCGAAAGTTTTCAGGAAGAAACGAACCATGTCGACTTCCGCGAAACAGGCGGGCGACACTTCGCTTTCATGCAAGGACACCATCCTACCTAAGCGCTTCATCCTCTGCCACCCGCATTGCGCGCCCCTCGTTTCGCGTCTGCACAAGTGAAAATACGGCACCAAACGGAAATCGTGCAGACGGAAAGTAGAGTGATTCAAGAATATGAAAATCCCGTATCTGCCGCGAAATACTGAGATTGCGACAGATACGGGATTTTGATGATCGCGCGTCTGAGCGCCAGAAATTTCAGGCGCTCAGACGCGGGAATCAGGCTTCGAAGTAGCCGGAGGCGCCCAGGCGCGCGTTCTGGTCGAGCAGCATGGCCTTCTCCACCTCGTGCGCGTTGTAGCCGCGGCCGTCCTCATGGAAACGACGGTTGTCGATCGGCTCGTAGAGCGCGGCGCGACCCATCATGCCTTCCTCAAGGCGACGCTGACCGGCTGCCAAGCGCGCGTTGGCGCGTTCGCGCCATTCGTTCAGCGCTTCCTCACCAGCGGTGTTGGCCACGGAGGCTTCAAAGGCGCCCGGATTCACGATCGCGGCGAAGCCGGAGACATGGCCGAAGCCGAGCGACGTGGCCAGGCCCGCCTTGATGGAACCGACGTGCAGCGGCTTCCTGAGCCAGACCATGTGGTCGTCGCGCTTGAGCTTCGGGTCGACACAATCGAGGGCAGCGTTCGCCGGAATCACGCCGGACTTGAACAACTGGGTCAGGCCGTTGACCTGGAAGATGCAGGCACCGCCCTTGGCGTGGCCGGTAAGCGACTTCTGGGAGATCACGAACAGCGGGTTGCCGTCGGTGCGGCCGATGGCGTGAGCCAGCGTGTTGTGCAGTTCGGATTCGTTCGGATCGTTGGCGTTGGTGGACGTATCGTGCTTGGAAACCACGGCGATGTCGTCCGGGGTGACGCCAAGACGGGCCAGATCGCGTACCAGCTTGGAATCCTTGCCGCCCATGCCCGCTGCAAGAGCACCCAATCCCGGAGCCGGAATGGAAGTGTGCGCGCCGTCGGCGTAGGAGTGCACGAATCCGATTACGCCGGCAACCGGCAGGCCGAGCTTCAACGCGATATCGCCACGGGTCAGCAGGATGGTGCCGCCGCCCTGGGATTCCACGAATCCGCCACGACGACGATCGTTGGCACGGGAGAAGAAGCGCGCGTCGATGCCCTTGGCGTACATTTCCTCCGAATTGGCGGTGGCGTTCATGTTGCCGAAGCCGATCACGGATTCCACACCGATGTCGTCGATCGCACCGGTGACCACGAAGTCGGCCTTGCCGAGCGCGATCTTGTCGGCACCCTCTTCAAGGGAGACGGCAGCCGTGGCGCAGGCGGAAACCGGCTGGACCATATTGCCGTAGCCGCCGATGTAGGACTGCATCACGTGGGCTGCGACAACATTCGGCAGAGCCTCCTGCAGAATGTCGGTCGGAATCTCATGGTTGAGGAAGCGATCCAAGTACAGCTTGCGCATGGACGCCATGCCACCGAAACCGGTGCCCTGCGTGGAGGCCACCATCGACGGATGCACCGCCTCGAGGATTTCGGTCGGCGTGAAGCCTGCGGACAGGTAGGCGTCGACCGTAGTAACGATGTTCCACAAGGCGATCTTGTCGACGTCGCCGACCATGGAAGCCGGAATACCCCACTTGACCGGATCGAAGCCCTTCGGGAACTGGCCGCCGACCGTACGGGTCATGGCCGCGCGACGAGGCACGCGAATCATGGAGCCGGCATGGCGGGTCACGTTCCATTCGCCGGATTCCGCATCGGCCGCGAAGCTGGTGTGCGCTTCATCAAGCTTGACGTACTCTTCGGCAATCTCACGAGTCGGAACCGAGAAGGTCACATCGTGGTCAAGGAACACCTCGGCCTCTTCCTCGTCGGTGCCGTCCTTGTAGTCGTTGCCCATGCCTTCGTCGAACGGACGCACGCCGGAACGGGCCACGACCTCGTCATGGTAACGTTCCGCGATATCCTCCTCAGGCACGAGGTTGCCATCAACGTCGTACCAGCCCGGCTTGGGGCTGTCGTTCCACGTCAGCAGGCCCATATTCCATGCCAGTTCGAGCACCGCGCCGGCAGACAGATCCACCTGGCCGTCGGAATGGATGCCGAGTTCGGCTTCGAAACGGGTGCGGCCGGAGCCCCATGGGCCAAGTTCACCCACGGACACGATGACGATTTCGTCTTCCGGACGTGCGCTGACGTTCTGCCAATCGGCAAGATCGACCTTGGCCTGACGCGGAGCACGCGGGCTTGGCAGCGCCTTGATGAGCGTCTTGGCCGCGGTATCGGATTCGTTGCTTGCGATTGCGTTCTTGGCATTCGCCGCTTCCGCTTGGGCCGCGTCTTCCATGGCTTCCGCACGCAGTGCCTTGATGTCGATCGGCTCGTTGCCGAGTCCGCCGGTCAGATCCACGTCGAGCGGGGCCTTGGCTGCTTCGATACGGGATTCGCGGGTGGAAAGGTTCAGCAGTTCGACCGCGATTTCGGCGGTGGAATAGGTCTTCAGACCGTGACGCTCCACCACTTCGACCAGCGGATCATTGCCGCCCATCAAGCCCGTGCCGCGCACCCAGCCGATCTTCGGATGGGCGAAGGTCACACGGCTCGACCACACCTTTTCGGCGCGAGCACGGTTCACAATCGCATCAAATGCGCTCTTCACTTCGCCGTAGGCACCGTCGCCGCCGAAAATACCGCGGTTCGGCGATCCCGGCAACACCACATGCAACTTATGCTGCACATCGGTGTCGGCACCGATCTTCGCAAGTCCGGCAATCGCACGCTCAACACCCCACAGCATGAGGCGAGCCTGGGATTCGAACAGTTCGCCGGAATCGGCGAGGCTGCCATGCACCGGCGGAGCCGCGAACGGGAAGAACAGGCTCGGCTCGTAAGCAGGTTTGAGAATCGTGGTGGTCGCACCGGAAGTCTTCTTCTGCACATTGCCGACCCAAGCGACCAACGCGTCCACGTCACGGTAGCTTGACAGGTTCGCAGGAACCAGCCACAACTTGGCGTCACCGGCCGCATGCTCACGGTAGGTCTGCTTGGCCCATGCCTTCACGCTTGGCTTGAAACTGTGCGAGGTGGCCACCACGGTAGCACCGCCTGCAAGCAGGCCGTTGACCACCTGGGCTGCGATGGAGTTCGGAGCCACGCCCGTCACCACGGCGATATCTCCAGCGAAACGGCTGGTTTCCGCCGATTCGGAAGCGTTTTCTCCTGCTTCGGCAGCGACACGATTGAATGCGGCCTTCAGATCCGCGTTGTCGCTCTTGCCTGCATACCAGGCGGCTTCGTCGGCAATGGTCTTGCCGAGACCGATGAAGCTACCGTTCAATGCGGACTCATCGTTGTTGTAGTAGGCGCGTGCCAGATCCTCACGTGCGGATGCCCAACGATCGTCGAACAGAATGGCCTTACGCTCGTCAAAACGAGGTTCGACCTGCTTCGGCCAGTCAGCACCGAGTTCGGCTTCGACCGCAGCCACAACAGCCGCGTTCTCATCAGCAGTTTCTTCGGCAACCGGAGCGGCAACGCCCAGCTGGTTCAGCACGAACTTCGCCGTGGAGGCGAGCACGCCATCGGCACCGGTCACCTTGGCCGCGAACGCGTCCAAAGCGGCGGAATCAACCACAGCCCCGCCAGCTGCGCCACCAGCGCTCGGCATGGCAACGGCGATGCCCTTGTCGGCGGCAACCTTCTGCACGGCCGCATCGATCAGCGCGTTGGCAGCGGCCGCATTGGAAGCGGCATCCGTGCTCAACGAGGCAAGATCACCGCCACGAGAGCTGGCCCCCTCACGGGTTTCGAGCACGAGCGCAGCCACCACATGGGAAGTCCACCCTTCACCAAGCTGCCATGTATCGGTCACACGCTTGGTGATCTGGCCGAGCTTCACACCGGCGGCACCGAACATGCCACGCACACGGTCGCGCACGATGTCAGACAGCACCGGACCGAACGCCTTGTAGTTCGGAGCGACCTTGTTGACCAAAGCGCTCAGCGCCTTGACCGTCGCTTCGGCGGCACCGTCCACGGAAGCCACGCCCAGTTCGGAGCTGATGTCCATAAGCAACTGGTTACGGCGGGAAGACACGCCATTAGTCAGCGTATCGGTGGTATCGCTTTCGCCGATCTGATCGGGGCGAACCTTGGCCGAGTAAGCCAGCAATGTGGCGATCGCATCGGATGCCTTGAATGGAATATCCGCAACGGCGGCACCAGACGGAGCGCCAGCGGAAGCTGCGGCAACCGGAACTTCCGCAACGGCTGCAGGAGCCGCCGCAGGAGCTGAGGCAACAGCCGGAGCAGCAGCCGCAGAAGAAGCCGCAGCCGCAACTGCAGAATCGTCGGCATCTTCTTCCGGAACCAACGAATCGGAATCGGTCATATATACGCGGCCCTCATCGCGACCAACGTTGTACACCGTCACATCGCGACCGGCAAACTGTGGCAGACGCAACGTCTTGGCACCAAGATTGGCGAGTGTCGGAGCATTGCCGAGACCAACCTCAACATACTCTTCCACACCAAGACCGCCCTGCTCGGCGGAACCGAACAGCAGAGCCTGCGTCTCAATCCAACGCACCGGGGAGGCGAACTGCCAAGACAGCAGTTCCGTAAGCAGCAATCGACCGAGCTTCTGATCATCAGCAGCATAGGAATCCCAAATCTGCGGATCATCCAAAGCGGCCTGAATGCGCTCGGACGGCACGACTTCGAGAATCTTGGCCGCGAATTCCTTCGTCATTTCGAACGGAGCCGCAACCAGGTTCGGAATGTAGCGTCCGACCAAGCGACCACGGTAATCGATGGTCTGCGGCAGGAGCGCGTCAAGCTTGTCGCGGAATTCCGGCACACCCTTGCGCAACAGCGTGGAATGGAACGGCACATCGATGCCCGGCACCAGCATGAATGCCGGCTTGCCGCCATATTCGGCCACGCGGCGGTCGGAATCGGCCTTCAGCGCCTTCAGACCGGCGATGGTGCCTGCCACGGCATACTGCTGGCCAGCCAGGTTGTAGTTCACGATCTGCAGGAACTCGCCGGAAGCCTTCGACACGGATTCGACGTATTCGCGTACGCCGTCGTCGCCCACACCGAACTGGTTCGGACGCAGCGCACCCATGCGGTAGTTGGAGCGACCCTTCTCGTCACGCGGAATGAGGTGGTGCATGGTGGAACCGCGGTGGAACACGAGTTCGATCACGGTTTCCAGCGGAATCACGCCGGCGAAGGAGCTCAGGGCGTTGTATTCGCCCAGCGAGTGGCCCGCGAAATAGGCCGGCCAAATGTCGGCGCCGGCTTCGCGCAGACGTGCGGTCTGGGCGAATGCCACGGTGGCGAGCGCCACCTGCGTGAACTGGGTCAGGTTGAGCAGTCCTTCCGGATGGCGGTAGGTCACGCCGTTGGCGGTCAGTTCCTTCGGATTGTCACGCACGACGGCGAGGATCGAGAATCCAAGCTTCTCGCAGGTCACCTTGTCGGCACGCTCCCACACGTCTCGTGCGGCCGGGGACTTGGCACGCTCGTCGAGCACCATGCCCTGCTGCTGTATGCCCTGGCCCGGGTAGACGAAGGCGGACTTCGGCGCACGTACGATGGCGGTGCCACGAGACACGATATTGCCGTCGACGCGGCTGGTCACTTCGAGCACCATGCCGGAGTGTGCCACACGTCCGACACGCTCGACGGAGATTTCCACTTCGTCGTCGAGCTGCACCATGCCGTACATGTTGTAGGTCCAGCCTGCGATTTCGTAGTGCGCACCCTTGCCGTCAAGCGCCTGCACCGCGTATTGCGCGGTTGCGGAGAGCCACATGCCGTGCACGAGCGGTGCCGCAAGACCGGAAACGGCAGCGCCACGATGCGAGGTGTGGATCGGGTTGAAATCGCCGGAAGTACGGGCGAAGGCGGTCATCTCGTGCGGAGCGGTCACCTTGACACGGCGCAGCAGTCGGCGCGGAGTGCTTTCGATTTCCGCTTCGATTCCGCCGTAGTCCGGCGCTTCCGGCGGCAGTGCGTCGGAATATGCGCGGCCACGGATGGCGAAACGCTCGGTTTCGTTGGCAAGCACGGTGCCGTCTTGTGCGCTGTGGGTGACGTGGATGGTCACCACACGGCCGGATGCCGATTCGAAGTAGTTTTCGGCCCAGCTGGTCAGTGCGATCTGTTCGCCAGTGTGCTTGAGCAGCTCGTCTTCGCTGACTTCCAGTTCGATGAGATGGTCGAGATGCACTGCGTTGAGCAGGCCTTCGATCACCGGGAAGCCGTTGACGTATACGGATCCGAGGGCCGCGTAGATGGCGGGCCATGCCGGTCCGACGAGTGCGTCCGGCGCGATGCGCGACGGCACCAGATTGCTCGGCAGCGCGCCGCCGGTGGCTGCTTCATGGTCGAAGCCGAGGTTGGCGGACAGCGTGTAGCTGGTATGCGCCTGTCCGAACGGATGGGCGGCTTTGTCTGCCACCTGCTTAATAACGGGCATGGCGGTGAGCTTGTCGCCGGTGATGGCGGTATTGCCGATGCCCGCGGTGTCGGCAAGCATGCGGTACACGTGTTCCGGCAGGCGGTCGCGGTCGACCACCGGGAAGAGCCCGGATTCGTTGCCGTCCACGTTCAGCGGAATGACGATGTCGCGTACGGCGTGCTTGGATGCGCCACCGTCAGGATCGTTGTCCCAGTAGGTATCGAGATGAATGTCGAGATCGTACTTTTCGATGCTTCCTTCGCTGGAAATCTTGCGGATTTCGTAGTTGGCGTCACCGTTGCTGGTACCGTACGCCGGGTTTGCCATGAGATGGCCCACCCACGAGATGTTCGGGGATTTGCGAATGAATTCTTCTGCGGAAGATGCCGCGCCGAGCTGGGCAAACGCGGTTTTGTCTGCGCTTGGCGATTCGGCGGAAACGCGCTTGACCATGGCCTCTTCGAAACGGCCAAGAATGTCGGCGACCGGTTCGTCAACGGTGGTGATGCCCGCAACGGAGATCGGACCAGGAATAATACGCACGGAATCGGCGGAGTAACGGGAGTCTTCGGACTGCCACAGCTGATCCTGACCCCACCAACGCAGCAGGTCGTTGTCGATGACGGGCACGAACGGCATTGGCTTCGGGTATTCACGCACGAGCACCGGGAACCAAGCTTCATCCATCGGGGTGACGGTCAGTTCATCAGCTTGCGGATAGGCTTCGGCAAGCTTGGCGATGGCCGCATGCGGATCGGATTCCACATCGGCACGGGATGCGAACAGCGATGCGAATTCGCCGCTTTCCTTCGTGGTGACGCGGGCTTCGATACGCTGTAGCAAGTGCAGGAAGCGATCGGTATAGGTTTCATCTACCCACGGGAAAGCGAGATCGGCGAAACGCTGTGCCCATGCGAGATAGGTCATGGCCTTCAGGTCACCGAAATACGGCTTCGCGGTGGCGTTCAACGCATCGATGATTTCCTCACGGCGGCTTTCCAGCTCTTCCGGATGCTTCATCACACGCACCAGCAGGCGTCCGCAACGCGCGGAAGAGTTTTCCAGCTCGTAAATATCGGCATGCAGGTGGCTCAGGCCGGAGGTGACTCCACCCTTGGCTTGGCCGCTCGGCACCCACTGTTCGCCCAGCGGAGCGAACGGATCGACGTCTGCTCCCTTGGCGGGAATGCCTGGGGTGTTGACGAGCATCTGCTTGACTTCAGGGCTGGTGTGCGCCTCTTTGGCGGTCATCACGGCGGTGCCGACAAGCACGCCGTCCACCGGCATGAGCGGGCGACCGTATTCGGCGGACCATTCGCCGGTGATGTAGTCGGCTCCGCGTTCCGGCGTGCCGATGCCGCCGCCGACCACGAGCACCAGATTGGACTGTTCGCGCACTTCGGCATAGGTGCTCAGCAGCAGATCGTCCAATGATTCCCACGAATGGTGTCCACCTGCGGAACCACCTTCGACTTCGATGAGCACCTTGACCGGAGCGACGGCCTTGGCGATGCGCACCACCTGGCGAATCTGGTCGACGGTGCCCGGCTTGAAGCTCACGTACGGGAATCCGTCGGCGTTGAGAGTGTGAATGAGTTCCACGGCCTCGTCAAGTTCCGGAATGCCCGCGGACACGACCACGCCGTCGATCGGGGTGCCGCTGGCACGCTTCTTCGGTACGATACGCTGGGATCCGAACTGCAGATTCCACAGGTAGCGGTCCATGAACATCGCGTTGAATTCAACGGTACGGCCTTCTTCAAGCTCTTCTTCCAGCTTGGCGACATGACGGTCGAACACGCTGGCGGTCACCTGGCCGCCGCCTGCAAGTTCCGCCCAGTAACCGGCGTTGGCGGCCGCTGCCACGATTTCCGGTTCCACGGTGGTCGGGGTCATACCGGCGAGCAGTACCGGAGCCTTGCCGGTCAGTTCGGTGAATGCTGTGCGTACCTTGTCTCCGGCGGAGGTATGGATGATGCTTGGTGCGAAGCGGGTCCAGTTCTGGGTGCACTCCGGCAGGGTTTCCAGCGTGGAGAGTTCGCCGCGATCGGCCACGGTGGAGGCTTCCACCACGCCGACGCCGGTGCCTTGGGCAACGGTGGAGAACAGCTTGCCAACGGTGGTTCCCGGACCAAAGTCCAACACCCACAGGGCGCTCGGATCGGTGGATTTCATGAGCGCACGCACGCGGGCGGCCCAATCCACATGGTTGAGCAGCACTTCGGCGGCGAGCTCGCGAGCGTGGTCGGCGTTGATTCCGCAGGATTCCGCCCATGAAACAGCCTGTGAAACAGCCTCGGCCATAAGCGGGCTGTGGAACGGCAGGGTCACGTCAAGGTATTCGAGCACCGGTTCGAACACGCGACCGCCACGCACCTTCTCTTCGCGCAGCTTGGCCTGGTGCTTGTGCTCCTTGGCCACTTCCACGCCGAACGCGGCCAGATCCTCCGGGTAGCCGGAGAGCACATAATGCGTGGCGGAATTGGTGACTGCCACGGCGATCGGGCCTCGGGCACCGGGAACACGCTTGATCAGCGCATCCACCTGGGCGCGGGTGATGTCCTTGACAGACAGCATCGGCGTGGCTTCGCCGTGACGTGCGGCAAGGCCAAGCTGACGTGCCTGACGGGTGCCGGCAACGCCGATCAGCGTTGCAATCGCAAGAATTTCATCGATTTGCGCGGAAGCGGCGTCGATGGAACCCGCTTCGACGATCGCCTGCACCATGTGCACGGCGAGCACGCCTTGGGAGTGACCGAGCACGGCAACCGGCTTGGCAACGGCGGGATTGTAGCCGAGGGAAGCAGCGTCAAGTAGCGCACCCAACTGGGCGAGAGCAATGCCCGGAACGCTGGCGGAAGCCGCTGCGGCAGCGCCAAGTCGCGCCGGATTTGGCTCGAATCCAAACAGGTCGACCGGGCGCCCGGTGGTGGCGAGCAGGTCGGCTGACACCGGGTACAGCAGTGCCTGGGCTGCGTCGGCGTGGGTATGCAGGGCTTCGTCGAGCACCGGATTGGCGCTCTGGTCGGCGAGCGTCACCGGCCATGGGGTGGATTGGCCTGCGAAGGCGAGTGCGTGCGGCTCGCTGTTCAGTCGGTCAAGAAAAAAGGTGTTCATGATGTTCCTTACTTGTTTCAAAAATCTTGCGATGTGTTCTTGCGTTTACGTTTGCTTACGATTCATCCGCGCACTTTGCGCCCGTCACAACGGCTGGTTGCCGTGGTGTTTGGTGGTTTTGCGCACGCGTTTCTTGCTGGAGAGCAGTTTGAGCGATTCGATGATGGTTTCGCGGGTTTGCTCGGGGTCGATCATGGCGTCGATTTCGCCCATTTCCAGCGATAGATTCGCGTTGACGGTGGTGCGTTCGTAGTCGGCCACGTATTTGGCTCGGAGCGCTTCGACGTCTTTGCCTGCGTCTTTGGCTTTCTGCAGGTCTTTGCGGTGGATGATGTTCACCGCTCCGGCCGCGCCGAGCACTGCGATTTGGCTGGATGGCCACGCGTAGTTGAGGTCGGCTCCGATGGCTTTGGATCCCATCACGATATAGGCTCCGCCGAAGGCTTTGCGTAGGATCACGGTGACCAGCGGCACTTGCGCGTTGGCGTAGGCGTAGATCACTTTCGCGCCGCGGCGGATGATGCCCGCATGTTCCTGTTCGGCGCCAGGCTTGTATCCGGGGGTGTCCACCAAGGTGACGACCGGCAGGTTGAACGCGTCGCACAGACGCACGAATCGTGCCACTTTTTCAGAGGAATCCACGTCGAGGATGCCCGCGTTGACGTTCGGCTGGTTTGCCACAATGCCGACCGGATGCCCGTTCACGCAGGCGAATCCCACCACTGCGGAGCTTGCGAACAGCTCGTGCACCTGCACGAATTCGCCGTAGTCCACGATGCAGCGGATCACGTCGAGCACGTCGTACGGCTGGCGGTCGTTGTCCGGCACGATG
>ERZ1032238.35-NODE-35-length-41435-cov-8.850000_pt1 | contig 41435 bp, 32 predicted proteins | sample MGYA00518736_ERZ1032238 | MGnify/ENA primary metagenome ERZ1032238 (study PRJEB33719, sample SAMN04261349) | wastewater metagenome | biome: periurban shantytown; feature: human; material: feces | host: Homo sapiens | place: Peru: Lima | collected 2012-01-15 ... | reverse complement strand
CACCAGCTCCTCCGCCTCCGACATGGGCAAACGCTGGTTTTTTGCGCAAGGCGCTGACCACCACTTGGATCTGTGGCTCGAGGCCCACCACCGTGGCGGTGCGCGTGCCTTGACGCAGCTGGAAAAAAACACCGAAGGGCTGCAGAGCTTTTCCAGCAAAAAGGCCTATCTGGCCCGGCTGCAGCGCTTCTTTGAAGTAGGCCCGAATGCTTTTACCCTGCTCAACCGCGCCGCAGGCCTGAAGCAGCTCAACAGCATTGACGAGATTTTTCGGGAGCTGGTGCTGGACGACCACGCCGCGTTTGACGATGCCCTGCAAGTGGTGGCCAGCTTTGACCAGCTTGCCTCCATCCATGCCGACCTGGAAGTGGCTAACCGCCAGTACCTGTCCCTGCTGCCCCTGCGCGACCTGGAACAGCAGGCACGCAAACAAACAGAGCTGGTCGATCAGCTTCAGCGCCTGAAAGTTGCCCTGCCCGCCTGGTTCGCCACGCAAGGCCTGCAGCTGTGGGAAGCTCGCTGCCAGGAACTGCTGCACGAACTGCAGGTGCTGCAGGGCCAATGCCACACCGCCGACGACGTCTTGCAGCAGGCACGGCAGCATGAGCAAGACGCCTTGGCCCACTACCTGCAAGCGGGCGGCAGCAATATTGAAATGCTGCGCAACAGCATTGCCACGCAAAAAGGCATCCTGCAGCAGCGCGAAAAAGTCTTGCTCGACTACCTCCAGTTGGCCCGCAATCTGGCACTGAGCGTGCCCCGCCGCCAAGCCATGAATGCCAGCGTGCTGGCTACGCAGCAGGCCCAAGCACGCACGGCACTGGAGCAGCTCGCTGCGCAGGAAACCGCACTGCAAGAGGCCGCAGAAACCGCTGTCACGGCCGAGCGCAATGCCCATGCCCAGCTGCAGCAATGGCAGCAGGAATTGCAGGAAGTGCGTGCGCGGCCGCATTCCAACGTGCCTGCCAACTTTCAGCAGTTCCGCGCCGATCTGGCCCAGCACCTGCAATGCCCACCGGAAGATCTGCCCTTTGTGGCCGAGCTGGTGGAAGTGCCCGCTGCCCACCACGCCTGGCGCGGCGCCATCGAGCGTGCTCTGGGCAACCACCGCCTGCGCGTGCTGGTGGCCCCTGCCCTGATGCAGCGTACGCTGGACTGGGTCAACCAGCGCCACAACCGCCTGCATGTGCGCCTGCTGGAAGCGCGAGAGAGTGAGCCCGTGGACTTCTGGGACGATGGCTTTGCCCGCAAACTCAACCTCAAGCCCCATGCCCACAGCGCCGCACTGCGCCAGCTGCTGGCCGGGCTGGACCGCCACTGCGTAAACGATGTGCAAACCCTGGCCCACACCCCGCATGCCATGACGCAGCAGGGCCTGATGTCTGGCAAAGCCCAGCACTTTGACAAGCAGGACCAGAAACGCCTGGACCAGGACTGGATGACGGGCTTTGACAACCGCGACCGGCTGGCCCAGCTCAGCGCACAGATCGCACAGGCCGAGCAGGCATGGAAGCAGCTCGATGCCAACAAACGCCAGGCCCAGCAGGCACTGAGCCACTTGCGTGCGCAGCGCATCCTGTGGGAGCGCTTACAGGAGCTGCGCTACGAACTCATCGATGTGGCCAGCCCGCAGGCCGAGATCCAGCGGCTGCAGGACCAGCTCGATGCCCTGCTCGACCCACAATCCGACGCCACCCAGGCCCAGCAGCGCTGGGAAGCCGCCAAAGCGCAGACCCAGGCCGCCGACCAGACGCTGCGCCAGCTGGAGCAACACAGGCAGCGGCAGACCGCCATTCACGAACAGGCCCTGCAGCAGCGTGACCAGTTCGCCCAGCGGGTGGCCGAAACGCCCGCGTCCACGCTGGATACAGGTCTGGTGCAGCTGCTGCCCAAAGGGCGACTGCCCCAGCTGCAACACGAGCAGCTGCATGCACAAGAGCGCGACACCCTGGGCAAGATACAGGAACGCCTGGAGCAGGAAAACCGCCGCCTTCATGACACGCACAAGGAGCTGATTCGCCAGATGGGCAAGGCGCTCAAGGAAGACACGGGGGCACTGGTCGATCACAGCGAGGAGCTGGCCGCGCTGCCGCATTTTCTGGACCGACTGCGGGTGCTGGAAGAAGAGGCATTGCCCGAGAAACGCGCCCACTTTCAGGAGTATCTGAACGCCGCTTCAGACCAGGGCGTGAGCACCTTGCTCAAGGGCATCGAAACCCAGGTCAGTGACATTCTGGACCGCATCGAAGCCCTTAACCAGACCTTGCTGCGCGTGGACTTTCAGCCTGGCCGCTACCTGCAGTTGGACCCGCAACCCGTGGTGCACCAGAGCCTGCAGGCACTGAACAAGGCCATGGCGCAGCTGCGCACTGAACGCCTGCGCGACGACGGCGGCCGCAGCCACTACCAGGCTCTGCGTGCCATGGTGGAACTGCTGCGCGAGCACGCCAGCAACCGGCGCAACAAGGCATCGCAAGCCTTGCTGGATGCACGCTACCGCCTGCAGTTTGCTGTGCAAGTGCTCGACCGCGAAAGCGGTCAGGTACTGGAGCGGCGCACAGGCTCACAAGGTGGCAGCGGTGGCGAGAAAGAAATCATTGCCAGCTATGTGCTCACCGCCTCGCTGAGCTATGCCCTGTGCCCGCCGGGCCGCAACCGCCCGCTGTTTGGCAGCATTGTGCTCGACGAGGCATTCTCCAAAAGCTCGCAGGCCGTGGCGGCACGCATTATTCAGGCGCTGCGCGAGTTTGGCCTGCACGCCCTGTTTGTCACGCCCAACAAGGAAATGCGCCTGCTGCGCGACCACACACGCTCTGCCGTGGTGGTGCACCGCCGTGGCGCACAGGCCAGCCTGGCCTGCCTGAGCTGGCAGGAGCTGCAGGCACGTGCGCAGCAGCGCCAGGCCCACGCACCGCAGACCGCATGAAAACGCCACAGCAACTGGCCCACTGGCTCACCCGCTGCTGGCAGCGCCAGGACTGGCGCGAAAAGCAGCTACTGCCCGGCACGCCCGGGGCATGGCCGCTGCGCCTGGCCATTGGCCTGCCCGACAGCCAGGTGTTTCTGCAAAACGGCAGTGCCTTGCGCCAGCACTTGCAGCAATGGCACAGCGTGGCGGACCGCGGCATTGGCACGGTTCTCTGGACAGAACACCGCTTTCGCGGCGCCAGCGCGGCCCTGCGCATTCCCACCCACTGGGAGCTGGCCAAGCCTTCGCAATACCTGCAGGCCGTGCGCCAGCTGGGTGGCAGCAGCGGCACAGCCATTGCGCGGGAGTACAGCGCGCTGCAAACCGTGCTGGGCCAGGTGGACCCGTGCTTTCACCGCCTGCTGGTACGCCGCCTGGCCCTGTGGCGCGATACGCCGGTAGAGGCCGTCGTCACCGCCGCCCGCATCGCCATGGAACTGCAGCCGCAATGCGCCCAGGGCAAGCCCCTGCGCGCGCTGGCCCTGCAAGGCAATGACAGCAAGTTTTTTGAGCGCCACGCCGCCCTGCTCAAAGCCTTGCTGGATGAGCGCTTTGACGGTGCCGCCAGCCGCGAAGGCCTGGCGGCATTTCTGGGTGCGAGCGAAGAGGCCGACCACTGGCTGCTGGTACTGCCCCTGGCCCCGGGCCTGCTGCCCTTTGGACGCCTGCGGCTGAGCACGCAGGAGCTGCGGCACACCCCACTGCCCGGCCAGCGGGTGCTGCTGGTGGAAAACGAACAATGCGCTCACCACCTCAACATCACCCTGCCAGACACCGTGGCCGTACTCGGTGCGGGTCTGGATCTGGAATGGCTCAACGCCCCCTGGCTGCAGGAACGCCACGTGGCCTACTGGGGCGATATGGACAGCTGGGGCCTGCAGATGCTGGCCACGGCACGCCGCCACCTGCCCCATCTGCAGGCCTTGATGATGGACCGCCCCAGCTTTGAGGCCCACGCCCAGCACGCCGTGCCAGAGCCTGTCCCCACCACGCTGGATGCGCACTGGCATGACCTGCTGCCGCACGAGCAGGAGCTGGCCCAATGGCTGGGCCAGCAAGGCTGTGGCAGGCTGGAGCAGGAGTTTTTACGCACGCAATGGGTACAGCAGCATCTGACGCAGTGGTTGGCAGGAACGCCAGCAGCGGTCTAGCCACTTGCCGCCAGCGCCCCAAAAACAAAGCCTCTCAGGCGCAACACCTGAGAGGCTTTTTATGTATGAATCCGTACGGAATCAGGCCTTAGAACGGGATGTCGTCATCCATGTCGTCAAAGCCAGATGCTGCACGCTGGGGAGGAGGTGCCATGGGCGCTGGTGCGGCGGCAGGGGCCTGCTGCTGGGGTGCTGCAGGGCGGGGAGCTGGCGCTGCGGGGCGGCGGGGTGCAGGTGCTGCATAACCGCCGTTGTCGCCATAGCCTGCGTCATCGCCATAGCCCTGGTTCTGGCCGCCCATGCCGCCACCCTGGCGGCCGCCGAGCATCTGCATGCTGTCGGCGCGGATTTCGGTGCTGTAGCGCTCGATGCCTTGCTGGTCCGTCCACTTGCGGGTACGCAGGCTGCCTTCTACGTAGACCTGACTGCCCTTGCGCAGGTACTGGCCCACGATTTCAGCCAGACGGCCGTTGAACACCACGCGGTGCCACTCGGTGGCTTCCTTGTTTTCGCCGGTGTTCTTGTCGCGCCAGCGGTCGGTCGTGGCGATGGTGACGTTGGCAACCTGATCTCCGCTGGGGAAGGTGCGCATTTCGGGGTCGCGCCCCAGGTTGCCGACGAGAATGACTTTGTTGACAGATGCCATGGTGAATACCTTTGGTTCAGTGGTAGCACGGGCGTTGATGGGGGAGTTCCCGTGCCAGATAGTGATTGCAGCACCCCCCGGAATGACTGCAGGAGCGCAGCTTAGCGCATGTTGTGAGTGCCTGCACGCCCGTAGCTTCCCTTGGGGAAAAGAAGTTGCCCAACGGCTACGGATATTCAAAAAACATAGCTTCTTGCGCTCGTAAAACAAGGGGTTCAGAGCCATTCAAGCCTGAACCCCTTGTCAATATTGCGCCGCAAGCTATTTATTTTTTAGCGTCATAGCGCCCTATGGGTTGGAGCGGCCAGGTGATGATGAGCCACAGCAGCATCAGCGCCGTGGTAGCGGCAAACAGCACAGGCGCACCGCCCAGCTTGGCCAGCACACCGCCCAGAAAACCACCGGCAAACAGGCCCAGCGACTGCAGCGTGTTGTAGGCCCCCAGTGCTGCACCGCGCAGATGGGCGGGCGCCATGCGCGAGACCAGACTGGGCTGCGTGGCCTCCAGCGCGTTAAAGCCAACAAAGAACACAAACATCAGCACCCCTATGACAGCCAGCGAGGGGGCTGCGGCTGCCTCGGCCATCACGCCCAGCACGGCCTGCACGACCAGCACCAGGGCGATGGAGCCCAGCAGCGCGGCACGCAGGCGGCCACGGCGCTCCATGGCAAACAAGGCCCCCATGGCGACGAAGGACAGCACCACGGCAGGCAGATAGAGCTTCCAGTGCACATCCTTGGCCAGACCAGCCGCCACCAGCATGGCGGGCACGGCCACCCACATGGACATCTGCACGGTGTGGAGGATGAAGACACCGGCGTTCAGGCGCAGCAGATCGCCATGGCCCAGCAGCTCGCGAGCGCTGCCACGCGGGGCCTCTGCGTGGTGTTCAGGCTCCGCAGGCACGACCCACAGCACCACGGCAATGCCAGCCAGTGCCAGCGCAAAGGTCAGGCCAAAAATGCCAGACAAACCACCCCAGGCCGCCAGCACGGGGCTGAGCACCAGGGCCAGCGCAAACATCAGGCCGATGGAGCCGCCCACCATGGCCATGGCCTTGGTGCGTACGCTGTCGCGGGTCATATCGGCCATCAGCGCCGTCACAGCCGCCGACACGGCACCTGCACCCTGCAGGGCGCGGCCCAGCATCAGTCCGGTGAGCGAGTCCGCCAGTGCAGCCACCAGACTGCCCAGTGCAAACACGGCCAGCCCGGCCACGATGATGCGTTTGCGCCCCCAGCGGTCAGAGGCCAGGCCCAGCGGCAGCTGGAACACGGCCTGCGTCAGCCCATACAGGCCCATGGCAAAGCCCACCATGGCGGGGTTGTCACCACCGGGGTATTTGGCGGCTTCCAGCGCAAACACGGGCAGCACCAGAAACAGGCCCAGCATGCGCAGCGCAAAAATCAGGGCCAGGCTGGCGCTGGAGCGGCGCTCCTGCGCGGTCATCTTGCCCGCAACGGCGGCTGGGGCATCAGGGGAGGAAGAAGCAAACTGAGACTGGGACACGCGACAAAACCAGGGTTGGGCGGCATAAAAAACCGCTGTGCTCAGCGGCGCAGGCCTTGGCTAGCAAGACTCAGGCAGTGCGAAAAATACGCGCTGCGCAAATCCTTATTGTCTGCGATTCGTACCAAGCCTGCTACACGCGCGCAGGTGCAAATCTCTATGATGGCTGGTTTACCTTTGCCACGACTGCACCGCTGTGACTGACGCTTTGACACCAAAATTGCCTGAGGACGCCGGCCGCTATCTGGGTCATGCCATGGGCCACACCCACATCAGCATCCGCGGTGCGCGTACGCACAACCTCAAGAACATTGATCTGGACATCCCGCGCAACCAGCTGGTGGTGGTGACGGGGCTGTCCGGCTCGGGCAAGTCCAGCCTGGCGTTTGACACCCTGTACGCCGAGGGTCAGCGCCGCTATGTGGAAAGCCTCTCGGCCTATGCGCGGCAGTTTCTGGGGCAGCTCGACAAACCCGATGTGGATTTGATCGAAGGCCTGTCGCCCGCCATTGCGATTGAGCAAAAGGCCGCCAGCCACAACCCGCGCTCCACGGTGGGTACGGTCACAGAAATCAACGATTACCTGCGCCTGCTGTTTGCGCGCGCAGGCACGCCCTACTGCCCCGAGCACGGTCTGCCCCTGCAGGCCCAGACCATCAGCCAGATGGTGGATGCCATGCTTGCCTTGCCCGAGGGCACCAAGCTCATGCTGCTGGCCCCCATGGCACGCAGCCGCAAGGGCGACTTTGCCGAGCTGTTTGTGCAGATGCAGGCCCAGGGCTATATCCGCTTTCGCATTGATGGCAAGGTGGTGGAGGCGGCCGATCTGCAGCCGCTGGACAAGAACAGCAAGCACGATGTGGACGTGGTGATTGACCGCATCAAGGTGCGTGCCGATCTGCAGCAGCGCCTGGCCGAGAGCATTGAGGCCGCACTGCGCATTGGTGGTGATGCCTCCAGCGGCCGCGTGCTGGCAGTGGACATGGATTCTGGCCAGGAGCACATCTTCAGCAGCCGCTTTGCCTGCCCACTGTGCACCTACTCGCTGGAAGAGCTGGAGCCACGCCTGTTCTCCTTCAACTCGCCCATGGGGGCCTGCCCCACCTGTGATGGTCTGGGCCAGAGCGAAGACTTTGACCCGGACAAGGTCGTGCCCTTCCCGTCTGTGAGCGTGGCCAATGGCGCCATCCACGGCTGGGACAGCCGCAACCCCACCTACTTCAGCCTGCTGCAAAGCATTGCCCACCATTACGGGCAGGATGTGAACGCTGCTTTTGAAGCCTGGCCCGCCGATGTGCAGAAAGTAGTGCTTTGGGGCTCCGGCGAGGAAAAAATTCCGTTTGCCTACGACAGCGATGGCAAGACCACCGTGGTCGAGCATGTGTTTGAAGGCGTCATCCCCAACATGATGCGCCGCCTGCGCGAGACCGATTCGCAGATCGTGCGCGACGACCTGTCACGCCTGCGCAGCATACGCACCTGCCCCGACTGCCAGGGCACGCGCCTGCGCCGCGAAGCGCGCTTTGTGCGTGTGGGTGATGGCGACCAGGCCCGCGCCATCTATGAGGTCAACCGCGCCACGCTGACCGAAGCCCACCAGTGGTTCCGCAGCCTGCAGCTGCAGGGCAGCAAGGCCGACATTGCCGAGAAAGTGGTGCGCGAGATTGCTGCACGCCTGCGCTTCTTGCTGGACGTGGGCCTGAGCTATCTGAGCCTGGACCGCAGTGCTGACACGCTCTCAGGCGGCGAGGCCCAGCGCATTCGCCTGGCCAGCCAGATTGGCAGCGGCCTGACGGGCGTGATGTATGTGCTGGACGAGCCCAGCATTGGCCTGCACCAGCGCGACAACGACCGCCTGATTGCCACGCTGGAGCACCTGCGGGACATTGGCAACAGCGTCATCGTGGTCGAGCACGACGAAGACATGATGCGTGCGGCCGACCACATCATCGATATGGGGCCGGGCGCTGGCGTGCATGGCGGCCAGGTCATGGCCCAGGGCACGTTCGAGCAGGTCAAGGCCAACCCGCACTCGCCCACCGGCCAGTATCTGAGCGGCACCAAGGCCATTGCCGTGCCGCGCCAGCGCACGCCGTGGATGCCAGTCAAGCAGGACGATGCCGCCGCACAGCCTGCCAGCGGCTTTCCCAGCATTCGCGGCAGCGAGGCCGCCAGCCAGCACCACGCCCTGCAGGCCCTGCGCGTAGTGGGGGCCAGCGGCCACAACCTGCGTGATGTGACCGTGGACTTTCCCGTGGGACTGTTCACCTGCGTGACGGGGGTGTCAGGCTCGGGCAAATCCACCCTGGTCAATGACACCCTGTATGCCGAGGTCGCGCGCCAGCTGCACCGTGCAGGCACGGAGCCTGCACCCCACCAGGCACTGGAAGGGCTGGAGTATTTCGACAAGGTCATCAATGTGGACCAGTCGCCCATTGGCCGCACACCGCGCAGCAACCCGGCCACCTACACCGGGCTGTTTACACCGATTCGCGATCTGTTTGCCGAAACCAATACGGCGCGGGAGCGCGGCTACGGCCCCGGGCGCTTCAGCTTCAACGTCTCCGGTGGGCGCTGCGAGGCCTGTCAGGGCGATGGCCTGATCAAGGTGGAAATGCACTTTCTGCCGGACGTGTATGTGCCCTGCGACATCTGCCACGGCAAGCGCTACAACCGCGAGACGCTGCAGGTGCAGTGGAAGGGCAGGAATATTGCCGATGTGCTGAAGATGACGGTGGAAGACGCCCACGCCTTCTTCAAGGACGTGCCCAGCATCCACCGCAAGCTGCAGACGCTGATGGACGTGGGCCTGGGCTATATCCGCCTGGGCCAGAGCGCGACCACGCTCTCAGGCGGCGAGGCGCAGCGCGTCAAGCTCGCACAGGAGCTGTCCAAGCGCGACACGGGCCGCACGCTCTACATCCTCGATGAGCCCACCACCGGCCTGCACTTTGCCGATGTGCAGCTGCTGCTCAAAGTGCTGCACCAGCTGCGCGATGCGGGCAACACCATCGTGGTGATTGAGCACAACCTGGACGTGATCAAGACTGCCGACTGGGTCATCGACATGGGCCCCGAAGGCGGTGCAGGCGGCGGCCAGGTGGTTGCCGTGGGCACACCCGAGCAGGTGGCGGCCCACCCTGAAAGCCATACGGGACGCTATCTGCAGGCGTATCTGCAGCCACGGTAAAACGCCCTGCCACTTCTGTTTTAGTAGCTTTTTGCGCTTGAATAAAAAGGGTTTCAGATAGTTTTCTATCTGAAACCCTTTGTTTTTCTGCACTGACCGCTTCTGTTTTTATCTTCTACGCAACAAAGCCCGGCGCAGCATGCGTGCCGCGCGGTCGCGAATCTGGAAGGGGCTGTGGCTGTCTGCAGGGCGGTACTTGGCATGGGTGCAGGCCGTGAGAAAGTCGCCCAGCAGCACACTGCTGTCGATGATGGGGCTGTCCGGGTTGTGGAATTCCGGGTGCCACTGCGTGGCCGCGATATAGCTCTTGCCTGGTTCATGGCGGCAGATGGCTTCGGGAATATGGTCGGGAATGCTCCAAGCCTCTACCACAAAGCCCGGTGCTACCTGCTTGATGCCCTGGTGGTGAATGCTGTTCACCCGCGCCACGTAGGTGTTGGGGTAGAGCTGCGCCAGGCGCGAGCCGGGCACGATGTGGATGTCATGCTGGTGGCGGTCATAGGCATCGGCATTGCGGTGCACCTGCGCACCGGGCACCTGGGTCAGGATATCCTGGTAGAGCGTGCCGCCAAAGGCCACGTTGATGAGTTGCAGCCCGCGGCACACGCCAAAGATGGGCTTTCCCGCCTGGCTGAAGGCCTCGACCACGGCCAGGTCGTACAGATCGCGCACGCGGTCGCCCAGCCATTCCGGGCGCAGCGGCTCCTCGCCATAGCTGCCGGGCCACACGTCTGCACCACCGTGCATGACCACACCGTCCAGCCAGTCTGCATAGTGGGCCAGCGTGACGTCGCCTTTGGCAGTTTCGCCCATGGGGCAGGGAATCATGACCACCATGGCGCCACTGGACATGATCCAGTGCGCGATGGACTGCTCCACGTATTGCAGGGTCTTGCCTGTAAACAGCGGGCGGCTGGGGTCTGCATGCGAAAAACAGGCGGACAGACCGATCTTGAGGCGGCGAGCGGCGGGCAGGGACATGGGCAGGCGAGGTGGTGGTCAGCGTGACCCTAGTTGTAACCTCAGCCTGCCGCCCTGTCATGTAGGAACTGCAGCCATACGGTTTTAGCGGTGAGCATCTGCCAACAAAGCCCTCCATGTGCTGGTACTTGCGCTGCATGTCTGTCTGCAGCCCACACGCAGGAAGCGTTTTGGCTGATTGGAGGTTTGACCAATATCAAGTAACTTTCAAGCTCGAACTTGAAATGGCCCAAAGAAGTCCCACACTGTAGAAAACCACACACCGAGACTGCGCTTGCAGCCATCGCGTGAACGATTTCGCTGGTCATCCAGCGCAACCGCTGCACCTTCTGGTGCGGCTTTGGCGATAAGGAGATATGCATGCAAGTACAAGTCCATACCGACGCAACCATCCAGGGCGGCGAATCGCTGGAACAATGGACTCGCGAAGAGGTCAACAGCAAGCTGGCCCGCCTCAAGGAATACGTGGTGCGGGTAGAGGTCTTTTTCACGGGCGTGGATGCCATGAAGGTCAATGGCGCCCCCGGCAAGAAATGCGTGCTGGAAACCCGTGCCAACGGTCGCCCGCCTGTAGCCGTCAATGCAGAAGCCGAAAAGCTGCACGACGCCTTCCATGCCGCCATCGAAAAGTTGCGCCGCGCCGTAGAGTCTGACCTCGACAAGGTGCGTGACAAGAACATTCGCGAAAGCGTGCGCGGGGTCGATGACGCGGCCACCGGCACAGAAGGCTAAGCCTCGCACTGCTCCTCTGGTCTTGCCGACCAGTTCACAACAAAAAAGCCATGACCTTGCGGTCATGGCTTTTGTTTTAGGCGCTACGAAGCGTTATCGCTTAGACGGCTTCAGCAGTCAGTGCACCGGGCGTGGTCAGCTTGTCAGCCACCAGCAGAGCCTTCATCTGAGCCTGGCTCATGATGCCCAGCTCTTCAGCCACCACAGCGATAGGCTTGCCGGTCGCAATCGCCGTCTTGGCAATCTTGGCCGCCTTTTCGTAGCCGATCAGGGGGTTCAGTGCGGTCACCAGGGTCACGGACTCATGGATGCGGGCATCCAGCAATTCGGTGTTGGCCACAATGCCTTCCACACAGTTCACCTGCAGGGTCTTGCAGGCGGCTGCCAGGTGGGTCAGGCTCTGGTGCAGCGCCCAGCCCATCAGGGGCTCAAACGCGTTCAGCTGCAGCTGACCGGCTTCCACAGCCATGGTGATGGCTGCGTCGTTGCCGATCACTTCAAAGCACACCTGGTTCATCACCTCGGGGATCACGGGGTTGACCTTGCCGGGCATGATGGAAGAGCCTGCCTGGCGGGCGGGCAGCTTGATGTCGCCCACGCCAGCCTGCGGGCCGGAAGACAGCAGACGCAGGTCGTTGCTGATCTTGGACAGCTTCACGGCGATGCGCTTGAGGATGCCGGAGATGTCTGCAAACACGCCAGTGTCGGCCGTGCCAGCAATCATGTCCTTGGACTTGAACACAGGCACGCCAGAGAACTCAGCCAGCTTGGTAGTCACCACGTCGGCATAGCCCACAGGAGCGTTGATGCCGGTACCGATGGCGGTGCCGCCCATGTTGATTTCGCACAGCAAGGCAGCCGACTCACGCAGGCGCTGCTCGTCAGCGGCAATCATGGACACAAAGGAGTTGAACTCCTGACCCAGTGTCATAGGCACGGCGTCCTGCAGCTGGGTACGGCCAATCTTCAGGATATCCTTGAACTCTTCAGCCTTGGCCTGGAAGGCACCGCGCAGCGAAGCCAGTGCGGCCAGCAGGTTCTGCACTTCAAAGTAAGTCGCCAGCTTCACCGAAGTGGGGTAGGAGTCGTTGGTCGACTGCGAGGCATTGACGTGGTCATTCGGGTGAATCACGTCGTAGCGGCCCTTTTCCAGGCCCAGCGTTTCCAGCGCCAGGTTGGCAATGACCTCGTTGGCGTTCATATTGGTCGAGGTGCCAGCGCCGCCCTGAATCACGTCCACCACAAACTGGTCATGGTGCTTGCCAGCGATCAGCAGATCGCAGGCCTTGGCAATGGCCTGGGCCTGCTGCTCATTGATGGCGCCCATGGCCAGGTTGGCGGCAGCAGCCGCCTTCTTCACATAGGCAAAGCCGCGAATCAGCGCAGGCATTTGCGCCACGGTCTGGCCAGTGATGGGGAAATTTTCCACAGCACGTGCCGAATGCACGCCCCAGTAGGCGTTGTCGGGAATGTCCTTGGGACCCAGAAAGTCGCTTTCTTGACGCATGACGACCACTCTCCAATGCAATAAAAAATCGGGCTCCATGCACGTGCAAACGCCGCCCGCAGGCGGCGTCAAACTGCTCCATGCATATGTAATGACATCCCACATCCACGAGCGACCATGCCAAACTATGCGCAGTGGTGCAGGACCTTATGCATGGATTATGAAATCTTTCTTGCATGGGTCGCACTCATTTTGTGCATACCTATGCCATCTGCACTTTTATTGGGCAGAAAACCATGATTTCTGCCTACTTTATGAGCATACGTATAAATAAAACTCATAACCTGGTTGTTTTTCTCTATATTCGCACCGATTTAGTGCGAATACGCTGTGCGGCATCGATCCATTTTGGTGCAGTGCAGTTTTCCTGCCGGTGCCATCCGTGGCGCCACTTATCGTTTGGCCATACGTTTTGGAGACAAGCACATGACAAGCTGCCTGACTGCTGCCCCCGCCACCACCGCTGCCTTGCCCCTGCAATTTCATGCCCGCATCAGCGGCAAAGTGCAGCACCGCGTAGGCGATGGCATGCTGCATGACATCCCGCAGGGTCAGAAAGTGCATGTAGACACGGCCCTGGCCAGCATGGTCGTGTCCTGGCACAGCGATGGCCAGCCGGTCACTGTCACACTGGCGCGTGAGGAATTTCTGTTCTACGTGGACGAAGGCCGCATTGAAGTGCTGGGCTGAAGCCCCCCAGAAACACAAAAAGCCAAGTCCTCAGGACTTGGCTTTTTTTGATAGCTGCCAGCGCTTACAGAATAAGCGCTAGCGGCATATTTGGCTAGTAATTTGGAATTACTTGCCAGCGACCACGCGCACCATTTCCAGGCACTTGTTGGAGTAGCCCCACTCGTTGTCGTACCAGGCCACGACCTTCACAAAGGTCTTGTCCAGTGCGATACCTGCTTCGGCGTCAAACACGGAAGTGCAGGTTTCGCCACGGAAGTCGGTAGCCACCACCTTGTCTTCGGTGTAACCCAGCACGCCCTTCAGAGCGCCTTGGGACTGTGCCTTCATTTCAGCGCAGATGTCTTCATAAGAAGCTTCGGTGTTCAGCTCCACAGTCAGGTCGACCACGGACACGTCAGACGTAGGCACGCGGAAGGACATGCCGGTCAGCTTCTTGTTCAGCTCAGGAATCACCACGCCCACAGCCTTGGCAGCGCCAGTGCTGGAAGGAATGATGTTTTCCAGAATGCCGCGGCCGCCGCGCCAGTCTTTGTTCGATGGGCCGTCCACGGTCTTCTGTGTCGCCGTAGCAGCGTGCACAGTCGTCATCAGACCGCGCTTGATGCCCCACTTGTCGTTCAGCACCTTGGCCACGGGAGCCAGGCAGTTGGTGGTGCACGAAGCGTTGGAGACCACGTCCTGACCCGCATAGGTCTGGTGGTTCACGCCGAACACAAACATGGGGGTAGCGTCCTTGGAGGGCGCAGACATGATGACCTTCTTGGCGCCAGCAGCGATGTGCTTGCGGGCGGTTTCGTCGGTCAGGAACAGGCCGGTGGATTCGATCACCACTTCCGCGCCCACTTCGTTCCACTTCAGGTTGGCAGGGTCGCGCTCCTGGGTCAGACGGATCTTCTTGCCGTTCACGATCAGGGTGTTGCCCTCGACCGAAACTTCACCGTCAAAACGGCCGTGCACGCTGTCGTACTTCAGCATGTAGGCCAGATAGTCAGGCTCAAGCAGGTCGTTGATGCCCACGATTTCGATGTCCGAAAAGTTCTGCACGGCGGAGCGCAGCACGTTGCGGCCAATACGGCCAAAGCCGTTGATACCAACCTTGATAGTCATAGTTGCCTCGTCTATGGATAGTGAAAACAGAAAAACGCTGTGACTGTACGGAAAACACCCACCGGGGCCAAGGCCAGGGCGGGTGTTGCAAGCATCGTTATTGGTTGCGCTGGATGGCTTCGATCACGGTGGCTGTCACGTTCTCTGCCGTGAAGCCAAAGTGCTTGAACAGCACAGCAGCGGGAGCCGATTCACCGTAGGTGTCGATACCGACCACGGCAGCGCAGCCGTACTTCCACCAGAAGTCGGTCACGCCCATTTCCACCGCGATGCGGGGGATGCCGGCGGGCAGCACGCTGGTCTTGTATGCCACGTCCTGCTTGTCGAAGGTGGTGGTGCTGGGCATGGAGACCACGCGCACGCCAATCTTCTGCTCGGCCAGCATCTTCTGCGCGGCCAGTGCCAGCTGCACTTCAGAGCCGGTGGCAATGATCACGGCCTGTGGCTTGCCCTTGATGCCCACATCGACAGGCTCAGACAGCACGTAGGCACCGTTGGCGATGTGGTCCAGTGCCTCTTCAGACTTGGGCGAGTAGGCCAGGTTCTGGCGGCTCAGCAGCAGGGCGGTAGGCTTGTTCTTGTGGCTCAGGGCCACCGTCCATGCCACGGCAGTTTCCGTGGTGTCAGCGGGACGCCAGACGTCCAGACCAGGGATCAGACGCAGGGAAGCGGCATGCTCGATGGACTGGTGGGTAGGACCGTCTTCACCCAGACCGATGGAGTCGTGCGTGAACACATGGATCACGCGCTGCTTCATCAGCGCAGCCATGCGGATGGCATTGCGGCTGTAGTCCGAGAAGGTCATGAAGGTGCCGCCGTAGGGGATGTAGCCGCCATGCAGCGCCACGCCGTTCATGATGGCGGCCATGCCGAATTCGCGCACACCGTAGTTGATGTGGCGGCCGATCTTGCCGTCTTCGGTCTTGACCACATTGCCCTTGTCATCCACGCGGAAAGCGGGGGTGGACTTGGTATTGGTCAGGTTGGAGCCTGTCAGGTCCGCCGAGCCGCCCAGCAGTTCAGGCAGGGCAGCGGTCAGGCCTTCCAGCGCCAGCTGGCTGGCCTTGCGGCTGGCCACGGTGGCGGCGGTGTCGTGTGCGTCAGATGCGATCTTGGCAGCCACTTCCAGGAAGTTGGCGGGCAGGTCACCGGCCATGCGGCGCTTGAATTCAGCGGCCAGCTCGGGGAAAGCCTTTTCGTAGGCAGCGAACTTCTTGTTCCAGGCAGCTTCTGCCTTCTTGCCAGCAGCCTTGGCATCCCAGCCTGCATAGACTTCCGCAGGGATTTCAAAGGGAGCGTGTTCCCAGCCCAGTGCCGCGCGGGTCAGTGCGATTTCTTCCGCACCCAGAGGCTCGCCGTGGGCCTTGGAAGTGTTGGCGCGGTTGGGAGAACCCTTGCCAATGTGTGTCTTGCAGCAGATCAGTGTGGGCTTGTCCTTGCTCTTCTTGGCCTGGGCAATTGCCGCATCCACCGCGTCCACATTGTGACCATCTACACCACGGATCACGTTCCAGCCATAGGCCTCAAAGCGTGCGGGCGTGTTGTCAGCAAACCAGGGTGTGACCTTGCCGTCGATGGAGATCTCGTTGTCGTCCCACAGGGCGATCAGCTTGTTGAGCTTCCAGGCACCTGCCAGCGAAGCGGCTTCGTGCGAGATGCCTTCCATCAGGCAGCCGTCACCCATGAACACATAGGTGTAGTGGTCCACGATGGCGTGCTTGGGCTGGTTGAATTCAGCCGCCAGCAGCTTTTCAGCCAGTGCAAAGCCCACGGCATTGGTGATGCCCTGACCCAGAGGGCCCGTTGTGGTTTCCACGCCGGGTGTCACACCCACTTCGGGGTGGCCAGCGGTCTTGCTGTGCAGCTGACGGAAGTTCTTGATCTCATCCATGGGCAGGTCGTAGCCGGTCAGATGCAGCAGCGCATAGATCAGCATGGAGCCGTGGCCGTTGGACAGAATGAAACGGTCGCGGTTGGCCCAGTGGGGGTTGGCAGGGTTGTGCTGCAGGTGGCGGTTCCACAGAGCCACTGCCATGTCGGCCATGCCCATGGGGGCGCCAGGGTGGCCGGAGTTTGCTTGTTGCACTGCGTCCATGGCCAAGGCACGGATTGCGTTGGCCATCATTGGGGTGTTTGCCATGGGGGGGATGGTTCCGAATGGAATGTGTCAAATGATGCAAGGGATTTTACCGGTGTGGCATGGCGCAGGTTTCCATGTGATTACATAGCCCCCGCATGGCCTAAAGTGTGGCTTGCAGCGCGTGCGTGAACGCGTTAAGAAATTTTCTGCCATGACCTCTTTGAACCTTCCCGCCATGTTGCTGGCTGCCGGGCGCGGCGAACGCATGCGCCCGCTGACCGACACCACCCCCAAACCCCTGCTGCAGGTGCAGGGCCGTGCGCTGCTGGACTGGCACATGGCCGCCCTGCTGCGTGATGGCGTGCGTGATGTGGTGGTGAATACCGCCTGGCTGGGCGCGCAGATTCCCGCACACCTAGATGACATCTGGCCCGCACAGGGCATGCAGCTGCAGTATTCGCATGAGCAGCATGACTTTGGCCATGCGCTGGAAACCGCTGGCGGCATTGCCCGCGCACTGCCGCTGCTGGGCGAGGCATTCTGGCTGGCAGCGGGCGATGTGTTTGCACCTGACTTTGTGTTTGATGCACAGCTGGCGCAGCGCTTTGCGCAGTCGGACGACCTGGCCCACATCTGGCTCGTGCCCAACCCGGTGCACAACCTCAAGGGGGACTTTGGCTTTGCCCCCGATGCGCCAGACAGCCACACAGGCCGCGCCATCCACCTGCCACCGGGCGATGTGGCACGCGACGCACGTCCGCGCTTGACCTACAGCACGATCGCCCTGCTGAAGGCAGACTTGTTCCGCCCACCGTTTTGCGGCATGGCCGCAGGCAACCCAGACGGCGTGGCCGAGCCGCTGGCCCCGCTGCTGCGCCGGGCCATGGATACCGGGCGCTGCGCAGCCAGCCTCTACACCGGCCGCTGGACCGATGTGGGCACGCCCGAGCGCCTGGCTGCATTGAACCAAAGCGCGACACAGAACTCTTAAAAAACAAGAGCATCTAGCGCTCGTATTTCAAGGACTTTCAAGTAAAAACACTTGCAATCCTTTGAAAATCAAGCGCTAGCTGCTCATCTTTTGTAGAACCACGCAGTGCATGGCACTGCGCAATACGATGCCTGTATGACCTCTGTTTACGCACAACGCCGCGCACGCCTGGCCGCCCAGCTGGGCGAAGGCGGCATTGCCATCATCCCGACCGCCCCTGAGCGTGGCCGCAACCGCGACAACAGCTATCTGTACCGCCACGACAGCTACTTCTACTACCTGACGGGCTTCAGCGAGCCCAATGCCTGCCTGGTACTCAAGGCTGATGGCAGCAGCACGCTGTTTTGCCAGCCCAAGGATCTGGAACGCGAAATCTGGGACGGCTACCGCCTTGGCCCCGAGGCAGCCGTGTCCACGCTGGGCATGGACGCAGCCTTCTCGGTCGATGACATCGACACCCGCCTGCCACGCCTGCTGGAGAACCAGGACAAAGTCTGGTGGCCGTTTGCCACGCACGAAGGCCTGGCCGCCCGTGTCGAAGGCTGGCTGCAGAAAGTCCGTGCCCGCACCCGCGCCGGGGCGCTGTGCCCGGCTGCACAGGGCGATGTGTGCACCCTGCTCGATGAAATGCGCCTGATCAAGGATGCGCACGAACTCGCCATCATGCGCCGCGCAGGCCAGATCAGCGCCCGCGCCCACATCCGCGCCATGCAGCGCGCAGCACGCATGCTGCGTGCGGGAGAAGACTGCCGCGAATACCACCTGGACGCCGAACTGCTGCACGAATTCCGCCAGGGCGGTGCCGAAGGCGTGGCCTATGACTCCATCGTCGCCGCAGGGCCGAACGCCTGCGTGCTGCACTACCGCGCCGACAAGGCCCCGGTGCGCAGCGGCGACCTGGTGCTGATTGATGCAGGCTGTGAGCTGGAAGGCTATGCCAGCGATATCACCCGTACCTTCCCGGCCAACGGCACATTCACCGGCCCGCAGCGCGCTCTTTACGAACTGGTGCTGGACAGCCAGAAAGCCGCCATTGCCGCCACCAGGGCAGGCAATCGCTTTAACGACCCGCACGATGCCACCGTCGCTGTGCTGGCGCAGGGCATGCTGGACCTGGGGCTGCTGGACAAATCCAAGTACGGCAATGCACAGGACGTGATTGCCCAGCGCGCCTACTTCCAGTTCTACATGCACCGCACCGGCCACTGGCTGGGCATGGATGTGCATGACTGCGGCAGCTATGTGGAGATGTCAGAAGTCGATGCCGCCAGCACACGCACCGATGCACTGTCGGGCGAAGTCATCACCCGCCCCAGCCGCATCCTGCGCCCCGGCATGGTGACCACCATCGAGCCCGGCATCTACGTGCGCCCAGCACCCGGCGTGCCCGAGCAGTTCCACCACATTGGCATTCGCATTGAAGACGATGCCGTAGTGACAGAGACCGGCTGCGAGCTGATCACCCGCGACGTGCCCGTGGAAGCCGACGCCATTGAAGCGCTGATGCGCGACTGACCCGCCAAGAAGAAAAGATGCACACCATGGATTTGCAACGCATGTATATCCGCCGCGCCACCAAGATTGTGGCGACGCTCGGCCCTGCCTCCAGCGACGTACACCTGCTGGCCCAGATGATTGCCACGGGCGTCAACGTCGTGCGCCTGAACTTCAGCCACGGCAAGGCACAGGACCACATCGACCGCGCCAATGCCGTGCGCGAAGCTGCGGCCATGGCTGGCCGCGAGGTGGCCATCATGGCCGACCTGCAGGGCCCCAAGATCCGCGTCGGCAAGTTTGCCGAAGGCAAGGTCTGGCTCGAAGCTGGCGCGCCCTTTGTGCTCGACGCCTCGCGCACCAAACCCGGTGATCTGCAGGGCGTGGGCCTGGACTACAAGGAGCTGCCCCGCGACGTGAAAAGCGGCGATGTGCTGCTGCTCAATGACGGCCTGATCGTGCTGACCGTGGACCGCGTCCTCGGTGATGCCGTGCACACCACCGTCACCATTGGCGGCGAGCTGTCCAACAACAAGGGCATCAACAAGCAAGGCGGCGGCCTGACCGCCCCCGCACTGACAGCCAAGGACATGGAGGACATCAAGACCGCCATGCAGCTGGGCGCCGACTACGTGGCCGTGAGCTTTCCCAAGAACGCCACCGACATGGAAATGGCGCGCCAGCTGTGCAATGTGGCCTGTGCCGATACCGGCCACCGCCCCGGGCTGATCGCCAAGATCGAGCGTGCCGAAGCCGTGCCGAAGCTGGAAGAAATCCTCAAGGCCTCGGACGGCATCATGGTCGCACGCGGCGACCTGGCGGTGGAAGTGGGCCATGCGGCCGTGCCTGCCCTGCAAAAGAAGATGATTCGTCTGGCGCGAGACATGGACAAGGTGGTCATCACCGCCACCCAGATGATGGAGAGCATGATCACCAACCCCGTGCCCACACGCGCCGAGGTCAGCGATGTGGCCAATGCCGTGCTCGACGGCACGGATGCCGTGATGCTCAGCGCCGAAACCGCCGTCGGCAAATACCCGCTGGAGACCGTGCGCGAAATGGCCAAGATCTGTGCAGCTGCTGAAGCCGCCGAAGACCGCGGCCAGGACGGCCACTTTAACGAGCGCGAATTCACGCGGATTGACCAGGCCATTGCCCAGGGTGCACTGTTCACGGCCCACAAGCTCGGTGCCAAGGCGATTGTGGCCATGACGGAAAGCGGCTCCACCGCGCTGTGGATGAGCCGCCACCGCGTGCACATCCCTATCTATGCCCTCACGCCCAAGGTTGGCACCCAGCGCAAGATGGCGCTGTACCGCAATGTGCGCCCCCTGCTCATGGCCACCAGCACCGAGCGCGACAAGGCGCTGGTGCAGGCCGAGAGCCATCTGCGCATGCGCGGCATCGTCAAACCTGGCGATGTCTACGCCATCACCTGCGGCGAGCCCATGGGCCAGCCCGGCGGCACCAATATGCTGCAGATCTGCCAGGTGCAGTAAGCCCCAGGACGGCTGCTTTGGCCGTCTTGCCCCAGCGTGGCAACAGGCGAATCACCACTGCCAATGCCACGGCCTCGGGGGGCGGTTAAAATCAAAAGTTACCACGCGGTTACAGCCGCGCAGCATTATTCTTCGTTCAACCTTACTGGACCACGACCATGCCTCTGATCTCGATGCGCGAAATGCTCGACCATGCCGCTGAAAACGGCTATGGCATCCCCGCCTTTAACGTCAACAACCTGGAACAAGTGCAGGCCGTGATGTCGGCGGCGGACGAAGTGGGCGCTCCCGTGATCCTGCAGGCATCGGCCGGTGCACGCAAGTACGCTGGTGAGCCCTTCATCAAGCACCTGATCCAGGCAGCAGCCGAGATGTACCCCCACATCCCTCTGGTGATGCACCAGGACCACGGCACCACCCCCGAAGTGTGCCGTGGTGCACTGAATCTGGGCTTTGGCTCGGTGATGATGGACGGTTCGCTGATGAGCGACGGCAAGACCCCTTCGTCCTTTGAATACAACGTGGACGTGACCAAGCAGGTCGTCGCCATGGCCCACGCCATTGGTGCCACCGTGGAAGGTGAACTGGGCTGCCTGGGCAACCTGGAAACCGGCGACGCTGGTGAAGAAGACGGTATTGGCGCCGCAGGCAAGCTGGAACACAGCCAGATGCTGACCGACCCTGAAGAAGCCGCCGTGTTCGTGAAGGAAACCCAGCTGGACGCACTGGCCATTGCCATCGGTACCAGCCACGGCGCCTACAAGTTCAGCCGCAAGCCCACAGGCGACATTCTGTCCATCCAGCGTGTCAAGGAAATCCACGCCCGCCTGCCCAACACCCACCTGGTGATGCACGGCTCTTCTTCCGTACCTCAGGAATTGCTGGCCATCATCAACCAGTACGGCGGCCAGATGAAGGAAACCTACGGCGTGCCCGTCGAGGAAATCCAGGAAGCCATCAAGTACGGCGTGCGCAAGGTGAACATCGACACCGACATCCGCCTGGCCATGACCGGTGCTGTGCGCAAGTTCCTGGCCGAGAACCCCGAGAAGTTCGACGCCCGCGAATGGCTCAAGCCAGCCCGCGAAGCCGCCAAGCAAGTGTGCAAGGCACGTTACCTGGAGTTCGGCTGTGAAGGCCAGGGCGCCAAGATCAAGGGCTACACCCTGGAGCAGATGGCCAAGCGCTACGCCGCTGGTGAGCTGGCGCAAATCGTGAACTGATCCATCGCAAAAACCGGCGTCATCGCACGCCGCTTCGCAAAAACCCGCATGGCTAGGCCCTGCGGGTTTTTTTATGGTCTGCGTTGGCACGTTGTTTGCTCCAACTGCGCATGTTTATATTGCATAAATTCATGCATTACGCGTGCAAAGTTGATCACAATTGCAGCAACAAGGAATTTTTATGAGCACACTCATCCTCCGACGCACTCTGATTGCTTGCGGCGCCGCACTGCTGGCCGCAGGTCCCGCCATGGCGGACGACGCCGCCTCCTACCCGAACAAGCCCGTGACCATCGTGGTCGGCTACCCCGCTGGTGGCTCCACCGACCTGGTGGGTCGCCTGGTGGCCAACGAGATCGAGAAGCACCTCGGTCAGACTGTGATCGTGGAAAACCTCGGCGGTGCCGGTGGTGCCATTGGCGCGCAAAAGGTGGCCAATGCCAAGCCCGATGGCTACACCCTGCTGGTGGGCGCGAACAATGAAATCGCGATTGCCAACATGATCAACAAGTCGATCAAGTACAAGATCAGCGACTTCACACCGATTGGTGTGGTGGCCTCTCAGCCCATGGTGCTGGTGGCATCCCAGAAGGCGGGCGTAAAGAACACCGAAGCGTTCTATCAGGCAGTGAAGGCCAACCCTGCCAAGTTCAGCTACGGCTCGTCGGGCGTGGGCACTGCGCTGCACCTGGCCGGTGAAATGATGAAGGACCAGGCCCAGATCGACATGCAGCACGTGCCTTACCGTGGCGTGCCTGCGCTGACCAATGATGTGCTGGGCAACAACATCGAATACGGCGTGTTCGTGCTGTCCTCCGGTCTGCCGCTGATCAAGGCGGGCAAGGTACAGGCCATTGCTACCACCGAAGCCAAGCGCTACGCAGCGACCCCCGACATTCCTGCCCTGGCAGAGCACCCAGCATTCAAGAACGTGGACATCAACTCCTGGTTCGCCATGATGGGCCCCGCCAACATGCCAGCGCCTGTGGTGGCCAAGATCAAGGAAGCCCTGAACAAGACCATGGCCGCGCCTGAGTTCCGCAAGAAGATGGAAGACGCTGGCGCCCAGGTGATGGACAGCCAGATCGATGCCAGCCAGTACATCAACGGCGAAATCGCCAAGTACCAGAAGATCATCGACGTGGCGAAGATCGAGCTGTAATCCAGCTGCGACTGAGCACATGCCATGTAAAAAGCCCTGCAGGCCGCAGCCTGCAGGGCTTTTTACTTTACTGAGAGGATGTGCTATTTCATGCTGGCCAGCAGATCCTGCGTGTGCGGCGTGGGCTCGGGCACGCTGTAGATGCTGGGGTCCGCCTGAATCAGGCTGACATCAAAACGCCGCCCTGCCAGATAGTCTCGAACAGATTGCAGCACCACTGGGCTGCGGTGCAGATGGGCGCTGGCCTGCAACTCTTCCAGACTGAGCCACACGGTACGCACAATGCCTTCGTCCAGTACGCGGTGGGCATGGTGCTGGCCCAGCTTGCCCGTAAAGGCAAAACGCATATAGGTGATGTCAGAGCCGGTGCGCGTGCGAATGAAGCGGTTCATATAGATGCCCACCAGGTGCGTGGGCTCAAAGCTATAGGCAGTTTCCTCCAGCACTTCGCGTGCACAGGCTTGCAATGGAGTCTCGGCAGGATCCAGGTGACCGGCTGGCAAATTCAGGCGTAGCCCGTCAGCCGTGTTTTCTTCCACCAGCAAAAAGCGTTGATCGCGTTCGATCACGGCAGAGACCGTGACATTGGGTTTCCATCGGGTAGGCATGCGCGCATTATCGCGATCGCGCCACATAGATTTGTCAGCCAATGTCTTGTCTATCAACAATCAGAGCGCTGCAACCATATACAGCGCACCTTCACCATAGGTTTGAAGGTGTGCCTGCTGTTGTGAATCACTGACGGGGCAAATCGAAAAACCTTGACGTTCCCAATAAGTTTGTGAGCCCTGCACCGACACCAGTGCCGCCTGCCGCATGCCACGCGCACGCGCCTGCTGCTTCAAGGTCTGCACCAGATGGCGGGCCACGCCCTGGCCGGCCAGCTCCGGCAGCACCGACATGTCATGCAGATAAAGCACCTGTTCGCCCGGCGCAGGCGGCGTAAAAACACCGTTGAGTGGCGTGATCTTGCCGGGATTGGACCAGTAGGCTGCCAGATAGGCCTTGAGCGCCTGCTCGCCTTCACGCACCACGCCAATGGAGCACTGGTGTGCACAGCACAGGCGCTGCGCAAACACTTCGCGGCTTTCCTGAAAGCCGTCGCCATAGCAAATGGTCTGCACATGCAGCAGGCTATCAACATCGTGCGCATGCAAGGGGCGCACCACCCAGGGAGATGGCAATACAGAAGCAGTCATGGCCTGCATTATCAAAGCGCAGCAGCAAGCTCCGCGCAGGCAGGCGATTCATCCTTCCAGCGCTGGCGAATGGCTTCAAGCTGCGAGCGCAGCGAGATGAATGCCGACACCAGCTCGGGATCAAAATGGCTGCCTGCCTGTGCCGCAATATGGGCCAGCGCCTCATCCACGCTCCACGCACGCTTGTAGGGTCGCACAGAGGTCAGGGCATCAAACACATCGGCAATCGCCACGATGCGCGCTGCCAGCGGAATGTCTGTGCCGCGCAGGCCCGCAGGGTAGCCCGATCCGTCCCATTGCTCGTGGTGGGCCAGAGCGATGGAACGCGCCATCTGCAGCATGCCTCCTTCATGCTCCCCCAGAATTTCCGCGCCAATCACAGGATGCTGGCGCATGATCTGCCACACCTCATCATCCAGCGGACCGGGCTTGAGCAGCACGGCATCAGGTATGCCGATCTTGCCCACGTCATGCATGGGAGCCGCGTGCAGCAAATCATCTGCCCACTCAGGGGCGCAACCCATCGCCAGTGCCAGTGCATGGCTGTAATGCTCATGCGCAGCACATGCATGCCGGTTTCGTTGTCCTTGTACTCAGCGGCTCGCCCCAGGCGCTGCACGATCTGCAGACGAGACTGGCGCAATGCCTCAATATCTACCAGCGACAGGTGCGTGCGCACACGGGCACGCACCACAGGTGCACGCACGGGCTTGATGATGTAGTCCACCGCTCCGGCTGCAAAGCCATCGGCCTCATCGCCCACCTCCGCCAGCGCAGACACAAAAATCACCGGAATACTTTCTGTCCTGGGGTCAGCCTTGAGCTGTCGGCACACGTCATAGCCGTTGAGCTCGGGCATCATGATGTCCAGCAAGATCAGATCCGGCTTTTGCTGCTGTGCCAGCTGCAGGGCCTTGCGGCCATCGGTCGCAAATTGCAGGCGGTAGTCCTCGCCCAGTATCTGGCGCAGCACATGCAGGTTGGTGGGCTCGTCGTCCACCAGCAGCAGGCGTGGCCTGCGATCTTCATGCTTGGGCAGCATGGGGTGGTTTCCTTTCTGAATCAGAACTGGTGCTGACGCTGCTCGCCAGTGCCTGTGCACATTGCAGCGCCTGGTCAAAGCCAAACATGTCGATGGCCGCCTGCAGCGCAGCCACCATGGCTTCAGGCAGCAGTTGCTGCAATTGCTGCAAGGCCTCGCTGTCAATCTCACCGCCCTGCAGCGCCTCGGTCAAAGCCTGCAGTGCTTCCTGCACCTGGGTCCGTGCAGCGGCGCTCAGCCCTGCCTCTGCAGCCATGGCAGCCGGCGCCAGTGCCGGCGCTGCACTGGTGACCTCGGCGCTGCGCAGCAAAGCCAGATTGCCTGCGGCGCCACGCATACGGTGCACCTCAGCCAGGGCTGTATCCCAGTCGCCATGCTGGGACAAGCTCTGCAGCTCGGGCACTCGGCTGTGCTGCTCGTTCAGAAAACGCGACCACGCCGTGCGCAGCGCTGCCTCGCTGCCCCACAGCTGCAAGCCGGTATGCCAGTCCACCACCTCACTTTCCGCCGCAGCGTGCGCCAGCACGGCGGGCACGGCCGAAGCACCTGCAGCAGGCTGGTGCTTGCCGCTCTCGCTGGCAGTACGGCCCTGCAGCACACGCGCCATTTCCTGCAGCAGCTTGTGCTGCTCCAGTGGCTTGGCCGCAAAGCCATCCATGCCAGCCGCATCGGATGCGCGGCGGTCCTGCTCCAGCACGCTGGCCGAGAGCGCAATGATGGGAATACGGGGCTGCTGATGCTCGGCCTCCCAGGCGCGAATGGCCATGGAGGCCTGCAGACCATCCATGTGCGGCATCTGCAAGTCCATCAGGATGATGTCGAACGCCTGTGTCTGCCGCAGCTGCAGGGCCTGCAGACCATCGCTGGCAGATACCACCTGGTGGCCATGGCGCTGCATCACTACCTGCAGCAGTTCCAGGTTTTGTGGCACATCGTCGGCAGCCAGAATGCGCAGCGGCGGCATCGGCGGCAGCTGCACCGCGCTGGCAACCGTTTCATCAATGGGCGCCTGACCAATCGGCAAGGGCAGCTGCACATGAAACTGCGTGCCCTCACCTTCACGGCTGCTGACGCTGATTGCGCCGCCCATCAGCTGCACCAGCTGGCGCGAGATGGTGGTGCCCAGGCCCGTACCACCAAAGCGGCGCGTGGTGGACGCATCAGCCTGTGCAAACGGGTCAAAAATACGTTCGAGCTTGTCCTGCGCAATGCCAATTGCCCGTGTCCTGGATGGTCAGGTGCAGGCGGCACTGCTCATCGTTCACGCGCAGCTGCACATGGCCGCGTTCGGTGAACTTGACGGCATTGCCCATCAAATTGATGAGAATTTGCTGAATACGCAGCGCATCCCCGCGCAGATAGCACGCCCCACGGCCAGGCGCACATCAATCAGCGCTCCGTTTTTGTGCAGTGCCTGCACCTCACGGCCTGCGCCAATGATGTTGGTATGCCCTGTGCTGATGTGGCGCTGCAGATAGCCGTCATGCGCCTGCTGGTGCGGCATGGGCATGAGCATGCTGACGTTGCGGCCCAGCACTTCCTGCTCCGTCCAGCCCAGCAGGCGTTCCGCTGCGGGGTTGAAAGCACTGATGCGGCCATCGCTTTCGATCATGATGATGCCGTCCACGGCAGTATCGACCAGTGCGCGCAGGCGGGCCTCATTACGGCGAATTTCCAGAAACAGCTGGCGCGAACGCATCAGCATGTGCAGCACCAGCAGCACCGTGCCCACCAGCAAGGCCCAGGCTGCAGCGCTGGTCAAGGCGGTCCAGTGCACCTGCGTCGCACCTGCTTCACTGTCGCCCTGCCCAACCAGGATGTAGATGGCATCCATGGCGATGTAGTGCATGCTGGCCGTGGTGGCACCCATGACGCCGCCGCTGACCAGCGTAATCAGCATGGGCCGCGCACCCACACTCTGCATGCGGCGGTACAGCACCACGGAAAAAAGCGCCATGGCCAGCCCCAGGCCCAGCGCCAGCAGCAGGCCCTTGGGGGCGTAATGCATCAAATACGCAGCATCCGAGGCAAACATGCCCCCAGAAGTGCATGGATGCCACGCCCAGGCCCAGCGCCACACCACTGAGCAGGACACGCTACCACTGGGCTTGCTGCAGCAGCAGGGTGTGGACCACGACACCCGCCGCCAGCAGGCTCGGCAGCGCCGACAGCGCGCTGTGGAGGATGGAGAACGTCCCCGCCGCGCAGGGAGTGAAGGCCTGCATGCCAATAAAGTGCATGCTCCAGATCCCGCCTCCCAGCAAGAGCACGCCAGCCGCAGCCATGCCTGTGCGCCGCGGGCCGGGAGCAGTCCGTTGCGCACGGGTGCAGACATGCACGGCCAGCATGGCGGTGACCAGCGCAACCAGAATGGAGATGACAACCAGCTGGGGATCCATCCACTCCCACTGCATGTGGACATAGGTCAGGTCATCAGACAAAAAAACGTATCCACATAGGGTCTGCGCTTGCGGGAATAAGGAGAGAGAGGGGGATCCGGGCAATCTTGCCCGAGTTACATCAATCTGTAGGAATGAACCTACATTTTTGCCAAATTTGACAACCCCGCCACAGCAGAAGCCCGCCAGCGTTGACGCTATAGCGACAGGCCATAGGCAAGATAGAAACTATCAAATTCACCATCTAATTGCGATTGACTATCATTCATGCATCTTCTCTGGATGAATGCTATGTCCCATCTGCAATCGCTGATTCGTCGCAACGAGACGACGCTGATCAAAACGTCCTGCTACTACGTGATCCACGTCCTGGTAGCGGCGGGCGTGGCCTATGCCGTCACGGGTGACCTGATGGCTGCACTCACGCTGAGTTTGCTGGAGCCCACTGTGCAGGCCGTGGCCTATTTCATGCACGAGAAGGTCTGGATGCTGGCCCCGCGCATGCGCCACCGCGCCCTGATCAAGACTGGCACCTACTACGTGATTCACATCTTCGTCGCCTCCTGCGTGGCCTACGCGGTGACCGGTGACCTGGTTGCAGCCTTCACCCTGAGCTTGCTGGAGCCTACCGTGCAGATGGTCTTCTTCTTTGTGTACGAAAAGCTGTGGGAGAAAAAGGCCCAGGCCAAGCACAAGGTGCACAGCATCCTGCCCCTGTGCGTGGCCGCAGGCCCCTGCCAGCGCGCCCAGACCTGCAGCCAGCACTGCACACTGCGTACGCTCTGAACCCACTTTTCCAAGGTCGCGTCATGAACAAGCCAAGAAACAGTTTTTCCGCCTGGTTGCTGCAATGCCTGGCCCACATGGCCTGCCACTCTTAAAAAAGAAGCTGCCAGCGCTTTACAGCAGCCAATTTCAGAATCAGATCATTCTGAAATCTTGATGTTTCAAGCGCTAGAAGCTATCAATTTGCAAGCACCTGGCATGCGCTCTGCTTGCCCTGACAGCCAGCCCCTGCATCCCCCGCCCCATTGTGTGGATGACAGTGAAAGGTGTTTGACCCGCACCGGCCTGTGCCAGCGCCCCACTTTTGATAGCAAACACCTACAATGGGCTGCAAGAATCTAACTGTGTACAACCTCTGCGACAGGCTGCCTGCGCGGCCTTGCGTCCTGGGAGACGATATGCCTGAGAACACCTCACCCACCCTGCAAGACAAACGTGCTTTGCTGCGCCAGTCGGCGCTCGAATACCACCAGTTTCCCAAGCCCGGCAAGGTCGCCATCGCTGCCACCAAGCCCATGGCCAACCAGCACGACCTGGCGCTGGCCTACTCGCCCGGCGTAGCTGCGCCCTGCGAGGAAATCGTCAAGGACCCTGCCGCCGCCTTCAAGTACACCAGCCGCGGCAATCTGGTGGCCGTGATCTCCAACGGCACCGCCGTGCTGGGCCTGGGCGATATTGGCGCACTGGCCTCCAAGCCCGTGATGGAAGGCAAGGGCGTACTGTTCAAGAAGTTCGCCGGCGTCGATGTGTTTGACATCGAAATCAACGAAAAAGACCCACAAAAGCTGGTCGATGTGATCGCAGCGCTGGAGCCTACCTTCGGCGCCATCAACCTCGAAGACATCAAGGCTCCTGAGTGCTTCTTCGTGGAACGCGAGCTGCGCAAGCGCATGAATATCCCCGTCTTCCACGATGACCAGCACGGCACGGCCATCACCGTGGCAGCCGCCATGGTCAATGCACTGAAGGTGGCAGGCAAGAAGATCGAAGAGATCAAGCTGGTGGCATCGGGCGCGGGCGCCGCAGCCCTGGCCTGTCTGAACCTGCTGCTGGAAATTGGTCTGAAGCGCGAGAACGTGTTCGTAACCGACATCGTCGGCGTGGTCTACGAAGGCCGTACCGAGCTGATGGACGAGGACAAGGCCAAGTTCGCGCAGAAGACCGAGCTGCGCACGCTGGGCGAAGTCATCGCAGGCGCCGACGCCTTCCTGGGCCTGTCGGCGGGCAATGTGCTCAAAAAAGACATGGTCGCCAAGATGGCCGACAAGCCCATCATCTTCGCGCTGGCCAATCCCTCCCCCGAAATCCTGCCGGAAGACGTCAAGGCCGTGCGTGATGACGCCATCATCGCCACCGGCCGCACGGACTACCCCAACCAGGTCAACAACGTTCTGTGCTTCCCCTACATCTTCCGTGGCGCACTGGACTGCGGCGCCACCACCATCACCACCGAGATGGAGGTGGCTGCTGTCAACGCCATTGCCGCACTGGCCGAGGCCGAGCAGTCCGAAGAAGTGGCGGCAGCCTATGTGGGCCAGAGCCTGAGCTTTGGCCCTGAGTACCTGATTCCCAAGCCCTTCGACCCACGCCTGATGCTCATCGTGGCACCGGCCGTGGCACAGGCCGCCGCAGACTGCGGCGTGGCCCAACGCCCCATTCAGGACATGGATGCCTACCGCGAGCACCTCAAGACCTTTGTGTACTCGTCCGGCACCATCATGAAGCCCATCTTCGCGGCCGCCAAAAAAGCTGCCAAGAAGCGCGTGGCCTACTCCGAAGGTGAGGAAGAACGCGTGCTGCGCGCTGCGCAGATCGTGGTGGATGAGCGCATTGCCCGCCCCACGCTGATCGGTCGCCCCGCCATCATCGCCCAGCGCATCCAGAAGTTTGGCCTGCGCCTGGAGCAGGGTCGCGACTATGACGTGGTGAACGTGGAAGACGACCCCCGCTACCGCGACTTCTGGCAGACCTACCACCGCATGACCGAGCGCAAGGGCATCACCGCCCCCATCGCCAAGATCGAAATGCGCCGCCGCCTGACCCTGATCGGCTCCATGCTGCTGCACAAGGGCGAGGTCGACGGTCTGATCTGCGGTACCTGGCACAACACCCATCTGCACCTGAACTACATCGATCAGGTGATCGGCAAGAAACCCGACGCGACCACCTACGCCTGCATGAATGGCCTGCTGCTGCCTGACCGCCAGGTCTTCCTGGTCGACACCCACGTGAACTACGACCCCAGCGCCGAGCAGCTGGCCGAGATCACCGTCATGGCGGCCGAAGAAATGATGCGCTTTGGCATCAAGCCCAAGGTGGCCCTGCTGAGCCACTCCAACTTTGGCTCCAGCAACCAGCCCAGCGCCGTCAAGATGCGCCAGACCCTGGAGCTGCTGCGCGTGCAGGCCCCCTGGCTGGAAGTCGATGGCGAAATGCATGGCGACGTGGCACTGGACGCCGAAGCCCGTGGCAAGCTCATGCCCCACAGCACACTGACGGGTGAAGCCAATCTGTTGGTGCTGCCCAACATTGATGCGGCCAACATCTCCTACAACCTGCTCAAACAGGCGGCGGGCGGTGGCATTGCCGTGGGCCCCGTGCTGCTGGGCGCCAGCGCTCCCGTGCATGTGCTGACCCCCAGCACCACGGTGCGCCGCATCGTGAACATGACAGCACTGACCGTGGCAGACGCCAACGCAGCGCGCTGATCACGACGCAGGCACTCGCCAAAAAAAGGGCTGGTCCTCTGATGGGGGACAGCCCTTTTTTCTTGCAATTTACAGGGGGCTGCGTCACACTTGCGGGTCAAATTTCTGGGGATGTCCCGAGGTTTGGAAAGGTGTTGTGTGATGCGGAATGCGGTCTGGTTTCGAGCCCTTGGCGCCATCTTGGTCGGCACCGCTATGGCGATGCCCGCTGGCCCGTTGCAGGCACGGACACAGCAACAGGCCCAGTACATCGAAACGGTATCACTGGCTGAGCTACCCTCTCAGGCACGCACCACCTACCGACGCATACATCAGGGGGGACCTTTCCCCTACGAAAAAGATGGCAGTGTGTTTGGGAACCGTGAGCGTCTGTTGCCCGCGCAAAAGCGTGGCTACTACCGCGAATACACCGTCAAGACACCATGGGCCAGAGACCGCGGTGCCAGACGTATCGTGTGTGGCGGTGAACCGCCCACACAGCCCGAAGCCTGTTACTACACCAGCGATCACTACAACAGTTTTCGGAAGATTACGCCATGAGCGCTCCTGATCTGGATGGGCTGCACCACCACCATGCTCCTGCCGGGAACTTGTGGCCTGGCGGGCTGTCCATGTATCCCACACCCCCTGCTTTCAGTGGGCAACTACGAGCTATAGAAAGAATCCCAGAGATGGTGAAACCGTCTTGTCCTGCCCCCAAAAACCTGTTGCTTGGGGTGCGCAGCAACATCGTGCAGTCCATTCGTGCCTTCCACATTCCGGACTTGCAGCAGGCGGCACAGGCCATGGGGCACCACTTCCTCTACGCCAATCTGGCCCATGCCCAGACCAAGCAGGATGCGCTGGACCTGATTGCCCTGCAGTTTCACTTTCCTGCCCACTTTGGCAAGAACTTTGATGCCCTGTACGACTGCCTGACCGATCCGCTCCACAGGGCAGGCCCACAGCCTGGCTTTGTGGTGGTGCTCGACCAGCTGCCCATCGCCCACAAGTTCGACAAGGAAATGCGTGAGCAGTTTCTGGACTGCTTCCGCGACGCGGCCGACTACTGGGCCGAGCGCAAGATTGCCTTCCGCTGCTTCTATTCCTTCCTCTGAGCCTTGATTGCTCCAAAAAACAAAGCGCCCACCGTAGTGGGCGCTTTGTTTTGCGAATGAAAAGCGTCTGAATGCTTTACAGATTCAGCGCTGGCAGCTCTTATTTTTAAGAAAGCTGGGCCGCCAGTGCCTCGTATTCCGCCACAGGCACTTCTTCGGCACGACGCTGCAGGTCGAACTCGCCAGCAAAGCCTTTGGCTTCCAGCCACTTGCCCAGCGTATTGCGCAAAATCTTGCGGCGCTGGCTGAAGGCCACCTGCACCATCTCTTCGAGCAGCTTGGGGTCCAGCGCCGCGGGATGCTCACGCGGCACCATGCGCACCACCGCGCTATTGACCTTGGGGGGAGGATCAAAGCTCTCAGGCGGCACAAACAGTACGTTTTCCATGGCATAGCGCCACTGCAGCATGACGGACAGACGCCCGTAGTCGGAGGTCCCCGCATCGGCCACCATGCGGTCAATCACCTCTTTTTGCAGCATGAAGTGCTGGTCTTCAATCACGTCCACATGCTCGAGCAGGTGAAACAGGATGGGCGAAGAGATGTTGTAGGGCAGGTTGCCCGCCACGCGCAGTTTGGGCACACCCAGTTCCTGCGCCAGGGCGGTGAAGTCCACCTTGAGCACGTCAGACTCAATCACCTTGAGCTGGGGCTTGGTGCGCAGGCGCGCGGCCAGGTCGCGGTCCAGCTCAATCACGGTGATCTGGCCGGTGCGCTCCACCAGAGGCTGGGTCAGCGCCATCAGGCCGGGGCCGATTTCCACCAGAGGCTGGCCGGGCGGGGATCGATGGCCTTGACGATGCCGTCGATGATGCCGTGGTCGATCAGAAAGTTCTGACCGAAACGTTTACGAGGAATATGTTTCACGCGGAAAAATTATTGGGGTGGCTCGCGATATTCCACATAGGCCTGTCCGCGCAGTTCCTGCAGCCAGTTGGCATGCGCCTTCTCGAGCTTTTCTTCACGAACTACGTTACGCAGCATTTCGCGCTGCTCACGGGGTGTCAATGTGGCTTGGCGACGATCCACCAGTTGAATCAGGTGTACGCCAAAGCGAGAAACCACAGGCTGGCTGACCTGGCCAGGCTCCAGCGCGTTCAGCGCCTGTTCAAACTCTGGCACGAACTGGCCTGGGCCTGCCCAGCCCAGATCACCACCCATGGCCGCGCTGCCGTCTTCCGAATACTGGCGCGCCAGATCGGCAAAGCTGGCTCCGCCTTCCACACGCTGGCGCAGCTCGGACAGCACCTGTGCGGCTTCTCGTTCACTCAATTGTGGCGAAGTTCGCAGCAGGATGTGTCGTGCAAGGTTTTGCGTCACCACCGCATCTACACCGCCTGCGCTCTTGTCCACCACCTTGAGAATGTGAAAACCTGCAGGTGAACGCACAGGGCCCACAATGCCGCCCACGGGGGTGCTGGCTACGGATTCGATAAACAGGCTGGGGTAGCGATTGGCAGGGCGCATGCCCAGAATGGCTGCGCCACCGTCGGAGTAACGCTGCGCCACCGCAGCGAAATCGGCTTCGGTACGAGCCGCCTGCAGAGCTTCCTGTGCACGCGCCTGCAGTCGGGCGACTTCCGCCTCGCTGGCGTTTTCAGGCACGGCAATCAGAATGTGTCCCAGATTCAACTGGGAACGCATCACATCGTCCTGGCCGCCTTTCTGGCGCTGCTGCGCCATGAACTGGTCAATATCGTGTTCCGACACTTGCACGCGGCCATCGACCTCGCGGTTTTGCAAACGCTGCAGCAGCATCTGGTTGCGGATTTCCTCACGGAATGAGGCCTGCGACTGACCACGTCGCGCCACTTCCTGGGCCAGCGCCTGCTGGGTCAGACCGCTTTGGCGCGCAATGTTTTCGATGGCCTGATCGACGGCGTAGTCATCGACCTTGATGCCGGTTTCCTTGGCCGTCTGCACCTGGATTTTTTCCACAATCAGGCGCTCCAGCACTTCCTGCGCCAGTTCATCCTCAGGGGGCAGCTGCTGGATACCCTGGCTTTGCAGGTTTTCCTTGACACGCTGAATCCGGGCGCGGACCTCGTTGTTGGTCACAGGCTCCGAATTGACAATGGCCACGATGTAGTCGGCCGAGCGCAGCTGCGCTGCGGACTTGCCCAGCTGTGTGGTCTGTGCCGAATCCGACAGCGCACGCGCCACTTCAGGACTCGGGTTTTGGGCATACGCCGACCCGGCGCTCATAACGGCAGCACAGACAAGCCCCAGGGCGAAGTGACGTGGCATGGAAATCAGGTGGTGCATGGAAGACGATGCGTCCTATTAGTCGTAATTGCTGAAACGGCTAGGCACCGTGCCATCGCTGCTGCGCAGTGGGCGGTAGCCTGGAACAAACTCTTTCAGACTGCGCATGGGGTCTGCCCCCAGGCTCAGGCGAGAAAATCCGACGAACTCGATCTGAAACAGCAGTCGCGTGTTGGAATCCGTGCGGCTATTTTGCACGCGCTCCACCACCACCCGGCCAATCCAGCAGCAGCTGTCGTACTCAAAACCCACAATGGCGTCGACCAGCTTCTTGTCATACATGCTGTAGTTCAGGCGGCCTACGCTGTACCAGCGGCCACCGCCCGTGGCCTGGCCGAACTGGTCCTTGCGCCCCTGGTTCAGCGGCCACTGCCAGCCCAGATCAATTTGTTCACTGCCTTCATTGACCATAGGCATACTGTTTTCGCGCTGGTAACGATATGCCGCACTGAGGACTTTATAAGGCCCCGGGCTATAGCGACCACTGACGGAAGAGCGTGTCGTGTTATGGGTGTCCTGGTTGTACTGCACCATGGCATCCGTACTCCAGCGCTTGGACCAGTTCACGCCACCGCCAATCAGAATGTCTGACCAGCCCTTGGTACCAGGTTTGTCATAACCCAGGCTGACGCGCTGATTTTCCAGGCGGTAACGCTGCGCAAAACCCAGGCGGGCCACTTCAGCACCATCGTCAGGGTCCAGATAGCGCGTGGTCAGCCCCACTGTGACCATATTGTTGTCAGCGATGCGGTCGTAGCCCGTATAGCTGTTGGAGCTGTAGATAGAGCCAAAGTTGAAGTCCGTGAGCGCTGTGTCATACAGCGGCACCATGCTCTGGTCGCGGTAGGGTGTATAGGTATAGAAGGCGCGAGGCTCCAGTGTCTGCACATAGGAACGGCCAAACGCAGAGGTATCACGCTCAAACACCAGGCCGCTGTCCAGACTGAGCGTAGGGATAGCGAACGACCTGCTACGCGCATAGCCACTGTTCACTGCGTCCAGCTGCGTCTGGCTGGCCGACAGTTGGTAATGGTTTGCCTGCAGCTTCACCGAGGGCGTTACAAAGCCGCCCGGCAGCAGGAAGGGGCGACTGGCCGCGAAATGGGCAAAGCTGCGCTGGCCATTGGCAAGGTTCTTCGCACCGTACCAAGTGTCTGCCTCAAAACGCGTCGTATCTGCGCGCAGGGCCACATCCCAGCCCTGGGTAGCCCACTGGGTGGTGTCATAACTCCACTGCAGCTGCGGCATGCGGTTAAACGGTGGCGCAATCAGTGCTTCCGGATCCTGCAGCACCTGCCACTGCTGGGCATACAGAGACACCCGGTGATTGCCACCCGCCCAGGACAGACGTCCGTCACTGCTGAGCAGACGCTGGTCGCTATAGCGGGAATCACTGCTGTCGCCTGGCAGACGGCTGAAGTCACGCCAGTAGTCGTTGTCGCTGACGCGCAGCAGATTCCACTTCAAGCCCAGTGCACCAAACGGGCTGTTCAGCGCTGTATCGTGGCGCCAGTGATAACCCCAACGATCCCGGTCACGCAGCTTGTCATTGGGCATGTACTGCAGATCGAGGCTGCCGTCGTAATTTGGCTCCAGATAGCGGAACTCGGTATTCAGGCTCACCCCGCGCTTGCTCATGATGGCGGGGGTGATGGTGGCATCGCGATTGGGCGCAATATTCCAGTAATACGGCTGGCTGTATTCAAAGCCGCTGACGCTGTCCACACCAATGGTGGGCGGCAGCAGGCCCGATTTGCGCTTGTCAGACAGCGGAAAGCTGATGGCCGGAATCGGCAGAATCGGCACGCCCTTGAATTCCAGTATGCCGCCATAGGCCACGCCTACATCTTCGTTGCGGTCCAGGGTGATGCGCTTGGCGCGGATCATCCAGTCAGGCTCCCAGCTGGCGCTGTCGTCGCGCAGACAGGTGGTGTAGGTGGCCTGATGGACCACGCTGTTTTCACGGTCCAGAAACTCGATGCGCTCGGCATCACCATGACCCTGCGTGGCCAGAAACTGGTAGGTGGCTTCGTTGAAGTCCCCCTGAAAGGCATCGACCTGCAGCTTCAGCGATGTGCCCTGATAGATATTGCCGCCGCTGTTGATGTGCACATTGCCCTGTGCCCGCACGGTGTCGTCCGGCAGGCTGTATTCCACACGGTCCGCACGGATGATGGTGTCGCCCCGGCGCAGTTCGGCGCCCCCTTCCAGCACCACATTGATGTCGGCCTGCCCGGAAATCTGCTCCGCACGGATGTGTGACGGCAGCTGATCGCGCAACTCTGCGGGCAACTGCTCGGCCAGCTGGCTGCTGGACTTCAATTGCGGAGCAGGCAGCGCCGTGTCCCAGGAACTGAGCGCCGGTGTCTGAGCCTGTGCATGCGCGGCGGCAGCCCACACCATGGCAACAGAAGCAGCCAGTGGGCGCAGGCGAAACAGGGTCGATGGCGAAGGCAAAGAAAAAGCGTGTGGGCTCACAGGCGCATTCAGTCAAAGCGGAGATGGAGGGCAAGCACGGAGGGAATCCAGGCCGTTTGTAGAATCGGATTATCCATGAGCGATCCTATCCTCTCCACATCTACCGTTGTTTGGGCCGACCCTGGCCGTCAAACATTGTTTGCACAATGGCTGTCCGGCCTGACACCACAGCATGCGCTGTGTCCCGACAGTCTACGCCCGGCATCCGCCGATGCAAGCTTTCGCCGCTATCTGCGCATTGATACCCGCTCTGGCGACAGCCTCATCATCATGGATGCGCCGCCTGACAAGGAAAACTGCCAGCCTTTTGTGCATGTGCAGCAGCTGATGGCAGAGGCCGCCCTGCCTGTGCCTGAGATCCTGGCCTGGGATGCAGCCAATGGCTTCATGCTGCTGACCGACATGGGCAGCCGCACGCTGATTGAAATCCTCCACCCCGAGCAGCCACGCAACGCTGAGCCCTGGTATCGCGAGGCGATTGAGCTGCTGCTGCGCTGGCAGCTGGCCTCCAAGCCCGGTGTGCTGCCAGCCTATGACGAAGCCATGCTGCGCCGCGAGCTGCAGCTCTTCCCGGACTGGTATGTGGCCCAGCACCGCCAGTTCACGCTGGACGACAAGCAGCAGGCCATGCTGTCCAACACCTTCGACACCATCGTGGCCGAGAACCTGCGCGCGCCCAGCGTCTATGTGCACCGCGACTTCATGCCGCGCAATCTGATGCTGCCTGCCAGGGATGGCGCTGGCCTGTCGATTCTGGACTTCCAGGACGCCGTCTATGGCCCCGTCACCTACGACATTGCCAGCCTGATGCGCGATGCCTTCCTGAGCTGGGAGGAAGACTTTGTCATCGACATCACCGTGCGCTACTGGGAAAAGGCGCGCAAGGCCGGTCTGGTGGGTGCCACCAGCGCCAGCGGCTGGGGTGATGACTTTGGCGAGTTCTACCGCGCCGTGGAATGGATGGGCCTGCAGCGCCACCTGAAAGTGGCAGGCATTTTTGCGCGCCTGACGCTGCGTGACGGCAAGCCCAAGTACCTGGCCGACACGCCGCGCTTTATCCACTACCTGCGCTCGACCTGCAGCCGCTACCGCGAACTCAAGCCGCTGCTGCACCTGATCGACCAGATCGAAAACATCCAGCCCCAGGTGGGCTACGCCTACGGGCGCATCTAAAACCATAGCTGCTATGGCTTGATAAATCTTGATTTCAAAGAAAAATCATTTGAAAAGCAAGATTTTTCAAGCGCTGGCAGCTTCTTTTTTTATATCAACATGCCACGTTTTTACTGCCCTCTCCCACTGACGGCCGGCGCTGAGCTGGAGCTGCCCGCGGGTGCTGCACGCCATGTGCAGGTGCTGCGCCTGCAGCCCGGGGACACCATCACCTTGTTCGATGGCGCGCAGGACGGCCCGGGCGGTGAGTGGCAGGCCACCATCACCCGCATGGGCCGCAGCGACGTGGCCGTGCGCATTGACCAGCACGTGGCGGCAGACCGCGAAAACACCCGCCCCGTGCACCTGCTGGCCGGCATCACCGCCAATGAGCGCATGGACTGGCTGGTCGAAAAAGCCACGGAACTGGGTGTGACCAGCATCACCCCCTTGCTGGCTGAGCGCAGCGTGCTCAAGCTCAAGGGTGAACGTGGCGACAAGAAACGCGCGCACTGGCAGGCCGTGGCCGTGGCCGCCTGCGAGCAGTGCGGCCGCAACCGTGCGCCCGTCATCCATGAAGCAGTGACGCTGGCGCAGTGGCTGCAACAGGCGCCCGCCCAAGGGCTGCGCGCCGTGCTGTCGCTGGCAGATGGCACTCAGCCGCTGCAGCAGGTGCTCGGCGCCAATGCTGCCCAGCCCGTATTTTTTCTGTCCGGCCCCGAAGGCGGCCTGACCGAGCAGGAAGAGCTGCTGGCCCGCAACAGCGGCTTTATGCCCGTCACCCTGGGCCCCCGCGTCCTGCGCGCAGAAACGGCGCCGCTGGCTGCGCTGGTGCTGTCCACTTTGTAGGACAAGGTCTACATTTTTACTGCTTAGCCTGCTGGCAGGCTGCAGGCAACCATTGTTCAAATTTCTCTCGGTAGTAACCCGGTGAGGATGGGATATCCTTTTTCCCAAAATACTTTGTAACTATTTATTGCAATTCACAGAACCGAACCCGAGGGTGGCAGCCTGCATCCACGTTCTGCAACCGGTGTACACGTTCATTGAGAATGGATTCCCCCTTGTCTGGGCTTTGCAAACGCCTGAGCGACTGGCTGTTTTCTACCCATCCCACCTTGCGCGTGCGCTCCAGCATGGCCATGCTGGCTGTGCTGCTCATGGCAAGCAGCGCTGGCGTCATGCTGTGGCTGGGTCATGCTGGCTATGGCAGCCTGTCACACATCCGCTGGTGGTGTGCAGCTGCGGTGGGCGGGCTGGCCATCATGGCGGCGCTGGTGCGCAGCGACATCACCGCCAACTGGCGCGACCCTGCACTGACTTTTCCCCAGGTGCTGTGGGCCGTCACCTGCAGCGCCGTGGCCTACGTGCTGCTGCAGGAGCAGGCGCGTGGCGTTGTGCCCGGGCTGCTGGCCATTTCCCTGTTTTTCGCCGCACTGAACCTCAAGGCGCGACACATCGTCAGCGTGACCTTCTACGCCTTGTGTGCCTTCACGCTGGCCACCCTGATCACCATCCATGAGCAAGGCAAGGGCTGGGGCCGCCCGCTGGACTGGGCCTATGCCGCCGTGCTGGCCATCATGCTCCTGGGCTGCATGCTGCTGAGCCTGCACCTGTACCAGCTGCGTGGGCGGCTGCGCAAGCAGCGCCAAGCCCTGGCACTGGCGCTGGAAGAAAACCGCGAGCTGGCCTCGCGCGATGCGCTCACCGGGCTGCTCAACCGCCGCTACATGCTCGAAGTCCTGCGCCTGGAGCAGGACCGCCGCCTGCGTGCAGGCCACCGCATGCTGCTGGCGCAGATGGACCTGGATAACTTCAAGACCATCAACGACAACCACGGCCACAGCGTGGGTGATATGGCACTCAAGACCTTTGCGGACCTGGTGCGCAGCTGCATCCGCAATTCGGATGCTTTATCGCGCTGGGGCGGGGAAGAGTTCGTGCTGCTGCTCAGCGACACCAGCATCGACAACGCGCTGCGCACACTCAACCGCATCCGTATGGCGGTGGAGCAGGCAGAAGTGCATGCCGACTGCGTGACACTGCGCATGACGGTCTCTGTCGGGCTGGCCGAGCATCTGCCCGGAGAGAGCATTGAAATGACGCTGGAGCGCGCAGACCGCGCCCTGTACCGCGCCAAGCATGCGGGCCGCAATTGCGTCGTGCTGGGCGACCACCCACTGCCAGCAGGGCCTGCCTCCATGGGCATGTAACTCTCAAAAAAAAGAGCGGCTAGCGCTTTTCCTTGCTGGATTTCAAATAGAAATCACCTCAAAACAAAGAAAGCACCTGCGCAAGGTGCTTTCTTTTTGGGAGCATTCGAGGCTTATGCCGCAGGCATGGCCGCAATCACCTGTGCCACCGCTGCCGTCAGCTTCTTGGCATAGGGCACATGCAGGAACTCGTTGGGGCCGTGGGCATTGCTCTTGGGGCCAAGCACGCCGCAGACCATCATCTGCGCCTTGGGGAAGCCCTGGCTGAGCAGATTCATCAGCGGAATCGTGCCGCCCTGGCCGATGTAGCCGCAGTCCGCACCAAAGTGCGCACGGCTGGCCTGGTTCAGCGCATCTTCAAACCAGTTCGTCATGCTGGGCGCATTCCAGCCATTGGCGCTGCCGTCACCTTCCCATGTCACCTTGGCCTGGTAGGGGGCGTTGTCTTCCAGCAGCTGCTTCATTTCCTGCACGCAGGCGGCTGCATCCACCAGCGGAGGCAGGCGCAAGCTGAGCTTGAAGGCCGTGTAGGGGCGCAGCACATTGCCCGCATTCTGCAGATTGGGCATGCCTTCCACGCCGGTCACAGACAGCGTGGGCTCCCAGGTGCGCTTGATCAGTGCCTGCACGGGGTCGGTCGTGGTGGGCAGCGCCACCAGTGTGGAGCCACCGCAGTCATGGTGCGCCCAGGGAAAGCGGCTGTAGGCCGCATCGCCCAGAATGCCTGCCGTGGTCTGGATCTGTGCCAGACGGTCCTCCGGCACTTCGCAGTGAAAGCTCTGTGGTAGCAGCCGGCCGGTCTTGCTGTCTTCCAGACGGTCCAGCACTTGGCGCAAGATGCGGAAGGACGAGGGCACCACGCCCGAAGCATCGCCCGAGTGCACGCCTTCGCTCAGAATTTCAACCTTCAAGGTGCCGCTGGCCATGCCACGCAAGCTGGTGGTGAGCCACAGCTGGTCGTAGTTGCCAGCGCCGCTGTCCAGGCAGATCACCAGCTCCACCGCACCCAGACGGGGGCGCAACAGGTCGATATAGGGCAGCAGGTCGGCCGAGCCGCTTTCTTCACAGGTTTCGATGATGCCGACGATGCGAGGGTGCATCACGTGCTGGCTCTTGAGCGCCTGAATCGCGGCCACGCTGGCATAGACCGCGTAGCCGTCAT
>ERZ1032238.30-NODE-30-length-43804-cov-13.985371_pt1 | contig 43804 bp, 31 predicted proteins | sample MGYA00518736_ERZ1032238 | MGnify/ENA primary metagenome ERZ1032238 (study PRJEB33719, sample SAMN04261349) | wastewater metagenome | biome: periurban shantytown; feature: human; material: feces | host: Homo sapiens | place: Peru: Lima | collected 2012-01-15 ... | reverse complement strand
GGCATTTCTGCCGCAGGCGGCGGGTGCCGCAGGCGGCGGGCGCTGCGGATGGTGGCTTCGCCCGCCGCGCGCGATTCACCGGAGGGCTTTCGCATGCCCTGGCGCCACGACCGGGCTTGCGGGGGCTCTTGCTCTAGAACAGGCCGTCCTCGTCATCGGCTTTGGGGCCGCGGTCGACGTAGAGCTTATGCGTGCGCTTTTCCAGAACGAACGCCACGATGGCGAAGATCAGGACGCCGGCGGCAAAGAGGACAGCGACGCCCGTGCGGGTGCCAAAAAGAAAGGTGAAGATCTGGTCCATTACGCTGTCCTGCTTTCTTGCTGGAATACATGGCGAAATACGGTCACCAGTATATACTTGCACTGCGCAATCTTGCACCCTTGCATTCGGCGGGGCGTGTGGCGATAGACGTTGCGGTGCGGATACGACGAATACGGAGGCATCATGCTCGATATCAAATTTGTTCGCGAGAATCCCGAGGCGCTCGACGCCGCCATGGCCAACCGCCAGGGCAGCTGGGATCGTGAGCGCTTCTTTGCGCTCGACGAGGAGCGTCGCTCCGTCATCACGCAGGTCGAGGAGCTCCAAGCCACGCGTAACACCGAGTCCAAGAAGATCGGCGCCCTCATGAAGGAGGGCAAGCGCGAGGAGGCCGAGGCTGCCAAGGAGGCCGTGCGCCAGGTGAACGAGCAGATTGAGGGCTTGGCCGAGCGCCGCTCCGAGCTCGACGCCGAGGTCGCCGACTTCATGGCGCGCATCCCCAACATCCCCTGCGAGGCCACGCCCGTGGGTAAGGACGAGAACGAGAACCCCGAGCGCCGTCGCGTGGGCGAGCCCCGCGACTTTGCCGCCGAGGGCTTTGAGCCAAAGGCCCACTGGGACTTGGGTACCGAGACCGGCATCCTGGACTTCGACCGCGGCGCCAAGCTCTCCGGCGCCCGCTTTACCGTGCTCTCCGGCGCCGGCGCCACGCTCGACCGCGCCCTGCAGAACTTCTTCCTCAACACGCACATCTCCCGCGGCTTCAAGGAGTTCATCCCGCCGGTGATCGTGAACCGCGAGATCATGTACGGCACGGGCCAGCTGCCCAAGTTCGAGGATGACGCGTACCACACCGGCGAGGACCAGTTCCTGATCCCCACCGCCGAGGTCGCCCTCACCAACTTGCATGCCGGCGAGGTGCTCGACGCCAGCCAGCTGCCCATGCGCTACACCGCGGGCACCCCGTGCTTCCGCGAGGAGGCCGGCTCGGCTGGTCGCGATACCCGCGGCATCATTCGCCAGCACCAGTTCACCAAGGTCGAGATGGTCAAGTTCGCCCGTCCCGAGGAGTCTGACGCCGAGCTCGAGAGCATGGTCGCCGAGGCCGAGTTCATCCTGCAGCAGCTTGGCCTGCCGTACCGCGTGATCAGCCTGTGCACCGGTGACCTCGGTTTCTCCGCCCGTCAGACCTACGATATCGAGGTTTGGCTGCCCAGCTACAACGCCTACAAGGAGATTTCCTCCTGCTCCAACTGCGGTGACTTCCAGGCCCGCCGCGCCAACATCAAGTACCGCGACCCCGAGAACTTCAAGGGCACGCGCTTTGTGCACACCCTGAACGGCTCGGGTCTGCCCACCGGCCGTACCATGGCTGCCATTATGGAGAACTACCAGAACGCCGACGGTTCCATCACGGTGCCGGAGGTGCTGCGTCCCTACATGGGCGGCATGGAGAAGATCGAGCCCGTGGCGTAGGCTTGCTGTTTGGCACATGTGGTTTAGGCGGGGTCGTTTCGCATATGCGCCGGCAGACGGCAACTATGCGAAACGCCCCGTTTTTATTTGTATGGGTAGCAAATAGGGCCATAGCCTACGGCGCGAAGCGTCTGTCGCTGTCCGATGTACCAAAAAATCGAATTATGTATACTTCCGTGGGGCGATGGGCCCGAAAATGGTGGAGGACAGCGCCGATCTGCGATGAAAGTGGTCGAAATCGATCGTTTTGCCATCGGAATCGACTCGGGCTGGCGGATTTCGGCGCGCCAAGGTATACAAAACTCGATTTTTTGGTACGAGTGGCTGGGTGGGGAGTGCGTGAACCGGCCCCGCCCCCATGTGTATGCATGGGTTCGGGGCCGAATGAGGGGGCTACCAGGCACCGGGCGTCGGTTACTTGCTCAGCTTCTTGGCGGCCTTCCACGCCTTGCTCTCCATGAAGGCGGAGATGATGGCGTTGTCCTTGCGGGCCTCGGCGACCTGCATGAGGGCGCGCAGCTCGCTGCGGTCGGGCTTCGTCTGGTACTCCTCATTCATGGCGATCAGGTTGGCCTTGGCGCGCACGAGGTCCACGATCTTGGCGGCGTTGCAATCGGCATTGGCACCCTCGGCGTCAAAGGCGATGGTGGCCGGCAGGCCGTAGCCGCTTGTGAGGAAGTGGTTGCCTACGAAGTCGTTGGGATTGGCGATGTTGTCCAACACCGGGCTGTTCTTGGCGTTGGTCAGCAGCACGACCGAGATGTGCTGCACCGGGTCAATGACGGTCAGCGTGCCGGTCCAGCCGGTGTGGCCAACCGTGGTCGGATCGGATAGCGAGGAGAACGCCCACGCGTAGGCGCTTTGGGCTTTGCGGCGCCAGCCGAGGCCGTAGCTCGGGTTGCTGTCCTTGGGCTTGATGAACTGATCGGCCGTGTCGCCATCGAAGAAGCGCAGGTTGCCGTAGCCGCCGCGGTTGATGATGACCTGCGTGAGCACGGCCAGGTCGCGCGCGTTGGAGAACAGGCCGGCATGGCCGGAAATGCCGCCCATGGCGTAGAACGCCTTCTCGTCGTGCACTTCGCCCTGAACGGTGTCGGTACGGATGTTGTCAAAGCTGATGATGTTGTCGCGCGTGTTGCCGTTCAGCTCGGTGGCGGCGCAGTCGTCCTTGGCAAAGCCGTTGTCGAGCGGGTTGAACGTCACGTGCTCCAGACCCAGCGGCGCGTAGTAGGCGTCGCGCATGAACTCGTCCAGGCGCTGGCCGCTCACGCGCTCAACGATGAAGCCGAGCAGCATGTAGTCGACATCTGAGTACTTCGTCTCGGTGCCCGGGGTGTACTCTAGGGGCGTTTCGATGATCTTTTGCAGCACCTCATCACGGTTCTGCGTGAACAGGGCGGCGTTGGCGCGGCTGCCGGGGATGGTCTTTTGCTCCGCCGGGCTGTAGTCGGGGTTGTGATACTGCGGGTCCGCTGGGAAGCCGGCCTGGTGCTCCAGGATCTCCTGGACCGTGAGGGCGTCCTTGCCGGGGATGGTGTCGCCCGGACGATCGTGGAACTCGGGGATGTAGGTGCTCACGAGCTCGGTTACGTCGATCTTGCCATCGGCCACGAGCTTTTGGATGGCAAGGTTCGCGGCGTACATCTTGGTGTTGCTGGCCAGATCGTACAGGGTGTCGTTGGTGACTTTGGCACCGCCGGAGAGGCGCTTGCCGTCCGGCGCGTAGGAGTTGCACAGGCCGTAGGCCGCCCGCTTGAGGATGCGCCCGTTGTGCGTGACGACCAACTGCGCGGAGGTGAAGCCGTTGTCGATCTCGGCTTGGATGATCTCATCGAGCAGCTTGAAGTTGTCGTTGCCCTTGTTGGCGTCCGTCTCATCGATCAGCTCGGGGTAGCCGATGCGTACCTCGAGTGCGCCGGCGGACTCATCGAGGCAGCTGGCCTGGAGGCGGTTGTCGCCGTCAACGGTGATGCCGGAGATGTCGATGGATGCCCAGTCGCCGCCCTTGACCTGGTCGAGCGGCAGCTCCACGCCATTGATGAAGAGCTTGAAGGCGTTCGGATCCTTGGCCTTGACGAACACGGTGCCTTGGCCGGTAAAACCGAGGAAGGTCGCGGTGGCGTTGGTGATGAGGGAGTCGTCGAAGGCGTCGGCGTCGGCGAGGACGGGGAAGCTCTGCTCGAGCTGGAAGCCGCCCTTGACCTTGACGCCGTTGCTCACCTTGCCGACCTTGCCGTCGCCGGACGCCGCGTCCTGGCCGCTGTCGCCCTTGGTACCCGCACCGCTGCAGCCTGTGGTTGCGATGGCGGTGCCGGCGGCGGCAAGCAGCGCGCCGCCGAACAGAAGATTGCGGCGGGACATGGTGGTGGCGGTCGAGAGGTTGCTCATGGATGTGCTCCTTTGCGCATGGGAATATGTCTGTCATGTAGGGGGTGGAGCCGTTTCGTATATGTGCTTGGTACACGGCAAATGTTCGAACTGGCCTCGCCTCCGGTTGCGGGGTCGGGGCCAGTTCGCATGTGGTGCCGCGTGCGGCGCGCCCGGTGTCTGCATGCGCGAAATGGCCCGTCCCCACATGGTGGATTGGGATGTGACGGCATGGCATGAAACATAGCCCTTGGCACAACCAGCCCGCGCCGCAAGGCTGCAAGTTGGCACGAATCGGCGGTACCAGTGTTTCCAACGGTCGGTTTTCAGCGCCGAACGGTCAAATTGCGCGCCCTGTCTATTCAACGATGAAACAAAGTTTTATGTTGAGCTGAAACTCGTGACACGTTTGTTCTGTGTGTGTTTAATGAAATGTGAACGAAGGGGGCAACACCGATGCCAACGAGGGGTCTTTTGCTGCGGATTCGCGAGTGCAAGCACAGTTCGAGTCCCGCCATGCGGAGCCTCGCCGAGGATATCGGCCGAGATCCGCACGCTGCGAGCGTGTGCAGCATCCGCGACCTTGCGGCAGCGAGCCACACGTCGGCCTCGACGGTTGTCCGCTTCTGTCGGAAACTCGGGTATGACGGCTACAAGGAGTTTCAGCGCGAGCTGGTCTACGAGCTCGCCTCGACAGACGACACGAACGACATCGCGTTCGAGGACATCGTTCCCGGCGATGCCGCAGAGCACGTGTTAAGGAAGGTGATGCAGAGCAACATGCGGTCGATGGAGGCCACGAGCAGGCTGATCGACCCCGTTGCGTTGGAGCGGTGCGTGCAGGCGATCATGCGTTGCCGCGTGGTGAACCTGTACGGCGTGGGTGCCTCGCTGCTGGTGGCCCGCGACCTGGAGCAAAAGCTCACGCGTGTGGACAAAGAGTGCCACATGCGTGAGGACTGGCACGGACAGCTGCTCAGCGTGCGCAACATTCACCCCGACGACCTCGCCATCGTGTTCAGCTATTCGGGTTTGACGCGCGAGATGGTTTCCCTCGCGCGCAAGGCCCGCGAGCGCGGTGCGAAGGTGGTGGCGGTGACGCGCGCTGTGGGCGGGCAGCTCGCCGATGAGGCCGACCTCGTGTTGGGCGTGGCATCGAGCGAGCCGCTGGTTCGCAGTGGCGCCATGGGCTCGCGCTTGTCTCAGCTGCTGGTTGTTGACGCGCTGTTTGCCCTGTACGTGACGAGAGATTACGAGCGCTGCACGAAGATGATGCTGCGCAACTTCGACGAAAAGAAACCGGAGGGAGTTACGAGTGCTTGATTTGGCCAAATTGTCCACCGAGACACGCAACCCCGAGACGATGAACCTTGACCAGATGACCCCGCTTGAGATCGCCGAGGCCATGAACCGCGAGGACGCCCGCGCCGTGGCGTCCGTCACCGAGGTGCTGCCCCAGGTTGCTACGGCTATCGAATGGGCAACCGAAGCCCTGCGCTCCGGTGGCCGCATCGTTTACATGGGTGCCGGCACGAGCGGTCGTTTGGGTGTTCTCGACGCTGTTGAGTGCCCACCGACCTTTGGCGTTTCTCCCGACATGGTTGTTGGCCTGATCGCCGGTGGCGAGGGGGCTTTCATCAAGGCGGTCGAGGGCGCTGAGGACAGTGTGCAGCTGGGCGAAGACGACCTGCGCGCCATCAACGTGAGCGAGCGCGACGTGGTGATCGGCCTGGCCGCGAGCGGCCGCACGCCGTATGTCATCGGTGGCCTCACCTACGCCCGCGAGCTGGGCTGCAAGACCGTGGCCATCGCCTGCAACCGCGCATCGAAGATCGGCGCCGCCGCCGAGCTCGCCATCGAGCCCGTGCCCGGCCCCGAGGTCCTCACCGGTTCCACGCGCCTCAAGGCCGGCACCGCGCAGAAGCTCATCCTCAACATGATCTCGACGGGTTCCATGGTGCAGATCGGCAAGGCGTACCAGAACCTCATGGTGGACGTGCAGCAGACCAACGAGAAGTTGGTCACGCGTGCCCAGAACATCGTGATGGCGGCCACGGAATGCACGCGCGACGAGGCCATCGCCGCGCTCGAGCAGGCCGGTGGCCACGTGAAAACCGCGGTCGTCATGATCATGGCGGGCCTCGATGCCGAGGGCGCCGCCGAGGCGCTCGCCGGTGCGGCCGGCCACGTGCGCGAGGCCATCGCCCCGCGCGCATAACATTCGGTAGCTCCGCCGGAACAAACTGGCGAGGTATACAGCAAGGTGGAAGGTAAGTCGCAGTCAGAAGAAGGAGAGTGACATGAGCGACAAAGAGTTAAGTGAGAAGCTGCTCGAGCTGCTCGGCGGCAAGGGCAACGTGACGTCCAACGCGGCGTGCATGACGCGCCTGCGCGTCGGCGTGCGCGATGCGTCCAAGGTCGATGTGGCGGGCATCAAGGCGCTTGACGGCGTGATGGGCCTCGTTGAGAGCGACACCATGCAGGTCGTGCTCGGCCCCGGCAAGGTGAACAAGGTACTGGAGGAGTTCTCCAAGCTGACCGGCATCGCCAAGGGGGAGGTCGTCGAGGATTTGAGCGTGACCGACGCCGCCGCCGAGAACAAGGCGGCCCAGAAGGCCAAGTACGAGCACAAGCCCGTCCAGGCCTTCATGAAGAAGATCGCCAACGTGTTCGTGGCGCTGCTGCCCGGCATCATCGCCGCCGGCCTCATCAACGGCATCTGCAACGTCATCAACGTTTCCAGCGGCAACATGTTCGCCAACGACTGGTGGTACCAGGGCATCCGCTCCATGGGCTGGGCGCTGTTCGCCTACCTGCCCATCCTCGTGGGCTTCAACGCCGCCCGCGAGTTCGGCGGCTCCGCCGTGCTCGGCGGCATCGCCGGCATGATGTGCATCGCCAACGCTGGCATGCCGCTGCTGGCCCCCGGCACCGCCGATCCGGCCAACGCCATCCTGCTGCCCCTGACCAACGCTGCGTACAACCCGGCCGCCGGCGGCATGATCGCCGCCCTCATCGCCGGTGCGTTCTTCGCTTTCCTCGAGAAGAAGATTCGCAAGGTCATGCCGAGCGTGCTCGACACCTTCCTGAGCCCGTTGCTCGTTCTGATCATCGGCGCCTTCTCGATGATGCTCGTCATTCAGCCGTTGGGCGCCTTCCTGACCGAGGGCATCTTCACGGTCGTGACCTTTGTGTATGAGAAGCTCGGCGCTGTGGGCGGCTACATCCTGTCCGCCGGCTTCCTGCCGCTCGTCTCCGTTGGCTTGCATCAGGCCCTTACCCCGATTCACGCGCTGCTCAACGACCCGAACGGCGCCACCCAGGGTATCAACTACCTGCTGCCCATCCTCATGATGGCCGGTGGCGGCCAGGTTGGCGCCGGCTTGGCCCTCTACCTCAAGAGCAAGAACAAGAAGCTCAAGAAGTTCGTCGCCGAGTCCATTCCGGTCGGTATCCTCGGTGTGGGCGAGCCGCTCATGTACGCCGTGACCCTGCCGCTCGTCAAGCCGTTCATCACCGCCTGCCTCGGTGCCGGTTTTGGTGGCGTGGTTGCCGCGCTGTGCCACATCGGCACGGTGTCCCAGGGCGTGTCTGGCCTCTTTGGCCTGCTCATCGTGGTGCCTGGCCAGCAGCTGGTGTACGTGCTCGCCATGTTGGCTGCCTACGCGGGTGGCTTTGTCCTCACCTGGTTCTTCGGTGTGGACGAGGAAAAGATCAACGCCTTCTACGGCGAGTAGCGCTCCCGCGATCTAATTGCGGCGGCAACGTGTTGCCGCGTGACGCAGCGCGGACGTGCGGCCTCCCTTGCATGTTCGGGGGAGGCCGTTGTCGTTCAGGTTCGACCGGCTCCCGCATATCGCTGGCATGAGCGGCCAAGAAAGGACGGTGCGCCTGATGAAAACGGGCGTTTCGGTGTACTTTAGCGCTGGAAGGAAGCGCAACGAGGAGATTATCGAGCGTGCGCGCCGGGCGGGCGCGACGATGGCGTTCACTTCGATGCATATTCCCGAGGAGGAGGGAGTCGACTACGAGAGGGATGCGCGCCACCTGCTCAGCCTGCTTCGGGACGCGGGGATTTCGCTCATCGTCGATGTGGGTCCTGAGACGTACGGCAAACTCGGCTGCAAGCGTATCGAGGAGCTTGCCGACTTGGGCATTACCCATGTGCGCCTCGATTACGGCTTCACGCCGGAGGAGACGGTACGGCTCTCCAAAACGTTCCATATTGTGTGCAACGCTTCGACGGTGTCAAAAGCGGAGATCGCAGCTTGGCGAGCGGCTGGTGCGGACTTCTCCCGTTTTGCGGCGTGCCACAACTACTATCCTAAGCAGCATACCGGCCTGGCGCTCGAGGACGTGCGCGCAATGAACGACCGCCTGAGTGCGTATGGCTTTGAGACCATTGGGTTTGTGCCCGGGGACGGCGAGCTGCGCGGTCCTCTGCACGAGGGACTGCCCATGATTGAGGAGCACCGGGGTCGCAAGGGGGACGTGGCGCTCAACATGCTCGAGGCGGCGTTTGCCGCCGGATGCGACTGTGTGCTGGTGGGCGACCCCGACCTGACCGACGCCTCATGGGAGCGCTTCGCCCAGGTTTCGGCGGGATTCGTCGAGTTGAGGTGCGAGCTTGAGGAGGGATATGGGTACCTGTGCGGTCAGGTGCATCACGATCGTCCCGACTCGAGTGCTCAGATTATTAGGTCCCAGGAGTCGCGTACGAGTCTGAAGCCGGCGCGTTCCATCAAGCCCGATGCGCATGCTGGCGATGAGCGAGCTGCGGGTTCGATTGCCGTTTCGAACAGCGCCTATCTGCGATATGAGGGAGAGCTCGAGATCGCGCGTGTCGATGTGCCCGGCGATGCGCGGATGAATGTTGTGGGTGCGGTTTGTGCCGAGGACAAGCGGTTCTTGCCGTATGTCCGTGATGGGTTTGGGTTCAAGCTCGTGTAGCTTCGCGTGCCTGGGCCGATGCGCTTTGATTGAGACGCCCGCTTGGGGTTCAGGCGGCTTGCAACAAAGGCGCGTTTTGCTGCGAGCCTCGTGTCGACAGCGGAGTGAGGCGGGCTGGGTTGTTTTCGGCGTGTGTCGGAGGGCATCGTGACCGCCGGGGTGCTTCTTGAGTTGGCGGGCTCCGCCCGCACGAACGGCTTCCCGTTGCGCGATGCGTCCCGGCTGTGTCAAACGAATACGTCCGTGCGAAGCCCCTGATGCGATGGTGCATCGGGGGCTTTGTGGTTTCCGTGCCGCCGATTGGGTTCTGCGCGGTGATAGATAGAGAAGCTGCGGATACGTAGCTTTCGCACGCGACGGGGAGAGTGGCGTTTGCACACGACGGCGAGCGCTGCGTTCGTATGGCGCTCGATGGAGGGGTTGCGGGTTCGCCACTCTCGCCCATGGTCCATGGATACGTCCTTCGTACAGCCCTCAATTCTTCATGCAATACGAACAGAAGTTTTACGAACAAATGTTCTAATTTGGGTATACTGTAGCCAGAAGGGTTGGCAAGGAGGGGCGGAGAGGATGTCGATGGACGTATTCGATTGCGGCGTGATGTTGTTTGAGAGTCAAGAGGACGAGGAGGATTTGCGTGTTGAGTGCGTGGTGACGCCAGAGGGTGCATTGGAGATCCTGCAGGAAAGTGATGGGCCAATAACGCGGTGGTGCTTTGAGGAGAGTCCCCATCGCATTGAGGCGGTTGTGGAGCCAATGGGGCTCGAGGCTCTTATGGGATATTTCCATGTCGACGAGCCGTGGCAGCTGCCTGCCATCTTGCGTCTTGAGTACACGGGATACGACTGCTTCTCTCGCATTCGCGCGCTCTTGCGGCGCCTCGTGGTTCCCTATGCCGTTTACGAGGCTCCGATCGCTCGCTAAAGGAAGGAACGCGCGCCGTTCTTGAGGCTGTCGATGCTGGATGCAGCGTTGATTCCATAAAAATGAAAAACTGCGCTCAATTTCCTTGACGAGATGCATGATGGGTGGCATAGTATACCTCGCGTTGCGGCGTTACCTCAGCTGGATAGAGGGTCTGACTACGAATCAGAACGTCACAGGTTCGAATCCTGTACGCCGCACCAGTCGACTTGAAGACCCGGACTGCTCAGGCGGCCCGGGTTTTTCTTTTTAGCCCCTTCGCGGCTTGGGCGTGCGGATGCCGGACTCGGCGGCGCGGGCTGCGAAATCGCACAGACTCGACAGCTTACAAAAAAATGCAAATTGTGCTTGACTCTACTAAAGGCGAGTGGCAATATATTCCGTGCGTTGCGGCGTTACCTCAGCTGGATAGAGGGTCTGACTACGAATCAGAACGTCACAGGTTCGAATCCTGTACGCCGCACCAGTCGAATTTGAAACCCGGGTCGTTTGAACGGTCCGGGTTTTTCCTTATGAGTTGGGCTTCCATCGGGGACCTTTAGGGGCCGACCCTTAAGGGTGAAGCTACGCCTTTGTTGCGGGCTTTTAGTTGCGCCAGAATCACAAATCACGATGAGGGGCATAAGCGCCACGTCTTCTACCAGCGGTTTTATAAATATGAACAAACGTTTTTAGTTGCCTTCTAGTTATCAAACGCGGGCGGGAGCACGACAGCCTGCGCGATGCGATCGAGAACGCTTACACGTTCGCCTGCGAGCAGTGGGCCTGCGACGCAGCGCGCTCGATATGTGCAAGCGCCCCAAACATGCACAGGCGCCCAGAACGTGTGCAGGCGCCCCTGCACAGTTTCACTGCAGGTGCATCGGAAGAGGCATGCAAGTCCCTTCAAATAAAGGCGGGGCGCCCTAGTTGTAGGACGCCCCGCCGTCATGGGAGTTGCTTGCTGGATTTGCTTCGCTACTCGGCGCGGGCCATGGCCTGCTCAAAGTCGCGCGTGCCCTTGAAGACCTCATACTTGTAGGGGTTCACGCCGAGCTTCTTGGCGCGGTAGATGATGTAGGCCAGCGCGGCGACGTTGGCGGCGAGTGCGATCACGGACACCACCAGGTTCACGCTGGGGTTGTTCACGGAGTTCGTGGAGAACACGGAGTAGTCCTGGAACATGGGGAACACCTGCGCGAACATGCACCACAGCGCGAGCGTGTTGGCGCGGTTCTGGATCCAGCCGCCCTTGTTCCACAGCATGTTGGCAACGGTGGGGGCAAGCAGCAGCGCCAGGCCGCAGTACCAGGCGTGCGTGGGCAGGCAGTTGTAGGTGTAGCAGAAGTTCCACAGGTCGTAGGCGATGATGTAGACCCAGGTCATGTCGGGCCACAGCATGTCGTCGCCCTTCTTGGAGCGGTAGATGCCCCACCAGCCGGTCATGCAGAAGATGTTGATCAAGCCGGCGATGCCATTGAAAACGTTGTGCCAGCCGCCCATGAGCTCAACGCCTTCGGAGCTGATCCACGTGGTGCCGAACGCGCGGAAGGCGCTCTCAAAGTCGCTCGCCACGGCGATGAGGATGTTGATGGCCACGATGGCGAAGGGGAACACCTTGAACGCCTCGCTGCGGCCGAGCTTGCCCCAGCCGTACTTGAGCATCATGAAGCCGATGCAGCCGGCGGTTGCCGCGTAGAGCTTGGCGTAGTGGAACCAGCTGTTCATGTGCACGTACGTGGGGTTTGTGAGTGCCCACTCCATGCCCATACCGGCGCAAACGTAGATGGAGATGAAGTAGACCGTGAGCACGGCGGGGATGCCGAGGAAGCACACGATGCCGCCGATCTTGGAGCGACGTGCGATCTCGTTGGCGATGATCAGGCCGGCAAAGACCATGATCCATCCCAGCCACTGGAACATGGCGTTCTCGCCATAGACTTGGAACAACATGGGTTCCCCTTTCTATATCGAGCCCCAAAGGGCTTGGTACACAGCGGTGCAAAGAGTGAGCGAAGGTGTGGTCGGGCTCGTCGGCCTCAAATGAGCGTCTGTCCCCAATTTGAGGCTGAAAACCTCAGATTAGGGACAAGCGCTTTTCTGAGGTTATCGGGTGGGGCGACGCTCAGGGTATTTAGCGGTGTAGCCCTCGATGTGCAGCGTGCTCGCGATGATGTCCTTGACGGTTTCCTCGGGGACGTCCGGATTGGCGCGCACAAACATGACGAGCCCCGTGATGAGCACGTAAAACGTCTCGTAGAGGTGGTCGATGCGGACCTCGTGGAGGGCGGCGAAGTCGACCACGGTCGACTGGCAGATATACCGCGCGGTGCGATCGGCGACGCGGTGTACGAAGGTCGCGTACAGCCCCGCGTTACCGCCGGTTGCAACGGTGTGCGGCATGGCGTCGTCCTGCTGAAGGACCAGGGTTTTGAGCATATGGGCAGCGCTGTTGAGGGCGCCTTCGATATCGCCGGTGACGCGCTGGTCGTTCCATGCCGTCAGCTGCGCCATAAACGCGTCGATGCTTTGATCGAGTGCGGCTTGCAGGGCGTCCTCTTTGGTGGGGAAATAGTGGTAGAACAGCGAGCGGGTGCAGCCCACACGCTTGGTGACGGCGGAGATGGACAGGCGGCTGATGCCACTTTCCGCCACGACGGCGCGGACGGCGTCGATGATCTCGTCTCGCCGGTCGTCGTGCGCGAGGCGCTCGTGATGACCTGATGTGTCGGAAGCCATGACCGCTCCTCCCCACAGCTGGATGTCTTGGCCGAATCTAGTCTTGACCTTTGTTGACAAAACGTCAATATGAAATTTGACAAACTGTCAACAACTTTCGCCAAATGGAGAGCTGCCGCGATGGCGTTGCACGGCGAGGCCGTGCGCGCGATGGGGCGGCAGGGGAGGAGGGCCCATGGGCGATGTTCGGGTCATCGAGGTCAAGCAGAGCGTGTTTGCGGATAACGACCGCAAGGCCGACGAGCTGCGCGCCACGCTGCGCGAGCGCGGGACGTTTTTGCTCAACCTCATGTCAAGTCCGGGTTCGGGCAAGACCACTACGCTCACGCGCACCATCGAGGCGCTCAAGGACGAGCTCAACATAGCCGTCATGGAGGCCGACATCGATTCCGACGTGGACGCGCGCACCATTCTCGATACGGGCGTGCGCGCAATCCAGCTGCACACGGGCGGCATGTGCCACCTGGACGCCTACATGACCGAGCAGGGCCTGGACGAGCTGGTGCGGGGTGCCGAGGATGCCGCCCACGCCGATGCTGTGGCTGGCGATGCCGTCGAGGCGGGTGCCGAGTGCCCCTCTGGTTCCACGGACGAAGAGGCCGTGGCGAGCTCCGCTGTGCCCGTTAAGGCGGCTGGCACGGGCGATCCGGCGGGAGCATCCGTCGACCTGGCGATCCTCGAGAACGTGGGCAACCTCGTGTGCCCCGCGGAGTTCGACACCGGCGCATCCGCCAACGCGATGATCCTCTCCGTGCCCGAGGGCGACGACAAGCCGCTCAAGTATCCGCTCATGTTCAGCATTTGCGACGTGGTGCTCGTCAACAAGATCGACGCGCTGCCGGTGTTCGACACGTTCAGCATGGAGCGTGTGCGCGAGAACATCCTCATGCGCAACCCCAACGCGACCATCATCCCCATCAGCGCCAAGACGGGCGAGGGCATCGACGAGTGGGCGGATTGGCTACGCGCCCAAGTCGCCGCTTGGAAGGCCAGCGCGTAGCGCGTCACCGGTCGGCGCGTGACCGCGTGCCACCGAACACCTGCAAGCCCCCTCAACGTTACAGCACGAGGAAAGGACCAGATATGATTCTCAATGGACCCGGCATTTCGTTTACCGAGCCCGACATCGGCGCGGAGTTCGTGCCCGAGCTGCCCGAGCACCCGCGCGAGAAGATCGTGGCGCTCTGCGAGCACTGCACCAACCGCCTGCTGGGCCGCAAGGAGCTTAAACCCTTCGAGTACTGGAGCTTTGCCGCCGTCACCACCGACGAGATGGCCGACGTCCTGCTCAAGATGAAGATGCGCAAGCCCTATACGCTGCCCATGCTGCTCAAGGAGACCGGCCTGCCCGAGGACGAGCTGGTCAAGCTCCTCGACGAGATGAGCTACATCGGCCTTATCGAGTACAACTGGGAGAACCCCGAGCGCGACAAGCAGTGGGTGCTGCCCATGCTCGTGCCCGGCTCGGCGGAGTTCCTCAACATGCGCATGTCCCAGCTGGAGGAGCATCCGGTGCTCGCCAAGTTCTTCGAGCAGGCTTCCAAGGGCGCACTCGCCCGAGCCACGCCTATGGTGCCGCCGGGCGGCGCAGGCATCGGCATGCACGTCATCCCGGTTGAGCAGGCCATCTCCATGGAGGACCGCTCCGTTTCCATCGAGCACATCGAGCACTGGCTCGACAAGTACGACGGCAAGTACGCCGCCAGCGCGTGCAGCTGCCGCATGAGCCGCTCCATCCTGGGCGAGGCGTGCGGCGACGACCCCAACGACTGGTGCATCGCCGTGGGCGATATGGCCGATTACGTGGTCGAGACCGACCGCGGCCACTACATCACGCGCGAGGAGGTCTACGACATCCTGCGCCAGGCCGAGGACAACGGCTTCGTCCATCAGATCACGAACATCGACGGCGAGGACAAGATCTTCGCCATCTGCAACTGCAACGTGAACGTGTGCTACGCCCTGCGCACGTCGCAGCTCTTCAACACGCCCAACCTCTCCCGCTCCGCGTACGTGGCGCGCACCGAGGCCGACAAGTGCGTGGCGTGCGGCCGTTGCGTCGAGGTCTGCCCGGCGGGCGCGGTCAAGCTGGGCCAAAAGCTCTGCGCCGCAAGCACGCGCGAGGTGCCGGAGTACCCCAAGCAGGAGCTGCCGGACGCCGTGAAGTGGGGCCCGGAGAAGTGGAGCCCGGACTACCGCAACAAGAACCGCATCGAGACTTACGACACGGGAACCGCGCCCTGCAAGACGGCGTGCCCGGCGCATATCGCGGTTCAGGGCTACCTCAAGCTCGCAGCTCAGGGCCGGTACCGCGACGCGCTCGCCCTCATCAAGCGCGAGAATCCGCTGCCCGCCATCTGCGGCCGCATCTGCAACCGTCGCTGCGAGGACGCCTGTACCCGCGGCCGCATTGACGCTGCCGTGGCGATTGACGAGGTCAAGAAGTTCATCGCCGAGCAGGACCTCGTTGCCGAGCACCGCTACGTGCCCGAGCGCGTGACCCCCACGCGCAAAGGTGGCTTCGAGGAGAAAATCGCCATCATCGGCGCCGGCCCCGCGGGACTCTCTTGCGCGTTCTACCTGGCCGAGAAGGGCTACAAGCCGGTCATCTTCGAGAAGAACGCCCGCCCGGGCGGCATGCTCACCTACGGCATTCCCAGCTACAAGCTGGAGAAGAGTGTGATCGAGGCTGAGGTCGCCATCATCGAGGAGATGGGTGCCGAGATTCGCTGCGGCGTCGAGGTCGGTCGCGACGTGACGCTCGCCGAGCTGCGCGAGCAGGGCTTCAAGGCGTTCTACGTGGCGATCGGCTGCCAGGGCGGCCGTCTGCCCGGCATCCCGGGTGAGGACGCCGAGGGCTGCTCGGTGGCGGTGGACTTCCTGCGCGCCGTGGCCGAGCAGCAGGAGAACGGCGGCGAGGCCGCCGCGCTTCCCGGCCGGACCATCGTGGTGGGCGGCGGTAACGTGGCCATCGACGTGGCCCGCACCGCGGCGCGCCTGGGCTCCGAGCACGTGGAGATGTTCTGCCTGGAGAGCTCCGAGGACATGCCCGCGAGCGTCGAGGAGGTCGTGGAGGCCAACGAGGACGGCGTGCACATCTCCTGCGGTTGGGGCCCGGTTGCGGTTCACGCCGATGAAGCCGGTCGCGTGCGCGAGATCGTGTTCAAGCGCTGCCTGTGCGTCTTCAACGACGAGGGCCGCTTTGACCCGACCTACGACGAGAGCGAGACGCGCACCGTAGCCGCGGACCGCGTGGTGTTCTCCATCGGCCAGTCCATCCAGTGGGGCAACCTGCTTGAGGGCACGGCCGTCGAGCTGGGTCGTGGCCGGGGCGCCGTGGCCGACCCCAAGACCTACCAGACCGCCGAGCCCGACATCTTCGTGGGCGGCGACGTCTACACCGGCCCCAAGTTCGCCATCGACGCCATCGCCGCCGGTCATGAGGCTGCGGTGTCGCTCCACCGCTTTGTGCAGAACGCCACGCTCACCATCGGCCGCAACCAGCGCAGCTATCGCGAGCTCAATAAGGACGACGTGGACTTTGGCAGCTACGACACCGTGAGCCGCGGTGACGCCGTGCATAACTACGAGGCCGAACGCGAGCGCCCGTTCCGCGAGTACGTGGAGACGTTCACCGAGGAGCAGGTCAAGGCCGAGACGGCGCGCTGCCTGGGCTGCGGCGCGAGCATCGTGGACGAGAACAAGTGCATCGGCTGCGGCCTGTGCACGACCAAGTGCGCCTTCGATGCCATCCACCTGCATCGCGAGCACCCCGAGTGCTCCACGATGGTGAAGTACGAGAAGAAGGTCCCGAGCTTGGCGAAGTACGCGCTCAAGCGCGAGATTAAGATCCGCTTTGGCTCCAAGGGGTCCAAATAACCCATCTTGCCCTCAGCCGGGGGGGTGACCAAAAGGCCTAGCCCTCTCGGCTTTCAAGGCGATCTGGGGCATTCTGACCTTTTGAGTTTGGAGTTTTGTTCATGCATGAATTGGGCATTGTCTTCCACATCATCCGCAGCGTTGAGGAAGTTGCGACGCAAAATAATCTGCGTCGTGTCTCCTCGGTCACGTTGGAGCTCGGCGAAGTGTCGGGCATCATCCCGAGTTACCTCACCGACTGCTGGAACTGGGCATGCGCCAAGCATGATTTGATGCGCGGGGCCGAGCTGGTGGTCGAGGAAGTTCCCGCGGTTACATATTGCGAGGCGTGCGACAGCACCTATGGCACGGTAGAGCACGGACGCATCTGCCCGCGTTGCGGGAGCGAGAGAACGTATCTGATCCAAGGCGATGAGACGACCATCAAGGAGATTGCCACGCCGGATGAGGAGAGGTCTGAGGCCACGCGGTAGGAGCGATGGATGCGCAAGAAAAACCCCATCGGGTTAAACGGTCCGATGGGGTTTCTTGTTGCGCAGGGGCGTGATTACTCTAGTCCTCAAGTCCGGCCAGGAAGCCCTCGCGGATGGCGTCCAGCGCGCGGCGCGGGCGCTCGGCGTCGCCCACGGTGCAGTGCGGGATGCCCGCAGCGTCGAGCGCGGCGACGAGCTCGGAGTTATCGCGGGCGCGGGAACCGACGGCAACCACCACGGCGTCACAGAAGATCTCGCGCTCCTCATCGCCGGACTTCACCCGCACGCCGCCCTCGGTGAGGCCGGCAAAGGCGGTGGAGGCGAGGATCTCCACACCGAGCTTGGCGAGCTTGCCAAAGACGCAGGTCGCACGGGCGGAGCCCAGGTCGGCGCCGGCGCGTTCGGCCATCTCCAGCACGGTGACCTTCTTGCCGGCGACCGCCAGCGCATCGGCGACCTCCAAGCCCACCAGACCGCCGCCGATCACGACGACGCGCTCGCCCGCGACCGGCTCGCCCTCGAGCACGTCGTGCGCGACGTGTACGTTCTCGCCGGAAAGGCCCATGGTGATGGGGGAGGCACCGTTGGCGATGACCACGCGGTCGAAGTGCTCGCCGGCGATGGTCTCGGGCGTGAACGGGGTGTTCAGACGCACCTCGACGCCGGAGCGCTTGGCCTGCTCGCCCATGAGCGCGGCTGCGACCTCCATCTCATGCTTGCCGGGTGCCTTGCCGGCGGTCACGAATTGCCCGCCCAGGTGGTCGCCCGCCTCGAACACCACGGCCTCGTGGCCGCGTGCCACGAGGGTCTCGGCGGTCATGAGGCCGGCCACGCCGCCACCCACGATGGCGACGCGTTCGGGCTTGTCGGTTGGCTCGACCTTCCAGTCAAGCTCGTGGCCCACGAGCGGGTTGCGCAGGCAGGTGATGTGCTCGAAGTCGCGCGGGTTGGCAAAGCCGTCCAGGCAGCCCTGGTCGCAGCCCACGCAATACACGATGCTGTCCGTCTTGCCCTCGCGCGCCTTGTTGCAGAACTCGGGGTCGGCGAGCTGGGCGCGGCCCATGACCACGAGGTCGACCTGGTCGTCCTCGAGGATCTTCTCGGCGAGCTCGGGCGTGTTGATGCGGCCGACGCCGATGGTGGGCATGCCGGTCTCGCGGCGGATGCGCGCGGCGTTGTCGATGTTGAAGCCGGGCTTGAGGTCGATCGGAGGCACCTCGAGCGCGTTGGCGGCGGTGACGATGTTGCCGCGCGAGACGTCGAGCACGTCGACGCCGGCCTCGCGGGCCATCTTGCAGAACTCGATGGTGTCCTCGATGGTCATGCCGTTCTCGAGGCAGTCGTCGAACGCGCCGATGCGCATGAACAGGGGCATGTCTTCGGGGATGTTCTCGCGGATCGCGCGGATGCATGCGAGCGGGAATTTGGCTCGGTTCTCAAGGCTGCCGCCCCACTCGTCGTCTCGGTGGTTCAGGCCGGCGGAGAGGAAGGAATGCGGCAGGTAGTTGTGGGCGCAGTGGAACTCGATGCAGTCGTAGCCCGCCTCGACGCAGCGCGCGGCGGCCTTTCCATAGCAGTCGATGACCTCGTTGATCTGCTCGACGGTGATGCCGGGGATTTCGAAGCCGTGGACGCTCATGGTCTGGGGCACGAGGATCTGCGCTTTGGGGTCCATGGCGACGGCGATGGAGCCCTGCCACAGCTGGATGCCGGCGCGCCCGCCCTCGCCGTGGATGGCGTCGGTGAGGCGGCGGTGCCCCTCGATGAAGCGGTCTTCGGCGATGGAGAGGAAGCAGTTGGGGGAGCTGGGCGCGTGGACCGCGGAGACTTCCACGATGGAGAGGCCCACGCCGCCGGCGGCGCGGACGCGGTGGTACTCGACGAGCTTGTCGGTGACCTCGCGCTCATGGCACATGCGCGTGCCCATGGCGGGCATCACCACGCGGTTGCGCATGGTGAGCGACTTGATGGAGAAGGGCTCGAAGAGCTTGGGGAACATGGTACTCCTATCTGATTCGGGTTGGTACCTGCGAGATACATCATATCGCATCGCCCATGTCGCGCATGATGGGTGGAGGGGCTTCTGTTTTACAGCTCTGCGCTCCCCGTGAGGTAATCGATGATGTTGATGATGCGTATCCCGTCCTCGTCGGTGGGGTGCACCTCATCGAGCGTGAGCACGATCTTGGGGAACTCATCAGGGATTTTCCGGAGCGGCGCCAGTTCCCGCTCTCGCGTCTCCGGAGAGAGCATTGTCTCGGTCACTTGTATGTAGAAGCGCTCTCCAGAGTTTCCGCTGGCGACGAAATCGACCTCACCGGCTCGCAGATGCCCCACGTGTACGGTATATCTGTCAAAGACGAGCTGGTTGTGCACGATGTTCTCCAAAAGGCGCCCCGTGTCCGACCCTCTGTATCCGTCTAAATGATTCCGAAGCCCGGTGTCGCAGATGTAATACTTACCGCCGGTTGCAAGAAGGGCCCTTCCCTTGATGTCGAAGCGGTCGGCACGGGTGAAGAGATACGCCTCCAAGAGGGCTTCGATATAGGAGTCGACTGTTTTGTTTGATGATGCAGCCCCGTTCTCTTTGAGCGTGCCGACGATCTTGTTGATGGACGTCCTGTTGCCGATATTGTCGGAGAGGTACAGGCAAATGCGCTCTAGGAGCTTTCGGTCGGTTATCGTCTTGTGGCCGCGTCGCTTTTCTCGGGCGAGTATGTCTCGCACCACGATCGTCTGGTAGAGGTCGCGGATGTATGCGGAGCAGACGGCCTTTTCTGGCTTTTTGGTCGCAAGGTACGGGAATCCGCCGTAGGTCATATAATCTGCGAACAGGCTCTTTGTCGTGGCGAATGACCTGTCTCCAAGTTGGACTACGCCGGAGCTGCCAAGGTCGCCCTTCGGCAGACTCGCCCCCCGAAAATCAAGGTACTCGGAAAACGTGAGGGTCTGCATGGGTATCTCGACGTATCTGCCGGAAATGAGGGTGGCGATCTCGCTGGAAAGCAGGAATGCATTGGATCCGGTTATATAGATGTCGCAGTCGTAGTCAACGCGCAGCGAGTTGATTGCCTTCTCCCAGCCCTCGATGTTTTGCAGCTCATCGAAGAAGAGATAGGGATGTTCAACCCCTTGGATTTTATCGAGGACGATGTGGTAGAGCTCGCGGTAGTCCTCGATGCCGTCGAATTCCATGGATTCCATCTTGAAGGTGAAGAGGCGGCTGGGGTCGACTCCGTCACCAACGAGCTTTTGCCTCATCATCTCGAGCATCGTTGATTTGCCGCAACGGCGGATACCTGTGATCACCTTGACGAGGTCGGTGTCTTGGAAAGACGTGAGCGCGTCGAGGTATTTCTGCCGGATGATCATGTTTTCCTCCCGATTCGACCCTTAGGAGTATTGTATGCAAGTTTTTGGAACCGACTCCAAAAACTTGTCAATTCTGCAAGTTTTTGGAGTCGGTTCCAAAAATTTGCGCGCTATGGGTTGGGAATGACCTGCGGGGACATGTTTGTCCGCGCTGGAAATGTAAAGTTTCTTGCGGCCGGGAATGGGATTTGAATCCCAAACGATCCTCAAAAGTAATACCAGTAAAAGTAGACACGCATAAACTGCGCGTTATCCAGCGGATTATAGCTGCGGCTGGTATCAGCTTGTATTCTGGTCCCTACCACTCATCGGCATATCGGCACCGTTTGCCGATGGACGGGAATTTCATCGGGGGGAGGATATTCCCATAAGGTAAATTGGTTGAACTGTTGGCGCACTATGTCTATCCGGCGTGTGTGGAAGCTGGGGCATGTTACGCCCTGGACGAGGAAAGGAGATTTGGATGGCCAATCAATGGCTCAAACGCTGTTGCGTGGGCGCCATGATTGCGGCTGTGACCGTATCATCGCTGCCCATGCAGGCGTTTGCCGAGGCGGGGGGGTGGCCTATGCCGGCGGCAACGTGACCGTCGCGAAGAACGGCGACTCCGTGACTATCGGAAACGACGCCATCTCGCGTACGTTCAGCATTGCCGACGCCAAGGTCAAAACCGCTGAGATTCACAATAAGCGCGCGAATGTCAAGCTGAATCCCGGTGAGGGCAGCGAAGAGTTCATCATCAAGCGCACTAAGAAGGACAACAACGCCGAGCCCGAGCAGCAGCCGCTCGACCAGACCGGTTGGACTGCTACGGCTGACTCTGAGGCGAAGAAGGGCGAGGGCGAGGGAAACGGCCTGGCCGGCTGCCTCATCGATAACAGCAATAGCACCATCTGGCATACGCAGTATAAGGATGAGAATACTGGGCAGAACCTCGCCGATAATGCGATTCCGCCGATGCCCCACGAGGTCGTTATCGACCTCGGCAAGCCCACGTCTTTCAAGGGCTTTTCTTACGACCCGCGCTATACCCAGCAAAACGGCACGGGCATCAACGGTAACATCAAGGACTACGCCCTTTGGGTGAGCACCTCTCCCGACGCCCCCTCAATCGAGGGAGACCATGCCACCGCCGGTTGGACCAAGGTCATGGAGGGCACCTTCAACTACGAGGGAAACAAGGGCGAGGCGATTCACGTCAACATCCCCGAGGGTAAGCAGGGGCTGTGTGCGAACGTCGAGTGCGTCATGCTCGAGGCCAAGTCCAGCGTGAACAACAATAAGTTCGCCGGTGGCGAGGAGTTCGACCTCTATGCCGAGCCGTGGGTCGAGCCGGAGCAGCAGGAGGCGACCCCGTTCTTCCTCAAGTCGAGTGACCTCACGCTTGCCGGCGATCCCGTGATGGAGGACACCACCGCAGTCATCAACAAGCAGGAGAAGACGGGCAAGAAGCTCTCCTTCAAGTTCAACCCTGTCGAGTTCAACGGTGCCACCTACACCATCACCGAGAACATCGTTGCGTATAACGACGACCACTACATGCGCAAGTATCTCGAGATCTCCGTTCCCGAGGAGGATAAGCTCGATGCCGAGATCGACTACATCGATCTTGAGTCGCTTAACGTGACGGGTGCTGAGGGCCAGTGGACCATCCCGACCGACCAGGGCGGCATCGTCGGCCAGCCCGCCGCCCGTGCCATTCTCGGTCAGCCGTTCTATGCCGACGGCATGTTCTTCGGCTGCGAGTTCCCTGCTGCGGACACGCAGATCGTCGACGAGCAGGGCAAGAAGATCGGCCGTCCTCGGTACTACACGGGCAAGACCATGGATCGCTTGGCGAACGATGGTCAGGCCGTGCGCACTGAAGATGGCGCCATTCGCTACAGCACGTGGCAAACGGTTGCCGGCGCCGCCGCCGCCAAGGACTATCGCGTCGTTCAGGCGGACTTCTTCGATTACATCGACGATATTTCCGCGCCTTCCGAGTTCCGCGTTCAGTACAACTCTTGGTACGACAACGAGAAGAACATCACCGAAGGCAACATCACCGAGGCGTTTTCCGAGATCGACAAGGAGTTCGCCAACTCCGAACTGGCCCCGCTCGACACGTATGCCGTTGACGATGGCTGGACCGACTACAATGCACCAAAGGGGTTCTGGACGTTCAACAACAAGTTCCCCGATGAGTTCAACCCGATCGCGAAGCTTGTGCAGAACTTCGGCTCCGACCTCGGTGTTTGGATCGGCCCGCGCGGCGGATACGGCACGAACGGAGCCATCGCCAACTCCCTGCAGCAGCAGGGCCTGGGCGTGAACGCGGGCGGCTCGATCGACGTTGCCGACCGCACGTACCTCGAGAACTACGCCAATCTCGTCTGCGACTTCCAAAACAAGTGGCATGTGAACTACTGGAAGTGGGACGGCTTCGCGGACGAGGGGCAGTACAACCACTTCGGTGCCGGCGAGGACGGCGTGCCTGGACACTCGGGCAACGACACGGTCAAGGGCCACATGACTGGCGGCGTGAACCAGATGTACCACTGCACCGACATGTGGGAAGGCTGGATCGAGCTGTATAAGAAGGTCCGCGCGAACGCCGAGGAGAACGGCATCGCCAACTACTGGATCTCGAGCACCACGCACACCATTCCGAGCGCCTGGCTGCTGCAGTGGGTCAACTCCGTGTGGCTCCAGTGCCAGTTCGACCATGCCCGCACCGCTCATGGCAGCACGGTGCACGACGGCAACTTGAACGCCCGCGATGCCGTGTATTACAACTTCATCAATGGGCACCAGTTCCAGTTCCCGCTCTCCCACATCTACAACCACGATCCGGTGTACGGTAAGACGGGTACCGCGATGACTCCGACGACCGCCACCGCCGAGGGTTTCCAGAACTACCTGTACACCATCGCGGGACGCGGCACTGCCTTCTGGGAGCTCTACTACTCCGATGCGATCTTCGACGAGGAGAAGTACGAGGTCAACGCCGAGTTCCTCAAGTGGTATGAGGAGAACTTCCATCTCCTTCGCAATGCTCGCATGTTCGGTAAGTGGCCCGTCGAGGGCGTCGACCTGATGACGGGTGGAGCGGGTCACTCCGCCGAGGGGCACGACCAGCTCAACAATGACGGCAAGGGCATCTACAACACCTACGGCTACGCCGGCTTTGAGGGCGATGAGGGTATCCTGACCGTCCGCAACGCCAATGCCGACAAGGCCCAGACTCTCGACTTCACGTTCGATGACGCCACGCTGGGCGTCAAGGGCAACGCCGGCGACACGTTCAACTACGTGATTGAGCGCCGTCACACCCAGCCCGGTGACAAGTCTGAGATCGCTGACAAGGGCACTTTCACCATTGGTGAGAAGGTCTCCCTCATGCTTCAGCCGGAGGAGTCCCTCACCATCCGCGTGAGCAAGCCCGGCGAGGGCGACAAGCAGGGTCCGTCCGTCGAGACCGTGCGTCACGACGGTGCCACTGAGCTGATCGTCCGCATGGATGAGAAGGTCAAGGGTGAGGCCGTCTTTACCGTCAACGGTCAGAAGATCGACGCCTCCAAGGTCAAGCGCTCCGCCGACGGCGTGACCTTCCACATCACGCTTGATGAGGAGCCTTCGCAGGGCGAGAAGCTCGAGGTGAAGGTCTCCGGCATCACCGACATGGCTGGCAATGCCATCGCGGGCGACACCGCCTCCGTCGACTTCAACAAGGACAACGTGGTCGCTTCCCGTTGTCCGTCCCGCCTGACCACCTACACCAAGAAGCTTGCCTCCAAGGACGACTCCCTGGTCTCCAAGACCGGTTTCTCCGTGTTCTCCCAGGTTAACACCACGGGTCATGGCCCGCTGGTGAAGCAGGAGGGCGCCTACGAGCTCGGCATCGACGAGAATGGCATGCCGTATTTCGACGTCAACGGCGTGCGCGCCACCGCTGAGGTCAAAGTGAACGATGGCAACAAGCACACCGTCGCCGGTGTTCGCGAGAACAACGGCAACCTGAAGATCTACGTTGACGGTAAGACCTCCTCTTCCAAGTACGATGCGAAGAACTTCCACAGTGAGACCCCCGCGGGCGACATCGTGTTTGCCGGTGGCGCCTTCAACAAGGGCGCCGACGAGGCCTCCGCGAAGGTCTACGACCGCGCTCTCGGTTACGACGAGGTGGCGAAGCTGCACGAGAAGTTGAACCCCAACACGGAGGAGCACAACCTCGCCCAGGACAAGAAGGTGACGGCTGCGTGGACCGATACTGGCAATGATGCCGTTAAGGCCGACGAGGGCTCGATGAGCAACATCACCGACGGCAACAAGGGCTCCGGCGCGTTTGGCGTGTTCGGTGCTGACCACAACACGAAGAGCTCTTACATGCAAGTCGACCTCGGCGCAGTCCGTGAGGTTTCCTCCGTCGGTCTGTGGCGCTACTTCCAGGACGGCCGCACGTATCGCGATACGGTCGTGGTGCTTTCCGAGGATGAGACGTTCACCTCTGAGGATACGATCCTCTACAACTCCGACAAGGACAACGTTCACAAGCTCGGAGCTGGCCAGGATGAGCCCTATGCCGAGACGAAGGACGGAAAGACGTTCCCCGTGCCTGCCGGAACCAAGGCGCGCTATGCGCGCGTGTACATGCGCGGTCAGACCGACGACAAGACGACCAACCATGTTGTCGAGTTCGAGGTCATCGGTCGCGACCTGCCCGTCGACCCCGGTGCCGACATCGACACCTCTGCTCTCTACCAGCGCATCGATGAGGTCCGCGCTGCAATCGAGTCCGGCAAGTGGACGCCCGAGAGCGTCCAGCAGGTGATGGACAAGCTGGAGGCCGCTGAGCTCGTGGCCGACTGTCCCAAGGACAAGGCTCAGGTCGACGAGGCCCTGAAGGGTCTTGAGGACATCGAGTCCCTGCTCAAGAAGGCCGTCACGGTGACCTTCGCCTTTACTGGTGACGTCCCCGCCGGCGTTGAGACGCCCGCCGCGCTCGACATCGAGCAGGGCACCGCGCTTGGTGACAGGCTGCCCGTTCCGACCGCCGAGGGCTATGTTTTCGCCGGCTGGTTCACGGACGAGGCTTGCACTGCGGGCAACGAGTTCACGGCCAAGACCAAGGTCGCGAGCGACATGACGGTCTTTGGCAAGTGGGTCAAGGATGACGGCACGGTTCCGCCTACGCCTCCTGTGCCCGGCCCGGAGACCCCTGAGCAGCCCAAGCCTGAGGTCCCCGAGCAGAAGCCGAGCCAGAAGCCGAGCAAGCCCGGCGCCGGTCTGCCCCAGACGGGTGACAGCTCCCTGCTGCCCATCGCCGCGTGCGGTGCCGCCGGTGTGGCGCTGGTCGCCACCGCTCTTGTGATCCGCAAGCGTCGCAAGGCGTAGCGGTTCCGCTTTAGTAGCGGCAAAACGCGCATAAGCGCTCAGACGGGCGTCCCAGTTGTATTTGGGGCGCCCGTTTTGCATGGATCGAGGGCTAGAAGGGTCTCATGTGGGTTGGAAGAGCCTTGTATGGAAGCTCGTCTGTACGAGGTGGCTCCGTTCGCCGCGGCGAGCGGCGGCAAGCTGTTCCACTACCGCGACGGACTCAACAGGGAGATAGACGCCGTGGTGGAGCTGGCGGATGGGCGTTGGGGCGCTTTTGAATCAAGCTCGGGGCGAATCAGATCGATGCAGCCGCGGATTCCCTGCTCTCCCTCAAGCTCGACGTGGAGTACGGCGCCCGTGCCGTGCCCCCTGAGGTGCTCGTGGTCATATGCGGCCTTTCCTCGTTCACCTATGCGCGCCCCGACGGCGCCATGATGACCCCATCACCGCACTGGAGGTTTGAGTTCGCGTTTTTCGTGAGGGGCTGGACTGGTTTTATCCCCTTGCCCTTTTCGACCTCGCGTCCATTCTTCGCCCTCGAGGGTCTTGACCAATGCCTCAAGCCCGGTAACCTGTGCCTCGAGCTCGGCGATGCGCCGCGCGTTGCCCGCGATGCCCTCGCGGTTCATGATCGAGTCCTCCTCGACGGGGTCGGGCATGTTCTCTCGGTGGCAGCTTGCATCGAAGCTTTCGCTCATCACACGGCATCCGTTGCGCTTGACCACGCGCCCGGGGATGCCAACAACCGTGCAGTTGTTGGGCACGTCCTTCACCACAACGGAGTTGCCTCCGATGCGTACGTTGTCACCAATATGGATATTGCCCAAAACCTTGGCCCCCGTTCCCACGGTGACATTGTTGCCAAGCGTGGGGTGGCGCTTGCCGCTCTCGTTGCCCGTGCCTCCCAGGGTGACGCCTTGGTACAAGATGCAGTCGTCGCCGACAATGGTCGTCTCGCCTATCACGACGCCCATGGCATGATCGATGAAGAGACGCCGCCCAAGCTGAGCGGCGGGATGAATCTCGACGCCGGTGAAAAACCTCGTGACCTGCGAAAGGACGCGAGCGAGGCCGCGTGCCCCGTGCTCCCATAACCAATGTTCGGGTGTGTGCATCCACTTGGCGTGGAGCCCTGGGTAGGAGAGGAAGATCACAAAGCTGCTCTGCGCGGCGGGATCGTTGGCCTTGACGGTCGCGATGTCCTCGCGGACGGTGGCGATGGCTCCCATGTCTTCCTCCTGGGGCGCTTGGCTTTTTTGGCGTGTGAGGTGCAAGTGTACGCGCCCTCCCGTGTAATGTCGAGAGAATCGCTAGGATTAACAAGATGGAGACAGAGGCGGGGCCGTGACCGCGCGAAACGCCGACCCGGGTCGCTAGATTCGGTCCCGCTTTGGGCGCGTTCGCTGCGTACCGCTGCTGGGTCTGCACCTCGGCACCGTTTTCGCGCGTCGGAAGCCGGCATGTGCCCCGAGACGGCACCGGCCGCATGCCGATGGTGGGCCCTCGTTGCGTCGGTCCGTCCGCCGATCGCGCAATGTCGCACACCTCCCATGTCAAGGAGGTTCTGGAAAGACTGCGCACATTACCAAGGCGTTATGCGCGACCGCTATTATGGTGAACATTGCATTTTGCAGCAGTTGATCAATGCAGTCGCTTAGAAGGGCATCACATGCAAGAGGCATTCTTCAGTTTCATTAGCCAGTTTGGCTATTTTGCGGTCGCAGGCCTCATCTTGTTCGAGAACGTGTTTCCTCCCATCCCGAGCGAGCTCATCCTGCCGCTGTCCGGTTTCCTCGCAACGCAAACCGCGATGACGCTCCCGGGAGTCATCATCGCCGCCACTGTGGGCTCCGTTGTGGGCGCGTACTTCCTCTACGGCATCGGTCGCCTGCTTTCGCAGGAGCGCCTCGAGGGCTTCTTCGACACCAAGCCCATGCGCATGCTGGGCTTCCATTCCGACGATGTGGCCAAGGCCATCGGCTGGTTCGACCGCAAGGGCCAGACTACGGTACTTGTCTGCCGTTGCATCCCCGTGGTGCGCAGCCTCATTTCCATTCCCGCCGGAACTGCCAAGATGAACATGGTCCGCTTTGCGATCTACACCCTCGTGGGCTCGCTGGTGTGGAACGCCATCCTGTGCACCCTCGGCTTTTGGGCCGGCGGCGCCTGGGAGCAAATCACCGCTCAGGCCGAGTGGGTGTCCAGCGTCGTGAAGGTCGTCATCATTGTCGTAGCTGTCGCTGTGGTGGCTTGGTGGATCAAGTTCCGCATCCTGCCGGCGCGTGCCGAGCAAAAGCGCCGCAACGCGGAAGGTAAGTAGGCTCCAGAGCGGCAAGGCGCTTCGAGGTCCCTCGTTGCGCCGCCGCCGCGCTATCCTCGCCCGCCCGCGCTTCAATTGGTGGCACAGCTCGACAAAACTTCGCCGAATCCTGAAGTTTTGTCGAGTTGTGCTACCGTTTTTCGTTGAGGGTTCGAGCCCCGTCGCCCAAAGTTCCCGCGTGGGCTTTGACTCGTCCGCGATCCTTCGCGTTCGCATGGAAATCGAACTGCCCGGCACGCGGCCACATCGGGGCAATGCCCTCGAGGGCAATGCGTCTCCTTCGTTAAAGATTTTCGTACATATGCCACGCTTTATTTGAGCGCAGTACAATGAACTTCACCGCAAAACCGACTGGGCGGTTTTTGCCTGGCTTTGTTGCCGGTATACAAACACCGCGCGCTCGCGCGGGAGGGTGCACCCGAGCGTCGATCACCCCCTCTCGCGAACGCACGGGCACGAGTGCGAAGGAGCATGCCATGACCGTTGAGAAGAAGGACTTGGACTGGGGCAACCTCGACTTCAGCTACCGCAAGACGGATTACAGCTACGTGTCCAACTACAAGGACGGTGCGTGGGACGAGGGCTGCCTTACCACCGACCACAGCATCACGCTGTCCGAGTGCGCCGGCATCTTCCATTATTGTCAGGAGGTCTTTGAGGGCCTTAAGGCCTACACCACCGCCGACGGTTCCATCGTCTGTTTCCGCCCGGACATGAACGCCCAGCGTATGGCCGATTCCGCCGAACGCCTGGTCATGCCCGCCTTCCCGCAGGAGCGTTTTGTCGAGGCCGTCAAGCAGGTCGTCGAGGCTAACGCCGCGTGGGTGCCGCCGTTCGGATCGGGGGCCACGCTCTACGTTCGCCCGCTCATGATCGCCACGGGCGACGTCATCGGCGTCAAGCCTGCCGACGAGTACCAGTTCCGCATCCTCGTGACCCCGGTGGGCCCGTACTTCAAGGGTGGCGACACGGCGGTCAAACTGTGCGTCTCCAAGTACGACCGCGCCGCGCCCCACGGCACCGGCAACATCAAGGCCGGCCTCAACTACGCCATGAGCCTCAAGGCCGGCATGGAGGCGCATACCGCGGGTTATGCCGAGAACCTCTACCTCGACTCCGAGTCCCGCACCTATGTCGAGGAGACCGGCGGTGCCAACGTGCTGTTCGTCGCCAAGGACGGCACGCTCGTGGTGCCCAAGTCCCATACGGACTCGATCCTGCCCTCCATCACGCGCCGTTCGCTCGTGCAGGTTGCCAAGGACCTGGGCATCACCGTCGACGAGCGCCCGGTCACGTGGGCCGAAGTGCAGTCCGGCGCCTTTACCGAGTGCGGGCTGTGCGGCACCGCGGCCGTTATTAGCCCTGTTGGCGAGATTCACGATGGCGACGAGGTCGTGGTGTTCCCGGCTGGTCACGAGACGTCCGGCCCGGTGATGAAGCAGCTGCGCGCCACGCTCACGGGCATCCAGGCCGGCGAGATCGAGGATGCGCACGGTTGGGTGTGCAAGATCTGCTAAGGCGAGTCGTCGCTTGAAAACATGTGCCGCGAGGGGAGCGGGCGCGAGGGCGTCGGTTCCCCTCGTCGTTTCAAGGCGAGCGCTCCCGGGGCCGCGCCGGGCCCTCGACAACGCCACATGGGCTTGGGGTGAAGAATAAGAAGATGCGCTCCGAAACGCATATTCGGGACGCATCTTTTCGTTCATACTGGGTGTATCCCTTTGTGGCCTTGCCGCAAACGTACCTTAAACGCAGCCATCCCCATGTGGAGGGCGGACCCGAGGAGGACATATGCCTCAGCATCGCAATAAGGCGGTCGTCGCCGGACTTGCCGTTACGCTTGCATTCGGCGGTGTTGCCCTGCCCGCCGTCGCTAACACCGAGCAGGCGCCCGCCACGGACAGCGACCCCAACGGCGTGGGGGATCCCGCGCCCGCGGACTACGACAAGGCGGACTACTACGAGGGCACCGAGGGCGTTGCGACGTTCGCCTCGGCTCGTTCTGCCTCCACGCTTTCCCCCGTGTCGCTTTCCGACGAGATGAAGTACTTCACCAAGTACGAGAGCGGTTGCGATTACGACAAGGGCCTCTCGTATGGCGACGGCTACAACGCGATGGGCTATTACCAGTTTGACCGCCGCTACAGCCTGCTGCCGTTTATCGAGCAGGTGTACGGCTACAATTCCACCAAGTACGACATGCTCAGGGCGGCGCTCGCGTATCGCGATGTGCTGCAAAATCCGTCGTACGAGATGTACGACTACACGTCGCGCCAGCTCAGCGCGCCCGCGCAAATCCTCAACGAGGCGTGGCACGCGGCGTATGCGGCCGACCCCGCCGAGTTCTCCGCCCTGCAGGATTCCTATGCGTACAACAACTACTACCTGCCGGTTCAGAGCTCCCTGCTCAACACCTACGGCGTTGACGTGCGCGACCGCGCGGATTGCGTCAAGGGCCTGGTGTGGGGCATGTGCAACCTGTTTGGCCAGGGCGGCGTGCAAAAGTTCTTTAAGGGCGCGAACATCGACAACAGCATGACCGACCGCGAGCTGATTACGGCTCTGTGCGATACGGTGGTCGAGTACGTCGACGATTGGTATCCCAGTCAGCCTCAGTATTGGGATGGCTGGAAGAACCGCTATAAGAAGGAAAAGGCCACCTGTCTGGCGTACATGGACCAGCATGACGCGGAGCAGAACGCGAACGGCCAGGGGCAGACGGACGATCAGCCGAATGCCGACGAGCCCGGGCAGGACGATTCCGGTGCCGGCCTCCCAATCGCGCCCGATGCCCCCAACGACTCCGAGGGGCAGAACGGCGATGAGGGTGGCTCTGAGGGAGGCTCGCAAGGCGATGTCGGTTCCGGCGGGAGCGGCTCGGATGGCGGAGAGGCGCATGACGGCGATGCGGGTTCGAATGATGCCGTGACGCCCGAGGGCGGCCAGGGTTCCGATGCCGAGCAGAACGCCGGTGGCGGCCAGAACTCCGATGACGATGCGGAGGACGCTCCCAACGCTTCGGTCCCCGATGGCAATGCGGGCCAGGGCTCGTCGGGTGACCAGGAGAACGCGGGCGGTTCGGGGTCCGGCAGCGCAGGCAACTCCGGGTCCGCGCAGGGCGGCACCGGCAACAACGGCGGCTCGACAGGCGGCTCCGCAGGCGGCGGCTCCACGGGCAACGGCTCCACGCAGGACACCACGACCGGCGGCGGTTCCACGCATGCCGGGGAGGGTCAGGGCTCGTCGGACGACGAGCAGACGGATGTTTCCACGGGCGATGAGGAAGACGACGGCAAGACGACCCCGAAGGACCCCGCGCCTCAGCAGAACACCACGCCCGACCCCATGAATTCCCTTGGCACCACGGGCGACAAGACCACCTCTGGCCAGGGGGACGGCGCGCAGAGCACCTCGGCTTCCAGCTCGGGCAAGGCGACTGCGGGCGGACTGCCGGGCACGGGCGACATCGCGACGATGGTGCTGACCGGCGCGGCGGGTCTTGCCGTCGCTGGCTCCTCGTTCCTCTCTCTTGCCAAGAAGGAGCGCGCGGGGGTCGACGGGAGCGCCGATTCCAACGAAGAATAGCCCATGGCGTTTTGGGCGCGCTCAAGGGCGCGTCCTATAGCGCACCCTGCAGACAAGGCAACCACCACGCGCCTCGGACCGCTTGCAAGCGGCCGGGGCGCGTTTTTGCTACCCTTACAGGCAGCCAATACATGCTCAGCACTATGACCGGGCAGGTCGAAGGGAGTCCTCATGGAGGCTTACAAGCAAGAGTTCATCGAGTTCATGGTCGAGTCCGACGTGCTCAAATTCGGCGACTTCACGCTCAAGAGCGGCCGCAAGTCCCCGTTCTTCATGAACGCCGGCGCCTACGTGACGGGCGAGCAGCTCATGCGCCTGGGCGAGTACTACGCCCGCGCCATCCATGACAACTTCGGCCTGGACTTCGACGTGGTGTTCGGTCCTGCCTACAAGGGCATCCCGCTGTCTGTGGTCACCGCCATCGCCATGCACAAGCTGTACGGCAAGGAGGTCAAGTACTGCTCCGACCGTAAGGAAGTCAAAGACCACGGCGCCGACAAGGGCGGTATGCTGGGCTACGAGCTTAAGGACGGCGACCGCGTGGTGATGGTCGAGGACGTGACCACCTCCGGCAAGTCCATCGACGAGACCTACCCCAAGCTCATGAACGCCGCGAACGTCGAGGTCAAGGGCCTGATCGTGAGCCTCAACCGCATGGAGGTCGGCAAGGGCGGCGTGACCACCGCGCAAAAGGAGATCGAGGCCAAGTACGGGTTCCCGGTGGCGAGCATCGTGTCCATGGCCGAGGTGACCGAGCACCTTTACAACCGCGAGGTCGCCGGCCGTGTGGTGATCGACGACGAGCTCAAGGCCGCGATCGACGCCTACTACGAGCAGTACGGCGCGCGCGCCTAAACCTGCGACGTCCCGTCTCGGCGCGTTGCCGCCGTGCCGGGCAGCCTGTTCGTGGCAAGCTCAGCGCTAGACATATTTCGCATGAAATGAGCCTCGGAGTGCATAAGCTTCGGGGCTCACGTGTTGACGAGTGCCGCGTGTCCGTATACGCCGTTCGCCGATGAACGGTTCCCTTTTGGCAGCATCCCCACGCGCGCGTTGAGGGTGCGGTCCGGGTTCGGCTATCATCACAGCATTCTGCTAGGTTGTGGCACCGTGACGCGCATGGGGTGCGTACGCCACCGATGCTGGGAGGAAGCGATGAAGAAAAAGTTCTGGGCCATTCCGATGGTGCTGGTGGCGGCGTTGTGCACGGTGTTGCTGAGCGCCTGCGGCGGCCCTTCGGTCGAGGAGCTCATTCGCCAGGATCTCGAGAGCGCATTTGGCGAGATCTCCGCCGACGATGAAGAGCTGGTGGAGGCCATGAGCGAGAGCTCCGGTGGCAGCTTTGAGATGCTCGGTATCGATATACAGGATTTTGCCGAGACCTACCTCGACGGGTTTGAGTACAAGATCGACGAGGTGACCGTTGACGAGGAGAACGGCGTGGCGACCGCCGTGGTCAAGGTGAAGATGAAGTCCGTCACCGACATCATGACCGAGTTCTCCAGCCAGTTCGAGACCTGGATTATGGGGCTCGACCAGAGCGCGCTTCCCACCGAGGGGGAGCTGTACGCCAAGGGCGGCGAGATTTTGATGGACGTGACCAAGGCGACCGAGCCCCACGAGAGCGACGTCGTCATCGACTACGCCAAGGACGATGAGGGCACGTGGGAGGCTGCCGAGGACGCCGAGATGGCCATCATGGACGCCATGCTGTAGCGACTGCTCGCGCTTGTGCGTCTCCCTTTTTGGCGCCGACGGTAACGTGACGTCGGATTGCCCACCCATCTGAGTCTCAACGAATGACGGCTACCGACGGCTGATAAAAAGCGGTTGCACCAATGCCCGGGATTATCGCGTCCGGGCGGCGGTGCAGCCGCTTTTTGCCGTACAGGGCTCGAACCGCCGGCGTGGTGAGATTTCTGCCGGTTGCAGAGGCGATATTTGTTAGAGGGCGTTTGCGGTTAGCGTTCGGCCGGCATTCCGGTCACGATGTCGAGCAGCTCCATGGGCGTGTCGACAACGTAATCGGCACCCGCTTCCTCGAGCTCGCGGCGCCCGCGGAAGCCCCAGACAACACCGCAGGCGTGCAGTCCCGCGTTATGCCCGCAGGCGATGTCGACATTCGAATCGCCCACATAGAGCGTTGTGGAGGGATCGGCCCCCAAGCGCTCGAGGACATGTAGCGTGATGGGGGCTTCGGGCTTGGGCGGGAACGCGTCGATGCGTCCCTGAACCACGTCGAAGCGGTCGCCAAAGTACTTGCGGACAAGTGGTTCGGTGGCGGCGTGGTCCTTGTTGGAGAGCACCGAGAGGCTTACGCCCTCGTTGCCGAGTTGATCGAGAAGCGTAAGAATTCCCTCGTACGGGGCGGTGTGGTCTTCGCGATGCTCGGCATAGTAGGAGCGGTAATCGGCGAGGGCCCGCTCAAGAACGCGGCCGTCCCCGGCAAACTCCGCGGGAATGAGGCGCTCGACCAGCTTGACCTGGCCATTGCCCACCTTGTAGCGGAACTGGTCCTGCGTGAAGGTTGGCCAGCCGCGCATTTCGCACACATGGTTGCCCGCGCAGGCAAGGTCTTCAAGCGTGTTGAGCAGCGTTCCATCCAAATCAAATATCACGTGCGTGTAGGTCATGCGGCGCGCCTTTCGACTGAGGTTTAAGCGCTGCCATGATAGCGCAACCCTTGTCGTGGGAGTTTGAGGCGTGCGATGCGGGGCGATGTGGAGCAGTTGGCTCAACGCGCTTGCCATGGAGAACGGGGAGAACTTTTCTCAGGTGTTGCAGGAAGGGCTGCGCCAGCGTTTGGCGGTGTAGCGGCAGTCCTGTTCGGCACGAACGGGGCCTTATCGATATGGGCTAAAAATACAAACAGGCCGGAGCGCGCGTGCACTCCAGCCTGTGGCCTTGTTTGGCTGGGGTAGAGGGATTCGAACCCCCGTAACTGGTACCAAAAACCAGGGTCCTGCCGCTGGACGATACCCCAATCGCGGTAGTCGCGTAACAGCGCGACCGTCATAGTGTAGCGTACCTAGTCGCTCAGTGCATCGCACAAACCGTCGAGCAGGCGAACCGCCAGGGTTTGTGCATCACTTGCGGTGAACATGCCGTATTCCGTGATCCCGGTGAGCTCGATGCGGAGCAGGATGGGCTTGGAGGTGGCGGCGGCAACGGCGGTCTTGACGCGCAGGGAGAGGTTCTGGCATTCGGCAAGCGCGATGGTGGCGCGGGGTTCGGCATCCTCGGGCAGCTCGTCGGAGGCGACCTCGACGATGAGGTCCACGTCCTTTGGCGCGGTGTCATCGTACAAAACGATGCCGCTGCCGTCGGTGGTCGCCGAGGCGATGTTCCACACGCGCGACGCGACGTTGCGCGCGATGGCGTCCTCGCCGCCAATGGCGATGTGCCAGCTCTCGAGCACGTTAGCGGCGCGGGCAAAGCCCATGCGCGCCTCGGCCTCGACGTCGATCACCGAGGGCTTGCCCTCCCACACGTGGTGCAGGCGGTTGATGTAGGCGAACGTGTCTTGGAACGCCATGCCGTCGGCAAAAAGCCCCACGTTCTCCTGGAATTGCTGGAGCGCGGCCTCGGTGTGCGGGCCAAAAAAGCCGTCGTCGACGCCGCAGGCAAAGCCAAGGGTGTTGAGGGCGCGCTGCAGTGCCTGTACGTCTGCGCCGTGGAAGTTGGGCAAGCGCAGGTACAGGGTGCGGTCGCCTAACTTGTAGGACGCGTCGACCAGGGCGCTCCATGCGGCGCCATCGACCTCGTCACCCGGCTCGAGGCCCTGGCTGGCGCGGAACGCGCGCACGGCAGCGGCGGAAGTGGTGCCGAACTCCTTTGCGGACGTCTCGGCTTCGTCAATCGTATATCCCAAGGAGGTCAGGCGCGTCTGCACGTCCTCGACGGCAGGCCCCTGCATTCCCTGTGCAATGGACTCCATGCGGATCCCCTAACAAACCTTGCGCATCGCGGCTCAGATCGCAGTGCGCGGGATTTCGAGCGCGCGGAATCACCTGCGCCGCGCGACATACACTCTACAGTGTACCAAGCCTGGGGAATGCACGCATAAGCTCCACTGAGCCGATTGAACAGGGGCTCCGCGCGGCATGCAGGGTTACATAACGCAAAAAGCGGCCGCGCCTGGGGGAAGGCGCGGCCGCGGGGGTGGGGCGAACGGCGAGGTTGTCGCGATTGTGCGTCACCGGGTTCGCAAGGGGGAGATGAAACCCTAGAGATTCGCCTCGATGTCGCCCTTGAGCTTGGGCTTGGGCACGGCTCCAACGGAGCGCATGACCTCGGAACCGCCCTTGAGCATCACGATGGTGGGGATGGACATAACGCCGTACTTCATGGCGAGGTCCTGGTTCTCGTCGACATTGCACTTGGCAACGACGATCTTGCCCTCCAGCTCGCCGGCGATCTCGTCGACGACGGGGGAGAGCATGCGGCACGGGCCGCACCACGGCGCCCAGAAGTCAATGACAACGGGCAGGTCGTTGGTGAGCAGGTCGTCAAATGTGGCGGCGTTTGCTTCGATGATGTTGGCCATAAGAGCCTCCTGTATGGGTAGGTTCGCGCCGGAGCGGCGCGAGGGTTGTTCTCATCGAGGTCGTTATACCCACACGCGCGTAGGCGTTACACCGAGCGCTAGAATGTTTTCACATGAATGAGGCGATGCCGGCAAGGGGGAGCGCATGACAATCACGACGGGCGAGCGCAAAGAGGCTCTGGCTGCGGCGGTCGAGCAGGAGATGGCGTCGCTCCAAGCGCGGGGCGTGAGGGTTTCCGGCAACGCCTTCTCGCCCGTGCTCCTCGTAAAGGGCGAGCTCAACGTGGATGAGCGGCAGGGGGCTGAGCTTTTGTCCGGTGCGGACGGTCGCGCGCTGCGGGCTGCGCTCTCCGCCATAGGATGGGAGCCCCAGGATTTTTGCACCCTCGCGACGGTGTTTGGAGAGGCGGACCCCTCGATTGCCGATTGCCCGCAGGCGGGTGAGCCCTTGCCGGTTGATATGCTGCGCGAGGCGGTCGAGGCGCTGGATCCCGAGGCGATCGTTTTGCTGGACAATGCCGCTGCGGACGCCCTGCGGGAGACCTATGCGGATGCCCTCGCCATCATTGATGACTTTGACACCGCCATGCTCAAGCCGGGGCTGGTCGCACCCGTGCTCGGTCGTCGCGTGCTGGCCCTCGACGGCTTTGAGGCCTCGCTTGCCGACCCTGCGCAAAAGCAGCGCATGTGGGCGTACCTCAAGCAGTTGACCCCGCTGGGCGCCCCGTACTAGGCGGACTGCCGCTGCGGGGACGTGTTTGAAGGCGGGCGCTTGCCGCGACGGGGCGTGTTTGAAGGCGGGGGGATATGCCTGCCACGGGGGCACGTTCGGCGCCGGGGGCGGTTGCCGCTGCGGGGACGTGTTCGAGGTTGAGTGCGAGGGCTGATTGTTGCCGCGCGGCCGTGTTCGAGGCTCGGACTGGTTACCGTCGCGCGGGCGCGCTCGAAGGTGAGTGCGTGGGCCCGCTCTCGTCGGGTTATTCTGCTGTCTTGTCACATGTCTTGTCAGTTGCGTCGCACAGTGCCATACTTCCTCCAACAAGACACGATTCGTCGGGAGGACGTCATGACGGAGACGACGAAGAATCCTGCGGTAATGGAACCCACCGCGCTTGAGCGCGCCGGCGCCGTGCCTGCCGAGACGCGCGCGCGGATCGAGGCCCTCAAGGCGGAGCGCGATGCGGTGGTTCTTGCGCATTACTACGTGGAGCCCGAGGTCCAGGCCGTCGCCGATTATGTGGGCGACTCGTTTTACCTGGCAAAGCTCGCCAAATCGCTGCCCCAGCAGACCATCGTGCTGTGCGGCGTGGAGTTTATGGGCGAGAGCGCCAAGCTGCTCAATCGCACCAAGACCGTGCTGCTGCCCGAGCCGGCCGCGGATTGCCCCATGGCGCACATGGTGCAGCGCGCCACCATCGACGCTGCTCGCGCCGAGTACGGCGACGACCTGGCGGTGGTGTGCTACGTGAACTCGACCATGAGGATCAAGAGCTGGAGCGACGTGTGCGTGACCTCGTCCAACGCGGTCAAGATCGTGCGCGAGCTGCCCCAGAGCCACGTCCTGTTCATCCCTGACCGCAACCTGGGCAGGTTCGTTGCCGAGCAGGTGCCCGAAAAGCACGTGATCCTGAACGACGGCTGCTGCCCGCGCCACGAGGCGATCTCGCTGGCTGAGCTGCAGGAACTCAAGCGCGAGCACCCCGAGGCGCTCGTGCTCGCACACCCCGAGTGCACCGCCGCGGTGCTCGCGGAGGCGGACTACATCGGATCGACGGCGGGCATCATCGCGTATGCCGAGCAGAGCGCTGCGCAGGAGTTCATCGTGGTGACGGTCCAGGGCGTGCTCTATGAGCTCGAGCGCCGCTGTGCCGCGTCGGGCAAGCGGTTCTTTGTGACGCGCACGCCCCCAACCTGCGGCGACATGGACGGCATCACGCTCGAAAAGCTCGTGCGCTGCCTGGAGACGGGCTCGGGCGCGGTGGAGATCGGCGTTGACGAGGCCGCTGCGCAGCGGGCCCAGGCAACGCTCGACCGCATGCTCGAGTACGCCGCGCGATAGCTCGATTTCACGAAAGGAGTCGCGCGATGGCGACCTCGTACACGGATATGACGTGCGATGTGGTGATTGCCGGTTGCGGCGTGGCCGGCCTGTACGCCGCGCTCAATTTGCCTGAGACCGCGAACATCATCATGCTCTCCAAGGGGCGGCTCGACGAATGCGATTCCATGCTCGCCCAGGGCGGCATGTGCGTGTTGCCCGAAGGCGCGGATTACGATGCGTTCTTTGAGGACACGCTGCGCGCCGGCCATTACGAGAACCGCCGCGAGAGCGTGGACATCATGATCCGCTCGTCGCGCTCGGTGGCCAACGACCTGGTGGCGCTGGGGGCCGATTTCAACCGCGAGGAGGACGGTGGGCTTGCCTTTACGCGTGAGGGCGCCCATTCGCGTCCGCGTATCGTGTTCCAGGCCGACGTGACGGGCAAGGAGATTACCGAGACGCTTCTGGCGGCGGTGCGCCGTCTGCCCAACGTGACGATTCTCGAGCATGTCGCCGTGATTGACCTGCTCACCGAAGAGGCGTCGGGCGGCGACGAGGAGCAACCGGAGGGCGGTTGCGGCATGGTGTGCCGCGGCGTGCGAGCGGTGCCCGTATCTGCCGAGGCCTCCGTGGCGACCATCGAGGAGCTCCGCGGCGAGACGGACGCGGCGCAGCCTGCACGTCCCGAGGGCGTGGGCGAGCCGTTTGAGATTCGAGCGGCCAACACGTTGCTCGCCACGGGCGGCATTGGCGGCGTTTATCAGCACTCGACAAACTTCCCCCAGCTCACGGGCGATGCGTGCTTCCTTGCCAGCGAGTATGGCATTGAGCAGGAGCACCTCGACTACGTGCAGATTCATCCCACGGGGCTGTATTCGGACAAGCCCGGGCGGACGTTTTTGATTTCTGAGAGCTGTCGAGGCGAGGGCGCGATTTTGCTCAACCACGCCGGCGAGCGCTTTACCGATGAGCTGCAGCCGCGCGACGTGGTTGCCCGCGCCATTCAGGACGAGATGCGCGACGAGGGCGTTGAGCATGAGTGGTTGAGCTTTGAGCCGGTCGATCGCGAGGCGGCGCGGACGCATTTCGCCAACATTCGCGCGCACTGCCTGGAGGAGGGGCGCGACATCCTGTGCGAGCCCATCCCCGTGGTTCCAACGCAGCACTACTTTATGGGCGGCGTGTGGGTCGACCGGGATTCCGCAACGACCATGCCGCACCTGTATGCGGCGGGAGAGACCGCGTGCAATGGCGTTCACGGGCGCAACCGGCTGGCCAGCAACTCGCTGCTCGAGTCGCTGGTGTTTGCGCGTCGCGCCGCATGGAAGATGGCCACCGGCACGAGCTTGGAGGTCGAGGCTGCGGGCGAGCCCGCGCTCGACGGCGTTCATCGGTTGCTGCCTGGCCAGGCGGGCTGGCGGCTCAACATCGACGTCGCGTTGGATGCGTAAAAGGGAGCGGGTCCCGTTTGCGCATGGAAGGAGCTGTGCATGAATCCGATCACTATGAATCTGGTTGCCGACGACATCATTCGCTTTGCCCTGCGCGAGGACATGAACGCGGGCGATCTTTCGACCGAGGCCGTTTGCCCCGGTCCGCGCAAGGCCGAGGTTCAGCTCATCGCAAAGGCGTCGGGCGTCATCGCGGGTTTGGATGTGTTTGAGCGCACCTTCGCGCTACTCGACCCCGCAACGTCGTTCGAAGCGCTTGTTGCGGATGGCGATGAGGTCACAGCCGGCCAGCTGCTGGGGACCGTGCGCGGCGATGCGCGCGTGCTGCTTTCCGGCGAGCGGGTGGCGCTCAACTTCTTGCAGCGCATGAGCGGCATCGCCACGTACACGCACGCCATGGCCAAGGAGCTCGAAGGCACCAAGACCATGTTGGTGGACACGCGCAAGACCACGCCGGGCCTGCGCATTTTTGAGAAGGCGGCCGTGGAGGCGGGTGGCGGGCACAACCACCGCTACAACCTGTCGCAGGCCGTGATGCTCAAGGACAACCACATCGGCGCTGCCGGTGGCATTGCGGCGGCGGTGGCGGGGGCGCGCGCCCACGCGCCGTTCGTGTGCACAGTCGAGGTCGAGTGCGAGACCATGGACATGGTGCGCGAGGCATTGGATGCCGGAGCGGACATCATCATGCTCGACAACATGACTCGCGAGCAGATGGCCGAGGCGATTGCCGTGATCGATGGCCGCGCGATGGTCGAGGCCTCGGGCAATGTGGACGCCGGCAACATTCGCGAGCTAGCCGATCTTGGTGTCGACATCATCTCGTCTGGCGCCCTGACGCACTCCGCCCCGATTCTGGATCTTTCGCTCAAGCACCTGCGTCTGCTGTAGTTCGCGCGTTGTGTGGCTGGTGAGTCGATGCGAGACGGGAGGTGCGGAGATGCCGTTGATGGGGCATGAGCGAAGAGATGCGATTCTTGAGTGCCTGCGCGGCGCTCGGTGCGCGGTGAGCGGGACCTCGCTTGCCAAGACCGCGGGCGTGAGCAGGCAGGTGATTGTGCAGGACATCGCCCTGTTGCGTGCCGACGGTCACGACATCGTGGCGACCAACCGCGGGTACGTGCTGCGCGAGGGCGCGTCCGAGCCATCGGTGCCCACGCGCCTCATCAAGGTCCATCACGCTGTCGATCAGCTCGAAGAGGAGCTCGAGACCATCGTCGATTTGGGTGGAACCGTTCAGAGTGTCATGGTGAACCATCGCGCGTACGGCAAGATCACCGCTAATCTCGATATTCGCAGCCGGACGGGCATCGAACGGTATCTTGAGGACATCCGAACGGGCAAAAGCACGCCGCTCATGACGGTGACGAGCGGCTACCACTTCCACCGCATTTCCGCCGACAACGAGGCGGCACTCGACGCCATTGAACAGGCCCTGGCTGCCAAGGGCTTTTTGGCCGAGGTCCTCCCGTACGAAAAAGACGACCTGGACGGCTGACCTCAAATTAGGGACAGGCACTAATTTGAGGTCGCTTCGTTTTTGAGGTCGTTTCGTTGGGCTTTGGCGTGGCGCGGGGCTGCAGCGTCGACCGTACCATGTCAGGCGCTCGTTGCCTTAGGCACCCGCTGCCGATTCGCTCCGCTCTTCCTGAATGCTTGGTTTGCCGACGACCAGGATCGCCCCGTGCGCATCGGTCGCCAGTACTACGTGGGCACCCGCTACCGCTTCGTTCTGTAGCCCGCAGGGGTCGGAATGCAAAATGTGTGGGGTTTAGCCGAGCGACACATGGGCAAGCGCCGCTGACGCCCGGGGTCGGCATGCAAAATGTGTGGGGTTTAGCTGAGGGGACCCGAGTATAGCGATCGTTTCCGGGACCATTTCCGCAGGAAAAAGTGGCGAAAGAGTGCCCGCTACTCGGCCCGTCCGGATAAACCCCGCACATTTTAATTAGCAACACCCCGCCGCGAGGTTTACGGGCCTCAAGTGTGTGCGAGTGGGAGCTGTTTCAGTGGGAGGTGTGCCGGTGGCGAGTTACTTCCGTAGGAGTTGTTCCGCTGGCCAAGACGACAAAGGCGTGCGTCCGCGCGTTCGTTCTTTCGCCGAGTGTGCGCTTTTCCAACGTTTGAGGGTGCTGAAACATTGGAAAAGCGCACACTCGCGGGACGCTCACATGAGGGACGTTCACTCGCGGAATGCTAACACGAGGGGCGTTCGCTCGCGGGGCGCTTGCGCGAGGGGTGCGCACTCGCGGCATTCGCTCGAAAGGCGCTCGCAGGCCGCTGGGTCGCCGCTACCCGATGCGCCAGCCCTTTACCGTGGTCTGCATGATGTCGAGGAGGTCGTGGCGAATGTTGGGCGGGCACGAGCGAAAGAGCTTGAGCGCGTGGAGTTCCTCGGCGGTGAGGGCCTCGTAGCGCTCGGGCTCGCCGTGCGCTGCACTGGGCTCGTGGCCATACCCCAGGATGTCGTTGGGCGTGCAGCACAGGCGCTCTGCCAGCGCGACGAGCCGCGTGGCTCCAAGCTCGATGCGCCCGCTCTCCCACGAGCTGTACGTCGCCTTGCTCACGCCCAGATCGTAGGCGATTTCGGACTGGGTGAGTCCTCGTGCGCGGCGCAGTTGTGCCAGCCGAGTTTTGTTTCGCTCACCCATCGGTACCTCCTAGTTTGGTCATAGGAGACACGCTGTCAGGTTTTGCGGCGTAAGTTTTGTGTTAGTAAATTTATCGCGAATGTTGGCGCAAGAGGTTTATTCAGAGTAAACTATCGATATCGAATCAACGACCCCTCGGGGTTGATTGAGCTGGCCGCCCGGTGTTGCCCAGAGCACGCCGCGCGGAGTTGTCCATACCCGCTTGTCGACGTGGTGCCAAGAGCAGACCTCGATGGGTTGGGGAATGCATAGAGGTTCAAAACCGGCCACAAGGTCGGTCGGCGTAGCCGTAGACATGCATCTCCGCCCGCTCGATAGGAATGTTCTAAAGGTGGTGATGCGCGTGCAGTGGTATGTGATTCAGGTAATGAAGGGCCGCGAGGACTCGATGGCCTCGCTCATTGGGCGCGTGGTGCCCAAGTCCCTGCTGCAAGAAGTGTTCTCACCTAAATACGAGACCGAGATCAAGGTCCGCGGTCGCTGGGTTCCCGTGCAAAAAACGCTGCTGCCGGGTTACCTCATCGCCGTCACCAACGACCCGGAGGGCCTTGAGGCCGTGCTTCGCGATTTGCCGGAGTTCGCGCGCTTGCTTGCGCAAGGCAACGAGTTTGTGCCGCTGGCACCCGCCGAGGTCGAGGTCATTGGGTCGTTTACCAGCCCCGGCAAGCGCGTGGTGCCCATGAGCATTGGCGTTAAGGACGGCGACCGCGTGGTGGTGACGGGCGGTCCGCTGGTGGGCCACGAGGCCATGGTCAAGGAGATCTGGCGTCGTAAGAGCATTGCGATTCTCGAGGTCAACATGTGTGGCCGCGTGGTGACCACGCGCGTTGGCCTGGGCGTTCTTTCCAAGGAGAAATGGCTGATGCGGGACCTTCGCATCGAGCACGAAACCGCACCTGAAAGGGGTGTTGCGTGAATCAGGGGGGGGTCTAGCTCCTTGCTAGAAAAAATCGGCACAGGCGCTGCCTGCAACGAGGTTGCGCGTGCGAGCTGGGCGGACGGGCCGTGCCTGTTCGCTCTTTTGTGCTGCGGAGCGGATCTGCGCAGGCGCGAAGTGGTGAGCCATGAGTAGCGAGTACATGGACGAGATGCAGAGCGGTGCCTCGGGCGCTGGCACGGTTCCCGAGGACGGTACTGCCACAGGCCCCGAGGACGGCGTGGTGGCCGCCCCCGTCCACACGCCCGTGGCAGGCACGCGCCGCGCCGCCGAGGACGGGGAGCGTTCGGTGCGCAGGCTCTCGCTCATGCGCAGCGCCGAGGCCTACGACCGCGAGCGCCTGGGCTACCGCGTCGCGAAGCGGGCGTTCGACATCGCCTTCTCCGCGCTCGTGATCGCCGTGGGGATCGTGCCGAGCGCTGTGCTCTGCGCTGCCATCGCCATCGACAGCCCCGGCTGCCCGCTCTACGGCCAGAGGCGCGTGGGCCGCATCGGCG
>ERZ1032238.24-NODE-24-length-45296-cov-43.941314_pt1 | contig 45296 bp, 53 predicted proteins | sample MGYA00518736_ERZ1032238 | MGnify/ENA primary metagenome ERZ1032238 (study PRJEB33719, sample SAMN04261349) | wastewater metagenome | biome: periurban shantytown; feature: human; material: feces | host: Homo sapiens | place: Peru: Lima | collected 2012-01-15 ... | reverse complement strand
GAGAACAGAAGTTTTCCGAATTTAAGCAACGCTTTGCTTTTTGGGCGGAACTGCTTTCAAAACTGATCACAAGCGGTGATTATGTCCCGCCCGAATCGGATGAACAAAAACTTGTTAAGCTGCTCAAGCTTGACTTAGCTACAGGCATTGAAAGAGCTAAAGAAGCAGGCTACAGCTTAACTGCTATTACAAACGCCCTCCAACAAATAGCGTTGGGCAAATAAAAACACCTACTGACAAGGAAAGCGGATTTATTCCGCTTTCCTACCAACCAACACACGAACAGTAAAGGATAAAACTATGACTAAGGTTTACGAAACGACAACGGGTGTGTTTGCAAAAAGGTTTTCAATTTGCGGGGGGCATAGTCCCCCGCTCAACTTCCAGCCCCGCGCCCTTACATATGACCCCTCTCGTATTTTCCCCAAAAATTTTCCACAAAAATTTTCAAAGTCAAATCCCGTCATCCCACCCTTGCACCATACTTGGCCTCAATGTCCTGAATTTTCACACAAAAAGTTCTTGACAGAGCAGATAGTTTGTGATATGCTATTAACAACGAACTATCGCCGGTCCCGGCAAAGGAGTTAGAACCATGACAAATACTGAAATTCAAGAAGCGAGCCCGCAGGCCGAGCTGGTCGCGCGGTTCGAAAAGATGATAGGCAAGATAGCACGCCTCAAAGCCAACGGCATAAGTGACAAGTCCGTCTGTACGGTCTGCGGAATTAGCCCGTCCGAACTGGCCACCCTGCAAACATGTCCCGAATACACTGCCAAGTACGAGATTGCAGAGGCCAATGTCGAGGTCAAGCCCGTAACTACAGCTATGGGCATAGCCACGTTGGAGGAAGAGGCCCTCAAACAGACCATCTACAACGTCCAGCAAGGGTACGCGGACCCGTCCTTTGTCCTGGACGCGCTCAAGTACGCGACCAAGGTGCGGCTCGAAGAGCGCAAGTTGGAGCAGGAGAAGCAGGCCAGCTTCAACGCCAACACTCAAATTGTGATTAACATGAATACATTGCTGCAAAACGCCCTGCACAACGGCCAGGACGGCAGCACAGTCGTGTTTTCGGACAGCAGCAAGTCCGTAGTCAACGGCCTGGACACCGATACGCTGTACAACCGGGCCATGGGCATAGACCAGAACGCCGGGCCGGCCCTGCCTGCCAAGCCGGTGAAGGAAGTTACGTCGTTACGCGTCGAGGATATCGACGATATTCTGTTTGTGAACAGCGAGGAGGACAGCGATGAGTGAAATTGACGAGAAGTGCCCGCCTCTACGTTCATCGGGAAGTACCGAGCAGGCGGAAACCATCGAGGATACGACCATAAACCTGGCCAGCACGCCAGAAACCGTCCTGCAAGGTACGGTGAAAGAGGCGCGGGAGCTGCTGGACGCCCATCCCAAGTTCTTTCTGGCCAAGTGCTACCCGGATTTGACGCTGGACATCCCGGATTTCCACGGCGAACTGCTCGAGGCCATGTCCAACCCGGCCATCCAGTACCTCGTATGTGTCTGTCCGCGTGGATTTTCCAAGACAATGATTGCACGTGCGACCGCGGCAAAGGCCCTGATGACAAATCAGAGCCCGTTCGTCGTGGTCATCAATCGAAACATCAAGGATGCGACCAACAGTACGCGTGAAATCTGGTCTATCATCAACAGCACGTTCTTCCAGCAGGTCTACGGCAAGGTCGAGCCCATCATCGAGCGTGACGGCCTAGGCGAGTACGAGTTCATGCAGAACGGCCGGTACAAAGTACTGCTTGCACGTGGACGTGATAGTGCCCTGCAAGGTATGAACGTCCACAATATGCGTCCCAACCTCATCATCTGCGACGATATTGAACAGGCCAAGGACAAGAACGAGGATATAAGGTACGAAGATACCAAGGCCTGGTTCTTTGAAACCATGCTGTTCTTGATGGACGAGCAAAATAAACGCTGCGTCTACATTGGCAACATGAACAACAAGCAGAGCCTCATCGCCGAGCTGCCCAGCCTGACCAACTGGCACAGCATCATCCTCTCGGCCATCAAATCGGACGGGACGGCCCTGTGGGAGCAGCGCTTCCCGCTCGATAAGCTGCTTGCAGAGTTCAGGCAGTACTGCGAGATTGGCATGAAGAAAGAATGGCTGGCCCAGAAGATGTCCCGCGTAGACGATGACGCCGGCGGTATCATTGGCGCGGACGAGATTGAGTACCACTCCGGCCTGTACCCGGACGATATCGAGTATGGATGCATCACCATTGACCCGGCCATCAGCGATAGCAGCCGGGCCGACGAGAGCGTCGTGTGCGTGCACGGCTGGGCAAACCGGGCCTGGAACCTGGTCGCGTGCCGGCACGGGACGGGCATGGACCCGTTCAAGCTACTGCACACGGCCATATCTATGGCGCTGCAGTATCGCATACGTCTGGTCTGCATCGAGGCCATAGCCTACCAGAAGGCCCTGATACCGCTCATGGACCGCGAGCTTGCTACGCGTGGCCTGACGGGCGACATCATCGTGCGGCCAATAGCCAGCCGGGCCAGCAAGGCGAGCCGCATCGACGCCTGGATATCTATGCTGCGTAACCACGTCTACCGGCTGGCCCGGACGGACTGGGCGATACTTGACCAGTTGAACACCTACGTTGTAGGCAGCAAGACGTGCCACGATGACCGCATCGACTGTTGCGCCATGATTACCATGGCCGCCCAATCGTACCGGCACCTGATGCGTAAGTCAGTCGGCGACCCGCGCCTGGCCATGATACAGGAAAGCTCGCTGAACCGTACAGGCTTCACCGGCGTGGACGCCCTCCGTTCCGAGTACAAACGCAGCGACTGGGCCGGCAGCCTGGCCGGGCCGGACATCTCGATGCCCTGGGAAAAGCACTAACCAAGTTCGAGTTCGCGTCGCGTCAAAGTCAAGGTCAAGGTTAGGCGTCAAGGTCAAGGCCAAGGTTAGACGTTCAGCTTCCAACTCCTGCGTTCCATTTGGTGCAGAGGCTGGAAGCGGACGCAGACGAGCGGAGCGAGTCGAGGGAGCGTTGGGATGGCCGAGCGAAGCGAGGCTGGTAGGAGGGTGCCGGAGGCACCCGTGGGAGAGGCCGGCGGGAGCCGGCCGTTGGAAGGCACTCTGTTGGATGGTTGGCTGGGACGGGCGGGCTTACTCCTTGTTTCGGAAGCAAAAGGGTGGCGAAGCCACCCGTGGCACGGACAGTGAGGCTACCTCGGCTGGTGATTTGGGCACGCTAGTGAGGCACACTCCGCCACCCGCACAGTTCAGAAAATAGTTCTTGACATCTGCCATAAGATATGCTAGTATACATACATGGCAACAAACCAAAAGGAATACTACCATGGTTGTTAAATTTGAAAAGAAAATACCGAAAGCCAAGAAGGCGCCGGATACTACGGCGTCCGCCCTTGGCTTCAATCTTCGTTCGCCTGAAAACATCCTGACGAAGCTGTCTCAGGAGCAGTACGACAAACTGCAGAACTTTCTGCAGGATATGATACTTCTGGGGCGCGTCATCCCGGCGGGCGATAAACGCGAAACATTGGAGGGGCTCATCCAAGAGTATAACGGACGCGTGCAATACTCCGCCACGGATAAGCTGTTGGACGATGAGTACAAAGAAGGCTATCCCACTGCCCCTCCTCCCACAAACCTTACCACAGCCAAGGCTCACGTCGAGTCCGCTGTAGCTTACCTTGGCTCTACCATTACGGTCGAAGACGGCATCTGGTCTGCTAACGCGGACCCCACCAAAGCATCCTACGCTAACGCTATTGCTGACCGCCTCAAACTGGATGCTCAGACATTCTCGCACTCTGCAGCGCTGACTGCTGCTTTCCGGCACGGTCTGGTTAGCAACCTGGGCGGCGTGTTCGTGGACTGGGCTGAGGACGCTGTGCAAGAAATCCAAGACACACCCAACGGCACTGAGGTTTCCTCTACGCTGCGGGCTGGCAACAAGTTGGTTCCGACAGACATCTTCAACCTGATACTTGACCAGCGTGTTACTCCGGATAAGATGTACCGCGAAGGCGAATACGCCGGCTACGTCAAAATGATGACGCGCAGTGCGATTTTCGATAAGCTGCGTCTTGGTGTATGGGCCTTGCCGGAGGGCGAAGACTACGACCCGTACAACTTCCCCGTCACGTCCGGCGATTGTTCTGACTACTACACTCCGCCCTCCTCTGCGGACATCACAATCCGCGGCGATAGCGTGATTACGCTGTACGTACGCATCTATCCCAAACTGTTCGGCCTGTCCGATAGCACGGAACCGTCCGTGTGGAAGTTCACCTTGCTGCGCTCTGCCCACTGGGTAGTTGGAGCTGAGGACACTGAAAGCTCATACCTGCCAGTGTGCATGTTCCAGTTCGACCCCGAAACAAACTACAACACCATTGGCTCGCTGGCCTCACAGCTTATCTCTTGCCAGCGCTTCATCTCGTTCGTTTTCTCTGCTTATCAGCGTTCCCTGCTGAAGAACATTGCAGGCGGCGTGATTGGCGTCAGCTCTGATGTGTTCGATATTCAGAAGATGTCCAAGGCTGCTGCTCTGGGCGGTGTGGTTCCCGCTACACGTCAGATGCCGGACAAGCCTTTGTCACAGGACGTTGTCCCGCTGTCTAATCCTGTCAACTTGACGAATATTCCACAGGACATTAACCTGGCCCTGGAAATGATGCAGCGCATCTTCCCGACGGATATGCTCAAGCAGATTGCCTCGTTGGAACGTGCAACACAGTATCAGGCCGCGGCCACAGTTCAGGCCGGCAACAAGCGTAACGTCCTGGTCGCTGCAAGCATTGACACTCAGATGATGGCGCCGTTGCGTCAGATTATGGTTGATAACTTGCTGCGTCACGTTACCTCGCTGGAGGTCGTCGACGATAAGGACGGCCAGCGCTACGATGCCGATATTTCGAACTTCATCGGCCTCAACCTGCGCTACGTCATCGCTGACGGCATGGCGGGCATTGATAAGCTCGGCGTCGCTGAGGCTTTGCAACAGGCTATCTACAATATGTTGCAGATGCCGCAAGTGCTGCAGAACTTTGACGTTTACGGTGCTATTAACTATGTTCTGCGTCTGCGTGGCAGCAACATTGATTTTAACCAGTTCAAGGCAAACCCTGTGGCCCCGGCCGTTGCACCCACCCCGGAAGAACAGGCTGCACAGCAAACACAGGCTGCACTGCCTGCACCTGAACAGGGACCGGCTATGTCGCCCGAAGCTATCCTGATGGAACAGCTCGGCGGTATGCCCCAACAGTAACAACAAACACTTCAAATTAAACAAGGAGTTACATCATGACAATTACAACCGGAGTTGATTTCGCAGCTGAAGCTGACAAGTACACTTCCACGACAGTTCCCAACGACCCGAACACGGCCGACAATCTGGGGCTGGACGAACAAGGACAGACTGAACTTACAGAAGAAGAAAAATCTGCACAGAAGTCTGATGAAGGTCAAATTAACATTGACAATTCGCTCGATTTATCAGATAATGATGACGATGACAGCGAGGACGACTCGTTCGACGTGGTTGCTACCGCTCCCAATGCTGAAGAGCAGAAGAAGTTTGAGGAGGGCATCCACGAATATGCTTTAACTCAGGTCAAGACCGCGATGAAGTCCGGCGACCTGCAGCGCGCCCTGGCAGACGGTAAGCCCGAAACGTTCATTGCCGCTCTGGAAAACATCCTGACGGAAATGCACATCCAGGCCATCCGTTCCAACATGGTGCTGGCTAAACACTACGCCGATGGCGCGGTGCAAAGCTTCAACGCCTCAGCCAAGGAACGCGCCAAGGCTGCTAAAGCGGACGCTGCTCTGGCCAAACAGCTGGAACAGTACCCCAATGCCCAGAGTCCCAAGTATCGCCGGATTGTCCGCGAGAAATACGGACAGGCCTTGACCAAGTTAAAGCCCAACGAAGCCGCCAAAGCTGTTGTACAATATCTCAAGAAGAATTTCCCAGACGCGCTGGTTCAGCCCCAGACAACGCAGACAGATGGTAAGTCAATCAACGACGACTGGTGGAACGGAATGAGAGGTATGCAGCCTTAACAACCACTAACCAAGGAGATACAAAATGGCTCAGCAATTCGGTATTAAAGGATTGTTCACCACGGGTATGTCTGCCGGCAACTTCTTTGTGAACGATGCCGCGCGGGAAATTCTGACGTCGTACCCCGGGGACAACGGAAATCTGTTCGCTCTGACGTCGGCCCTGCCGTCGCAGTCTACGAGCAGCCGCATCTTTGAATGGAAAGACGAAACCATCGACTTCCCCATTTTCAAATGCGGAGCGGAAGCGGACGTGGCTAAAACTGAAATCACGGTCGCCAACGCTCAAAACACCAACTTGAAGATGTTCGTCATCTCTAACACCTCAACGGGTGAAGATATGTACGTCACGGAACAAGACGGTAACAAACTGACGGTTGTACGTGGGTTCTCCGGCACGGAAGCCAAAGCTGTCACGGCGAATGACGAATTCGTCCTGCTGGCTCAGGCTACTCCGGAAGCTTCCTACTTGCCGCCGCCCAAGTTCTTCCACACGACTTTCCAGAAAAACTTCATTCAGAAAATCGTCAGCACGACGGAAATTGATGAAGATGCTCTGAAAGAAAAGACTGTGGATGGCTACAAGCCGGAACAGTATATCCGCGAACGTTCGCTGGATGACCACGCGATGCAGGTTGAACGCGCCTTGATGTTCGGTAAAGCTTCCGAAAACATCATCCGCGACCAAGACGGCCAGGACAAGAAATTGTACACGACCGCCGGCCTGATGGCTCAGATTAAAACGAACCGCATCAACATCTCGGACGGCGAAGTTTCGCTGTCGGCTATTAACACGGCCCTGTCCACCATTCAGGAACGTACCGTTAAAGGCCACAGCAACAACGGCCATATCGCGTTCGTCTCTCATGCGTTCTTGCACCGCTTGAACGACATGGTTTCGGACAAAGCTCATTACAACATCTCGTACGGCGAAGCCCAATACGGTATCAAGATTATGCGTCTGGAAACCGGCTCGGGCACCATTAACTTCGTCGGCTACAAGCTGTTCGATGAACTGGCCGCTTACAGAGGTACGGCCGTCGTGTTCAACCCGACGTTGATTAATACGGTGTACTTTGAAAAGACCAACGTCCGCAAGTTCTCGCCGATTAAATTCGTCACGATGAACGCGCTGGTTACGCAGGTCGGCTTGCGTGTCCGCCAGGAACGCTGCCACGGCATCATCACCGGCTTGATGGGCGGCTTGAAACCGTGATAACAACAGGGTGGGCGGCTAGTGCTGCTCACCCTCCTAACAAAGGAGTTAACAAATGGAAAACATTTTCGAAGGACTGGTTGCAGTCCAATGCCCTATTGGCTCTAACAAAGTTGTGCTGGACGGTGTCGTCTACGACGCTGATGCGTACGGCGTTGTGCGCGTTTCGAAATCGCTGGCCGACCGTCTGCTGAAAGATCGCCTGTACAAACTGGCCGGTAAGCGCAACGGTCGCGTTGACCCGACGGAGTCGCCGACCCAGGCCAGCTTGGCAAAACAGGTGGTCGAGGAAACGGCCAAAGCCGAAGCCAAGGTTGCGGAGTTGCCCGCGGTCGTCAAAAGTAAATAAGATGGAGGCGTAGATGCAAACTTTTTCGACATTAGTTGATGACATTGCCGAGGTTACCTGCCGCAAAGGTGAGGAGCAATTGATTGCATCTCTGGTAAACGGTGCAGTTCGCGAGCTGGAAAGCCTGGGGCTGTACGAGCAGGACCTTGTTGAGGTTCGCATCAAGACAGAGGGTGCATCTACGCAGCCGTTCATGTGGCGGGATGCCCCGAAGAACCTCAGAGCTATCTCCCACGTGAGATATTCAAACGGAGTTATTCCGGTCCCTGTAAAGGTCAGCCGGAAGTTGGAAGAACTTAAAGGCAACTATTACTATATTGCAGGAAGCTACATCGCTTTCTCAGGTGCGCCCCAGGGCGGCGATATTGACGTTGCCTATTACCAGATACAGCCTCGTTTAAAGTATTATGCAGCTAAGGACGAACAGCCTGCTATCCGTGAGGACCAAGAGTCTGCATGGAAGTATCGCTACTTCGACCCGGACACCCAGCGCTACTCATACGTCGACACTCTTGGCAGTGAGGAAGCCGACTATGAGGCCAGAGCCAAGGTTACGAACTGGCTGCTTGAGGACTACTACGAAGCTGTACGTGCAATCGCCGTCCGTGAAGTATTTAATGCTTTCAATGACGTTGCCAACTCCTCGACGTGGACGGCGGTTGCCAACAATCACAAACAAATCTTCAAGAACCTGACAGGAATTAAGGGGATATACACATGATTGATTACAAGAAACTCTCTGAAGCCCTGCGCGGCTTGAAGCCGTACGGCGGTGAATACATCACGTACGATAAGGCTGGCACCGAAGTGTGCCGGACCAAAAACTTCCTCACGTATGCCGGCATCGACATCCTGACGAGCGTTATCGCTCAGAAGGTTACGCCGGCCGCGTGGCAGGTAGGGTGCCTGTCCGGTGTCAGCACCAAAGATGACACCAATGAAATTCATGCTTGGACAGAACCGACTGCGGCTCAGGGGTACAGCCGGCAAACGTGTACCATTCAGGACGTTATCCGAACCACGGTGTCATCCCAAACCGTTACAGCATTGCTGTTCACGCCGGTAACGTTCATTTGCGGTGCCGAGAACGATAACTGGGACAAGGCCTATACAAACTTGTTCTGTGCCATGACGGACACGCAGGAACCTGCCCATACCGAGATTATCTCGATTGGTTCTCAGCTTCCTTCACCCGTTCGTCTGTTCAAAGGCGGCAGCTACACCAACGCATATCGTCTGTATTTCAGAGCTTAGCACAAAGGGCTGGTCGAAAGACTGGCCCTTTATTTTTACATTGATTAAATTTCCGTGGTATGGTATTGTATACCTGTTCTAGAACAAATAGGAGGACAAAATGAGTGCTATTGTAGCAATACAAACAAACACCGTTACGTTTGCCCCCGGAACAGTTGCACGCCAGCGTGAACTTGCAGTTGCCAGCATGGACAATTACATCCCTGTTGGCACGCATCTACAGGCTGGCTACGGAACTGAAACGCAATTTGCCCACAAGTTTAGGCTGACCACCCCGCAATTTATGCAGGCCACGGTACTAAACAGCTTGATGATTACGGGTAACAAAGTCTACATTGAAACCGACCACGGCATGGAATACCTGTTCACCATTACAGGCTATAACTATGACGAGGATACGATATGGAGCAGCACCTTTATTGAGGGTGACTACTGGCTGTGTTGTGGCGGCCACGCCGTCTGGCGCATCAATGGGACGTTGCGTAGCGTGGAGGACGTAACAACTAAACTTCCCTATACACCGACGCGGGTCGAGAGCTCTGGCTTGCGTCTAATCATAGGAACCAACGATACAGTATCTTGGTCAAGTGCCACGGACAGGCTAGACTTTAGCAGCACCGGGACCGGCGCAGGCAGCCAGGCTATTAACGTGTTGGGTGCATATGGCGAATTGCAGGCCTTGGGCAAGAGCCCGGACGGCTTTGTCATCTACACCACACGCGGTATTTTGGTGGCAGCTAATACCAACGATGCCAATATCCCATTCTCATTCCAGACGTCCATTTTGCCGGGCTATGTGCTGACCAGCCCGTACGGGCAGTGTTCATCGGCCGGGTTCGAGCCGCTGGCCATCTTCAAGGGACGCGGCCTGTGCAAGATTTCGATTGCATCACAGCTTACCGCGACCGCGAAGGTTGAAACTATCAACCCGTTCATCGGCCAGGCTGAGGAAGTACGTACGCGCGTGCGTGCCTACAACTTCTTCGGTGGCTACATTGCGTTTGAAACACCTACGAATATCTACTTCATGGAAGCGTCCTCGCAGATGTTCGGCATGATGACCAAGCAGAAGTGGATAGTGCTGATACCAGGAACCAGCATCGCGATTGACGCGTATGGCAACCAGTACCGTCTGAGTTTGGAAACCAATCTGATTATCAGCGGGAACACAACCAAGACTACCTACCCGGACAATACCATGTATTGCGACGTAGGCAACGAGGAAGACTGTCCCGTCCAGCGTTACGATGGCTGGTTTTCAGGACAGGCCCCGGCTGGCTATGCCGAAGGTGCAATGTACGACGTTGACTTTGAAATGATGAACCCGGATGGCGAGTTCGACCTGGACACCGTCCCGACCGAGCCGGCCTGGGGTGATGAGTATCAGAAGTTCTGGGAAGAGCACAGCAACTACTTGCCGTGCAAGCTTGACCAGCACACCGAGGTGCCACAGGACATTGGTATTGACTTGATGCCAGCCTGGGACTTGTACTATGATGCTATCAATACCTGGTATGACATCATCGATGTACAGGACGGCTGGACGGTCACGTATGGCAGTCAGGCCAACATCATCTCTGAGTATCTGGTGCCAGACGTCGTGTTTACAGGCATACGTGCCAACGAGAACGATGCTAATCAGAAGACCAGAGTTACGGATTTGTTGGTGTATGAGTATGCTGGCTCGGATGACAGAGACATCTTCTGCAATACCGAGGACGGCGACTATAACTGCAACTCAATCCCGGACGAGGACTGGCTGCAGACTACGGCCCAGCCCGTAACCGTCAAGGTGGACGACGTTGAGTTCCACTATCAAAAGAACAACCTGTTCACAGGTAAAGTAATCGGAAACAATCACGAGGTCCGCGTGCGTGGCGCCACCAAGTTGAGCGAACTTCGTGCAACACTCTTAGGAGGAGGAACGTTATGACGTTACGAATACACAATATTTCGTACGACCACTCGCAAGAGTATCGTACGTATCCGGCAGGGGTGCTAACGATTGATACGTTAACTCGTGCCATCCACGTCCATGACGGCTTGACGCCTAATGGATGGGGCCAGCCCACTAGTGCAGAGCTGGGTAACTATGCTTTGAAGGACCTTACTAACGTTACGCAGGAAAGTATGAACAACGCGTTGAACACGTTCGGTGCACTGAACATGAACAATGCCGACCAGGTTTCTACTACGCAGCGTGACAATGCTTGGACCAAACTGTTCGGCCCGGCAATGCTTAGCAACGCCGATATACCGGACAGCAACTACCTGTACGTTGACAAGAAAGACCGCAAAATGAAAGCCGGTGACTTTGGTGCTGCCGTCTTCTGGGGTTTTGATGTTAAGACCCGCAAAGATAGACAGTTAGGTGTCACGTATAAAACTGACTACCCTGCTCTTCTGTATATCTTCTGCACCTGGAACATGTGGAAGGACAGCTGGGGTAACGTACGATTAACTATAGACGGGGTGCCATTTGACCACCACTACGAAAATGGGAGCAAGAATGGTAACAATGAGTACCAGCCCTTCTTCATGCAATTGCCATTAGGTACTGGGCAGACCTATAAATTTGAGAAGACAGATGGTGATATGAGCGGTCCCGGATGGTTAATTTATGCAGAATTCAAAGCACGCTCTGCTTTTGCAGCAACAACGGAGGGATAAACAATGGCTGATAATGAAATAAGAAATCCGGCTAAGGCATACTTCAAATGGAAGATGCCAGTAATTGCCAAGTCAGAGGACGATTGGAACTTCTGGAATACAGAGGATAAGTACAATCGCACAATGTTCATTGGCTACAACGATACGACTACGCCACACGTGGCCAGCCTGTTCATGATTGTTGACGGCAAGCCCATGCAGGCAGTTGGTGACGATGTCATTGCTCGTATCGCCGGCATGGAAACGAACATGGCCCAGGCACTGGCCGACATCCAGGCATTGATTGACCGCACCAATGCACAGCAGCTTAATATTGATGCTTTGAAGCAGGAATGTTATCGCATCTTGAATAGTGCCAAAGATGCTGTTACCGATGCACAGACATGGGCTGAGGGCACTGATGAAGAAGTTGCAGACCTGGGCGGTGAACATTCCGCTAAAGGCTGGGCCCAGAAAGCTAACGAAATTGTATCATCTGGCCTGCCCAGCGACGCTACGTTAGACTACCTCACTGTAACAGGCAGCTCTAAGTTCGGACAAGACCCTGACCGTGAGAACCAGCCCGGTCTGGAAATCGAAAGCACAGGTGAAATCCAGGCGTACCGTACAGTCAACATGATGAACGGTGCTACCGTCAGCTACGACGAAACGGTTGAGATGCCCTGGAGCGACAGCTCTAACAAGGTACCAAATACCGCGTGGGTACAGCAGGCCGTCCAGCACGGTACAATTGACCCGAACACTGAGCTGACAGTCAAGTCGATTACTACTACAACCGGGGGCGGCAGCCTTAGCTACACTGAGGACTGGCTGACCAACGTTATTAACGTTGCTCAGACAAACTATCCGCGTATGGAACTGTCCAGCACGAAATACAATCGCACAACGTCTGGTAAAGCTATCGATACGCAGGCAAGGATACAGCTGGACAGCAGCAGAATATATGCGAATGCAACCGCAGGTATGAAGTTCGCGGCAGGTGTACGTGGGCTGGGCAACGACTGTGCATACTCATTTCTATTAGAGAATACAGCTTTGGCAGACAAGTTATACTTCCTGGTATACCCACGTGCAGCACTGGGCCATGGCCTACTTGTCGGTGGATGCGATACAACTCCGGTTGCCTTAGATATTTGGCGTGATGCAGATGATAGCAATAACTGGAAAGCTAAGTTCTTCATTACTCCGACCGTTCCGGATATTGCGAATGCTTCTGACTCCTCATCCAAAGTTCCTAATACCAAATGGGTGCAGGCAGCGATTGCAGCTGGTGGCGGTACTGGTGGCGGTGCAGTTACTTCAGTTAATGGCAAAACTGGCGAAGTCGTACTTGCTGCTGCTGACGTCGGGGCGGCCACAACTGCGGACATTACCACGGCTCTGGAACCATATGCCAAAACTGCAGACGTTACTACCACGCTCGTGGACTATGCTAAGAGTGCAGATGTCACGACAGAGATTACTACGGCCACAGCCGGGTTACAGCCCAAGCTGACAGCAGGTGCCAATATCACTATCAGCGAGGACAACGTTATCTCTGCTACTGGTGGCGGGACCGGCGGTGGTGCGGTTGATAGCGTTAATGGCAAGACCGGCGCTGTGGTTCTGACCAGCGAAGATGTCAACATCGATACCACAGCAGGTGCGACTACTGTTAAGGACGCTATAGCTGCTAAGCAGGATGCTATTAATACAGGAACCGACCTGGACGTTCGTAGCCTTAAAGCGCTTTCTACGATAATACAAGAAGGTGAAACTCAACAGTACACCATGGCTGTTACTGGTGAAGGTTTTGAGCTGGCGGATGCTACCAACAATATTTCCTGGGCTTGGCTTACTCCTACTGGACTTAACGTTCCCTCACTCGTTGCTAACGGCGCTCCTGGCGTTGATACCGTGCTTACCTGCAATGGCACGGCTAAGATAGCTGCACTTTCTAGCGTCAACATTCCATATGCTACCGGTGCGTTTAAATGGGACATTAACACCACGACGGACTACAACAAGTTCGAGGTCTACAATACGTACTACACAACGGATGCTAAAACCGGGTCTACGGTTGCAAACCGTTACGCAGTATTCTCTATTGGTGGTTCACCTGATAATCGTAGCACGTGGATTGACTTTAATGCTACCTACATGTCGTTCAAAGGCAATACTAACTTTGGCGAAACAGGTATGGACCATATCATGAACTTCAACGGCCCGTCCACGTTTAACAACGAGGCAACATTTACTCGGAACATTACCCTGGGTCATGGCGAAACCACAGTCGAAGGTGAAGGCGGAACGTCTACCACGACGCCGGCCAGCTTCGTGTTAGTTGAGGGCGACATGGTAGCATATGGCAATGCAACTTTTAGTAAAGGCTTGTCCACAAGTGGTATGGTACATCTTAACGATGTAACTTTCTGGAGAGAGGTAAGCGGAGGTATTATCCCGTCTGCTAGCTACAGCTATTCTACAGGTGCATTCGATATCGGCTACCTTACTTCTAACGATAGCAGCAACGGTAAAAACCGTGTTACAATCATGGCGGACAGCCGGGAAGCTAACTATGGCGCAGTATTCAACTTGCCTGTTACCGTATCTGATGCCAGCTTCAAGCGTACATCTACCCTGGCAGCCGACGATAACAGCACGGAAGTTCCTACCACAGCGTGGGTTGCTGCAGCCATTGCTGCATCTGGCGGTGTTCCTGAAAACCTAAGTGTGAAAAGCTTGGAGGTAACTAACTATGATAGCAGCCTTAATAGCATCAAGTTTGCTGGTAACCTCACGTACACTGGTGATGCCGGAAATGGTAGCCTTGGGAAGATTACTGCAAACGAATTGTTTACTAATGCCTCCGGGTACTATGGAACACGCGTACAGGCATCAGGCATTACTCTTACACATGGCGTAAGCAGTACTACGTGGTTTAAGGCAGATAGTGACGCTGAAACGCTTACTATCCGGGGTAAGCTTAAATCAAGCACACCTGCTGCAGATGCCGATAATACTGAGGTGGCCACTACTGCATGGGTTAACACTGCAATTACTAACAAGGCTAATACCGATGCTGATAACTTCAGCACAGCCGGCAAGGCAGTTCTGGCAGGAATGGGAATGCCGAGCGCGAAGTATATTGACCTAACGCTTGGTGCATCAGGGGCAACTTATACCGCACCTGCAAATGGGTGGTTTACAATTAACAAACACACTGTCGCAGGAAAACAGGCAGCTTTTGAAAATAAATCAGCTGGCGGTGTAACCTGGATAGCTCAAGTGTCAGTAGAGACTGACTGCAGAACTTCCTGCCCAGCACAAGCTGGTGACATAGTACAGTTGTGGTATTCTGCCGATGGCAATTTAAACCTTTTCCGTTTTGTCTACGCCGAAGGCTCGCAGCCTGCAATCTAAACTGAAAGGACATCAATATGTACACAGCAATCAAAGATAACAAGATTATCGCAGTCAACGGAACAGGTGTGTTCCCCTGTCTGGTCTATGATAGCATCGAGGAGGATACCGAACATCAGGTTTCGGACTATGTCCACTGTAACGGCCAGTTCGTACTCACTACCTCTGACCTAGCCATTGAGCAGTACAAGGAACAAGTCCGGGCGGTCCGCAATCGATACCTGGAACAGACAGACAAGTATCTCTCTGTCACTGACTTCCCCATTACGGACGAGCAGAAAGAACAGTATCGGCAGTACCGTGAATACCTGCGGCACTATCCAGAACAGATGGACTGGTACGAGCAAAATCCGCTTGACTTCGAACACTGGCTTGCAGAACAGGCCTAACCTATCTTCACCGAATTTACATGGACTAGCACGGGCAACTGTGCTAGTCTATAATTGCAACCACTAACAAAGGAGAAAGAAATGCAGGAAGTATTTGCATACATTCAAACACATTGGGATGACCTGTTCACCATCATCGGCCTGGCCGTTTCGATGGCCACGGTTATCACCAAGTTGACACCCAGCAAACGCGACGATGCAGTTGTGGCCAAAATCGCGGCGCTGGTCGAAAAGCTGTCTGTCATTAAACGCAAATGACCGGGCCGGCCCGTCCCGATAGTCAAGCCTGCGTGCCACGTTCGCGTGCCAGGACGCGTGCCAAGTCTGGAGGCTGGCACTCTGTTGATGGCGAGGCGATAAGCCGAGCCGGTTGGTTGTAGCGAGCGGAGCGAGCGGGAGGAGTGCTGGCGAAGCCGGCACGATTGTTGATTAGGAGCGTCCGACAGGACGCTCCGTTGGGACGGGCTGGGAGGTTGTTTGGTTTAGGGAGCAATTTGGCACTGGCGGAGAGTCACCTCGCTGGTGCAATGGAGGCACGATATGGAAGAAGAGAAGAAAGAAGATATCAAGCTCGATGATGCAGAACGGACTCCGTGTGAGATATGGACCAGATGCATGGGTTACTTCAGGCCCGTAGACAATTTCAACATCGGGAAGAAACAAGAGTTTGCTGAACGAAAGTATTTCTCGCAGACGCTTGCGATGGACCGAATAAAAGAAGGACATGTGAAAGATGCAGTGGACCATAAGTCTTGACGCAATCATATCCGTCGCAGGCTACGTAGTTACCTTTTGGTGTTTCATAGCCAAGATGGATAGGCGCCTCGCGGTGGTCGAGTACAAGCAGGATGCCCTGAGCACTCAGCTTAAGGACTACCAAGAGATACAAACCCGGTTGGCAAGATGCGAAGAAAGCACGCGCTCTGCCCACCACAGGCTTAACAATTTAGAAGCAGGATACCATGCTTATGAACAAGGCGACATGGAAAATCACCGAAGATGAATACATGGGCGGGCTGGATTACCCGTCCGAAACACATGAGCGGAACGCTGCAGAGCTACTGCAACGCGTAAACCGCATCAGAAACTTGTACATGAAACCACTGATTGTAACGTCAGGTTTCCGTACACCGCTGCACAATGCCGATATAGGCGGGGCGCCGAACAGCGCACACTGCACCTGCCGGGCCATTGACCTGCGAGATAAAAGCGGCGAGTTTTGTAACTGGCTGCTGAACAATTCCGTATACCTGGCACAGTTCGGGCTGTACATGGAAAATCCGATGTACACCAAAGGCTGGGTACACCTCGATATCATTCAGCGCAGGACGCATTTCTTCTTACCTTAATTCATCGAATTTACATTGAGGAGTTGGCACCACTATGGTATATTTAATCATAACACAGATACTCATCCAGTGCGCGATGTTCGGATACATCATGCACAGCTTGACAGAACACAAAGAGCAAGAGGAGCCGAAAATGCAACCGATGAAGCGTAAACCTAGCGACCGCCCAGAGATACAATATCCGAAGAACAGCATACTTTGGAAGTTATCTCAGGCCTCTTTCGCAGATACTACCGAAGCGTTTCGTACTCTTGCCTCAGAGAAATTGAAAGGACAACGACATGGCTAAACAAGCTACTAAGATGAAGAAGACAGCTAAGGTTGCAGCTAAGCCTGCTGCTAAGTCACAGATACAATCGAAGACGGTGGCACCTTCGGCATCCTCTAACCCCACGCCGAACGAACTGGCCAGCCTGAATGCTACTGCACAGGACAGCCCGTCATTTTTAGACAAGTTGTTCAGCTGGTTCTCTCCGTATAAAGTCAAGGGTTCCCAGGAGGCACCTACAAGTACAAAGACTGAGCAGCAAAACAGTGCCTACCGCAAGGCAATGCAGCGTGCATTATCGCAACTCAATCTCTACTCCCAGGAGTTCGACGATACACCGAACATTGACAAGGAAGCCAAAGCCAAGATGCCACAGTACGAACAGTGGCTGTCTGACAAACAACGGTCTTCTGGCTATATGTTTGATGGTGATAATGCACTGGCCATGATGAAACAAATTGGCTATAAGGCTGATAAAAACTTGCCTAAAGATATGCAGATTGCACTGTTCAACGATTGGCTGACCAAACAGAAATCACTGGGCATGGACCCGATGGCAGTCCGCAATGAGTGGGGTGACCCGCGCGCCGTTGCTGACTTTTTGAAGACGGCTGCGGAAGCTGCAGGTGGCTTTACCACACCTGAACAGCTCATCTGGACGGGCCGTGGCAGCAACAAAACATACAGCGGACGCAACTCACAAGTTCAGCTGCTTCCGACCGGTTCAAGTTCTATTAAATAGGGAGAACTACAATGGCTAAATATAAAATGATTGACCTGCTTGGTTCACAGGCCGGCGGCCTCCGTAATGCTGCTGACCTGTACGCCGGAAATGCACAAGTCAACTTTGACCGTGAACAGGACGCTTTGCAGCAGCTTCTGGACGCCTATCAGCCTGAAGCGTATGCATCTGCTATCCGCGAAAATGCAATTGAAAAGACGAACCAGGCACAGAAACAGCTACTTGGCGAAGCTGCTACCAAAGCCGGCTCTGCCTTCAACACTGCAGCTCAGAACGCTGCACAGCAGGCTACGGCATCGGCGGTTGCAAACATCAACGCGAACGCTGAAAACCAGATTGCAAACTACAACACGACGCAGCTGACCAACCTGCTCAACCAGTATGGCAACCAGACCTCGACGTATGAGAACCTGCTGGAGCAGCTGTTGGGACAGACGCAGGTTATGCAGAAAAAGAAAAGAAACTGGGGCTCTGCCCTGGGCTCTTTGGCTGGCGGTGCTATCGGCCTCATGGCTGGTGGCGGGCCGCAAGGCGCTGGCGCTGGTATGCAGATGGGTGCTCAATTCGGTTCGCTGTTTGACGGCGATTAAGGAGGTGTACAATGGGACTATTTGACAAGTTTATACAAAGACCGAGTATGCCTGTAGATGCAGGACTGGGTAGTCCTATGGATGCATTCACTCAGGCGGGCTTCAATCCTATGCAGGAAAAGAACCCAATCAACCCTCTGACAGCCAACGACACTCCCGACGAGGCGAATGAGTATGTCCAGACAGCCCAGGCTAACATCAATCGTCTGGCCGCTCCGGCTCCGGAAATCATGCATAACGCTGACAGCGACGCTGATGACGTGCTGATTACTGCGCCTCAGGCAGTTACGCCTCAGGGCGGCGATGTTCCGCTTCCTACTGTCATCAATGACGTGCGTGCTAACCAGGCACAGCAAGCTCCGATGCGTCCTGCCAACCAGATGTTCGACCTGAAATCCAAAGAATACTCGATGAAGCCTGCTAAGGTGGAAGAGGTCAAGGAACCTCAGCAGTTGAAGGATGCCAGACAGATGGCTATGAACGCTGTGCAGGGCGAACTGGACATCAAGCAGGGTTTCCTGCAGGCTTTCACACCTGGCGGTGACGCAGAAAGCGTTAAGCGTTACTCTAACCACGCTGCGCTGATTGGTATGATTTACAACCAGGTGCATCGCAACCCTTCCTACGAAGTATCCAATGCTATTGCATTGTACAATGGCATGGTTACTGAATGGGGCATGAAAATTAATGCTACCAAAATGGCCTACGAAACCAATGCGGCTGCACGTGAAGCTATCGATGCAAAGATTGCACAAGCGCAGGCGTTTAACGACCAACTCAGAATTGGCGCCGGCGATGACTATGCTGACGGCATCTACCATGCCAAAGGTGAACACGTTAACTACCGTGCTGAACAGGGCGCGCTGGCTGCGTTCGCTGATAAGGATAAAGCTAAACGTCTGCAGGATGCAGCGAAAGATACCAGTGCTCGCATGGAAAAAGCTGCTGAACGGGTGAGGACACTTCCTGCTCGTGCTAAATCCCGCGTGATGGCCGGCGTGCTTGGTGAAATTTGGAGTAACAAACAGCAAGGCTTGCTGGACGTTGGCCAGGCTATCGGCATGATTAACGCAGCTGCAGAGCAGGACGAGCTTTGGTCTGATGGCCAGCTTGCCTATGCCAATCAGCTGACGATGCAGTATGGTTTTAGCCGTGAAGGTGCACGCCGGGCTATGGCTATGATGGCCGTTCCTGAACTGCGGTCTATGGCCGTGTCTATTGCACAGGGCAACGCGGCTAAGCTGCCCGGACAGCAGAAAGAAGCTATGGCAGCTTTGGCTACGGTGTTTAACTCTCGCGATATCGCGAACATCGTCAACACCTATGGGACGGTGCAAGCGTTCAATAACAACATGGACATGGCTGTCATTGCTCGTGGCACTCCGTTGATGAAGAACCTCACGGAAGCCAACGATAGCCTGCTCAGCCAAGTATCTGACACTGCAGCTGCCAGAGATATTAACGCATCTGTGGCTGCAGCTACAACCCAGGTAGTTGGCCCGGACGGCCGGCCCGTTCCGGTTAGCGGTTCACTTCGTGCGGACCAAATTGAGGTTGCACTGGAAGCCAACGAGAAACTGAAGAACAGCAAAAACGCTGGCGACAGGGTATTGGGCAAATTCTTTGAGAGCGGCATTAACGGTGTTGATATCAGAGATGCCCATGACGTCCTGATTGCTTCTAACGTAGCGTTCTCTGGTTCTGACGCGGCTGTGGCCAATTCTGTGAAAGCAGGCCTTGGAAAGATGCTGAACCAAGTAAACGCTGGCATTCCTCTGGACGACCCTGAAGTGATGAAAGACCTGCAGGCATTGTTCAGCGCAGTGCGCAGTGGCAAGAAAAAGATGTCTGAAAAAGTGCTTAACCGCATTCAGTCAAAGATATCTGCTGATACCATGAAAGACTTGGTTACGATAATGCGGTCTAGCCAGCAGTTGCAAGGCCTTACGCCGGCTGAACTGACTAAGGAACGATTGCAGAGTGCGCAGGCCTTTTACCTGCAGACGCAGTTTGCCAACCGTCCGCTTTCTATTCCTATTTCAGATGACTTGCTGCCGATACTACAGCAGTCTGGCTACTTAGAACTTGCCAAGAAAAAGGGTATTGAGGTTAAGAGCAATATGCTCGTTGGCAAGGCTAAGGACTTTGGCGTTGCACATATTGGCGAGATAGTCAAGGACGTTTCGCTTTCCTTGGCTGCCAATGCTGTAGCCCCTATCCGGGCTAATTACAGCACAATCCTTACTGAGACTAAGAAAGCACTGTACAAGGACAAAGAGAACATCGCGTTCATTCGGACATTGTGTGGTAGTAGCCTAGACATCGATAGCCTGGTCAAAGCTTATGTCGATGACATGATTAGAAAGACAGAACAGACTCAACGAGCTAACGCGGCAGCAGGCGTGACTGCAAAGTCAGCGTAGTTAAGGAGGAATAACATGGAACAATTTATTGAAGATTATGCAGCGGGGTCCCTTACGGGGCCCCTCGGTGTAGGCGAGGCAATGCCGTACAGCCAGACTACGTTAACGACCGACAATGTCACTTACCTGCCCGGCCAGTACGATATACCTGAAGCTGTTACCCAAGAAGAGGACAGCGATGAGGGCGATAACATCCTGTCCAAAATAGTCAAAGGCGTGGCTGGAACAGCACAGGGTTTGCTTGTAGGCTCGTCGCTGGCCGGTGCTAAGGCTATGGACGCTGGCGCTGACATGATGGCCTGGGCTACGGGACAGACCCGCGGTGAACGTTTCACCGACCAGCTGGCCCGCGATATCCGTCACCTGTTCGGTGATAGCGTCGGCGACTGGTACGATAACGTCCGCACTGAACATAGCACGGCCACGAACCTGGCCTCTGACTTCCCTGCTATCGTTGCTGCTAACTTTGGCCTAGGCAAGGCCGGTGGACTCATCATGTCCAAGCTGGCAGGTGCCAAGTTTCTTGGGACCGGCAAGGTCAGTACGTTCCTTAAAACGCTCGGCGGAAATAGTAGCATGGAAGCTGCTACGCTGAAAGGTACGCTTGCTGACATTCCGTCCTTCTGGACAACTGCTGCACGTGAAACTACCAAGGGCTTTGCTGCCGACTTGGCTACGATTGGCTGGTGGGGCATGCAGGAAGACGAAACCGGCGTGCACATTGATAAGCCGGCCGTTGCTACTAACCTTGGCATCAACGCTATCCTCGGCTCTATGGTCGGTGGCTACCGCTGGGCTAAAGCGGCCAAGAAGATGCGTGTAGCGGCCCAGACCAAGGACACTGCTGCGGTCCGCGAAGCTGTTAAAGACCTGCAAGACCAGGGTATCTACAATCACTTCGGTAAGGACGGGACGTTTGTCCGGGACGCTACCGTGTACATGGAAACCAGAAACCTGCAACATGAGATTGCACTCGGTGACGCGGGCGCGGTCGGTGGCGGTGCTAAAGGTGGCATTGCTGATGCGTTCGTAGGACAGGCTGAACAGCAGTACCGCTTGACTATGGCTAAGGTACTTGGCGTGGCCACGGACTTCTTCACTAACAAGAACGACACGGCACACGAGGTATTGTTCAGACGCTTGCACGACATCTGCTTCGGCGGTGGCAACAAGAGTGCGTTCCATACCATCGTACCTCATACACACAAAGCTGGTGAGAAACTGGCCGAAAAGCTATTTCAAAAAACCGATAGTAAAACAGGTACCGCAAATGCTCTTAAGGGCGTTAGCACTAAGTCATATAAGCGTGCAATGGATAGTCTGGATAAGCTAACAGCCAAAGATGAAGCGGCGATGTGGATTGATAAAGATACTGGTACTATTTATGAAGGTCTTACAAACGTTGAGGCCAGAGATAATAAGAACACCATCTTGCTTACCTTTAAACGCCACACTGACCCGCTCAGCAACGGCTATCTTAGGAAAGCTGCGCAGGAACGCATCGCGTACCTGCAGTACAGGTCTGCTGACAACTTCATCACGAGCGGCAAGGACTACATGCCTGAACTGACTGGCAAGGCTGGTGAATTGACTGATGACTTCGTTGATGCATTCGGCAAGGCAGATACCAAGGAATACGGTGCGTCCGGTTTGATATCGACCTACGACCAGAAAGCCATGGACGACCCGATGCGCAAGGCTGTGGAAAACATCGGCGAAAAGGTCAACCGTATGCGTCTGGAAAACAAGCGTAGCGTGCTGGCCCAGCAGGAAGAGATTTCCAAGCTCATCTTCAATGACAAGGACGAGGCCGTTCAGGCTGCTGTTCTGGAAGTTGGCAAGATGCAGGATGCTCTGACACGCGGCTTTGATGTTGAACCCGGCTATCACGAGTTAGCTGATGGCAGCTTGGCCATCAAAGTCAAGGATACTACGGCCAATGCTAAGAACTTTGCACGGTTCGGTCTGGACGCTGATGAGTGTGACTGGTTATTGCCGGATGTTACTAGCCTGTACCAAAAGAGCGGTGCGCCAGTCCCAGCCAAGATTTCAACGGAACTTGGCAAGGACATACAGAGCAAGTTCGATGCCATTCAGGCTGCTATCGACCGGGCCAAAGGCTATGCCGGGGCACTTGACCCTGTTACTGGCCCGTCCAGCATGAAAGCACACTACATCGCAATGATGGAAAAGAACCCTGAACAGTTCTACCGTGTGCTTGAACGCAATGGCATGGCCGGCGGCAAGGACTACGTGACGTTCATGGACGAGGTCAGCGCGCAGAAGTTCCTGGCCCAGCAAGCACAACAAGGCAATGCCAATAAGTGGAGCTGGGAAATTGCTAAAGGTAACAAGCAGTTCGAACAGCGTATGATGAAATCAGGCATGGAGCCCCGATACATCGGCGCGGAAACGTCTGGCAAATCCCTTGGCCATCAGGGCGGTAGCATGTACAACAATCCGTTTGAACGTTTGCGTGCTACGATGCAGGCCCAGGTCAAGGCCGTGGACGCTGCCTCTATCCGTGTAGCCCAGGCTGCCTACGACCCGCTCATGCGTCAAGCTTCCTCCGTAGTGTCTGAGAAAACGATGAAGGAAATGGAGCAAGTGCTGGTTGGCAACCTGCCCGACATTCCGTTCGTGCGGAAACTTGACGAGGCGCTGGACGGCTTCCTGAACTGGTCGCGCGGATGGAGTAAGGCCAAACCTGACCTTGACCCTGAGAACCTGTACCAGATGGTTGGCAATGAGCTGCGTGAACCTCTGCGTGCCCACATGGCAAAACTGACTGGCCTGGTCAGTAAGTCATACTACACCTGGGGCAACTTCCGTGGCGCGTTGGTCAACTTGCTGTCTACCTTGCAAGGTATTCCTCTGGCTACGAACTGGTACCGTCCGCTCACACGTGAAAGCGCAAGTGAGTACATGACGCGTACCGGGTTCAAGATGGCAGACGGAAGCATACGCGGGGCTGGTTACATGGATGCGATGCACTTCGCTACACGTTCCATACGGCGTATGTTCGGTATGACCGATGCAGATAAAGCTCTTGTTGAACGTGCCCGCATCGCCGGCGTGGTCGGTAGTGACATCAAGGCGTTGGAGGAGTTCTACAATCCGAAGCAGCCTACAACCCTGCTTGGCAAGGCGTGGAAGACGACTGAGAACATCCTGTCCTGGCCGACGATGAAGACCGAAGAATGGTCGCGTATCTTGGCCTTGTTCGCCGGTGACGAGTATGCAGGCAGCGTCCTGAAACTTGATGGCAAGCAGCGTATCGAATGGGCAGTCAAGTTCGCAGAGGAGTCTATGGGTAGCTACTCGCCGTTCAAACGTATCGGCCTGTCGAACTATCCGGTCACTGCGCCGCTTGGCCTGTTCCAAACGTTCAACTTGAACTTGATGTTCCGCAACCTGGACTTCATCGCTAACCACGATAACCGCAAGTTCGTGGCTGCTAACCTCACTAACGCTATGCTGTTCGGTGCTAAGTCTGCACCGTTTGTTGGCCTTTGGGTCAGCAAGTATGACTTCGACGATGAATGGCGTCAGGACGTATTACTGGACGGTGGCATCGCCGGTCTCATGAACTTGGGCATCGGACGTGCTATGCATCAGGACGAGCGCGGTCTGCTGTCCTCGTTACGCAGTTCTGCTAACGTCAACTTTGTCAAAGGCACGTACAACTTCACCAGCAAGGCCATGGCTGAACTGATGACTGGCGGCGGTATGCAAAGTACGTGGGAACTAGCTTCGACGGAAGTACCGCTCACGTTCGTGCGTAGGGTTATGCAGGGCGCGCAAGGCTACTCTGTATCGGCTGCCGGCAACATCATCTTCGATGCCCGTGACGCTGAAAGCCTCTGGGACGAAACGGTCGGACGGTTGAAACTGGTGTCTGGCATCATGAGCTACGAAGACTTGGCTCTGCAGGATATTGATAGAGTAGAACGTACACGCGAAGCCGAGATGCAGGAGTCCCGCAAGCGTCTGATGAAACTCGTCAAGACGGCCACGCGCCAAGGTACGTCCCTGGACGGCCTGATTACCGAGGCGGTCAGACTATACGGCGGCGACCCTGAGGCTATGACTAGCGCGTTGATGCGGGCCATCGAGGAAGCTCCGGACGACATCAAGATGCGCATGTTGCGTGAAGCAGCTGAACATCCTGACTCCCTTTCTCCCCTTGGTATGTATGCGCTGCAAAGATTTCTTGACTAGTATGCTAGCAAGGCCGGCTGGAAAAGGCACAAAAATAGGCGGTAGAGCGAAAGCCCTACCGCCTAATTTGTTAGTCATAATCGGGAAGAAACATCCGAAACTTCTTGTTAGCAGCCTGAGTAATCTCGTGAACGTTTCGCTTCAAGGTCTCTTCCGTGTGGTTGGTAGTAATCTCCATACTCTTTGTCCACACTAGGTTGTCCGTCCACTGCCACTCTGGGCTTCTGATGTCTACCCTGCTTTCATCGTCACCTTCAACGTGGACGGCAACAAATAGCGCGTTCCAGCTGTGCAGCAAGACAAACTCATTCTCGAACCGAACGTCGTCAATGATTAGTACAGGGCTCTCTACCGAGTGCCGCGTAAAAAAATCCTGCATACGATAGTTCATAATGTTTGCCCAGATATCCTTGCCGAACGCTTCACGCATCACTGCGCCGTAGTCCAACATCAGCTTGCGGGCCGACATCTTGCTATCGTTGAAGATGTTCACCAGTGGCCGATAGATGGTCTCACGGTCAATCCTGTCCTGCTGCGTTTCCGGGTAGAACAGTTTGCGCGGGACGTTCAGCATTGCTATCAACGAGTCCTTGAGCGGTTCCGCGAAACTCATAACTTTGGTGAGGTGTGGCCCTATGAACAGGTCGTCCCGTGTAGCCCAGCTGTCAGCTAAGGCTTTGGCCAATGTAGACTTGCCGGCGCCGTTCCGGCCGCATAGTGCAATTACCGGCCTCAATCCGTATTCTTCGTTCATGTTATTTCCTCCGTTTTATCAATGCTTGCCGGCCCTGTTCGGCACGCAATTTAGCCTCTGCGAGCAAGTTTTTATTTATCTTCAGGTAGCCATCCAGTTCACTCCAGAAACCCATACGGCCAACTAGACGTATTACCATGTGTATGTTGTTGTCCAGGCCGTTGTCTTTGCGGAAACGCCGCAGTTTAGCATCAATAGGGATGCGGTTCGTGTTGCCCATCTTGCTTGCAATAAGCTTGACGTTGCCACGGTAGTTTAGAAACAGCAGAACTGCCTCGGCCTGTAGGATGCTGCTGAAATGGAAGCCATTAATATCGAACGGCTTTTGCCACTCGTGTAGATATTTTCGCATAATGTTTACTCCTTAGTTACGTCGCAGAACTTGGCCCAGAGGATATTGTTCTGCATGATAGCATTGATTGTTTCAGGTGTGTCCCGCTGACTATCGAACAGGACAGGCTCGTACACCTGACAGAAGTCAAGACTTGGACGCTCTGTCGAACGTATCGCGCATCCGTTCAGCATCAGCACCGCCGTTATTGTAGCTATTACGAATTGCACGAGCCTGTTCGAGAGCATCAATCTGATTAGTAAGGTAATGTATTTTCCGCTCATAGCGTTCCTCCCTCTTTGCCACGCCGATAGCAATCTTAAGTAGCATTGCTATCAACACCACTATCGTTGATATCAGCAAGACTAATGTTTCCATTTTTCTTCCTCCAGTTCGGGTTGTAGATTACGTTGTAGTCGTTCGCGGCAGCGTTCCATTCCTCGATGATTTTCTTCTGCACCATCATATCTGTCAGGAAGATTTCAAAGTCCTTGCTATACAAGAAACTTGCACAGCGAGCGCGGTACAGACTCTTCTTCATGATTTCCTCACGTTTCAACAAGTCCATACATTTCTGCCGGCCTGCCGAAATCTTGCTGTTGCCGAACTCACCTAACGCATCACCCAGACGCGACTCGGCCTCGGATAGCAACGCATTGGCATCGTGAATATCGTTGCCAGAGATTACGTTGCGGTTCTCGTATAACGCCAGACAGGCTGCTACACGGTGAAGTTGATTGTGGCGCAGGCCCGCATAGGTCAGCAGTCTTGTATCTTCTTCCAGGGCCGGCTGTTCATAATACTCCGACCCGGCCTTCATCGCGTCCGCGGACATCGACAAGGTCAGTGGGTTGTCCCTGACGAACGCCAAAGCCTGGGTGATGTCGATGAAGCTACGCTGGTCAAGCTGGCCTCTGTACGGGCAACGTTGACGCGGCTTTTCCTCGAACACTACGATGAACGATGACAATGCGTTCATGCCAACGTACGAGTCTGGGAACGTATCCATCAGGCCAAGCTGCGTCATGGACGCGAAGATGTTCATGTACGGGTCTGTCAGCTTCAACATGCCCTTGGGGCTGGACAGGCTGTAATTCTTGCACTCCCACATTGCCATTAGCAGGCCATAGAAGTCGGTCTGGGCACCAGAGCAGAACGATGCAAAGTCATCGCTAACGTAGGCTTTGGCATGGGTGGTATTAGCGTACTGCGGTGTTGAATAGTTCGATGCTACCGGCCCTGTATTCTCGCCGAAGAACGCGGCGCAGTCCCGTGCATTTTTGTTTTGTTTCGGTGCGGACGTAGCCAATTCCAAGTTGCTAATATCGTCCTCCTCGATAGCATCGCTGGACTGTTTACGCAACATGGCTACCAGCAAACCTGACGTTTTACGCAGTCCCAGGTTGTCCGGCAGGAAATGTTCATACTGGCTATCGTCCAGCATATCGCGGCACAGCTTGATAGCTTGCTTAGCCTTGACGGACGGGCTGCCACACAGAATTGTGAAAAGGTTTAAAGGTATCGTATCGCTTCCAATGATAAGTTTAGATTGACCTGCTGCTAAAATGGATGTTGCCTGGATGATTGACCAATACGTGAAACTCTTGGGACATTCGAAGTGAGCGCAGAACGCGTCAACGTCCCGGAATAATTTATTGCTGTATGCCATAGTAAGTCCTCCTACAAATAAGGGCTACCGAACCGTGATAGCTCGGTAGCCCCTGTGATGTTTAGCCACCACCGGCCGGGTCAGTAGCGTTGCCGACGACCAAGTCCATCAACTGCGCAATGCGCAATTTCTGGTCGGCAGACAGCTTCGACAGCAAAGGTTCTTTCACCAGAAAGTCTTCGCCGGCGATGACGTTTTTGCCGTTAGCAACTTCGACGCCCATGGCGTTCTTGGCTTTCAGCAAGCGGTCAGCTACTTTGTCTGTAGCGGTAAACAGGTTGGATACCCCCGGAACGACCGAGGTAATATTAGCTTCGTAGTACGTAGCCATATCGTTTTCTCCTTGTTTGGTAATGTTTGCAGACAGTTTACCAGACTATTATATACTAGCATAACTGCCTGCAAATGTCAAGCATTATTTTCTTTGGTGCTATCTGGCCAAAATTCCTCGGTTTCAGTTGCAACCGAAAACGTACGAGTCGTGCCGTAGATGTCTGTCACGGTAATCGGTTCCTCCATAATCTTCGCTATGGCTTTGACTTCGTCCTCGTTCCTTGCAAACCCGTCCATAGCATCGTGGACTTGGGCGAAGATGTAAGACGAACTGTCAAGCGGCTTGCGGAAGAACTTGCGCAGGAACGCGTTACTGTTCGATGACGTGCCGGCCTGGCCGTACTGTGCAACGCTACCACTATGAACTGAGAACCAGCTGGCCGGAGCGAGTAGCTGGCGCGTCCAGTTGCCAACGGTGATTAGCCTGTCCGGATTGGCCATCAGCTTTGTGAACACGTCCTTGTGCCATTGTGTCAGGCCATCGTACTGTTTGTAGAACAAGCTCTGCAGGTAGGACGCGAACTGTATCTTCTGGTCAAGGCTGTGCTTGTCAACATCGGCGTGCAAGGCATCAATAGCAGCGCAGATGTTCGGGTCGCCCATGTGAGTGTACATGGTGTAGCCGCCCATCAGGTACTTGCAACCGTGGCCGATGCTCTTGGTAAGCTTACGCAGCAACGGTGCCTCGCTGTTCTGGTCTTTCTTGTGTCCCATGAGGTAGTCATATGGACGCTGGAAGATAAGCGATGCATGTTTCATGTGCAAGTCAAGGTCGGTCCTGACAACGTTCTCAATCATTGTCGGGACACCAGAGTAGAACGCCACAAAGTAGTCATCGCTATGCGAGTAGTCAATGCTGTACCGTACGTGCCCGTCCGGAACCTTGATGCATTTCCACAGGCCAGGCGGCAAGTTCAAGTGATATGCACCGACGCCGAGGTTGGACTCGCCACCGCCATACCGGCACGTTACCGTCTTTGCAATACTCGGATTGTATAGTAGAACTTTGACATCCTTGTCTGTCGTGCTATCAACCAGCAACGTATTGCTCATCAAGTAGTTGCTGATGACCTTGGCGTACCACCGATAGTCCAGCAGCTTTTGTATCTGCGTTTCGTATTCGGGGTTCTGGTCAATCAGGAACCGTAACGCGACCTTGTCCGTTGGGTACAGCGAGAAGTCCTGTTCAGGTTTCCGGGCCGGCCCGATGTCCGAACTGCTAAACAAGTCCAGATTGTCAAGGTCGAGCAGGGACACTGCCTTTAGACGTGGCGCAGACTTTGAACTTGGACGTGGCGCCTTCGGTTTCTTGAGCCTAATGCCACGTGGAAGCTTGAGGCCTAACGTGCCATACAGGTATTGCTGAACCTCTTTCGGCGAGGCCGGGTTGAACAGCTCATCCTTGGCGTAGGTACGCAGATCGGACAGCAGCTCGTCCCGTGTAGCACACACTTCCTTGACGAAGACGTCGAACTTGGCCTTGTCAATCGGCATGCCAGCCAGGCCCATGAACATACCTACACGGTATTGCAGGAAGTGAACCAGGCAGTAGTTCTTGACCGCCCATGGTTTCTGCTGGAACAGAGCAAGCATTTCCAGGCAGATGCACGCGGTGTAGTACGTATCTTTGGCGCAGTACTTATAATATACCAGCCGGCCCTCTTGCGTCGCCGGTACACCATGTTTATCTTCTGAGTCGTTGTTGCTTTCTTCGTTGCTAATGCCATTTTCTTTCCCTGTAATTTCTGATTTCCAGTACACATAGTCAGGCAGGTAGTACGAAGCACAGTCGCTCAGACGTTTGGGCGCATCACATATCAAGGAGTGGGCCATGAGCATGGTATCATACAGCATGTTCCAGACCGGGATGCGATAACGGAGCAGGACAGTACAGTCATACGCGCCGTTGTGTGCAATCTTTGGTGCAGGATGGTAGCAGAGGTACTGCATGGCCCGGATGTGCCACGGATATGAGTGGACGCCCATCGAGATACAGTAGGACTTGAACTCCGGCTTTTCTATACTGCCCATCATCAACGTGAACCCGAACGCAGAAATGAACTTCGGGAAGCCGGCCGTTTCAATATCGAACGATATGCCAAATATTCTGTGGCTGTTCTGTTCGATGTACTGTTTGGTAGCGTCCCATTCCTCCGGCTCGTTAATCAACGTGTAGTAGAACCCGTAGTGGTGGTCAGTGTCGAAGTCGCCCTTGGCAAACCGCCAGGCCTTATAGATGTTAAAGGCACACAGGTAGTGCCCCTTGATGACTGTATCTTCCTGGTCGCCACGCGGACTCTGTATCAGCAGGCAACGGATGTAGTTAAGTGAAAGCCCGATGATGAACGTGGTCTGTCCCAGGTGATAGACACTGCCGTTGTAGTCCGAGAACTTGCCGTTGTTTATAAACGTCTTAGCAAACCCTGACGAGTAGACCAGCACTACGCTGTCTGCCGGGATGCCGTTCGTTGTTGTAATCGGCGTAATGTTAATGAACTCTTTGGTCAGTGCCTTCATGTATTGCGAGGTCATCACATTCATCAAGGCTTTCATAAGTTGAGGCTTGCTCATCTCGTGCATATCGTAGAGCGCGAAGATGGGCCTCGGTGATAGGCGTTTAGATGTAACCATGCTTTCGTAAACTCCCTAAGTAATCTTCAACGTAGAACCGCAGCGTTTCCTCACCCTCCCTTGTCTGCCAGTAATTCTCAGCAAGTTCGAGTGCAGAAAAGATACCAAGTGAGGAAACTTGCAACAGCGGTGATAGCCAGGTAAGTTCTAACTTGATAGCTTCATCTACCCGTTCAGGCTTAGCATCTTGGCGAAATGCCAGCCTGTCCGAGTAGAGCAACGCCCGCACCAACGTGGCCTTATCGAGCCATGAAACGTGCGGGCCTTGCAATGTTGCAGCTATCAGTGCGTGTGGTTTACGCAGGTGTGTTTTCGCCATTGGCGTTGGCCGGTTCGTCAAGTTTGACGTCGTGGTGATACTTGCCATCACCATCTTTGAGCCAGACGCGGGCGCGGTTCTTAGCCATCTTAGCTTCGACATCGTCCAGCAACTTGTTCACCATCGTGTAGTGCGCGCCGGCGATGACCATCGACAGGATGTTGTAGCCAATGAGGCTCTGCCACCGTCCCAGTCCGGCACACACGATAACGACATCAGACAGTTCCTTGAGCCGTTCTTCTTCGCCCTGCCCGTGGTGGAACTCGTGCAGTTCTTCTTCCAGCTTCATCAGCTGGCCCGGCATGTCGGCTTCGGGAAACTGCGTAGCGTTCCATTCCTTGATGTCCTGCAGGACTCTGTTCAGCCTGTCACGCGTCGCCGCAATCTTAGCCTGTTCTTCCTTGTCCTGCGAAGCTTCTTTGTCTTGTTGAACTTCTTTGTTTTCAGTGTTTTCCATTTACTTTGTCCTTTTGCTAAAGTAGTTTTGAATGTTTTCAGGAGCATCATCTATAATGCCCTGAAGCTTTTCGAGTTCGTCGCGCTGCCTGGTGTAGGTAGCACGTGCAAGCTCGGTTTGTCTGCGAGCCGTTTCCAGCTCGCGTATTGCATCGCCAGACTGATGTGCGAATTCGTTGCGTTCTTTTAGCAGTCTGCTGCAATCGTCTTTGAGAACCTTGACGTTTTCTTCTAGCTCGGCGATGAGCTGGTCTTTATCGCGCAGTTTCATCAATTGTTCCTGCCACGTTTTAAGGAACGCTGCGGCTTTGAGTTCTTCCAGCTGTTCGATGCTTGTCTTATTCTGCATCCTTGTCCTCCGTTTTGCGATTGCTTTCCTGAACGGTGTACGCTTGCATCAGCTGCATCCACAGTTCGTCAACGTAGCGTTGCACGTACTTGGACACCAGGTAGAACTTGAGGTCGCCGCGGAACAGCTCAGCCCGTCTCATACGTTTGTTGTAGCGCATGCGGTACGGAATAATGTTGTTTTCCACTATGATGTACTGGTCGCCAGCCGACGTTTCGCCCATTACTAATCTGGTCATGCCGGCTTGCACTACTGCAATCATGGACGTTACTGCGTCCTGTGCTGCTAAGATTTGTGTGCTTTCCAAGGCAGCTTGCACTGCCGATTTGCTATTCGTTTTCTGCTTTTCCATTTGTTATCTCTCCCTCAGGAAAAAGTAATAAAGTTGTTTAATGCGGTCTGCGATGTTTTCAGAGATAGGTACGAACTGTACACCATCAATGAACATCTGAACTTCCTCGCCTTTGCAGGTGAACTTGCGAACATACAGAGGCGGCATTAGCACGTGAATGTCAAAGTGCTTGCTGTCATCAGTCGGTATATATTCGATAACGGCCTGTCCTCTGCCCAACCTTTCACATCGTGCCAGCTCCACCTCCTGCATCTTCTCCATAACGGAAGCCAGCTCATCCAGCCGTGCCTCCACTACCGCAAGCTTCGCTTGCTCCTCCGCGAGCTTCGCTCGCTCTTTCTTCTGCACGGCCAGTGCCTTATGTACCAGTGCCATATCTTCCTCCCCGCCGGCTTCGCCGGCTCAGTGCCAGTGTTTACATTACAGCGCCAGTGATGCATACCATCGAGATGTCCGTAGTCGGGATAGTGCAACCATGGCTATCTGCGGACCAAATCAGTCTGGCTTCGCCGCCGTCCATAAGTTCTTGCAGACGTTCGTATGCATCGAGGAACTCATCATTCCAATCCGTTATGCCGGCGTAGCGTCCTGATAAAGCGTCTGCCATGTTGCGGTTGACGGCGTTGTCATCGACCAGATAGACATCGGTTTGTTCAGGAATGTTTTCAAAAATGATAAGTATCTTCATGCTAGCAGTTCTCCCTAGTTAATAGTTTGTCTGGCATTGCTGTCTTGTTCCGCGAAGTAGCGTGCAGTCTGTTCGTACATGTTGCGGAACTCTTTTTGAAATGCAAGAACGATGTCCTCAGGTGTCTGCATGCCCTCGTGGTCCATGCGATATAATACCGTTGTAGTGTTAGGCATGCCCATCTTGGTGAGCAGCATCCTGCCCGTTATCGGCGACGTGATAACCATCATCGAGAAGCTGTACCGTGCATGGGTTTCCTCACGGTATTCAATCGGGTAGCGGTGGTCAAGGTAGAGCTGCAGGCTTGCAGCCATCTTGCGGATGATTTCTTTGTCTTGTTCTGTAGCCATATTAGTAATCCTCCAAACCAGAAATGTAACGCGGCATGCGGAACTGGTTGTCTTTGCCGCTTTGACAATCGAACAGCTCAACCGTGACGGTCGGCTTGTCTTTGGTAATCTGCCCGGCCTTGTCCCAGATAGCTTTGCGTACCTTGTTGTCTGCCGTAACCGTGACGTTGACGTTGGCGTCGCCTATCTTGCAGACCAGTGTCCCGGCCAGGTTCTTGCAGTTGCCTTGGCTGTCGGTCTGTGGCAGGATAGCGATGACCGTAGCCTTGGCCTCGGTTGATACCTTGAACTTGTAGCTGCCCGGCAGGCGTTGACCCTCAAGGTACTGACTGTTTGTGGGCTTCAAAACATAGCCCTCTAACGGCAGGCTGTGCAGGTCTGCAAAATACTTAGCAGCTTGCAGCGAACTTTTATGCCCGGTGTGCTGCCAGCACGGTACAATATGAATTCTGCTATTGGTGAACACCTTGCCCAGCACGTCCAGCTGTATCATCCGGAACGCCAGCGTAGAGAAGCAGCACGTGTTGCCGTTGCCGTCCAGCTGGATAGTGTCGAAGATGTACAGCTCCAGTTTGGACGGGTCGAGTTCCTTGTGCTTGGCATGCAGGATGCCAGTCGTAGCAGCGCAGTCCTTGTCGTAGACCAGCTCGCAGTCGTAGAGTTGGTAGTTAGTCAAAGAGCTGTCCTTGACTTCGGACAGCATATCCGTTAATGTTTCCTTGACGACCGGGCTGATTTCCTGCCCGGAACGTGAGAAGAACATTGGACTGTCGCTCCAAGACTTGATGCCGATAGCCAGGCGCACACCGTCAATCTTGGGCTGGGCCGTCAAACCTCTCAGCCTGTCCAGTTGGGCGGGACGCATCTTGACGTTTCGCAGCAACATGGGGCTGAAGTGTAATCGTTTATCTTTCATAGCAAATCTCCAGAAAGGTTAAAGAAAGGGCGGCAAGACCGTAGCCCTGCCACCCAGTTAGTTTCGAGGTGTATGTCTTGTGCCTTACGCCTGGGCCGGGGCCGCGTTAATGCGACGCAAGCTGTTGGCATCAATGTAGGCGTAGCCCTGCTTGTCTTCTTTGACGTAGCCGTCGAATTCCCGTCCGATGACTTCGCTGAACATGCTTTCCGTGTCGTTGTAGCAGGACAGCTTCATGCCGGCCGCTTCCAACACGCCGCGGTTGTAGCCCAAGATAGCAGCGTTCGGTTCACCTTTACGGACGCCGACGCGCAGTCTGCAACGCAGGCCTTTGACGCTTTCTTCTGGCAGCGCACCCGTCGTTTCGGACATGACTTCGCAGTCATATTCAATCTGCGGAATGCTGAACGGTTCGCCCGTTTTGGACGTGCCCGTCGTGACGGAATATTCGCCTTTCTTCACAACGAAGTGGTAGATGAAGTTCGGCGTGATACCCAAAGATTTGGCGGCAACTTCTTCCTGCGTGGACAAAGACATTACAACTTTTTCGGTCATAGTGATAACTCCTATTTTCTGATGTTAACGTTAACGTTTGTAGTGTTGATGGCAAGCTTGCTATCGTTTGCTATAAGCTTTGCCATTTCATCGCCCATCTCGAAGACGAACGCTTCGCTGGGTGTGAAAGTAGTGGGAGCTGTTCTCCCTAATTCTGATAATAGCATACTGAACGTGTATTTGTCAAGAACTTTTTTCTCGCGCTGCGCCTTGTTGGCGCCCGCTATGATGTCAATGTTCCCGTTCAGAAACCTTGCTACTACCGTGAAACTTTTTGCCAGACTTTGGCCATGGGCACGTGTCACGCTCATCGGCGTAGTCAGGCTCGGTTCCATGTACTCGTGAGCCAGCACGACCTTACTGATAACAGGGATGCTGTTCAGTATGTTGATGGTTCCTTCCGCGTCGCGTACCATGTTGCCCCACATCGGCTGGGAAATCTCAGCCGTCTGGGCGTTGACGCTATACGCGTTCGCTACCTTGGCAGCCGTAATCTGTTGGCTGAACATCGTCCAGCTGTCCAGTACGAGCAGGTCGTCCGGCCGTGCCTTGGCAAGATTAACCCGGCAATAAACGTGCGTCGGGTCTAACGTTGCCTTGGCCATCTGTTTGTCGGTGCAGTCCCAGGTAAAAGGTCTGCGCCGTGCATCCCGCAAGGCCAGCAGGAAAGTGATAGCGGGCGTTTGGTTCGCTTCACCCTCCCATTTCAAGTTGATGACGTTGATGTTATCACAGTTCTTCCACCTGCTTGCAGGGTACAAGTTGTTTTCCAAGTCCAGCACTGTGATTGCATAGTTGCTTTCACACGGCTGCAACGCGAACGTTGTCTTGCCGGACTTGGGCGCACCGTAGAACAAGGCAAACAAGTTGTCAAGTTGGTGCGGTATTCCTGTTTGCATCATAGTGATAGCCTCCCTCTGATGTCGTAATCGGTCTTGCCTGTTTCCAGATACGCGTACCTGTACGCCGGGCTGGTCGTCAACGCTGACGTTATCGCCTCGTTGACGTGGGCCATGTCGCACTGGTTGGCGAAGTAGCAGGGCCGGCCGAAAGATGTACAGCTTGAACTGTTAGGCGGGAAGTTCCGCTCAGCCAGCATTTGCTGCAGGACGGTAGTGTAGACCTTGAGGTAGCCCCGAACCTCATTAAGTTTCGCAGGCGTTACCCTGGCCCGTTCGGTGTGCACTTCGCCCATGCCGTTGTCAAGCTTGATGATGATGTACTGGTACTCGATGTCGGTCGGCTCGATGCCCAGCGCGGACGCTACAACGATGGCGTAGATGCAGGCCTGCAACGAGTGCGAGTATTGCAGCACCGCCAGGTTTATATCCTTGGTCGTTGTCTTGTAGTCCGTGATGATAGGCATGCCCGTACTGTCAACGAATACGCTATCGATACTGCCAGAATACGCTATGTCTAACGGCTTATCATCTTTGTCCGTCAGTGTCAGCAGAAAGTCCAGCTCTGTAGCTTTCCTGCCGTTCACTTCGGCCAGACGCATACCGTGTAGGTCAAGCGTATCGAGGGCCGTATCGATAGCAACAGCACAAGATAGCAAGGAGCGAGAGGCCCGCTCCTTGTTCGTGGCGGTCAGCCACAGTTCATACGGATAGCGTTTGATAAGTGCCTTTGTTGCGGCATGCCTATCGCCCGCTTCCGTTGCGTCCTGTAAAGCCTGATGCACTGCCGTCCCCACTTCAGTAGCCAACGATGGCGTACGTTCCGTGTGGTGATAGTTCAGGATGAACCGTCTGGGACAGTTAATCAGGGACGCGATGGTTGACGATGATACTATGACTGTCATGTTAGTCGAACAGGTTGTCGAGGTTGGTGATAGTCATAGCAACCGCCACGGCTTTCTTCTTGTCGCGCTTGCCACTCTGCCGTTCACCGGACAGGACGCGTTGCATGTAAACCCGTTTCTGGTTTTCCAAAGCCTGGCTTGCATACTCAACGCACTGGTCGATGAAGACGTCCGGCGGGTACGGTATAGCCATAACCGCGCTCATGGTTTCAGCCAATGACTGTGCCGAAAGCTCAACGTCCATGTAGTCCTCCTCATCAGCCAAAGCTTTCAGCCGGTCCTGCAATGCAGGTGCATATGGCGGAAGATTATCTAGTTTTGGTTGAGGTTTGGGTTGAGGTTCTACCTTGGACGTTGACGCGGACGTTGGCGTGGTAGTTGGTTCTACCCTTGGCGCCGTAGGCGCACCTTGGACTTTGGCTTGAGCTTGGCGCGCGGCGCGTGCCTTTAGCAGCTCATCAATCGTCGGCATCTTGCACCTCAGGCTGGTACAGGCTTTCCAGTTCGCCAATCGGGGCGTGCAGTATGACGCAGGACGTGATGTCGTCCACGATTTCTGTCGGGTTCCAATCGCTACCGTCCAGTTCCGCAATCGAAATCATCTGGCGGTCGTCAATCGGACTCAACGCTTTGCCAAAGTAGTAGGCAGGCGTCCCGTTTACAGTGCACATTACCACGCCGTACACGAACGGCACGCGAGGATACAGCACCGGCGTCGGCGAGATGTGCGGCGGGATAATCAGGTTGTCAAATTCCATGCTGCCCAGCGTCAGGTCGCCACGCATAGCGGTGATGCGAATTGAACGCTTGCCAAAGTTAGGCGTAACGTTGAAGCAGTCAGCTTCGGGATAGTTGTCTGCAACTTGAGCGCGACGCGCCGCTGTTAGCAGAGAAATACAGGGTGATTTAATCATCTTCTAAGTCCTCTTCAGTAAAAGTTTGTACGACCTTACGGGCGCACGGTTTGGTTGCTAAGATATGGCGGGGCGGTTCTTTAACACCAAGTTCCTCGCCAATATCTGTTAAGGTAAATTCGGTAGGTGTTCGGTTAGCTTGCGGCATCTCTGGGAAGTAGCCGCGCGGCTTGCCCTCACCTACCTGCGTTCGGTATATCGTGAAACACCAGTACGGGATGCTGGCCGCCTGGAATATACGTGCAGGCGGGGCGGCCTCGTTCGGCGTAAACTCTTTCCACATCTTGTCACGCGCAGCTTGGTACATGTCCATCCTGCTTTCACCTGTGGCGTCGGCTAACAGTCTGGTCTTGGCTACATACATGCTGCTAAAGAACGTCTTTGGGCTGGCATATTGGAACGGCACAGCGTAGGTAGTACGTTCATATAGCGGCTGTTGTAACGCGGCCATGGTCATAGCCTTTGGTATGGTGATGCGGTACAGCAAGGCTTTGAAGAAGGCCAGTTCACACATGCCGCAGATGTTTAGCACACCGAGGTCTGTGATGAACTGCTGCTTCTTCTCTGCCGTACCGTGTAGCAGGACACTTCTCACCTTGTCTGCGTGGTTACGGATGTCTTCGAGCGTACGCCTCTGGATGTCCAGAAGCTCGGCCTCAGTCGTCATCATCATCGTCGCGGTTCTGGTTATTGATGTACGGGATGTCGCCGAGATTGAGATTGGTGAAGCCATCGTCGGCTAAGAACTCGGTTATAACATCGACGTGGTTGCCAGTGATGAACTTGGGGCCGTAGGCGTCGAAGTTTAGTATGGTGCAGTTCTTGTTCGGACTGTATCTGATAACGCGAACGCCGTCCAGAACTATGGATGTTAACGCTGACGTTGTTACGGTCTGTCCGTAGACCTGTTTGCTAAACACGGAATTATATGTTACGATTTTCATGCCTGTTCTCCCTCGTGATTGAGTTGTTCTTGCATTTGTTGTTCAAGTCTGCGCAGCATATATAGCAGGACGAAATCTTTTGTGAATTGCTGTCGCATTTCTTCCTGCTCTCATAGTATGCCTCATGTGCCGTCCAGAATTCATGTTGTGCTAACCATGCACGCTCCCAATCTATGTCACCTGTCAGGTCGTAGAGCGTGCGTGCTACCTCTGCTGCGTAGTACGGTTCATCCAGTACGTTGGCGAAGTCTTTATATAAATCGCATAGCCGTACGATTATCTCATCCATACCACAGCGTTTGTAGTGTTGCTTCTTGCGTTTCCAGAACATACGCTTAGCCCTCCAAGTTGGGCAACCAGTGCGGCTGCTCTTCCTCTTTGTTAGCCATGACGGTGCGGATGTACGTCTTGATTTTCTCGGCCGCAGACCGTCCCAAGATACGCGGGCTGTCGATGCACTGCTGGATGCTGGTGTTCAACGATGCCTTGTTAGCAAGTGTCTGCGTGATGTCGCCATTATCATGTTTGGTTAATTTGCGCTTGCTAATCGTCGTGCTGGTGAAAATCATAGCCGCTTCCTTGGCACGCGATATGGCCGTGTACAGCCATTCACGAGAGTGAAGCAGGGCTTGGGATTTGTGGCAGATGATGATAGCTTTGCGGCATTCTGAACCTTGCATCTTGTGGCAGGTACATACGAACGCTACTTGCAGGTTGGCAATCTGAGAACTTCTTGATAACTTCACACGCGTCCCGTCGTTGAACAAGACCGTGACTACGTGGCTGGCCTGACGTCCTGCATCCTCCTCGTCGAGGACTTCCTTGCCCGTGACGCCCAGTTCTTCGCTACGTTTGTAGTCGGTCAGGTCGTCGAGATTTTGCACGTCCTCTACCGTGAGCGGACGTCCGAACCCAATACTTTCAAACTCGATGTCAGGGTCGGCCGCAGGGTTAGGCTCGATGCTTTCTACTACGCCTTGCAATCCGTTGAAGATGCCCAGCTCGTAGTCGTTCTCTGTGTACATCACCTTGGTGCCTACCGCGAACGTACGGAACCGCCGTGCATAGAAGACCTTGTGCATCGGGTTGCCCTCACGGGTCAGGTGAGGAAGCAGGCGAGCGTTCAGCTCTTCCTGTCCTAACGCGTCCGTGTTGCCGGCCGTGATAATCTGGTCTTCCATCGGCTTGTACTGTCCGTTGTGATAGAGTGCGATGATGCGCTTGACAATCTCGTAGCTAGCATCGACCGGGTCATTCGGACATTGACGTATAACCATGCCGCGTGTCGTATCAATCGGCTCGCCGCGCAGGATTTTGTGGCAGGCACTAAGCACAGGGCTTTCCTCGGCCTGGCGATGAATAGTTTCCAACGCCGCGTAGGGAAACGCTATCAGTGCGTACGCCAGAATGGGACGTCCTGCTACAGGCGGCAGCTGGTTGATGTCGCCGATAAAGCATACCTTGCAATCGTCAGGCAGGGCTTCACGCAACATATTCCAGAGCTGGACGCTGCACATCGTAGCTTCGTCGATGAAGATACGCTTGCACTCCAGCTTGTTACCTTGGTGGTAGCGCGGAACGTAGCGCAGCCTGCCGTCTTCCTGCTTCTCAGGGTAGACCGCCAGCGCGGAGTGGATTGTCATGCAGGACGCGGCGTATTCTTTGGGCAGAACCAGACGCATCTGTGCTACGGCCTTGCCGGTCAGGGACAGGAACAGCGTGTCCGTCACCTCGCCTACACGTATGTGTTGCCACTTGAACGTGGGCGGGTTCTTCTTAACAAAGGCACGCAGAACCGTGGTCTTACCTGTGCCAGCCGCACCGGTTAGCGCGACCATCTTGTGCTGTGAAATCGTTTCTAGCGCTTTGGCTTGGCTGTCGTCCAGCGTGATAGCATCGAGGTCTTGCACTTGCAGGATGCCTGTACTATCAAGCTTGCCCTCGGCCGCAGTCTTCAACGCTACCTTATCGGCGCGGGCTGTGGCTTTGGCTACGGCTGCGATGCCGTACTGCGTGACGGGCGAGGTCTTATCTTGCTTGGCGTTGGCCTGTGCCTGTTTAGCGCGTGCTTTAGCAAGCAGTTCAGAAATTGAAGGCATAATAAATTACTCCTATATGTTAATGTTAGTGGAGGGGAAAGGTGTGCAGGTGCGCATTGTTGCGCTGTTTGGCCTTTCCAAGAGGCTGTCTTGATGCAGTGTGTAAGGCAGGCTATTGCAAGGGTCAAATAATAGGCAGCAGGTAAGAGAAAGGCGGGCATGCGCCCGCCTTTCCAAGATGTCTTGAGTTCTGCTTAGAACAAGTCGTCAATAACGTCCAGTTCAACCGTGGCAGTTTCGGCTTTGACGTTGCGGTTATTGTACCACTTGTCAACGACAACCGTGGACTTGCCGCGTGCTTTGAACTCGGCGCAGACCGCAGCGTAGAACTTGTCAACCAGCTTGACAACCAAGTCTTCAGGCGTGCCAGCAAAGACCTGCATAGCATACACCTGCGATTTGATGCATTCGATAAGCTTGTTGGCGCTTTCGAAGAAGATAGGACGCTTCTTGCCGTCGGCCGCGGTGCGTTCCTTGGTAGCACGGTTGTTGTCGCGCAGCCATTCCGTGATGATTTCCTTGGTTTCTTTGGTCGTAATCTCGACACCGCCACGCGTAGCAGTGACCACGTCCAAGAACGCTTCCATGTTAGCGGGCATGCAGTCCGCTTTCGCCAAACGGATGGCTTCTTTCTGCAGAAATTTATCATACAGCGCGGTCGTTTTAGCAGCCAAGTTCATACGTTCGGCACGCTGTTCGTCCGTTTCGCCCTCGACGGGTACGAAGCAGTCCAGCGAGAACTGCGGAATGGGGATTTCTTTCAGCCCGACCACAGTTTTGCCTTGCAACTGCAGCATTACCTTTTTCGGCAGGGACGTCTGGCACTCGACCAGGTCCACGTCATTCATACCGGCGTAATCTTTTTCGGCAACGCTGTTGATAGCATCATCCAGCGTTTCAAAAATGATGGAACGTACAGCAATCTTGTTTTCTTTGTTTTCAATATCAGACATAATGTAACTCCTTCATAGCATTGTCTGGTTAGGACGGCAGGACAATCCCGCCGCCCGATGATTAAATAGTAGCATAAGCCGTCCAGTTTGTCAAGAATTATTTTCTGGACGTGCCTTGCATATTAGCGCCGCCAGAGCTTCCATTTGCTCAAGGCGACTTTGGACAGCGGGCGGATGATTTAGCACCTTGAGTGCTTTCTTATCCTCGACTCTGTCCTTGGCCAGTAGCGGATGGACGTAGTGGAAGTCCAGAGCTTCAAGCGTGCTTTCTGTTAGCATCAACTTGGTATGCTTCTTGACCACACGGCGAACCGTATCCGCAGGCTTTTCTTTCACACCATACATCGCCGCTAACGTTGGGACGTAGCAGTGATTGTCTGCCCAGTACGATGACAGGCACCTTGAAACTTGGGCGCAAGACATCGTGCGGGTGTTAGCGATGATGTCCTGTTCGAGCTTCTCGATGTCGTCCAGCGTGATGTAGTACTGGTGTGTTTCGACGTTTAGGTGTGCCAGTAGGATGGGCAGCGGGCGATTGCCCTGCGCGCTTGTAATTACTGGCACGAGCGTTAAGTGTTCAAGCAGGGCAAGGATGACCTTGTCGTCGATGATGTCCTGTTCGTACATCTGCACGATGCTATCGCTAACCTGTCCCATAGCCTTGACGTAGGCGTAGGTCTCGCGAGTTATATTCGGGATAACAATAAATTTGTGCAGTAGGAAACACAGGAATACGTGCGGGCAGCAGTCTGCCAGCCGTCCCCAGTCCTGCCTGAATGCAGATAGTGCAGGGTGTTTTTGCTGGGACGCTATCATTGCTAGCATCTGTCCCGACGGGTCGCACTCCTGAATGTATGCTATTGTATTGTCATCCAACTCGTATAGTTTGAGCCCGGTGCTGCAACAATAGCAATAGATTTTTTCATCTTTTTCTATCATAATTAGGGAAGCCTCCCTTACAAGTTGATTATCAAGCCGATAGTTGTTAGTATCAGCCAGAGCAGAAAGAATACCGCCGCAAGTACTAGGCAGATAGTTTCTGCATATTCCAGAAGTTTGTCCATCTTGCTCATCGGTAGATGTTCTCCACAAACTTCTGGCTTTTGTACACACACAGGACGTCGTACGTGGCGTGCTTGCGAGTGGACGGTGTAAACCTGAACGTATGACCGCTGATGGACGCTGCGGAGGGGCTGTCCATAAACGGGACGAAATAACGCTCTAACGCGACGTTGAACCCTGACTGTGCTCCGCATTCTTTGGCTTTGCGCAGGGCATAAGAGTAGAATACATCGAACGTGATACTTTGCAGGCAGACATATAGCTGCATAGGCTTGGTGTTGTATGCCATAGCGAATACTTCGCCTTGGTGCATTACTATGGCTTTGGCGTGTTTAAGACTGACAGGCTCACCCGATGTAACGAGCCGCATAGTTGTGAGTGACATAGTTAGACCCTTTCTGCATAAGCGGTTATATTGTTCTTGCCGTCGGCTGATTTGCTGAAGTGGATTACGTAGCTGGACGCAAACGTGGCATTATCGGGAAGTGGAGCGCGGTACGGATTGCCTGAATAGCAAGTTGTACCTCTGGATGCTAACGCGAGGCTGAACACAGTTTCAGGCAGGTGCGCAGTTTCATTACGTAGTTTGCACATATACTTCAGAATTGTGTCGAATTTGACCGTGCGCTTAGGTGTGAAGAACATCCAAAGGCAGGTGCAATCCAGACTAAGGCGCAGTGCATACCACTTGCCATGTTCAAACTTGACGTTGGATACTAGTGTTCTCATTGCTGTACTCCTTCCATGATAGCAACCTCGACTGCGTGTCGGATGCCAGAGTTAGCGACGATACGCAGGACGCGCTTGAAGTTGGCTTGACTGTCAACGCTGGACTTTGACACAGGCTCCCACGAATAGTTCAGCACGTACTTGCTAGTGTTGAGGTCAATTCGGTTATGGACGATAATCTGGCGGTTGGCTTTGTCCAGAATTACGGTCGTGTTGTGTGCGTGCCACGTTGCAGGCGGCTCGAACGTATAGTCTTGGACGGGCTTGCCCTTGTTCGCACGGTAGGCGCGGAACATTGCCCAGAATGCGGAAAGCAGGCCGTACTGTTGAAGCTCGGAGTAGCACTTACGAACGCGGACGTTTTCTTGGTCGGGGCTAGTAAGCAGGTTATTGCTCTTGCACGCTTCCATAAACTCGATAACGGTCGTGAAGCCGTTGCCAAGGATGATTTCCTCGGCACTTTTGTTAGCAAGGCTTGCTGAACGCCGCGTTGCACGGGCTGTATTGTCGGCTAGACGTACAGGCTGGACGTGCCGCGTATCGTCAACTGTGTGCGCGGCGCGGGCATTACTGATAGCCCGTGTTTGATTGTAGACGTGTTGCATAGCTTAGTCCTCCTCATCTTCGTGATGTTTAACGCGGTCAGTGTAAATGGCGTTCATAGCCGCGTTCTGAGCTTCAAATGTTTCAACCAGCAAGTTCGATACCATACAATGCACAGTGGTATCGATGTCTTCACTATCCTTGGCTTTACGGTTGGCGCAGGGCAGCTTAGCAGCGAACTTCAGCAACATCCAGTACAAGTTTGGTTCGTAACCGAATACTAATGCACGGACGTCTACTACGTTCATATCGAGGTGATATGCAATAACGCGGAACAATGCTTCGGCTTTGCCGCGCGGCGTTGGCTTGTCGCACTCGATATAGTACCGTTTGCGGATATTTTCAGGTGCAATTCCGTATTTTGCACTGAGCCTGTTAGCAATGCCTATAACAGCACGTGTATCGCGCAGGTGGTCAAACAGGTCTTTGTCCTCGTTGCTGGGGTAGCAAATCGGACGGAGTCTAGTTTCAGTCATAATAGTAATCTCCTATGTTCATAATTGTGGTTTGGTTAGGCTTCCAAATTAGCACGTTGCTTGCGCAACATCTTGCGACGCATACGCTCGCCCTCGACTGCGGCTTTGAACAGCTGCAATTCCCACGCTTCGGCGTGCAGGATATTCTGTTCGAGTGTATGCTCGTAGTGTTGCTCTTGTTCCAGCCTATGGTCTACCCTGGACAGGTAATCAGAATTATCCTCTAAACATTGCGCCATAGTCTTACGTTGGACGCTGGGCATAGCAAGGTCTTTGCGCTGTGCAGGCGTGAGGCTTTCGAGGAACTCACGCTCTTTGCGTACGTTCCGTGCTATGCCTGCCTGACGTGCCGCGAGGTCTTCAGGAGTAGCAAGCTTAGGGTAGGGTGCAATGCCTTTCCTACGCAACCGTTCGGACGTGTAGGCAGGGATGCCTGATTTTTCCATAGCAAGCTTTAACAGTTCATCAATCTTTGACATAACAGTATCTCCTTTCCAACTCTCACGCTACGCATTCACGCTACGCATTACGCATAACGCATACGCAGGAAGCCAACCGTTCCGCCGTCCCCTTTGGGCGACGAAACAAGGCAAGCATATCAAACCGCTTTCGGCGTGTCAAGAACTTTTTTCAAAATCTTTTTCCTTGACATTTAAGATTTCCGAAGGAAATCTTATATTTTGGATTTTCGGCGATTTTCCCGTTTTGTTCACGCTGATTTTGGCGGTTGCATTTTGCAACCAGAGATTGAACTTTGGGGCGGTTTTGGACGCTGGAACGAAACGGGAACAAAGAAGAAGCGCAAGCGTGCAGGTATGGTATGAGTGATGTTATGCTCAGGCGGGTAAGTGCTATGCGGATATGTCTGGGTGCAGGTATGGTATGCTATGCAATGGGACAGGGTGCAGATACAGGCGTATGCTACTGGACGGAGTGCGGATGTAATGTATGCGCTACGCGATTATGCACAGGAAACAGAAGGCAAATCGAGCAACACAGGCAAATATGCACTATGCAATGCTATGCCTGATTTTTTGGGCTGAAAAC